>Ga0207646_10006703_pt1 | contig 11867 bp, 12 predicted proteins | sample KBSK5502metaG_FD_184343 | JGI IMG/M metagenome (GOLD analysis project Ga0207646, IMG submission 184343) | Corn, switchgrass and miscanthus rhizosphere microbial communities from Kellogg Biological Station, Michigan, USA - KBS K5-50-2 metaG... | ecosystem: Host-associated > Plants > Roots >...
TTGCGCTAAAGCTCACGTCGCCTGGTTGGGCAGTGAGTTCAACAAGAACGGGCTCTCCTGCCGCCGGAGAAAACTCAAGGGCGTGTGCTGCTGCCCATGCTTGCACCCCAACATCACGATCTCGGAGTAGGTGCAGCAACTTGGCTTGCGACTCAGGGCCCCTCGCGCGCAGCGTCCGATACGCGAGGGCGAGGCGCTTGTACGCCCGATTTCCAGCTCTGTAATCGCCCGATGCATTGGCCCGCCCGTAATCGCTAGCGGCGATACGGTACGTTTCGACCAGCGCTTCGTCAGACTGATCTTTGATCCGAACCCCGGACTCGGGCGGTGGATCGACGCGATCCATAGCGTCCTCCAAGGACGCGTCATCCGGCACCGCTTTCGCATATTCCCGATCCAAGCGTGCCTCTTCTGAATCCTTGTCCGCGTCGCCGAGTGTCTTGGCCCGCAATAGGACGCCTGCTGCGCCTGGGAAGCCAAGGTGTTCATAGCCGGCAATGGCTGTATCGAGTTCCGCGGGCTCAAGTACTTCAACAGCGTGCAGAACTCCGCCGTTCATTACCAACCCGTGGGTGCTCCACACGGCCGAGGCAAAGTCTTTCGGCGTGGGTTGGGGGCGGCGGCTCAAATCAATGAAATCGTACGGCCCTCAATCTTGGGCTTGGTTCCCGTTACGGAAACTACGGCCTACGTGTAGTGGCGGTACCGCGCGTTGCGGCCCATGGTTCATCAAGCAGGTCTAAGCGCTAGGCTCACCGGTTGATGCCGGACATGAAGTGGCTCCGGGCAGAATACGAGTCCCGCAAGATGAATGCCGAATCGCATGTTGCTGACTGGCATCCTTACTCAGACGAGGCCTTTGACCCCCGGCCCCTTTACTTTGAATCGCACCGTTACCGGCGTGGTCGACGCCTAAAGTCCGATATCGGCGCCTCTGCCCCGTACCTCTACGGGGTTGATGGCGAGGGGCGAATCTGGGTCGAGCAGCAGGCAACTGTGTTTCGAGGTCAGCGCTATGAGACATTCTGGGTGCGCGGGCCTGATGGGCCTCAGGAGGCAGCCGGCTACCATCACACCCCGGACAAGGCCCCCATCTTCCTCGACCGCTTCAGCTTCGCGAATGGGCTGCTGGCCGGCTACGAGAAGCAAGCCCAGCACGGCTGCCAACGGTCGGCGTACATCTACGAGCGCAACAGGCTCGTGCGGATCGAACACGCGACCGGGCCGACCCTTGCTGATCTGAAACCTTTTCAGATCGAGGACGTCACCTTTGACGCGCTTGGTCGCCTAGAACAAATCCTTTGTCGCCAGCTCGACTCCGATGGGCGCGAGATTGGCACTGAGGTCAGGTTCCAGGCAAGACCGCGCAACTTGAGCGCCAAGGAGCTCAAGCTGATTTTCTTGGAACGTTTTGTAGCTGCTGTCCCGGCTGTGATCGCGGCCCTTCCCAACATCGGCGCCGTTTACTGCTTGGCCCTTGCCTACGATCCCGGCCAATTCACGACCCTTCCTCCGATCCTATGTCTGGGGTTGAAGGAGCGATTAGGCGACCCGTCCTACGAACCGTGGAATCCGGCCACGATGGTGCAGAGATCGCTTTCCTGAGCTGTTCAGAGCATCTGACCTCCTTGATCAGGGGCCACTGTCAGAGGCGCATCTCCGCTCGCTTGTAAACGAAGCGGCCGCACGACTTGCGGAGGTTAACTGGACCGGTGTCATGCCGGTAACGGCGGATTTCGTCGTCTATGCGACAGATCTTGAGCTGAGTCATCTCGCTGGCAACCTGCGGAACGCGCTTGGTCCGGAACGATTCGCTGAGCTCAGGCGCTCGGGGTCGCTGCCAAGCTAATCGGGGTGCTTGTCAGCGTGATCGTCTGGTACGCGTTAGGGAAACTGCGGCCCATCACTCAGATTCCGCGCAGCTCGGAGCTTCATTGCTCAACAGCGTGGTCGAAAGTGATGAAATGGGCCACGGCTTCATGAAGACGGTTATTGGGGAGCTCATGAGATCCTCCACCGCGTTGGCGAGCACACCGGTGGCAACTCAGCACGAGCCCCTGCCGCGGAGAGGGAGATGACCCCCAAGCAAGGGTCGGGAATGCCTCAGCGCTTTGAGGTCGAGCCGCATGTCGGCGCTGGCCCGATCAAGCTCGGGCTAAGCCGCGGGGAGCTTCGCAAACTCATGGGTGCGCCATTTCGCACCTATTCGAAGGTCCCCGGCGAGCCACTCACCGATACCTATTTCGGCACAGACCTACAGGTCTACTACGACGCTGGCGACCGGGTCGAGTACATCGAATTGAATGGCCCTCGGTCGATCAACCCAACGCTCCGCGGCCGGACACTGCTGTTTGCCCCGGCTGAAGAAGTAATCGAGTGGATGCGAGGAGTCTCCGACTTCGACGCAGACAACCCCGAGCTGGGATACAGCTACATCTATCCAGCGCTTGACCTGAGTTTGTGGCGTCCGATTGTGCCCGAGGGTCCTGAGGACGTAGAGGGCTTAACGTTTCGCTCGGTCGGCGTCGGCCGGCTGGGGTATTACCGCAAGGTCTCTTCCGCCTAGTCTGGCGCCAGCCGGATCGTCCGTCCCACAACGGAGAGCAAGTGGTTCGCGTTACGGAAACTACGGCCCAATCCAACTCGGCTGGCTTTCCATAACGCGAACCAGCTGTCTATACATCGCCAGCAGACCGGTTCACGCCGAGTTGTCGGCCTTTGGAAGGCCGGGCCTGCTCTACGACTGCGGCTGAGGTAGTCCGTAGCCCGTAGTGCACGAGCTCGGAAACGTCTGGGGCTCGAGGCTGCGTGTGCGGGACGAGTGTCTCCGATCACTCGCGCCTAGAGTTGTGCCGTGCTGGATGAGAACGCGGCACTATGGCGGGGACAGATATCTGCCCCGGCGAGTGGATCGGTGCTTCGAATCCGCAGATTCTGGCGTCAGTTCTACCGGCTCGAGCGGGAATGGGATTCTGACGCCTTTCCAGAGACTTACGGATTCCACTTCTATGTGTCATCGGCAACGCGCAGTGCCGGACGGCTGTTGATCGTCAGCTCTGCTCCGGACGAAACTCTCTTGCAGATCGCGGGCACGAACACTGTTGGCTATGTCGAGATAGGTCGGGTGGACGAGGTGAACACGGAGCCCCATACGTTCAGATGGAGCGAGGTTCAAGCAATCGCGCGATATTTCGACCGGCAGGGGCCCTCGCCCGTCGACCCTTCGATTGCCCTACTGCTCCTCTCCGCCTTCGTTGGAGGAGTGGACGATGACCGCGTCAGCCTGACCACTCTGCTCAGTGTTGAGTTGGAGAAGCTTGGGCTACTGAGCGAGGTCGAGATCGCCGAGGTGATCGAGTACCGCTTTGTCGCGAGGTACGGGACGTTCAAATACGAACGCACCTGGTGGACGTCCGATCCTGTCGTCGGCTGGCGTTTGGACGGAGAGCCACCTGGCAAGAGCTACGCCAAATCGCGTCCCGGATACTCCGGGCGCACTCCAGGAGATTTCCCAGCGGATGACTTCCTAGCCCTCCTCCGTGATGTCGGTGTCGATGACGTCTGACCTTTAGGCTTCTCCCGATACGCTGCTGCTCTTGCGCGCCGGATCAAGGCTGATTCGCCCAGCGGTCACTGTCGGCTGGTTCGCGTTACGGAAACTTCGGCCCACACTTGGCTCAGTTTGTCAGGGCAAGTCGGCCAGATAGTCGTTGAAGCGCTGCTTGGAGAATCTCTCAATCCAACCACCCTTACCCATGGCAACCCAGCCAGCCATTTCGCCGTGTCCTGCTCGAGCCAAAGAAACATGGGACTGATCCTGGCGCTGCCAGGCAAGCGGTAGCTGGTCATTGTCGATGGCGTCCATCAGGTGGAACAGAACCTGATCGACGATATCCGGGATCAAGAGGCTGACGGCGTCCTGTGCTGTCAACTCGCCGAGTGCGTGTCTCCAGCGATCACCCTGCGGTCCCCTGGTCCGTCCATCCGCGAGACGGTCGCAGTTTGAAATGGATTCGTCTCTCACAAACTGCATCAGCGTATCGGCAAACTGACGGATGACCAACTGATCGGATTCCACCGTCAACTCCTATTCACTCTGCCGGAGCGCTCTCGCGCAGATCATGAAATCGGCACTGCTCCAATGCAGCGCTCAGCTGTGGGCGCGCGACCAGAGGTCCCTGATCCACTCGTTGGCGTCGCTCGGTGGCTCACTTCTGAGCGGTAGTTCAGGCGCAGACTCAATTAGGTGAAGGAGCGCCCAAGCTAGTCCGAAACAGTCGTCTGGTCCGAAAACCGTCGTCAATCGTTCAGCTTCTTCCGTCGAGACAGGTGGAGCGATTGCTTCAAGTGCTCTCTGGAATTCTTCGATCTTTGACACGACCGCGCCGGCTTCAGCGGGTAGGGAACCAAGCAAAACGAGCCGCTCTACCTACGGACGCAACTTCTCACGGGAATCGGTCTTGGGACGTCTGACATAGAGCTACTCCAACAGGATCGCTGAAGGGCAGATGCCCGGTCTTGGGGCTTCGATACGGGGCGGAGCATCAATGCACTGAAATCCTACGGCCCTCTATCGTGAGCTGGTTCGCGTTACGGAAACTACGGCCCACACCATATGTCCCGTCTAGAGCTTCGTAACCCACCAGCTTCCAGAGCGTTCCACCGACATGCCGGATGAACCTCGCCGGCGGCAGCTGTTCGTTCTTGGTGCCCTCGGAGCCCTGATTGTGCTGATCCTCGCGGGTGCCTACATCTACCGTGAGAGCGGGGCTTGGCCAGCTACCGGCGGCCTGGTGCATCAGAACGGTTCAGGACCCGGCGGTGAGACGACGGAAGTGTTCACAGTGGACGGCGATTGGGATCTACGGTGGTCTTATGACTGCTCGTCCAGCCTGGGCAGCCAGTACCCAAAGCTTGATCAGTGTGACTTCTTCCTGACAGTCAAACAGTATTCCGATTGCGAGGTCTCGCAGCAGAATCCCGGCATCACCCGACACGGTGCAGCGGACCACGGCGTCACCCACTACCACTCCAGCGGAACTTTCTACTTCGTGGTCGACGCCTATGGGAGTTGGACATTCACTGTTACTGGGATAGGGTCGGCGTTGGGCAGGGGTCCGGCGCCCCACTGCACCAACGATGGGTAGGAGGCTCACGGTGAATACGGGTTTTCGCACGTCCCGCCGGCACATGGTCGAGATCGTGACGATCGATCATCGGGCCGGACGTCTATCGACACGCCGAGTCTGATGGTCGGCCCATAGATCTCGATTCGGTTCGCGTTACGGAAACTACGGCCCACCAACGCCTCCGGGGCCCGCCATTCGGGCCCAAGTGATCGATTCCGGGGCACTCGATACGGCTACTCACGCACGGATGGTTGATTCGAGTCCACCGCGGCGGTGGGAGCTCAGCTGCCGCTGCTCAGCATCCCATCCCCCCGTGGCCCCGCCGCGCCGGAAGCTTTTTCAGCGCGGCGCTGAGGGCTTCCAAGGTTTGGATGTCGAGATCCACCAACTCCTGAGGAGGATCCCAGAACGATTCGCGCAGCATCTCCCTGGTCTTGATCCCGAGAGCCGTCAGCACTACGGTCTTGACCCGCCGGTCGTTGGGCGGCGTGCGCCGCTCGACCAAGCCACGTTCCTCGAGGCGATCCACGAGCCAGGTGGCCATCGATGCATCGCAGGCGAGCCCGTCGGCCATGGCCCGCATCGGCCTCGGCTCGTCGGGATCGAGCATCGAGAGGGCCCGGTAATGCGCGGGCGTCATCCCCAACTCCCGCATTTGCTCGCTTTGAGCCCGACGGCGGAAGTTGGCTGACGAGAACTCCGCCATCAATCTCCACACCTCACCGGCCAGGGCCCGCTTCCTGGTCCGAGAACGTGAGGCGGCCATGGTCACTCCGATGGTATCCGAGATCGAACGAGGTCATCCAACCTTCCGACCATTGAATTTTTCGATACTTGAATTGCTGAACTATTCTGATAGCATCGCATTTGATGGCTGCGAACGGAATCGCGTGGGCCTTGGCGAAGGGGGATTGGGGCTCCTGTCGCGACGCTAGAGCGGGGCGGAGCCAAGCTCCGAATTCAGGCCATCCGACGGACGCTGCCGAGACGAGGCGATGACCATTCGCGTCACGCCGCGCGGCACTCGTGGCAGAGGTTTCCCGCGAGTGCTCATGAAGGTCTTCAAGCTCTTCGGCGGTCAGCAGATCCGGATGTACCGGCGCGACGGCGGCCAGAGCGCGAGCAAGAGGATGGGGTTCCCCGTTGTCCTCGTGACCACGCGCGGGGCCAAGTCGGGGGAGTTGCGGACGACAGCGGTCGGCGCGTTCCCGGACGGAGAGAATGCCTGGCTCGTGGTCGCCGCGTTGGCCGGAGCCGCCCGCCACCCAGCTTGGTTCCTCAACATGGCGAAGCACCCAGACGAGATCTGGCTGGAGGTCGGGCACGAGCGATTCAGGGTTCGCGGCGAGTCGCTGGAAGGGACCGAGCGAACTGAGGCGCTGGCAAGGATCGCGGCGATCGCGCCCCGAATTGGTGCTTACCAGGAGAAGACCGATCGGGAGATTCCCATCGTGCGGCTGATCCGGGAAACTGCGTGACTCAGCAATCGGCGTGTCGGTGCGTGTCGGGTCACTGGACGCGCTTTGAGCGGGTTATCAGGCTGTCGACCTAGCCGGCGGGCTTGCTATGCATGGCCGTTATGCCAACGAGATCGCACTTCCCACGATGCAAGGTTGGTTCGCGTTACGGAAACTACGGCCACACCAATTCGACGGGCTTTACATAACGCGAACCGAAGTCGCCCATCGCGGGATACTCAAAGTCAGATGAACGAGCGCGGTCCGGAAATCGAGGCTGAGATCTTTCTCGCGGATGGGGACAGGATCCTGCTGTTCAGGTACAAGGCCGGAGGACCGAAAACGCAGGACAACCTTGTGCGTATGCGAGCGGATGGTGGGGTGGTCTGGAAAGCGGAACCACTTGAGCCAAGCGCCGGCGATAGCTGGGTCGCAGTTGAAATGGTCCCCGATGAAGGCCTCGTAGCGAACTCGTGGAGCTGCTGGCGGGTGCGTCTCGATCCTGCAACTGGAGTGTCGATCGACAAGGAGTTCACCAAGTAAGTCAGGGGGCCGCCTGCCGGCTCCGGTCGCATACTGACCTCGTGGCAAGAATGAGCGACGACGCTGTTCTCGCGACACTCGCCGAGATGGTGTCACGTGGCGAGTACCTTGACAGCATCCCCGGGGTCCCCGGGGCAGCGCTCACCGGAGGTGGTGCGTTCCAGCGATCGCCCTCTGACGAGATGCGTCGCATGTATACGAGGGGCTCTCCCGAGCACATACAAGCGGCGCGCCGAGGGCTAGTTGACAGACTGCCAGCCTTGGCTGTGGCTCTGCCGGAGGCGGTGGCTGAGGCCGAAGCAACCATTGGACAGCCGTTGCCGCCCTTGCTTCGACGCCTCTATCTGGAAGTCGCGAACGGGGGAGTCGGTCCCGGGTATGGAATCCTCGGACTCCGCGGGGGCCATCGTGATACGAGGCGGACAGCATTAGACCTTTACCGTCAAGCTCATGAAGGTCCCGAGGCGTGGTGGCCATTCTTGGCGCCCAGCCTCCTACCGATTTGTCACTGGGGCTGTGCGATCTATTCATTCGTTGACTGTTCGGCTGTCGACGGTCCTATGTGGGGCTGGGATCCGAACCCCGGTCCCACTGATGAGACTGCGCTATTCCCGAGCTACGTCGGATTGGGTGGGTGGCTCGAGAAATGGATCGACGGCAGGCTCTATCAGCCCACTCTGATTCAAGACGATCAAACGGGCCTTTGGCGAGGGGCAACGGACGCTGAAATGGAGCAGTGGGCTGAGGAAGCTTGACGTTGGCCTAGCTCTCGGTTGGGTCATCCCAGTCGGATAGGTTCGCCCCTCAGCTCAATTTGGTTCGGGTTACGGAAACTACGGCCCCTTTCCATAACGCGAACCGAAGTCGCCTGAACGCTATTACCTCATGCCACCCGTTACCAGGTTGATTAAGCGATCCGGCACATATACGACCTGATCCGGCTGCCCATTCGGTAGATGCTGCCGAACAGCTGGCTGAGACAGGGCCAGCTCCAGGGCGGCGCTTCTACTTAGGCCGGATTGCGCTTTCACCTTTGCCTTCAACTTGCCGTTGACTTGGACAACCAAGGTGATCTCCGCCTTCGCGAGCGCCTCCGGGCGGTAGGCAGGCCATGCACGGTCATGGACCGAGTATTCGTGCCCGATGCGCGCCCAAAGCTCCTCGGCCAAGTGCGGCGCGAATGGGGCAACGAGAAGCGTGAGCGTCGCGGCGACGTGCTCGCGCTGGGGACCTGTCATCGCTGTCCACTGCTCCGACGCCCAGTTGGTCAGTTCCATCAGCGCCGCGATGGCAGTGTTGAACTTGAAACTCTCGATCTCCCTCTGGACGCGGGCAATTGCCTGATCGACAACCGATAGGTCTTCGATGCCGACACCCGCGGGAGATTCGTCGAGAATCAATGAGGTAAGCCGCCGGTTGAACCGAACGATTCCCTGCAGCCCTTTGTCGCTGAAGTCGCCGCCATCCTCCCAAGGTCCGCAGAAGAGCAAGTACATCCGCAGGTTGTCCGCTCCGACCAGGTCGATGTAGTCGTCGGGGTTAACTACGTTCCCGCGCGACTTGCTCATCTTCGCGCCGTCCTGGAGTAGGAGGCCGTGCAAGCGCAGCCGAGGAAAGGGCTCGGCGAACGGCACAAGGCCCAGATCGTAGAGGGCGCGCATCAGGAAGCGGGCGTACAAGTGATGGCGCCTCACGTGCTCGTGGCCACCTGCGTACAGGTCGACCGGCAACCACGCTCGTATCCTTTCCGGGTTCCAGGCACGCTCGGCTTCGCGGCTGGATGGATACCGCAAGAAGTACCAAGCCGAGTCCAAGAATGCGTCGGAGACGTCCGTTTCCCGGCGGCCGGACGCCCCGCACTTCGGACAAGTCGTCTCGACGAACTCATGCACCGCTGCCAGCGGCGAGAGTCCGGTGCCGGTAGGCCGGAACTCCTCCACCGCAGGGAGCAAGACGGGCAGTTGGTCCTCAGGAACAGGCACCGGACCGCAGCCGTCGCAGTGAACGATCGGGATCGGCGGCCCCCAATAGCGCTGGCGCGAGATAAGCCAGTCATGCAGCCGATACCGGGTCGCAGGTCGGCCGAGTCCTTGTGACCCGAGCCATTCGACGATGGCCTTTCGGGCGGTTGCCGAGGGCATGCCAGTGAAGGCGCCAGAGTCCACGAGGCGACCTTCCCCGGTCCAGGCCTCAACCGCTATTGGTCCGGGTGACTCGACCACAGTGACGACAGGCAACCCATGGGCACGTGCAAACTCCAGATCGCGCTGGTCGTGCGCCGGCACGCCCATTACGACCCCCGTGCCGTAGCCAGCGACCACATGCTCGGCCGTAACGATGGGGACCGCCACACCACTGGCCGGGTTTACGGCTCGCCGGCCGCTCACCTCCGCGGCGATCGGAAGGTCAGGGGCTACAGCCACGAATGTCGCGCCGAAAATGGTGTCGGGTCGGGTTGTGAACGCGGTCAGCCTGAGCTCGCTGCCTTCGACCTTGAAGTCGATCTCGGCGCCGCGTGAACGGCCTATCCAGTCCCGCTGCATCACCTTCGCAACCTCAGGCCAGTCGAGATCATCTAGGCCGTCCACAAGCTGGTCTGCGTACTTCGTGATCTTCAGGAACCATTGAGGCATGACCCTCTCCGTAACCTCGCTCCCGCAGCGCTCGCACCGATCGCCCTCGAGTTGTTCCTGCGCGAGCACCGTCAGGCATGAGGGACACCAGATCACTGGCGCGGTTTGACGTACCGCGAGACCAGCTTTGAACAGCTGGACGAAGATCCACTGAGTCCACCGGTAGTAATCGGGGCTGCTGGTCACGACCTCCGCACCCCAGGACCAAGCCGCGCCTAGCCGTCCGAGTTGGCGGCGGTAGTTTTCAATAGTTCGCACAGTCAGATTGGTCGGGTTTTCACCGACCTTGAGGGCGAAGTTCTCAGTGTGGATTCCGAAGGAATCGAACCCAATGGGCTGGAACACGTGGCGTCCCCGCATGCGCTGGAACCGGCCGTAGGTGTCTGCACCGCAGTAGGTGTAAACGTGGCCAACGTGTAGTCCCTCGGCTGAGGGGTATGGGAACTCGACGAGGTTGTAGAACTTGGATGCCGGGCGGTCGAGGTCCGCGTCGAACAGGCGGTCCTTCCGCCAACGTTCTCGCCAACGGGGTTCGTACTCGATCGGGTCGAGTTCTGTTCTGTCTCTAGCCATAAAAAAACCTCCCGATCTGAGATCGGGAGGTCCGGCGGAGCCGAGCGTTCGCTCTAGGTTCCCGGACCTCCCGTGGCAAGAAGCAGAACCTGTGCGAGCCGACTCGTTGCCATGACGACGATCATAGGCGCGTTACGGAAACGATGGCCCACCACGACACATCAACCGAATGTCTATAGGCCCACCACGCACCAAGCAGAGCGGTGGTCTCGTCATGACGTTGTCGACTTTCCTATCCGGCGATGAGCTTGGCGACCACGACCAGGACGCCAATGGCCACAACTATCCCGCCCGTGATTGCCAGCGATGCCGAAGGATGCGCATACATCCAGCCGACCGAACCCGGAAATTCCCTGCCCGCCTGATCCGAACTGTAGAAACCGGCGTCCTGGGCCGCACGCCCAGTGGCTGCCTCGAACGCCCGGATGTCCGCATCGGTCCAGGCGCTCCGCCTTACCTTGCGGAGGCAGCGGCCGTTGGCTCCGATGAGCAGCAAATACGGCTTCGACTGATAGCCGGCTTTGGGCGAGTGATAAACGATCGTGAGCTCGACCGTTCGCGAGATGTCAGACGTGGGCCAGAAGGTCCGCTGCATGAAGATGTTCTGGTACCCCACAAAGCCTGGGCCGGTCAGCAGCCGAGTGTTGGCCGGCCACAGCCAGACGTAACCCAATCCCGCAGCGCCCAACAACGCCACAACGACGCCGAGAACGGGAGAGTTGCCCCCAGCCATATAGAGAAGGCCGAGCATCAGGCCGATGACGACGAGGGCGCTGAGGAAAACTTGCGCCGGGCCCCGACCGGCCCCGGTTGGCGCCAGCTCCTGGTACCCGCCGGCAGCGTCCATCGATGCGTAATTGTGGACGCCGGGTCTTAAATCAGACCCTGATTACCGGAGTTCCGCGCCGTTCGCTGGATCGAGGGAGCTGCGTTCAAGCTCATCCATGACTAACAGCATGGATGAACCGGAGCTGGGCGCAACTCAGTCTGTGAACAGGCTCCGTCTGGCGCAGTGCTGCGGTTTGAGCGTACCGACGGCTCCACCCCTCCCAATGGACTATAATTCTGGTCTATGGAGACTCTTCCGTTGGCAGCTGTCAAGGCCAAGCTCTCTGAGGTCGTGGACCGAGTTGAGCGTGAACAAGACCGCGTTACCATCACGAGGAATGGCCGGCCCGTCGCCATGATCGTCGCCATAGACGACATTGAGGGGCTCGAGGAAACCCTCGAAATCCTCTCGGATAGGAATCTGATGCGAAAGATACGAGCCGGAATGACCGCCGTCGAGAAGGGCGACACGATCCCGCTCGAAGACGTGAAGAGGCGCCTGAAGGTTCCATGAATCAGCGGCGATGGCGTGTAGTCATCGCCTCGCCTGCCGCACGCGACATCGATCGCCTTCCTATGAAGGTTGCGGCTGCTGCTCTCGAGGCGATTCAGTCGATCGCGGCCGATCCCCGGCGAATGGGCAAGCCGCTGCACCTTGAGCTGGCAGGTCAGTGGTCCGCCAGGCGCGGCCCGTACCGGATCAT
>Ga0207646_10006706_pt1 | contig 11864 bp, 15 predicted proteins | sample KBSK5502metaG_FD_184343 | JGI IMG/M metagenome (GOLD analysis project Ga0207646, IMG submission 184343) | Corn, switchgrass and miscanthus rhizosphere microbial communities from Kellogg Biological Station, Michigan, USA - KBS K5-50-2 metaG... | ecosystem: Host-associated > Plants > Roots >...
ATTACCCATCGGGTCGAGCACAAAGATGGCGATCGACTGGTTTCCCGGTTGTTGCTTCTGCCATTGCACGCACGCGTCGACGATCGCGCGCGCTGTATCCGCATTGATCGCCATTTTGTTCAGTGTTCTCTTTGCGACTTCGTTAGACACTGTCACCTTCGCGAGCGTGGCGGGCGGTCCAACCTGAGCCCACGCCGTGGCCGTCATGATTGCAATTGTCGCCCCTGTTATAAGAAAACGCTTCATGATGTGATTCCTCCTTTTCGTTATTGTGCCGTCTTATCCTTGAAATCCAACTCCCGGCCGTCGGAAAAAATGACTTTGGTCCCCGGATCGCCGGATCCGATATACGCGACCGGCGCTCCATTTTTCGCGGGACACAGGATGATCGTGACTTCATCGCCTGGCTTGAGGGAGCGTCGTGTCCAGCCGGCCCTGGTCAGGATTCCCGGACTGTTGGTCTCGATGCTCCAGTGCACGATGCTGCCGTTCTTGTCTTTCACATCGAGATAGATTTGCGAGTGTGGATTCGTCCACACAAACTCGGTCACTGTTCCTTTAATCGGAACTCGTGCCTGTTCGTCGTATGCGGAATTTCCGTGGTGCGCGAATGCCGATGCGCACAAAAACAGAGCAGTCATAAGCAGAGTCAGTGATCGTATGCGCATGGTCATTCCTTTCCGTTTTGCCGCGCTGCCGGGGCGCGAATTCTCCTGTTAAACTCTTCCTCTTCGGAAGCCACACAGAAGGATTCGGGAATTTCCACGCCCGTCCTGGCTTTGATGACGCGCGGCTCGGCCTCCCAGGTTTTCGTATAGGTCTTCGGATCGTCGATGGTCAGTTTGAAATCGATGGTGTTGCGATCGACGCGCCGATAGCGTTCGGTCGTGCGCATCTCATCGCTATGGGGCTGGCCTTGCGCACCGAGCCACGTCTTTTCATTGAAGCCCGTCGTTTCAACGACGAGCGTGTCTCCGTCCCACCTGCCGACCGAGTATCCATACCATCGGGGATCTGGATCCTCCGGAAGCTTGCGGCCATCCATCCAGATTTCGCGGATCGTGTGTTGACCCTCGAAGAACATCAGAATTCTTCCGGGAATGTGGATGAACTCGAAAGGCCAGATGGCGAAGAGGAGGCGCGGAACACCCATCGGATCACATTTCAATATGGGATCGTTCCCACCCGGCGCGGCTTTGGGACCGTATCCAGGTTTGTTCGCGTCGTATCTAGCCTTACCCCACGCGGTCAGCGGAGGAAAGTTGTCGCCCGGTCCCTGACCGCCGCCCCCCGGCGCAAACTGCCAGACTCCGGACAGGTCATGCGCATTGAATGGCGGAGCTTGAGCCATCGCCAGCGACGAGAACATCAACACCGTCCAAACAGCAATCGAGCGAATGAGAAAATTTTGCATGATCACGTATTCTTGACTGAAATCGCCTGCCGGTCTACTTTTCCGGGATGAAACTTCTAACAGCGTTAATAATCGTTCTCACCCTCGCGGCGCAATCCAATCGGCAATCTAATACCTCTAATACTGGGGGCGTGTGGTCTGAGAAGGCTCAGATGCTGGAACCCAGGGGCGAGGTCGCTGCGGCGACGGTCGACGGCAAGATTTATGTCCTCGGGGGGTCGGCGTTGGGCAACGACGCGCAGACGCTCAACGAAGAGTACGATCCGGCGACAGACCGCTGGCGCGTCCGCGCCGCGATGCCACGGGGTCTGAGCCATGTTGGCGCCGTTGGCATGAACGGCAAGATCTATGTCGTCGGCGGCTTCATTCGCAATGTTCACATGGGCGCCCAGGATGCCGCGCTGGAATACGATCCGGCGAAGGATACATGGAAGACTCTCACCCCGATGAAAACGCCGCGCGGGTCGGTGGGTCTCGCGGCACTCAACGGAAAACTTTATGCCGTGGGCGGACGCGGAGTGGATACCGTGACCGTTGCTACGCATGAGGCGTTCGACCCCGCCACCGGAAAGTGGACCGACCTCGCGCCGCTGCCGCGTGCTCGCGATCATCTGGCTGTGATTGCGGTGGATGGACGTATTCACGCGATCGGCGGCCGGTTCAACGCAACCGTCGACAATACGGGGATGCACGACGTCTACGACCCGGCCACGAACTCGTGGAAATCGGCGGCGCCGCTTCCCACGCCGAGAAGCAGTACCGCCGTAACCCTGTATAAAGGTCTGATCCTCGTCGCCGGCGGCGAATGCAATAACGGAAAGACATTCGTTGAGAATGAGGCTTACCATCCCAAAACCGATCGCTGGCAAACGCTCACGGCAATGATGCCTTTGGGACGCCATGGATTTCGCGCGGTGAGTGTTGGGAACTACGCTTATTTTCCCGGCGGCGCGGCAGGATGCGGAGGGGGCGCAGTGTCGAATACGATGCTCGCTTTCAATTTACCGTGATGCAAGTCTCAGCAGCCGAGTGGAAGGCGCGTGTCGATCTGGCAGCGCTCTATCGCCTGACGGCGCTGTATCGCTGGGACGATCTCGTCTTCACGCACATCTCGATGCGCGTGCCCGGACCCGAGCATCACTTTCTCATCAATCCTTACGGATTCCTGTTTGAAGAGATCACGGCGTCGAGTCTCGTGAAAGTGGATCTCGCGGGAAACATCGTGATGGAGACGCCGTACTTCATCAATCCCGCGGGCTTCATCATTCACAGCACGGTGCATGAAGCGCGCGAAGACGCGACGTGCGTTTATCACACGCATACCTTCCACGGCGTCGCTGTCTCGGCGCAGAAGAACGGCCTGCTGCCGATCTCGCAATATTCGCTCCTGCCGCTGGCATCGATCGGCTACCACGATTACGAAGGGCTGGCGCTGAACACGGAAGAGAAGCCGCGCCTGGTCGCGGATCTCGGAAAGAATCAGGCGCTGATCCTTCGCAATCACGGCTTGCTGACGGTCGGACGTTCGGCGGCGGAGGCATTCCTGGCAATGTACGCACTCGAAGCGGCCTGCCGCATTCAGATCATGGCGCAGTCGGGCGGCTCCGAACTGATCCCGGTTGCCGATCCGATCCTGCAAGGCATCCAGGCACAAGTCGATCAGGTAACCAAAGGCATGGGCGCCGAGCTTCTCTGGCCGGCGCTGCTTCGGAAGCTCGACCGCCTCGATCCGTCATACAAGAAGTGACCAACGCCGAAGACGAACATAAGCGTCGAGCATCTCGGCGTACGTGAAGTTCGCATTGCGTCCGCTGGGATTCGGCAATACGAAGAGGCGGGCGCCATGAATCTTCACGCGCTGCGGTCCAAGAGCACTCGCGGCTGGTTTGCAATCGAGCATCGGAAGAAGCGCGCGATACAGCGTCACACCAACAAGCGCGACCACCTTCGGACGATAGCGGCGAATCTTTCGATTCAGCAGGCTCCACGCTTCGATGTATTCTGCCGGCCGCAGATCATCTATTCCGGGACTCGGCCGCGCAATCAGATTCGTGATGCCAAGACCCCACTCCGGCAACCGAACATCATCTTCATACGTGATGGGTTCCGGCACGAGCTTCGAATCGCTCAGCAGTTTCCAGAAGCGGTTCGAATATCCTGCGAAGTGGTGACCCGTTATCGCCGAGCGCACGCCGGGATTGATGCCGACGAACAGCACACGCAGACCTGGCTTGATGCGATCCTGCAGGCGCAGTTCAGACCAGTCTGGCTTTATAATTCGTGTCATCGATTATCGGGATTAATTATGAACTGGCTGATCAAAGAAGAACCGACCCACTACAGCTTCGACGATCTCGTACGCGATGGCCGCACGTCGTGGAGCGGCGTACGGAATCCCGTCGCGCAGAAACACCTTCAATCCATGCGCAAAGGCGACCGTATTTTCTTTTATCACACCGGAGACGTGAAGGCCGTTGTGGGCACCGCCAGGGCAGCGTCCGCTCCATATCCGGATCCGGCAGACGAGACCGGAAAACTGTACGCCGTCGATGTCGTGCCGGAAAAAAAACTGAAGTCCGCGGTGACGCTGAAAGCCGTCAAGGCCGACAAGGCATTCGCGTCGTTCCCACTCGTCCGGATATCGCGTCTCTCCGTGATGCCCGTCACCGACGACGAGTGGAAGCGGATCGAGGCGATGGCCGGTTGACCCGCTTCGAAGGAATGTAGTGAAAGCGGACCAAATAAATGTTCTCGCCCTTACCGTGCTTCGCGACTTTGAGCAGATCGAGCACGCCAAGAAAACCTGAGGCACGCGCGAGCTGCGGCGTGATGTCCGGGAAACCGATCGGCTCGATCGAATCGATTTCGATCTCGCCCTCATCCATGGGATAGCGCCCGCCGACTTTCACGTGCGGGCGCATCCATATGCGAACGCTGCACGTGATTTCTCCCCGACGAACTCCATCGCGCAGCCGCCTCGTGAAAACCATAGCGCAGAGTCTACCATCCCACGTTACAATCGGCGCGGCGGAGGCAAAGCATGAAAAGGAGACGTAGGGCGTGGGGGGACCGGCCAGTAGTGAAAAGGCCGCCGAAGGCGGTGTACCGAAGCGATCTGGCCGGTGGGCCCGACGCTAAACGATGGCTGACAGCACTGATGATGGTGGTCTTTGTCATCATCGCCGGCGATGCGTTCGGCCATCACGGATCGCGCGTGTCATACGACATGACGAAGATGGTCACCCTAAAGGGCATTGTGAAAGAAGTTCATTTCGTGAATCCGCATGTGTACTTCACATTCGACGTCAAGGATGACCAGGGCCATGTTACGGAGTGGGGCGCAGAAACCGATCCGCCGCTCATGATGATCAACCGGTATGGCTGGTCGAGACTCTATTTGAAAGCGGGAGACGAAGTCACAGTGACGGTCTGGCCATCGAAGGCCGGCGCGCCCCGAGGCTTTCTCGCAAAACTGGTGACGGCGGATGGAAAGCTCACCGATCACACGCAACAGTTGCCGCCGGATCAACCGGAGGGACGATGAGTGCAGTGTTAACTGCAGCAGCGATCATGCTCGCGATGCAGAATCAACCATTCGATTCCCACGACCTGTCGGGAATCTGGTGGGGACATCTTGCCAGAGGAGCGAATTTTTCGATGGGCGGCACCGTCCCTCCAATGACCGCGTGGGCACAGGAACGATACAAAGCCGCGCAACCCGGACTGGGAGGAAGCGGCCGCGCACAGCCGCTTGGGAACGATCCCATTTTGAACTGCGATCCCATGGGTTTTCCGCGCATCATGTTCTGGACGAATTACCCAATCGAGATCATTCATATTCCCGGGCGCACGCTCATGTTCTTCGATTGGTTCTACGCCTACCGGACGATCTGGACCGACGGCCGGCCGCTTCCGAACGATCCGGATCCGAGGTGGTATGGATACTCGACTGGCAAATGGGAAGGCGACACATTCGTCGTGCAGTCATCCGGTTTTGACGATCGCACGTGGCTCGACGCGGACGGCCATCCTCACAGCGAAGCCATGAAGCTCGAAGAGCGCTATCGTCGGGTCGATCGCAACACGATTGAACTCACCATGACACTGACGGATCCGCAGGCATATACGAAGCCCTGGGCCGGCGATAAGATGACTCTGACTCGCGCGGATTCCAAACAGGAAATGCGTGAGGACATTTGCGTCCCTTCCGAGGAACAAAAATATAAGGAATTGATCCGTAATCCTGCAGGCGGCGCGACGAAACAGAATTGAGGTCTTATGAATCCAGCGATGCTCGGCCTTCTGTTGCTTGCGCAGAACCCAACCGCAACTGAAATCGATCGGCGTGCGAGTCAGATCGAAAGCAAAGTCGTGGCGTGGCGGCGCGATATCCATGAGCACCCGGAGCTCGGCAATCGCGAGACCCGCACGGCAAAGATTGTTGCCGATCATTTGCGAAGCCTGGGCATTGAAGTAAAGACAGGCGTCGCTCACACGGGCGTCGTCGGGGTTCTTCGCGGAGGCAGGCCAGGCAAGGTGGTGGCGTTGCGCGCGGACATGGATGCCCTGCCGGTGAGCGAGCAGGTCGACCTGCCGTTCGCGTCGAAGGTGAAAACGCTTTACAACGGGCAGGAAGTCGGAGTGATGCACGCATGCGGTCATGATACGCACGTCGCGATTCTCATGGGCGTCGCCGAAGTTCTGGCCGGAATGAAGAATCAACTTCCGGGAACCGTCAAATTCTTTTTCCAGCCCGCTGAAGAAGGCGCGCCGGCAGGCGAAGAGGGCGGCGCGGAACTCATGATCAAGGAAGGCGCGTTTGAGAATCCGAAGCCGGATGCCGTCTTCGGCCTGCATGTCTTTTGGACCGGCACCGTTGGACAGATCGCTTACCGGCCCGGCGGCACGCTGGCGAGTGCGGATTTGCTTAGCATTACCATCAAAGGAAAACAAACGCATGGTGCGGTTCCATGGGGTGGCGTGGATCCGATCGTGGTCGCGTCACAGGTCATCCTGGGACTTCAGACAATCTCCAGCAGGCAGCTCGATACTACAAAATCGCCGACGATTATCACGATCGGCAGCATCCATGGCGGTGTTCGCAACAACATCATTCCCGATGAAGTGCAGATGGAAGGAACCGTCCGCGCATTCAGCCCCGAGATGCAGGACGAAATGCATCGCCGGATTCGGCTCACTGCAGAGTCGATCGCGCAGAGCGCCGGCGCTACAGCGAAAGTAGATATCACACGCCAGTATCCGGTCACGTTCAACAATCCAACGTTAACCGACCAAATGGTGCCGACGTTGAAACGTGTCGCCGGTGCCGAGAATGTTTCGATTCAGCCGCCGGTCACCGGCGCGGAGGATTTTTCTTTCTTCGCACAAAAGGCGCCGGGCCTTTTTGTTTTTCTCGGATCGAACAGGAAGGGCGTCGATCCAACGACTTCGCCAGTCAATCACTCTCCACTGTATGAGGTGGACGAAGGCGTACTGCCACTCGGTGTGCGAACGCTCGCCAATCTCGCCATTGATTATTTGTCGCGCTAGCACGATGCCGCCCGCACTAGCATTTCCCCTCCTTGCAAAGGAGGGGTGGCTGCGGCGTCAATAAAAAGTCGCGCAGCCACCGAAGCGCCGCAGACGGGGTGGTCAGTTCGGCGAGATGCTTAGGCCTGAAGGTTTCCGCCGAACCGACCACCCCGTCCGCGCCTTTTCGGAACGGGATCATTTTTTTGATGGCGCGGCCACCCCTCCTTTGCAAGGAGGGGAATGTGCACTGAAACTACTGCCGTAAGCTCAGTTGCGCCAGGGCGTGCGCGAGGACCCTGGTCCCGGTGGCGATATCTTCCGCTGAAGAATACTCGTCGGACCGGTGGCTGATTCCCGCGCGGCAGCGAACGAACAGCATGCCGACGTCGGTGATTCGCGACATGAAAAGGGAATCATGGTAGGCGCGGCTGACCATGGACAGGCATGGAATTTGAAATTCCTTGCACGACTGCATCAGTGTATCCACCGCTTGTCGACTCGAATGCGCCGGCGGATCCGCATTGAGAACTTCTTTTCGAATTATGACTCCCCGATGACTGATGACTTCGTCACAGGCGCGGTCGACGGCGCGCAGAACGGTGTCACGCCGTGCGAGATCGATGTCACGGACATCGACCTCTATCCTGACGCGGCTGGGAATGCTGTTGACCGCTCCGGGAAAGACATCGCACACGCCGACCGTTGCGACGGTGTCGATCGCGCCAGTGGATTTGGCGCCTGATTCGACCATGAGGGCGATCTGAGCGGCTGCGAGGAATGCGTCATGCCGCTGAGGCATGAGCACGGTGCCGGCATGTCCTCCTTCTCCCTCGATCCAAATGCGCAAACTCGCCGGCGCGGCAATGGCGGTGACGACGCCAACGGGAATATTACGCGCCTCGAGCACCGGACCTTGTTCAACATGCAACTCGAGAAATGTTTCGTAATAATTCCGGGGCAGAGGGACGTCGTCCAGCGAACCTGTGAAGCCCGCTGCTGAGCGCACTTGATCCAGAGACTGACCATCCCGGTCTGTCAGGGCTCTCGCGCGTTCGACCGGCAGACTTCCCGAAAGCAGACGGCTGCCCAGACAACCAATGCCAAATCTCGTCGGTTCTTCAGACGTGAACATCACAAGCTCGATCGAGCGCCGCGGTTGATAACCACTGCGCTGCAGCGCGCGAATCGCCTCGAGCCCACCGAGAACACCAACCGTCCCGTCGTAAGCTCCCGCATGGGGAATCGCGTCCGTGTGGGAACCTGTGCCGATGGCCGGGAGATCGGGTTCCAGACCCGTCCAGCGCGCGAATGTATTTCCGACGGCGTCTTCGCGAACGGTCAAGTCGGCGGCGGTGCAAAGCTTCTTGAAATAGGCGCGAGCTGCCATATCCGTTTTTGAAAACACGATGCGAGTCACCGCGGGTGGCGGCGCATCCGTGAATGATGCGAGCGTCTGAAGCTCGCCATAGAGTTGTTCCGCGTTGATCGTGATGTCCATCGTTAAGCCAGCGGGTGACGGTTCCAGTCCTTATAGATCAGATACCGTGCCGGGACTCTTCCCAGAGCGCCGAACCACTGTGGGCAGTAAGGCCCCATCCAGATGAAATCCCCAGCGGTGACCGGATACCAGTATTCGCCCAACCGATAGATGCCGCCTCCTTCAAGCATGAGAAGGCCGTGCTCCATGACATGCACTTCAACCATCGGAAGTGATGCACCGGGTTGGTACGTCATCGTATTCACGGCGCAGTCAAAAGCCATGTCGTCGGGCACCAGATGCCGGACTGCGATCGCCTCATCCCCTTCGAGTGGTTCCGATCGAACTGAAGACTCCTTGCCGACGATTGCTGACGGCCGGTGAATTCCATCCACAGCCACATACCGCTTTTCGATAACAGCCAGTCTGCCTGGCCCAGTCGCGGTGACGGAGTGATCGAGCTGTTCGGGTATATAAGCGTAATGGCTCTTGGAAAGTGTGTGCCGTTTTCCGGAAAGTTCAACGTCGATATTCCCTTCGAGAACATAGAGGAACCGCTCGCACGACGACGGCAAGACTCCAAGACATCCTCCGTTTTCAATCTCGGCCGTGTACTGAGTAAACTCCGCGCCGATCGCGGGCCCTGCGTGAATGATCGCCGTCGCCTTGTTCATTCCCGGCAACGGCGCGCGGACGAACGTGTCCGCCGTCAACACGGCATGATCTTCGCGCAGAACGCTTCTAGTTTGCCCCAGTTGATGCATACCGCAGGCCCATCTCTTTCAGAAAATGCCACCCCACTCGCAATGACGAAGCGACATCTTCGATGTTCACACTCTCCGCAGAATCATGACTGATGCCCTCAGGACTCCGAATAAACAGCATGGCGACTGGCATGCGCGAGGCCATCACCATCGCATCATGGCCGGCGCCGCTGACCATCCGGTGAATCGGGTAGCCGGCGATCTCGACACCTCGGGCCATGACGTCCGTCAGTCCACGATCGCATGCAACAGCAGATTGCTCCAGGCGGACTTGCCGGGTCAACTCCAGGCCTCGCTGCCCGGCGATGAGTTGCGCACGATCGAGGAGATGCTTCACCGCCGAAGTTCGCACGGAGTCATCAGCATGCCGCACATCCAATGTCGCACGCACTTCGCCCGGGATGACATTGGCCGCGCCGGGAATTGCAGTGATCGATCCCACGGTTGCCACCAGCCCGGCCGTTCCGGATGCCTCGCGCTCGACTTCGACGATCCACTGCGAAGCAGCAGGCAGCGCATCTCGCCGCAGATGCATTGGAGTCGTGCCGGCATGATTCGTCTTGCCGCGAAAAACAACTTCCAATCGGGTCTGGCCTGCAATCGCCTCAACGACACCGACAGGAAGGTTCACGCTGTCGAGCACCGGCCCTTGCTCGATATGAAATTCAACGTACGCCAACGCGCCTGATCGATACTCCGCGTCGTCCAAACGCCCAGGGTCCAGACCAAAATCGCGAATCGCCTGAGCCACGGTGATGCCGCGCGCATCCTGCCGTTGAAGGAGACTTCGATCCAAAGTACCGGTGAACGCCCGGCTACCGAGAAACGGCACACCGAAGCGAACACCTTCTTCCTCCGAAAACGCTACGATTTCGATGCCAAACGCTGGCCTTTGCCCGTCGAGCGCCTCGATCAAGCCGATTGCGAGCATCACACCAAGCACACCGTCAAAGGCGCCGGCTCCGGGAACCGTATCGAGATGAGAACCGATCAGCAATCGCGGCGCGTCGCGATGCGATCCCGAAAGCGAACCTCGAAGATTGCCGATGGCATCGAGCGTCACCGTCAACCCTGCGTTTTCCATCCAGCTTCGAACCAGGCGGTGAGCTTCGCGCATCGGTGGCGTCAGGAATGTGCGCGTTGTTCGGCCTTCGTCTTCGCTCAACGTCGCCAGTGTGCGGCAGCGCTCCACGGCCCGGCGCGCGTTCTCGAACGAACGTTCCACATCCATATCTTTAAGCGTCGGGCCCACCGGCCGGCCTACTGTCGGTACACCGCCTTGAATGGCTTTCGGCCGGTCCCCCCACGCATATACGTTATTCTACCCAGCGGGACACATAACCGGATGGATTACAACGTCAGCGAGTGGCTCAATCTCATCGTTCGGTGGATTCATGTTTTTGCCGGCATCCTCTGGATCGGCCAGACGTTCTTCTTCACCTGGATGGATCAAACGCTGAATCGGGAAGAATCCCTCTGGCTGGTTCACAGCGGGGGTTTTTACATCGTTGAAAGACAGAAGGTTCCGAAAGCTCTGCCCCAGACGCTGCACTGGTTCAAATGGGAAGCCGCGATGACCTGGTTGAGCGGAACGACTCTTCTCATCATTGTTTATTACCTGGGCGGCCTCATCGATACTCAGGCCGTGGGCGGAACCGCGATCAGCATCGTCGTTGTTCTCGCGCTGCTCGCGGTCGCGTGGTTCGCCTACGACGCCCTGTGGCGATCCCCCCTGACGACCAACGAGCCTGTCGGCGCGGCTATTTCGTTCGGGCTTTTCGTTCTCGTTGTCTTCGGCCTGACGCACGCGATGAACGGTCGCGCGGCATATATTCACGTTGGCGCGATCATGGGAACGTTCATGAGCGCAAACGTATGGCTTCGAATCCTGCCGTTTCAACGCCAGATGGTGGCGGCCGTGCAAAAAGGAATTCCTGCCGACATGTCTCTTGGAGAGCGGGCGAAGCAGCGAACAAAGCACAACAATTACATGGTCGTGCCTGTTGTGTTCATCATGATCAGCAATCACTTCCCGGTGGCGACATACGGAAGCCAATACAACTGGATCGTATTAGTGGTACTGACCGTTGCCGGGGCACTGGCTGCGAAAGCGCTCCGCAGCCGGTGATTTCAGGCTTCAGCTTCCGCGATAAGTTGTGTAACCGAACGCGCCCAGCAGGAGAGGAATGTGGTAGTGCTCTTGAGGATTCTCCACCCGGAATTCCACGACCACGCGCGGATAAAACGCGTGCTGGTAGGACTCTAGGTTGAAGGTGAGACGATAGATTCCGGTGATCAGTTCTGTGCCAGTCTCCATCAGGCTGCGAATGCGCCCATCCGTGTCGGTAACACCCCTGCCGACCTCCTCCCACTCCTCTGTCGAAACCTGGAAGTCCAGTGTCACCGAAATGCCGGCCGCCGGACGGCCACGTGTGGTATCGAGAACGTGAGTGGTTATTGCGCTCATTTTTATCCGTTTAGAGCCGCGAAGCGGCGACTAGAGTGTAGCCAGGGCGTAAGAAGATGTGAACGAATGTGGAATCGAGCGTATTCCCCTCCTTGCATCACCGCAAGGAGGGGTGGCCGAGCGACTAAAAAGATTTCGCGAAGCGTCCGCTGATCGCGAGGCCGGGGTGGTTTTCCGATTAGGAACAAAAAGGAAAACCACCCCGTCTGC
>Ga0207646_10006708_pt1 | contig 11855 bp, 12 predicted proteins | sample KBSK5502metaG_FD_184343 | JGI IMG/M metagenome (GOLD analysis project Ga0207646, IMG submission 184343) | Corn, switchgrass and miscanthus rhizosphere microbial communities from Kellogg Biological Station, Michigan, USA - KBS K5-50-2 metaG... | ecosystem: Host-associated > Plants > Roots >...
ACTGTGCGCGGTCGAATCGTGGCGCCCGATTTTCAGGACGGAGAAGACCAGCTTGCCACCGGGCAATTCGAGATCAGCGACGAGCGTTCGCCTGCTGAAATCGCCGCGACCCTGCGGCGACGCGGTTTCGAACCGGTTTGGAAAGATTGGGATCAGGCGTTGATGAGTGCATGACGATTTCGCTTAATGGCGAAAAGGTGGATGCACGCGACGCGGAAACGATCGCGAAACTCGTAGAGCGCTATCAATTGCCGTCACAAACTATTTTGGTAGAGCACAACGGAATCGCCCTGCACCGCCACGAATGGCCGGGGCGATCATTAGCCGCAGGTGACCGTGTCGAATTTGTTCGCGTCGTGGCCGGCGGATAGCTCAGCTCTATCCTGTGCTTTTCACGATTACTCGCATGCCGTCCGTCTGGATGACGGTAATTGGCGTTTGTGCGGCGATAAATTCTCCTTCGGTCACAACGTCAACGACCTGATCGGCAAAGCGCGCTTTCCCGCTCGGGCGCAAGATCGTGATGGCGGTACCCCGCGCTCCGGGGGTGAGTGCGAATGCAGTGGCAAATTCACGCGGCGCGCCGACGAGAGATGGACCGGGAGGATTTGAGGTGATGAGAGCAAACCGTCGATAAAGCCCCGTGCGCGGCAGATAACGCGCGAGAATGGTGATTACGATTGCGGCGGCGATAATCGCGAGGAAAAGTTTGAGCAGGGGCATCGCCAGCATTTGGCCGGTGGGAAAAAATGTTTCGCCGGGATAGCGATCGATCATTGCCCAGAGCAAAGACGCCACCATAAGAAAAATGCCCAGCACACCGAAAACGATTGTGGAATGCGCGAAAAAGAGGATCTCGATCAAGACAAGCGCCATGCCCAAAACGAAAAGTGCAACCACTTCCCACCCCGCGAGCCCCGCCAGATAATGGCCGAGGAAAAAGAGGGCAAAACAAATCGCTGAAATAATTCCCGGCAAACTCGCGCCCGGGATTTTGAATTCGAGATAGGCGCCGAGTATCCCGCCCAGAAGCAGCAATGGCGCCAGCGCGGTGATCCAAAAGGCGAGTTGCTCAAAGCCACTCGGGTTAAGAGTCAGGATGTTGCCTTTGAGTCCGGCTTTTTGCGTTAGATCGACAATCGAAGCGGCGATGCCATCGGCCAGCAATGGTTTGCCATTGATTTTTTCTGCCGCTTCCTGCGCGCTCAAAGTCAGTACCGTTCCTTTTGGATGAATCACGCGGTCGCCGATTTTTACTTCCTTGTCCTTGTTCATAAACGCCTCACCGACGTCGGGATTGTGTCCGTTTTTGATGGCGGAACTTCGAATTAGAGCCGTCCAGTACGAAATCGTCTTCTCACGTTCGGTTAGTGGAAGATCTTCTCCCGTTGGCAAAACGGGCGCAGCCGCACCAATCGCGCTTACCGGGGCCATGTAGATATGCTGTGTAGCCAGCGCGATAAGCGAACCGGCCGACCCTGCGTTGGAATTGATGAACGTGTAGGTTGGAATGGTGGCGCGGTTGAGCACGTTCGTTATTTCTGCGGCGCTGTCGAGTCGCCCGCCATAAGTATCCATTTCAAAAATAATCGCCGAGGCGCCGCTGCTTTCGGCTGCTTTTTCTGTGCGACGCAAAAACATCAGGAGCGACGGCGAAATCTCCCCCCGCAGCGGGACCACAATTATGTCACCTTTGTGTATGACGTCGCGCGCCTGAGCTGTCTCCACTCCCAAACAGCAAACCAAAACGAAAATTGGGATTCTCTTTGTGATATTTGGAAAGCGACTGCGCACTGCGTAAGTTTGACATCGCTTCTCAAAGCAAACGAGCGAAAAATCCAGCGTCTCATGGGAACAATCCCAACTGAAACCATCGAACAAATCGCGGCGGCGAACGACATCGTCGAGGTGATCGGTTCCTATTTTCCGCTCAAACGAGCCGGCGCGAGTTTCAAGGCGCTTTGCCCGTTTCATCAGGAGAAAACGCCATCATTTCACGTGAGCCCGCAGCGACAAACATTTCACTGCTTCGGATGCGGTGTGGGCGGAAGCGTCTTCCGCTTTGTCATGGATTATGAACACATCGATTTTCCCGCAGCCGTGCGCAAACTTGCTGCGCGTGTCGGGATCTCAGTCGTAGAAGAGGGGGGTAACGTCGTCGACGAAGATCGAGAGCGTGCGGCGCGTCGCCGGTTGTTGCAACTGCACGCGGAAGCCGCCGAATGGTTCCATGAAAACCTGATCAAAAGGGAATTCGCCGCACCAGCGCGCAAATATCTGAAAGAGCGTGGCATCACAGCAGAAATCGCGAAGCGATGGCAGATCGGTTATGCGCCCGATGAATGGGATGCGGTTGGCAGTTGGGCACGTGACCGCGGTTATGATCCGCGTGATCTCGTCGCAAGCGGCCTGGTCAAGACCAAAGACGATGCGGCAGACGCGCCAAGTCGATCAGCCTACGATCGGTTTCGCGGCCGGATCATGTTTCCGATCTGTAACGATGTCGGCGAAGTGATCGCGTTTAGCGGTCGCCTTCTCAAAGACAAGGAGGGAGCGGCGAAATACTTGAATTCGCCGGAGACGCCGCTTTTTCGAAAGGGCAAGGTCCTTTTTGGTTTAGACAAGACAAAGCGTGCCCTGATTGAGGCGAACTGCGCGATTGTGTGCGAAGGCCAGATCGATTTGATCAGTTTGTTTGAAGCTGGAATAACTAACGTCGTCGCGCCGCAGGGGACTGCTTTTACCGAAGACCAGGCGCGGGTTTTAAAGCGATTTGTGAACGAAGTGGTTCTTTGCTTCGATTCGGATGCGGCGGGGAAAAAAGCGGCCGAGCGGTCTCTCGATGCGTTGCTCCACAACGATTTGATCGTGCGCGTAGTTGAGATGCCGGCGGGCGAAGATCCCGATTCATTGATTCGCCGGAAGGGAAGAGAGGAATTTGAAAAACGCGTCGCGACGGCGCAGGCTTTTTTTGATTATTGGATCGAAAGCGAAGTCGCGGCGAGCGATTTGAACTCGCTAGGCGCGAAGATGCAGCTTGCGCGCAAACTGGCTGAAACGGTCTCGAGAGTGCACGATCCGCTAATGCGCGGAGAGGTGGTGAGCAAAATGAGCGCCCGGCTTGGCGTCTCGCCTGCTGATTTTGAAACACTCTTGCCGAGGCAAAAAGGCGAAGGTTTTGCTGGGTCGCAAGGTTTGCGCTCCCAGGCTTCTCCGGCTCCGCGGCACGATATCGCGATGCTTTGCCTCCTGGCGTTGCGAGACGAGGAAGCACGAGATTTTCTTCATGGGCAAAATTGGCGCGAGATTCTCGCACAAGTGCCCGATGCGGAAATTCTGGTCTGTATTCTCGAAAGCGAGCTGCGCCCCAGTGACGCCGCCTCACTCAATGCTTTTATGGCGACGCTTTCGGCAACAGACGAAGGGCTGGTTTCTTCCTGGTTGCTGCAAAAAGTGCCCCCCAATGCGGGAAGGATGGTGGGAAAATGGTGGCTCGGTATTCGTCAGGCCGTGTTGCGGCGCCACCTCGAAGTGGCGAAGAATCAGATAAAACTCTCCGGACTTACCACCGGCGCCGTGGTTAATTTACAAAAACAAATCCTTGACCTGCAAGAACAGCTCCACGAGCTTTCGCCCGCTCGCAAAACCGACAGTTAATTGCCGGTCTACGGGCGGCAAATCGAACGTCTCAGTCAAATCCTTAACCACTCAATCTTGGCCAGGCATTCGAAACGAAAGGGAGGCAGCCGACAGTCGTCGTCGCAACGGCTTAAAGCGAGACAGCTTCGCCGTCGTTCGATAAAAAAAGCTTCAGCTCGCCGGCGAAATCTTAAGAAACGGCCAAAAATCGCAGCGCTCAAAGCCAGAGGTATTGCTCTCGTCCGAGGGCAGCAACCCAACGGCGAACAACTACGAAAGCTGCAAAGCGGCTTCGCGGCGATGCATCTGCATTCGGCGATTGAAATTGAGGGCCGCATTCGCGAGCTAATCAAGCTGGCGAAGGAACAAGGTTATCTCACATTCGACGATCTGAACGAGGCGTTGCCCAAAGGGATCACCGATGCCGATGAGCTCGATCTCATTCTCACACGGCTGCGCCGCATGGAGATCGACATTATTGAAGCTTCGGAGGTGGACCGCTACAAGGATGGGAAAAAAGACGCGGAAGAAGAGGAAGAAGAGGAAGAGAAACCCGAAGCGAAGCTCGATATTCTCGACGATCCGGTGCGGATGTATCTCAAGCAGATGGGCCAGGTCCCTCTACTGACCCGGGAGCAGGAAGTGGAAATTTCCAAGCGGATTGAGGAAGCCGAGAACATGGTGCAGAAGCACATCAACCGGTTTGGCTTTATTGCGCGCGCCCATCTCGATCTTGCCAGGAAACTTGCCGAGGGCCGGGAAAGATTTGATCGTGTCATTCTCGACAAAAAAATCGAGAGCCGCGAACGCTACATGAAGAAGCTCCCCCGCTTGTGTAAACAAGTAGAACAATTAAGCGTGTCGATCAGCCAGCAATACGGCGAGCTTTCTCGCAATTCTTCAAAAAAACGATCGACGAGGCTCAAGTCTATACAAAGAGCGATGACTTCGCTGCAAAGATCTTATCCCCATTTCTACTTCAAGCAAAAAGTCATGGAAGAATTTGTTCACTTGGCAGACGAGGCCTACCACGCATCGCTCTATCTCCAGACCGAGATAGCAAAACGTCCAGGCGATCGAAAAAAACGTCTGCAACTCGGGAACAAAGTAGGGGAGTTAGAAAAGAGCCTGTGGCTTTCACTCGCTGAATACGCCGAGCGCTACCAGGCGCTGAAAGGTTGGATGCGGCAGGCATTACGAGCCAAAACCGAAATGGTGGAAGCCAACCTGCGCCTTGTTATTTCGATCGCAAAAAAGTACACGAACCGCGGTCTCTCGTTCCTCGATTTGATCCAGGAAGGAAACATGGGGTTGATGAAGGCGGTGGAGAAGTTTGAATATCGGCGTGGCTACAAATTTTCCACGTACGCGACATGGTGGATCCGGCAGGCGATCACGCGCTCGATCGCCGATCAGGCGCGCACTATTCGGATTCCCGTTCACATGATCGAGACCATCAATAAGCTCATGCGTGTGCAAAAACAGCTTGTCCAGGAATATGGGCGCGAACCTTCGCCGGAAGAGGTGGCGGAAGAAGTTCTATTGCCCGTCGATCGCGTCCGCGCGGTCTTAAAGATGGCCCAACAGCCAATCTCGCTCCAATCGCCCGTGGGCGAAAGCGAAGAGACCAATTTTGGTGACTTTATCGAGGATAAAGGCGCGGAAAATCCCAGCGATATGACGGCCATTGTTTTGCTGAAGGAGAAAATCAAGGACGTACTTGAGACCCTCACTGAGCGGGAGCGGCAAGTGCTTGAGCAACGGTTTGGGCTCGTTGATGGATACAGCCGAACTCTCGAGGAAGTAGGCCGGCAGTTTCAGGTCACGCGGGAGCGCATTCGTCAAATCGAAGCCAAAGCGTTGCGGAAAATGCGGCATCCGACCCGCATCCGGCAGCTTGAAGGCTTCCTTGAAGCGGCTGACCTTTAATACCGGTTCCTGGAATTTCTTCCGAGCGCAACTTTCAGAGCTGCAATCAGTTCAATTCACGGAGAGAGAATATGAAACGTGAAGATGACCAGGAATTGTGGGATCTCCTCGGCCGCGCGGCCGAGCCCGAGCTTTCGCCATTTTTCGCCCGCAACATCGCGAGACAAGTCCGCCAAGACGGTGGCCACTTCGAGCGGATGCGAAAATGGATCAGCTTGCGCAGACTCATCCCGGCGTCTGCGGTGGCAATTGCCCTGATGGCGGCGATAATCGCCACTCATCATCCTGTGTCACAGAAATCCTCGGAGAGCGAGCCAGATGTCGTGGCAAAGATCGATCCCCAAGATTATGAAGTCGTCGCCGATCTGGATGAGCTGCTCGCTGTGGATAAAGGCAGCCTGTGGGACGAAAAGCCAACTTTGTAAAGATAATCATTACGTTGTCGGTCCTCGCCTCGTCCTGCGCTTTTGCGCAAGCGCAGCCACAGCGGACTAATGGGCGAAGGGGAGGGCCGGGGCGTCCGCCGGTACCGAGTGTGCGCGAGCGGTGGTCTTCGCTTCCGCCAGCGGAGCGGCAGATTTTCCAGCGAAATGCAGAGCGCTGGATGCGAATGAGCCCACAGGAGCGCCAGCTCATGCGTCAGCGAGAAGCTCTGCGTCGCGAACAAATCAGGCGCGAGACTGAGACAGCTCTACGCGATTCCGGCCTCATGCTGGATCCAGAAAGGCGTAATTTGTTTGAGTCTCGCTATATTCAGGAGCGTCGCAAGATCGAACAATTACTCCGTCACCAAATCGACGCTGAGCGACAGCAGCAACTGCCATCTTTGATTCAACAGTTAAAAAAAGAGTTCCAGCCTCAGCAGTCGAGCAGCACCCCTGCAATGAAACCCACCGAGTCGCCCAAATCTGGCAAGAGCGAATCATCCCCAAGGGATCGATAAGGGGGTTGCGGGCAGCAAACCTGTTTTTGCAAAAAAAATGAGCTGGCCCGTATGACGAGCCAGCTCAGCGGATTCAGTCTTACGTCACCTTAATACCGGTGGTAGTTATGGTGACGATGGTGGCGGTAATATCGATGGCCTCCGGACCAATAGAATGAGGGCCCCCCATAGTAATAGTAAGGGTACGGCCGATAATACGGATACGGATAATAGCCATATCCATAGTAGCCTGGGTAGCCATAGCCGTAGTATCCCGGCCCAAATCCGATTCCGAACGACACTCCAGCGTCAGAACGCTGTGCCGAAGCAAAAGCGAATCCGCTTGCTACCAATCCAATTAAGAGAAGTCGTTTCCAGTTCATATTTTACCTCCCAATCGATTAAACAGTAGATACGACGAAAAGTTGCCCGGTTTACTCGGCAAATACAGGGCTGGGATAAGCCGTGGCACAAATATTTTGACCGATTCGTTGGTACGAAACGCGATCTAGACGGATCGCATTTGCGGTAGTCCCGGTTCCGCGGCCTGCAAATGCGACTCCTGCTCCTCCTGTCAAAATCGGCCCGAGATAAAGCTGGATCTTGTCAATCAGGCGGGCGTCGAGCGCTTGACTAAGAATTTGGCCACCGCCTTCAATCAACACGCTGGTCACGTTCTTTTTACCCAAGTTTTCCAGCACAGCAGCGAGGCGTTTGCGCTTATACACCAACGTTCGAGCGGCTTGCCGATCAGAAAACAAATGAGCGCGCGGTGGCAGATTTCCTGAACGCGTTAAAACGACTCGCCATGGTTGCCGCGCGTGCCGCATACCGCGCACGGTCAACCGCGGATTATCCGCGCGAAGCGTTTCCGCTCCGATAAGAATTGCGTCGGCACGAGTGCGAAGCTCATGCGCATGATGACGAGCAGCAGAACTTGTGATCCAGCGGGGCTCACTGGGAGGGCGTGTCAATCGGCCGTCGAGACTCATGCCGCATTTTGCGGTCACAAAAGGCCGCCCGGTGACGATCCACTTGTTAAAGCCCTCGTTAAGACGTGCGCACGCCTCGGCCAAAATCCCCTCTCGTACATTGACACCAGCGTTTCGCAACTGTGTAATGCCTCTTCCGGAGTGACGAGGGTTTACATCCACCGCTCCGGTGACAACATTTTTTACGCCGGCCTTGACGATTGCATTTGTGCAGGGGGCTGTGCGCCCGAATGTGGAGCAGGGTTCCAGAGTGATGTAGAGTGTGGCGCGAGCGGGCATTTTAGCGCCGAATGTGCGCAAGCATTCAACCTCAGCATGTTCGTGGCCCGCTCCTCGATGATGGCCTTTTGCAACGATCCGATCGTCAACCACCAGAACTGCGCCGACAGCTGGATTCGGGCTGGTTTGCCCTATTGCTTTTCGCGCTTCCGTCAGAGCTGCGCGCATAAAGCGTTCATCTCGTCGTTGTGCCGTCATCCTCAAAATGAATAATTGCGGTTGGTAGTTCCGGCAACGCTTTTCGCCCTGCGCATTGGCTTTGCAAAGATGTCACACATCTTGGCGCGAGGATGCGGAAAACAGTGCGCCAAATCAGCACATGCATGTGGTGAAGGGACGCGCGTTCGTCCTAGGTAATGCTTTGGAATTCTGCCATTTATGAAGGTGGAACTCAAACGTGCTATTTTCTGGCATGAAGGCAGCTTGCAGATTAGATGGTAGAAAAAAGCTTAGAAAGGATAATCTATGAGTCTAATTCGTTATCAAAGCCCAGAACTGATGGCTTGGCCGTCGCTGGATCGCTGGAGCAGTCTGCGAGACGATCTCAACTCGCTGTTTGAACTCCCATTGTGGTCGAGTATTGCGCGTCAAGGACAGCTCTTTAGTGGTTGGTCTCCGGCGCTCGATCTCTATCAAAATAATGACAATGTTGTCGCGGTGGTCGAACTGCCCGGGATGGGCAGGAAGGACGTCGAAATTTCCCTGCATGACGGGACGTTGACAATCAGCGGCGAGCGCAAGAGTGAAAGCACTAACGGCGATAAAGCTGAACGCGCCGAGCGCTACATTGGCAAATTCCGCCGCAGCATTACACTCCCGACCGGCGTGGACGCGAACAAGGTGAGCGCAAGCTACCGGAATGGAATCTTAACTGTGACGTTGCCGAAAGCCGAGGAAGCAAAGCCGAAGCAAATTCAGGTCAACGTCGATTGATCAAGCTCCGGCGCGCCGAGAATTGCGTCGGGGAAAATTTAGACAAGAAAGGAAATCAACATGAACACATTAGTCCGTGAAAATCGCGACATCGATCACGTCCAGAGCGAGCAATTCGTCGCTCCCTCTGCGAGTGTGCTCGAGGCGGCTGATGGCTGTACGCTTGAAGTCGAGATGCCCGGGGTAAACAAAGAAGGCCTCGAGATTTCAGTCGAGAACAACGAGCTGACGATTGTTGGGCGCCGTTCTCTTCCCGCCGTGGAAGGGACACTGATTCATCGCGAATCGCGCCAGGAAAGTTATCGGCGCACGTTCGAGCTCGATCCATCGATCGATGCGAATAAAATCAGCGCAAAAATCGATCAGGGTGTCGTGACTTTGACGCTGCCGAAGGCGGAACACGTCAAACCGCGCAAGATCACTGTTTCTTAACAGAGCAGCTATTTCTCGGAAATCACAAGGCCGCGGACGTTGACGTCCGCGGCCTTTTCATTCTCTGAGTCAGCGCGTGCGATTGAACTGCCAGCTTTAGTTTGTCATTCCGAGCGAAGTCGAGGAATCTCTTACTGTTGAATCAGGAGCCATGACAGATGTCTCGACTCCGCTCGACAAGCAGCTAATTGTCGATTTCAGCTTTTCCGCTTGGCGAATTGTTCTCAGAGAAGTAATTAGAGTTCATCCCATATGGCGACGAAAACTGAAGAGAAAACCGGCGCAGAAAAACTGACTGCCGCGCGAAATAAGAATCTCGACCTGGCGATTCAACAGATTGCCAAGGATTATGGCGAAGGCGCGATCATGCGACTTGGCGACGAGAAGATCGTCGATATCGACGTTATCCCCACCGGCAATATTCTGATCGATCGCGCCCTTGGAGTCGGCGGTTTTCCGCGGGGACGCGTAGTGGAAGTGTTTGGACCGGAATCATCTGGAAAGACTACGCTCACTCTCACTGTCATTGCGCAAGCACAGAAGCGGGGCGGTCTCGCCGCATTCATCGATGTCGAGCATGCGCTCGATCCGGCATATGCGAAAAGACTCGGTGTCGATCTTGATGATTTGCTCGTGTCCCAGCCCAGCTCTGGCGAGGAAGCGCTCCGGATTTGCGAAACTCTCGTACGCTCCAATGCGCTCGACGTGATCGTTCTGGATTCTGTCGCCGCGCTTGTGACAAGAGCGGAATTGGAAGGCGAGATCGGCGACACAACCGTAGGAGCGCAGGCACGACTCATGAGCGCAGCCTTGCGTAAACTGACCGCGCTGATTTCAAAGGCGCGAACCTGCTGCATTTTCACCAACCAGATCCGCGAAAAGATCGGGGTGATGTTTGGCAACCCGGAAACGACGCCCGGTGGCAAGGCGTTGAAATTTTACGCTAGTGTGCGTGTCGATATTCGCCGGATCGGCGCGATCAAGCAGACAGACGGCGTCGTCACGGGTAATCGCACGCGCGTCAAGATCGTAAAGAACAAGGTCGCGCCGCCATTCACCGAGGCGGAGTTCGACATCATGTACAATGAGGGCATTTCGTCGACCGGCGCACTTCTCGATCTTGCTCTGGAAAAACAAATCATCGAGAAACGCGGCTCCTGGCTGAATTACAAGGGTACGCAACTCGCACAGGGCCGTGATGCCGCGAAGGAAGTGCTCAAAAACGACCGCGCGCTCTACGAAGAGATCGAGACAGCTGTGAAAGCCAAGCTCGACGAGGATCGGAAATAACTGACCGCGACCGTAAGATCGACATGTCGGTGGGCGGTGAGCCAATGACGACGATCCCGGTCGATGGCGGACGAATCGCCTACCGTCGGTTGGGGAGCGGACAACCACTGCTGGTTCTCAACGGATTTGCGGCGACGACCGCCGACTGGGATCCCTCGTTCATCGATCGACTTGCCTCCGCGAGCGAGCTCGTACTGGTAGACAACCGCGGCATCGGCGCATCTACTGACGACGGAGCGCCATTCGATATCGCCAAACTCGCCGCAGACACGGCGCAGGCGATCAAAACGCTCGACCTCGGTGCTCCGAGCGTGCTCGGATGGTCCATGGGCGGCTTTATCGCCCAGATACTCGCTTTGGATAACCCGAACTGCGTTCACAAGCTTATTCTGCTTTCCACCGACCCGGGCGGAACCGACGCGGAACTCGGCTCGCCTGCCGTCCGAGCGCAACTGGCCGATATGTCTGGCACTCCTCACGAGCAAGCTCGACGCCTGCTCTCACTGCTATTTCCAGCCGATGTCGCCGAGTCCTTTTACCGCGAATTTGGCGACATTGTGGCCGCCGCACGCGCGCAGTTAGCTCCCGAGCTAGTTCATCGGCAGTCCGTCGCGATGGACTCCTGGCACCGCAACGGTGCTGGCGACCGGCTCCGGAGCCTGCGCGGGCCCACGCTGGTCGCCACGGGCACCGAAGACATCGTCATCCCACCGTCGAATGCCTTGGCACTCGTCAACGCCATCCCCGGGGCTCAGCTCGCCCAATTTAGCGGCGGAGGCCACGCCTTCATGGCTCAGTATCCCTGTCAGCTTGCAGATCTAATCAACGAATTCCTCGCAATATGAAAGATGCGACGGCGTAAAGTTGAATGAACTTCGTCGCGGGCTGCTCTCCGCGAGACACCGCCGATTTATACGATGTGGATCACCTGTTCGCGTGGATATCGCACCTTCTTTTTCGTGGCAGATTTGTCGTTCGCAGAGCGATACCCCGCCGCGCAACAAACCACGGACGCGAGCCCTTTCGGAGCGAGATCGAGAATCGTGTCATATTCATCCGGCTGAAATCCCTCCATCGGACAGGTATCGATGCCCATTAACGCCGCGCTCGTTAAAAAATTCCCGAGGGCCAGATAAGCCTGGTGCGCCGCCCACGCTTGGGCAACTGGTCCACGCGCGCCGGTTACAACATCCCCCACCATTGTGTCGCGGTATCGCTTTAATGCCTCAACCGTTCCACCACGAACCTCAACGGTGCGCGCAAGGTGCCGATCGATATGTTCCTCGGTCATTCTCGTGTTCACGGCAAACACGATAAAATGCGAACAATCGAGAACCTGATCCTGTCTCCAGGTCGCTGGAAAAAGTTTCTCGCGCATTTTCTGATCGGTGATCACGATAAATTTCCACGGCTGCAATCCATATGATGACGGCGAAAGG
>Ga0207646_10006709_pt1 | contig 11854 bp, 17 predicted proteins | sample KBSK5502metaG_FD_184343 | JGI IMG/M metagenome (GOLD analysis project Ga0207646, IMG submission 184343) | Corn, switchgrass and miscanthus rhizosphere microbial communities from Kellogg Biological Station, Michigan, USA - KBS K5-50-2 metaG... | ecosystem: Host-associated > Plants > Roots >...
CTCAATATCTTCATTACTAAATGGGTGTTCTAATCTTTTGAAAAATTGGTCTTCTTGCGGCAAATCTGAATAATAAATTTGCTCATCAGGTTTTACATCCCGAAAAGAACAATTAATGCCTTGTATTAATACATACGCCATTTAAACAGCTATTTTATATTCAATCCTTGTTCCCTTTATTAAATTGTCTAACTTCCATAAAGGTTGCAAATTGGTATAATGAAAACATTTTTTCTGCTCTTCTATTTTAGTCAAATCAAATCTTACACATGGAATAATATGGTCAATAACTATTTCTCCATTAAGATATTTCTCCCAATTCATTTCTTCGGTAAATAAAGCACAGAAATAATTTTTAAATTCATCAATAGAACATCCCAATAATTCCATTGTGTGCAATGATTTTATTCCTCTTTTTAATGCTACGTGTATTCGTGAACGTAAATTTTTCTTTATTCTAAATTCCAAATTATTCATCATTACCCGTTGCCATTCTTTTTTATGTTGTAACGCTTTCTCTTTATTCTTTTCTCTATTGGCTTTTATTTTTTCAGGATATTTTTGCTTATATTTTTTATCTTGTAATGATTTTTTTATTTTTACATGCGGTTGGTTGCTATATAACTTTTGTCGTTCTCTTATTTGCTCTTTTGTTTTAGGAGTTCTTGGATGAGGAATGTATTTAGGTTTAACTGTTTGCTCATAATAAGCATTTCTCTTCACTTTTAAAATACTCTTATTTTCGGATTCCCATTTTCTTTTTCTTTCTGAATCGCAAGGTTTACAATATGGCTGCAACCAGTTACCGCCTCCTGCTTTTTGAAATTCCGAAAATGGCTTATCTTCTCCACAATGCTTACAAATTTTTGTATCTTTTATTATTACCTCTTTTCTTTTGCCCTCAATAATGCACCGCTTGCAATTCTTCCTTATCCTACCTGTTTCTTTTCTGATATAAAATTCATATTCATCTTTCAATATTTTACAAACATTACATTCTATCATAAATTCAATTAAAAAATAAATAACAAAATTGCCCACGATAAAAACAAACCTCTGTTGAATACCATCCAATGATAGGTAATTCGGCAGTCCATATATCGTATTGCCTTATCATTTTGGTGCTGTTTGAACAAATCCTCTGTTTATAGTTGTGTCTGTTCCTGCTGGCTTATCTACGTATCTCATGTAATCGAAAGGGAATGAATGAAGCGTGGTTTTTGAGCCGGGATATGCGTCTAACTTAGAAAGTTCTTGCATAAAATTTTGCTCATTAACACCTTCGGCAAAAGCAGCTTTCTTTTGCTTTATTTGGTCAAGTGAATAGTTTCTTAGGTTTGCAAAATCAGCTTGTATAGGCTGTACCATTTCAGGAGAAATACTTGTTGTAGGATTTATTTGCCGGTATTTTAAAAGCACTTGTTTCCCAAAATCTCCTTTGTCTAATCTTGGGTCACCTTTTAGCCCTTGTGTTTCTAACCATTTAACATACGCATTCCAATCCTGCCTATGTTGGTTAGTTATTTTCACAGGCTCTTTCCCATCCCCACCGCCAAAGGCTTTTGCATATTGTATTTTACGGTAAGACATAAATTATATTTTTATGCTGCTGTTTGTTGCATTGGTTGTTGTTGCGCTTGCTGTTGTTGCTGTTCCATCTGTGCATTATCTTGTTGCGCTTGCATTATGCCTTCATCTATTGCTTGCTCTGTTTGTTTGTTTTCTAAGAATAAACTCATGTGTACACTTTGCATTACATCTTTTTCAAGTGGAATTAAACTTGCCGGTATTGCAATTCCATTTTTATATAAATCCATGATTCCTTGCAATAATATCTGTTCTTTCTTTTCTTTGCTTTCTGCCTCTTTTAATTTCGCATCAAATAACAATTGTTCTTGCGCTGCTTTGGCATCTTCTTGTGCTTTTATTAAAAGGCTTTGCTGTTGCGATTTTGCATTAGCTTCTTCCCTTGCTCTTGCTTCTTCACTTGCTTTTCTTCTATTTTCTTCATAGGTAGTAGTAAGATACCAACGAGCTAATTTTGGGTCTTGTATCTCTCTTAGCATCATAGCATCTTTTAATGTCAATGATGGATTTCCTATTGCATCAGGCACTTGGCTGTAACGCTGAATATCATCTTCCAAAAGTTTCTTTTGATATTCAGAAGATTCCATTCTTATCTTAACATCAAATCTTGTATCTAATAAATCTTCTCTACTTTCAGGTTCATCTTTTACAATATCATTCCATTTAAGCAGGCATAGTTTATAGAATGTTTCTTCCCAAACTTGATTATGAGAATTAAGTAAATAGCCAAATACATTAGGTGCTTGTTCCAATTGATTTTCCTGTAATCTTGCTGCTGTTCTTTCTCCAACATCCCCACCTTCCAAAAATACTGATGTACCTAACAAAGAACGCATTTCACCAACTTGCGAAGCCATGATATTTGATAATGCCATTACCTTTTGTACTGCATCATCTGCGGCTGTATTACCTATTGATGGCATTGTTTTTTCAAGCGGGTCAAGTCCTTTACTACTCCAAACTTCCGTACCTGTTTGATTGAATATCCGAAGTACTTCTTCCCATTCAATTGTATTGCCATTACCTAAATCAATATTCCTTGCACTTTCAACATCTATCCTTATACCTGATGGGCGAAGCTGTGCAATAAGTTGTTTTCTTTTTAATTTGGTGATTGTATATTCCCTTAATGGTTCAAGTATTCTTTCAAAATGAGATGGCACATATTCTCCATCATTATTAGGTATAACTATTGACCATGAAGAAAGAGGATTATAAACATCTGTATAAGGACAAATAATCAAATCAGGCCGTCCCCAATAAATCATTATATCTCCATAAGGTGCATAGATACCACGCATCCATGAGTTTTTTTGACCTTTCTTTATTTCTACATCTTCCGGTTTTTCTTGTTGTAGATAAGAGCCGTCTTTTGTTTTTACCTGATATGGGATGCCTTTCTTTTCTTCAATATTTGGTTTGCCATACGCATCTTTTTTTACTACGGAATAAACATCTTCACCGCAATTAATTTCACAATCTAAAACAAGTATAGAACAGTCATCATAGGGACGGTTTTGGTTCCATGTAGGGTTAGCATAATTATTTTCCCATGTCCAACTAAACTTGCCAATGTTTTTCATTGAGGACATTTTGGCAAGATCATAAATCTGCTGTTCATTTAATCCATCAGGGTTCATTTCTGATTTGCCGAATTTTGCCCTAAAATCCCTCACTTTAACATTATAAAACTCCCCTATTAAATCCACTTCTTTTTGTCCACTATCATTCATAAAGAAGTTATAAAGAACATTTGTTGGGATAGCTTTTCTTACGGTATATTGTTTTGGTGCAATCTTTTCTATCTTTGTTACTTCAATGTTTAGAGTAGTAAGATCGTATAATCCTTTCCGGTTTAATTCCTTGTCAAACTTAATATCCTCCATTATTTTTTCAAGCATTTCCTGAAAGCGTATAACCTTTGGAAGTCTATCTTCCATTTCAAAATAAATCTTAGCTGACATTTCATCTTGTGGGATATAAGCATTGGGAGGTTCTAATGCAATGCCTGCCGCCTGTTGCATTTTTTGGATATTCTGTTGGTCATACATTCGGTAAAGAGCATCAAATAGTCTTTGCTCCTTTTCACTCATACTACCGCTATCAATAGCATCTACATCGGGATATATTCTGTGTTTGGAAAGAAATTCAATAAGGGTATTAAGCAATTCTACGGCAACTCTTTGTTGCGTCATATCTATGTTTACATAGGATTTATTGGCATCTGAAACACTCATGTAGTCTAAAAACTCCTGCATTGGCTGACTACCTTTCGCCCAAAGCAATGTTTCAATCCATCTTCTATTACGTCCTAAGTAAATATTAAAATTGGTATCATTAACGGTTTGTTGGTTATAAAAAGCCTTTACTATTTGCTTACCATTGGCTTTATCTTCTCTTTCTGCGGGGGATAAGAAGAATCTTTGTAAAAGAGGATTTGAAAACGATTGTTGACCGTTAGACGCATTATTCTGCTCTGCCATGTAAGATAAGTTTTGGTTGTATGACAGACTAAAACTACAAAAAAATTAAATAAACCCGATAACCATTTGAGAATTGACCTTATTCACTCTATATTCGGCATCATTATAAATGTACACAATTGTATAGCCTGAATGTGGTTTTGTAAATATTAATTGCCCTTTTTTATACTCTGTATTACCACCATCTTCAACAATATATCTGTCTATGTATTGCTTTTCTTCTTCTGGTGGAACTGGTAATAAAGTTGGGATATTTACTTTTTTAACAATCAAATTACCACATACAGGATGTGGGTTACCGTCTTTATCTATCTTTAAAAATATTGTATGATTGAACGGATGGGAAAATAAATCATCTTTTATCCAATATGGGGAAGGCTGATAAAATGAATTGTGGTGGCAGATAAGAATATCTCCTATTGTTATTTCATCTTTTGTTTGTTGAGCAATTGCAAGCACAGGGCTTTTTTCCCTATAGTTTTTCTCGAATAACAAGGCCATCTTAAATTTATTTCCGTTTACTTCAATAAATTCTTTCTGCTCCAAATCACAGGAAACAAGTATTTTTTCATTAACCGACTTCATCTATTCCGAGTATTTGCTCTTCTGGTAAAACAATAAATATATCTTCTTCATATTCAATCATTTGTCCAGTATGTTGATGCCATATTGCTCTTTTACCTATTCCTTTTTTCAAATCCATATCTTTCACCAATTTCCCAACTGAAAAGATAATTCCTGTATGCGGCTTTTTAACTGCTGCATCTGGTAGTATTAACCCATTCTGTTCTGTTTGCTCTTTATCTCTTATTATGAATATGAAGTTATTTGTTGCTTTTATTGACATATTAACCATTTAAAATTATCCCCAATATAAACCCTAAAACGTAATATTTGATGATTGATATAATTTATAGCCTTCCACTTACTTTCTTTTAAGTAATGCAGCGTTAATTCACCTTTTTCAGCAACTCTTATTACTGTAGCCTTTTGATTATAGCCGTAACTTATAACATCCCACTTTTTTATTGAAATCGTAGGCTTTGTATCTATCCTTATAGAAAATACTTTACTCATTAGGCTATAGAAATTATAGAACATTCACTTGTTAAAACCATTCCAGCTACCGATACAGCATTAGTTAAAGCACATCTTAATGCTTTTGTGCTGTCTATAATACCTGCTTCTACCATATCTACTATTTCATCAGTTAAGGCATTGTAGCCTATGTTTCCAGTACCGTTTGCAACTTCAGACATAATGGGTTGTACTTCTATTCCGGCATTTGTACATATTTGCTTTAAAGGTGTAAATAATGCATCCCTTATTATCGCATACCCATTAGCAAAATCACCACTCTTTATATTCCTCATATCAAACTGTCGTATTCTTATAAAAGCAGTCCCACCACCTGCAACAAACCCTTCACTTATAGCAGCCTTAGTTGCTCTTACTGCATCATCAACCCTGTCTATTTTTTCTTTTTGTTCTGTTTCGGTTGCTGCTCCAACTCTTAAAACTGCTACTGCCGATTTTAACCGGGCTATTCTTTTTGCAAATGGCTGTTTTTCTTCTTCACTTTCCTGCTTATCCATTTGCATTTTTAGATCATCAACAAATAAATCAAGTTTTTCTTTTGATGTTTTACCGCCAATAATAATAGTTTCATTTTTAGATACAATTACCTTTTTGGCTTCGCCCATATATCGCAATTCAACTTTTTTAATATCAATACCTCTCACATCACTTACATACGTTCCTCCTGTCATTAAGGCTATATCTTCCATGCTGTCCCTTCTTGCATCCCCAAAGTCGGGTGCTTTGGCTACAACACATTTTGCCATAGTTTTATTCATAATCAAGAAAGCCAACCCTTCTTCGGCTGCATCATCACAGATAATAACCAATGGTCTATTTCTTTCCATTGCTATTCTTAAAGCTAAATCTATTTGGGTATGATGGATTATTTTTTTGTCATAAAGCAGAATAAGCGGGTTTTCATATTCGCATGTCCCTTTGGCGGCATCATTAACAAATAATGGACTTGCATAACCATTTTCAAACTTATAACCTTCTGATACTTTTATTTCTGTTTCCGCACCATTACTTGCTTCAATATCAATAACACCATCATCCCCTATTTTTTCATAGGCACTTGCGATTAAATCTCCAATGGTTTTATCATTGTTTGCGCTGACAGTAGCTATTTGCCTAATGCGCTCAATATCTCCTTTTACTGGAATGGATATTTTTTTAAGTTCTTCAATAACATACAACAATGCCTTATCCATTCCTTTTTTTAATTCTTGGCTATTGGCTCCTTCATCTATTAACTTCATACCATTGGTGATAAGATTTTCAGCTAATACGCAAGTACAGGTAGTTGCATCACCGGCTTCCTGCATAGTTCTGTATGCTGCTTCTTTTATCATCATACTCCCTCTATGTTCTACTGCATCTTGCAATTCAAAGTATTTTGTTACTGTCCATCCGTCTTTAGTTACAACCGTAGGTAAATGATACATAAAGCCATCATGGTAAGCGGCATCACCCACCAAAACTGTTTTGCCGGCAGCACCCATCGTACAAGCAACCGCTTTAGTTATTTTTTGAACTCCTGCCAAAATCCTTGCTCTTGATTCCTTGCCGTAGATAACTTCTTTATTCATGTTTCTTTTTTATTTGATATGTTTCGTTATGAAAAATTTGCACTTGGTCTGTCGTAAAATGTCTGATAATACCACCTTCACAAAGTATTACAGTTAATTCATCGTTTTCTAAATAGCCGTTCTGTTTCATATACCAAATAAAGCCGTCACCTAACGGAGTGATACATGGTACAGGATGCCGGAACTCATAAACCATTTAGTTAAGGTTTTTATTTTGCTTCTTGCCTTTCTTATAATTCATACGTTTCATACCATGAATAGCTGCATTAAATGCCATTGATAGAAAATAACATCTTAATGAACTTTCTTCACTAAGTAATCCATGATAATCCAATGAACAGGTAATTGTAGCTTCAGGAAACTTTTTACTGCCGAATTTTATAGTCATTTTCCCATCTTCCCATATTTCCTCGTAATATAGTTGATTATCTTTCCCATTAGCTGCCAAATCTCTTTGAACAACATCTTGTATTACATCTCCTAAATCCATAAATTATATTTTTAATCTTCATCATCAATGCCACCATAATCCAATAAAGCCACCAAGTCTTTTCTTTGTTCTTCTCTTAGTGGAGATTCGGCAATTTTTCTTAACAATTTTGTAGCTCTTATTCCATCCCAATCATCATCAGGATTTATTTTTTCAGCTTCTACCAACGCTTTAATGTAAGCATACATTTCATTTTCGTCCTCCTCTCTTTCTTCTGGTGTGCGTGGCGGAATCCCGTAAACGCTATATGTTATTTTTTCTACCATTATTAATAGTGTTTATCTTTAAAGAATTGATTGATTATAAATCTTATTGCGGCTGCTACTGACATACCATTATCATTAGCCCATCGTTCTAATCTTTCGGTATAAATCCATTGGTTCATATTGAATTTTACCTCTTTCCAGTCTTGTTTTGGCTTTTTATCCCCCATCGAGTGAGTAGTTTACCCCCACGAATGTACCAAAACAAAGTTTATGATACAAATAATAAATACGTTTACATCGAAATATTTCAAAACAAACCAAAACTAATTTATCATGGCAACGAATGTAGTAGCAGTAAACGTCTATCAAATAAACCAAAACGTAATGACGAGGGATGCCCCTCAACGTTTAGCATTCCCATCACAGGGTTGTATTTTACAAGATGTTTCCGGCTCACCAACAAGAAGTCTTAGTTCCGGTTACAATGTATATGGTTTGATTATTGTTCCGGCTGATGCCGCAGCTAACTCTGCTGGTAATAAATATTATGTAGCAGAGACGCTCACCCAACTCATTGCACTTTTTAATGCTTGATTACCAATGAGTTACGTGAACTACTTTTTAAAACCGTTCGATATTCAGGACGGTTTTTTAATGCTTCAAAGTATTGTTTTGATGTACCATTCATAGCATGAAATCTTGATACAAGACCATCTTGCGCTAAAAAATCATAACAATCTTTCCCAATAGGAATACAGTTTGGTGCATGGGTACATACTTCTAAAATACTTGGATGATGGATGCCTTGTGATATTTGATAGGCCATTGTTTGATTGCTGATATGGAATTTGCATTGTTTAATTGCTTGCGCCAATGTCAAAAAATTATCTACAACAAGTTTTTTAATATTCAAATCGAAACTCATACAGAAATTATTATATTCTCTCATTGTTCCTGAAAATATACAATCATCTTCATAAGGTTTTAGGAAAGAATAATCTCTGTTTTCTTGCGTGTATCTTTCTGTACGGGTAATAAGTATTTTCCCTTTGGCTAAATCTTTATCAGTATCAGGTATTTCTAACCAATTTTCTGAAAGATCGCAAGCCATATCAGGGAATATATAAAAATACCAACGATTAATACTTAATGCTGGCATACCTACATTTGTTTCTCTTATCATATCGCAGTCCCATCCAATATCAACTTCATCATCTCTTTCGCAACTTCTTACATCTTCAAAAAATGGCTGTGCTTTTAAAAGAGGCATCAACATATTAACCATGCTATCATTTAGCATTACATTCGCTCCATTTGCGTTTTTAACAGGATGAATTGCCCCTTCATAATAAAACGCTTCAACTCCTTTTCTTAAATAAAGGATAGGTTTAATCCCAGTTAACTTATAAAATTGACGCATTGTAGGTATTGCTGCTACGCAATCGCCTGCATTGCCCGAATGTAAGAATGTGTTTTTGATTTCCATTTGCTTATTGTTTTATTTTTTGATGTTCTGGTAATGTATCATAAAGCATATCAGGAATGCCTCTTTTAGCTCTTACAATATCTTGTACATCTTCTCCATTTCTTTCTGTATAGGAAGATATTCCCCAACAATGATGTAGTCCATTTTCCATTAAGGTGTACTCCTGTTGTTGGTTTTCTCTGTTGGGTAGCCATACTGTTTTTGTTGGTATAAAATAAAGTTTTTTGTTCACTGCACATTGCCAATAACAAAACCATTGCCCCGGCTCATAACCTATTCTGTGAATTAATTTTCTTTTATTTTCAAGTAATACATTTGGTACATCATTTATTAGATTTCTATTACCATAAGTTTTAACAGATTCTTGTAAGCCGCCCATGCCGTTATGAAAAACCCCTTTAACTGGTAAATAATGCTCTAATTTTTTTGTAGCTTCTGTAATTGAAAATGGGGTATATGATTTACTTAATTCAACATAATCTTCAGGATTTTCACAGAATGATAATAAAATACTGTTATGTACCATTAGATGACAATCAAAATCTTCCTTTTTAGCCATATTAGGAAAATATGAATAGGGGATATTATCACAATACTTTTTAGCTTCACGCCAAATTGATTTTTTAAAAAATGCTCCTGCTGGATGCATATATTCTCCACCACTTAATTTGAGCAAGCTGCCGCCGCCATCAAACCCTTTACTAATAATATCAACATATAAATCTAACCAATCTGATTGAGTAGGGAAACTATCACTTTCTAACGTTATAAAATATTCATTCTTTACATACCCAAGTTCTAATGCAAGTTCATAAGCCAAGCCATGAGATTGCAACATTTCTTTTGGATATGGCACATAAGTATATTGATCTTTAAACGGTTCTAAATATTTTGCACTGCCATCATCTGAATTATTGTCTATTACAATTATTTCTATTTCATGTTTCCCTTTATATTTTAATAACTGCGCAATAGTGTACGCTGTCATTTTTCCTACTTTAAAATGGGGGATTAAAATACTAAACTTCATTATAAAAGATATTTTTTAGGTACAGATTGATATTCTATTCCATCATTGCTTTCAAACTTTTCTTGCTCAATATTTTTGTAGGCATACTCCATGAATTTATAAAGATTCCCTTCCTGAAATGCTTTATAAGCATTCCCCTTTGCAAGTAATCTTTCTTTAAAACTATCATAATTATCTATTGCAAATTTTATCCATCCGGGGTCTGTTTCTCCAATCAAATCAGGATTGTCAATAAATGACATATAATTAGTAAAATATACTATTTCTTTGACTGTATCGAATATTTTTGCTTTATGTAAATTATAATCGTCTTTCGGAAGGTCTGCCATCATAAAGAGCGGTCTATGGTAGGGCTTATATGTACCTTGCAATTGCTCATGTATTCTACCAGACCATTGTAATTCATGCCTATTGTAAGTCCTATACCATCTATGCGGGTCTGTTCTATGAATAAAATAAAATGTATTGCAATCGGGATTATTTTTTACTGTTCTTACTATACCATAATCTTCATCTACAACTTCGGATGTATTCATGTACATAACCATATCATTTGTTGCGTGTGAAGCTAATACATTAAGTAATGAGGAAAATCCATTTTTGAAAATATAGTCAAATTCAAACGGAATTATTTTCAAATTAAATTCATCCTGATAGCTTGCTACTATTTCTCTATCTTCAGGGAACAAAAGCAAATCTCCATAGATAACTTCATCGCAAATATTTCTGAATGATTTTAATGTTTCTTTCAAAACAATCACGTTACCGGCTCCCATTGTTAAAAGGCTAATTCCTGTTTTCATTTTATTAATTTCTGATATGTTCTACAATGCCGGTTAAAATGTTGACGTGGTATAAAAGATTTTAAAGCCATCAAAAGATCGAGGCCATGATGCGAAAAAAATGTGCTATGACCGGCTTCTGGCGCAACATAAAAAAATGTATCAATCGGGATACCTTCTTCTTCAGCTACATTAGTAAATGATGTTTCAAATATTACACACCCATAATTAACTAATGCTTTATACATTACATCAATTTCTCTGTACGGCGAGCTTGTATGCTCTATGCACTCGATACAAGTAATTATATGGTAAGAATCTTTTTGTGGCAACCTATTGTATTTTTCTGTATATGGGTCATACCCGTCAACGTGTTTATACCCATATTTAATTAAATCATTCCCAAGTAAAAAATTGCCGCAGCCAAAATCTAATATTCTAAATTCTTCTTTAGGAACATCCATTTTTACCCGTATCTGTTCAATCCTTTCTATTCTTAAATAATTTTCTTTTTCATTCCTTTCAACCTCGTAAGACCCGCCAACTAACCCCTCTTGGTCAAGTGCCTCACAGAATACAGTTTTACAATTAGCGCATTGAGAATATAAAATATGTCCTTTATGAAAGAAGTGATTAGGCTCGTTTGAACAAATGGGACATTGTATTTTCTCCATGTGTATGTTACTTTTTGATTATGATTATTGGCTGTTTCGGAATGCAGCAATATGGAGTAATTTATCATTTAGTTTATTCCAATGTTTTGTCATGTTATCATCAAATCCAATAAGTCCGCCTAATACTTCAAGTGCTTTTAATTCTTCTCTTAATGACTTAATGTAAGTTTCATTATATTTTAATAATCTCCATGCGCATACTTGATAGCCAAAATAATAAGGCTTGCCACAGCTTAATGTCATCAATTTTGTTACTTTATCTGAGGATATAAATTCAATTCTCCCATCACTAAAATTATATGTCCACCCTACTATATGTTCCATTTATGGGTTATATTTTAGCATTTCATCAACTTGTTCTTGTGTGTAAATTCTATCTATGTAATATTCTTTTGGTTTGTCTGTGTTAAATATTTTGTGGGCATAATTTTCAACATCTCTTTGTTT
>Ga0207646_10006710_pt1 | contig 11854 bp, 9 predicted proteins | sample KBSK5502metaG_FD_184343 | JGI IMG/M metagenome (GOLD analysis project Ga0207646, IMG submission 184343) | Corn, switchgrass and miscanthus rhizosphere microbial communities from Kellogg Biological Station, Michigan, USA - KBS K5-50-2 metaG... | ecosystem: Host-associated > Plants > Roots >...
GAGCTGCTCTCACTGCAGCGGAGCCTGGCGCAGCAAAAGGCGGGCTAATGCGTATCGCGATCCTGGGCATGGGCGCGATCGGCCACGTGGTGGCGCGTGCTCTCGATGGTCGCGCCGAGGTCGTGACGGTCGATCGCACGAATGCGCCGCTCCGCGACGACGCGGAGCCGGTCGATGCGGCGATCGTGACGACAAAAACGCCCGGCACCGCGTGGGCAGCGGAGATCGCCGCGAAGATCCTCACGCCCGATGGCGTCGCGCTCACGATCCAGAACGGGCTCGGCAACTACGAGACCCTCGTCGAATACGTCGGCCGCGAGCGCGCGGCCGTCGGCGTCATCTACGTCGGAGCGCAGCTCATGAACGGTGAGCTCCGCGCGACCGGAGCCGGCAAGGTGGAGCTCGGCCGGCCGATCGCGACACGCTCTCGCATGAAGCTCGATGAGCTCGGCCGACTTCTCAACGCGGGCGGCATGGACGTCACCGTCGTCGACGATGCGTGGCCCGCGGTCTGGCGCAAGGTCGTGACGAACGCGGCGGTCAATCCGCTCACGGCGCTCATCCGGCGAACGAACGCGGACCTTCTCGCCGATGGGCCGGCCTCCCGGATCGCGGACTGCCTCGCGCGCGAGGTCGCGCGAGTCGCGACGGCGTCCGGCGTGCGGATCGGCGAGGAGGAGGCAGTGAGGCAGTGGCGCGCCATGGCCGCGCTCACCGGCGCTAACCGCTCGTCGATGTTGCAGGACGTCGAGGCCGGCCGGCCGACCGAGATCGACGCGATCTCCGGCGCGGTCGCGCGTGAGGCCGAACGCCGCGGAGTCGCTGCCCCGATGAATCAGGCGATGACCCTACTCGTGTCCGCCCTCGGCCCGCCGTAGCGGAACCTTTGAGGCGAGCGAACGTTGGTAGGTCATGAGGCTGGTGCTGGTCTTTGTGATGCTTGTCGCCGCCTGTGGCGGCGCGGTCGGCTCGCCGGGCCCGTCGTCCTCGCTGCCGCCCGGGGCGCGCGGCGCGCTCGAGCAGATCTACGTCGACGGGCACTCCTACACCCTCAAGGTCGACCTGTATCGCGACCTCATGCCCGGTCCGGCTCCGACGCCCAAACGCGGCGTGGGCGGCACGATTTTCCTCACGCCTGAAGCTCAGAGTGATGCGCCGCAAGGGATTCGCGGGGACAAGGTCTGGCTGATCAACGGTGCCGAGGTCTGGGAAACGGCCCCGCAGCCTCTTCAGACGTTCGCGGTAGATCGCCAGCATCACCTCTCGCTGAGCGTTCGTGACGGACCGACCTGGGATGCCGGCGCGAAGGTCGACGTCGTGCTCCAGTTCACCACGTCGAGCGGGACCTACTTCATCCAACACCGCGGCGCGCAGGTCATAGGCGCGCTTTAGCGCGCGAAGCGCCGCCCGATCACGAGCGACACGGCCGACATCCCGACGAACGCGATCCCGATCCAGCTGAACGCGGTGGCGAGCCCCACACCCTCGGCGAGGAAGCCGAAGAGCGGCGCGCCGATGCCGCCCACGTGCGCGTTGACCAGGTAGTACGCGCCAAGCACGGTCGCGCGACGGCCTGGGGGCGCACTGTCCATGACGAGCGTCTCTGTGACCGTCGAGCGCATCGACCAGAGCAGCCCGAATACGACAAGCGCGATGACCAGGCCTTCGTTCGGCACGACCGTCAGCGCGTAGACCGCGGGCCCCATGAGCGCGAGACCGGCCAACATGACGCGCCGCCGCCCGAATCGGTCCGAGAGCCAGCCCCCGAGGGGCGCGCCGATCACGCCGACGAGCTGCGGCACGCCAAAGAAGACCGCGGCGAGCGCCGGCGAGAGGCCGCGGGCGTCCACCAGGTACAGCGCGAGGAACGCGAGCAGCGCGGCGATCCCAAACTGGAACGCGATCGAGAGCGACACGACCGGCCCGACGTCGCGGAAGACTCGTCCGATCTCGCGGAAGGCCGCGAACCGGTCGCCGTTCGGCGCGGCGCGCTCGCGAACGCGCGGCGCGACGAACCACAGGAGCCCGCCGAATACGATCGGCGCGATCGCGAACCAGATGTACGGCGTGCGCCAGGTGCCGGTGGCCGTCGCGAGGAGCCCCGCCACGGCGGGCGCCGCGAAGAACGACAGATGACCGCCGGTGATGTGGATACCCATCGCGGTCCCGCGCACCCGCGGCGAGAAGGTGCGCGCGATGAGCGCCGCAGCCGGGCCGTGGTACGAGCCGGAGACGATCCCGAGCAGCACGAGGAGCGCGAGCAGCTGCCAGTACGAGCCCGCCGTCGCGAGCGCGATGCTCGCCGCGCCCATCAGGAAGAGTCCGCCCACGATCACGACGCGTGAGCCGATGCGGTCGGCGAGCATGCCCCAGGGCGCGTTCGCGAGTCCCGCCGCGATCGAGAACGCCGACACGGCGAACCCGCTCTCGCCGTAGCTCAGCGCGAACGCATCGCGGATCAGCGGCAGCAGCGGATTGAGAAGCGAGTTCGTCACGTGATGCGAGAAGTGCGCCGCCGTGATCGTTCCGAGCAGGGCCTGGCCGCGCCGCTCCCTGAGCGAGAGCTCCTCGACCGCGGGCTCGGCCGGAACGGCCATGGCTTCTTCGGCGATCGTGGTCACGCGATCTCCTCGAGCGCGATACCCAGGAGCACGTTGTCGATGAGCCGCGCGTTGCCGATTCGCGCCGCGAGGGTGACGACCGCGCGCTCCGCCGGGCGCTCGAGCTCGTCCAGCGTCAGCGGGTCGGCCACCGACGCATATTCGAGCGCGACGCCGGGAACCGCCGTGTCGCGCCGGACGCGGTTGCGCAGCGCCGCCGGATCGCGCTCGCCGCGCGACCAATCGGCTTTCGCGGCGAGCAATGCGCGCGAGAGCGCGAGCGCGCCCTCGTGGTCGTCCGCGGAGAGATAGCGGTTGCGCGAGCTCATCGCGAGACCGTCGGGGTCGCGCACCGTGGGGCATCCGATGACGCGCACGCCGAGGCGAAGGTCGCGGCTCATCGTCTGGACGACGCGGAGCTGTTGAAAGTCCTTCTGCCCGAAGTACGCGACGTCCGGGCGAACGATCGCGAAGAGCTTTGTCACCACGGTCGCGACCCCGGCGAAGTGACCGGGCCGCGCCGCGCCCTCGAGGCGAGCCGCGATGGGACCCGGTTGCACGCGCGTCGTGTCCCCCGCCGGGTACATCTCGTCGACGCTCGGCGCGAACACCATCGCCGCGCCGAGTTGCTCGCTCGTCGTGAGGTCGGCCGATTCGTCGCGCGGGTACGCCGCGAAGTCCTCGCGCGGGCCGAACTGCGTGGGGTTCACGAAGATCGAGACGACCGCGACGTCGTTCTCACGCACCGCGCGCTCGACCAGCGACGCGTGGCCGCCGTGGAGCGCGCCCATCGTCGGAACGAGCCCGACCGCGGCGCTCGCCGCGTCGGCACGGAACGCGCGAACCTCTGCGACGGAGCGGAGGACCTTCAACGAGCGGCAGTATCGACTGCCGCGTTTCGCCTCGCCTGGTACGACGCGATGGTGGCCATAGGCGGCCGCTCGACGTCGATGATGTCGTGCATCTCGAGGTGCAGCTTGCCGTCGCGGGCCGCGATGAGCTTCATCGTGTAGTTCGCCTCCTCGAGAAGGTTGGTGCCATGCGCCTCGCCAATCCGTTTGATCGCGACTTGCAGGACCTCGAAGCTCATCTTCGATAGGTCGTAGAGCGACTGGTTGCGGTGGATGCGCTGTTTCATGTCGACCTGCCCGATCGCACCGAGACCGGCGCGCTGCAGCGTGTCCACGAGAAGTCCCGTTTCCACGCCGTAGCCGCTGAAGAACGGCAGCTGCTCGAGCAGCGTTCTGCGCCCCGCCTGCTCGCCCGAAAGCGGCTGGACGATCCCCGACAGCTCGGGGAAAAAGAGATTCAGGATCGGGCGCGCGGCGAGCTCGGTCACGCGACCGCCGCCGGTGGCCTGCAGCTCGTCCCCGATGTGCAGCGGTCGCTGATAGAAGGCCTTTACGAACTGGAGATCCGGACGCATGAGCAGCGGCCCGACGATCCCGTACACGAACTTCGGGTGGGCGCTGGTGACGTCGGTGTCGATCCAGACGACGATGTCGCCGGTCAGAACGTGGAGGCTCTTCCAGAGCGCCTCGCCCTTCCCGCGGTAGCTGCCGGTCTCGGGAAGTATTTCGTCGTGGATGAAAACGGGGACGCCTTCTTCTTCGGCGATCTCGCGCGTCCGATCGGAGGAGCGCGAGTCGATCACGGCGAGCTCGTCGACAAGCGGGAAGCGCTCCACGAGGCGCAAGCGGATGGCGCGGATGACCTTGCGGATGGTCGCCTCTTCGTTGAGCGTGGGCAGCCCGACCGAGATGCGCAGGTTCTGCCGCTGTTTCGCTTCGACGAGCCGACGCAGGTCGGCGAATTCGGCGGAGCTGAACGTGTTCTCGGCGAACCATTTGTCAACGATCTCGCCGAGCACGCGACTCCGCTCGGCGCGCTCGGCTGGAAGGCGGGTGCGCTCGACGAACATCGGCGAGGCTAGCGGCGCGCTCGTGCGGACGACCAGCGCGTTGCCGGCGTTCTCGATGATCCTCTGGCCGACCGGTCCGAGTGGATCGCGCGCGCCTTCGCGACCGGTCGCGCCGAACACGATCGCGTCGTGCTCGGTCAGCTCGTCCTCGATCACCTTTGACGGATCGCCTGATCGCGTGACGAGCCGTTCGACGCGCTCGTCGTACGCACGCTCCCCGAGGAGTTGGTAGAGGGTCGGCGCCCTTCGCCCGCCGTCGCGTTCGGCGACGTGGAGCAGCGTGACCGAGCCGCCCTGCGCTTTGGCCAGGGCGATCCCAAGGCGCGCGGCGAGCTGGGCGTAGCGGCCACCGCGGACCGGGACGAGGATTCGTTTTGATCGCGCCGGCCGGCCCTTGACCACCGCGAGATCGCAGGGCGGCTGCCGCAGGATCGCCTCGATGGTCGTTCCGAGCACGTCCCATCCTGGCCGGCGCCAGGCCACGAGAAGCAGGTCCGGCCTTTCGGTCGCGCACGCTTCACGAATCGCGTCCCAGCCGACGCGCGCGACGGTCACGAGGCTGCGCAGGTGACGTCCGGGAAACTCGCCCGCGAGGGCGTCGAGCGCGCGGCGCCGGATGCGCGCCTCAGGCTGCGCCGATGCGAGTGTCGCGTCGCCGGTGACCTCGATCGCCGATGCGAGCACGACCTCTCCGTCTCCGGCCAGCGCCGCCGCGGTTTCCAGCAAGCCGCCCTCGCGTTCGGGATCGCTGATCGCGACGAGGACCTTCATGCCGTCCCGTTGAGCACGAGCGGGACCACGCGTTCGGCGAGAACGCGCGACCATGCCATCGCGCGCACCCGCGAGCGAAATCGGGGACCCGGCTCTTCAAGTGTTCGTTCGATCGCGTCGGCGATGACCTCGCCGGACGCGTCGGGCGGCACGTACGTCGCCGCGTCGCCGGCGAGCGCGCGCAGGGTGGCGAGGTCGCTGCACACGATTGGGAGTCGGTGGAGCGCGGCCTCGAGCAACGGGATGCCGAAGCCCTCGCTCTGGCTTGGCAGCACGAGCGCGTCCGCAAGTGCGTAGAGGTCGGCGATGACGCGATACGGAACCTTCAAGCCGAGCCCATGGAGCAAGTGGACGCCGTCGACGGCCTTGGCCAGCGCGGTCAGCTCGTCGAGATAACGGGCGTTTGCCGCGTTATGCGGGCCTGGCGGACCGCTCACGACGAGCATCGCGTTGTGACCACGCCCGCGGAGCGCCGCCGTCGCGGCGATCGCCGCCTCGACGCGCTTTCGCCGCGTCAGGCGGGCAGGCAACACGAGGAGCGGGTCGCCGCGGTAGAGATCGAGTCGCTCGGCGAGGCGCACCCCGGCCGTCGAGAGGCCGAGCGCGGCGGCGATATCGACGCCGTTCGGCACCACCGCGACGCCCTCGCGGCGCAGACCGGCGAGCGCCGCGAGCTGGTCTGCTCGCTCGTCCGATACGGCCACGTACCGGATCCCCGGATGCGCGCGGGCGATGAGACCCCACGGGTCGCCGGGGTGGCGCTCGTCCGCGTACTGCGGATCGGACCACGCGAGGTCGTGGGTCCACGCGATCACGACACCAGGGCGCTCGCGCGCGAGCCGGACGAGCGCTTCCGTCAGTGCCAGGTCTTTATGCATCGTCATGACGTTGTGCACGACGACGCGGTCCGCCTTTGCGAAGATCGGTCGGAGCTTGCGCACGAGGCGCTCGACGAGCGCGTCGTGTGCTTTCGTGCGGTCGCCTTGCGCGAGAGAACGGAAGTCGCGCAGCACGCTCTTGTTGCGCGAATCGACTTCGGGAATGCGTGCGAGCCGCACCCCTTGGGGGGCGCGGCCGCGTCCCGCGACGATCGTGACGTCGGCGCCCGCGTCGCGCAGGGCGGTCGCGTGGGCGCCCATGACCTGCTCGACCCCGCCGAGGACCGAGGGCGCGGTGTAGTGGACGAGGACGACGCTCGGACGCCGAGGCGTCACGCGCTGGCAGCCACCCTCGTGATCTGGCCGCGCCCGCCGACGATGCGATCGCCGCGTTGGCTCCGACGGACGCGGAACGTGACGCGCGAATCGAACAGTCGCATGTCGCGGACGTCGACGCGATCGAGCCACGCGGGAAGCGCCGGGTCGAGTAGGAGCCGCTGCGTGTTGAGGTCGGGCTGCATGCCGAGGAGCGCGCGCAGGCAAAGGAAGACCATCCCCGCCGACCACGCCTGCGGGATACACGACACCAGATAGTCGGCGGGTCGCGACGAGAACCGGAGATCGCGCTGAAAGCCGCACCAGAGCTCGGGAAGCTGCGAGTTCGGGAAGCGGCGGCCCGCCTCCATCAGCGCACCGATCACCTCGGCCGCCTCTTCGCGCTGACCGTAGCGCGCGAAGCCCTCGGCGATGAGCGAGTTGTCGTGCGGCCAGACCGACCCGTTGTGGTAACTCATCGGGTTGTACGTTGGGTACTTGCTCGAGAGCGTTCGAATGCCCCAGCCGGTGTACATGTCGAGCTCCATAAGGCGCCTTGTCACCGCTCGGCCGCGCTCGGGGCTCGCGATCCCGCACCAGAGCGCATGGCCGGCGTTGCTCGTCACGGCCGGGACATGCTTCTTATCGCCGTCCAGCGCCTGTGCGTAGCACTGCTCGGCTTCCATCCAGAAGTCGCGCTCGAACCGTGTCTGCAGCTCCTTCGCCTCGCCACGTAGGCGATCCGCACGCGCACGGTCGCCGTCGATCTCGTACAGGTCGGCGACGCCCATCTTCGCTGCGTAGACGTACGCCTGCACCTCGACGAGCGCGGCCGGGAGCTTCGACCACTTCCCGTCAGGGTCGGAGAGCGACTGCGCCGAATCCTTCCATCCCTGGCTGCGCATCTCGCCGGGTCGGTGCCCGTATTCGACGTACCCGTCCTTGTCGGGGTCGCCATACGTGTCGCACCACGTGAGCGCGCGCTCCGCCGCCGGAAGCAGATCGCGCCACAGCGCGCGATCGGCGGTCCACTTCACGGCCTCGGCGAACACGAGCGCGAAGAGCGGCGTCGCGTCAACCGACCCGTAGTACGGGTGGTGTGGCACCTCGCCCAACCGCGCGAGCTCGCCGCGGCGCAGCTCGTGGAAGATCTTCCCGGGTTCCTCCTCGGTGAAGTCGTCCACCTTGTGACCCTGGTAGCTCGCGAGAAGCCTGAGCGTCCCGCGTGCGATGTCGGGATGCCAGCCGAGTGTCTGGTACGCGCAGACGAGGCCGTCGCGGCCGAAGGGGACCGCGTACCACGGGATGCCCGCGGTGGGGTACGGACCGCTCGGATGGAACTCGAGTAGCGCGCGCAAGTCGAGTGCGCTCCTCGTGATGAGACCTTCGTCGAGCACCTCGGAGCTCGTCGCGTACCGCGAGCACGAACGCAGGAATCGCCGGTAACGAGCGTTAAGTGCGTCGATCGCGTCATCGAAGCGTTCAGGCGAAGCCGCCGGTGCGGCGCCGTCCTCGCGCGGAATCGCGGCGAGCTCGAGCTGCAGGAACTGCTGCGGCCCGAGCGTGCGCGTCACGCGAAAGACGTTCCCCTCGATCGCGTCCGGCACCGGACGCAGCGTGATCTCGGTCGTGCGGCGGACGCCGTCCCGGCCGACACGCTCGAACACGAGGCCGGCTTCCCGCGGGCCGCGGGTCGACGCGAGCGGGGCGAGACTCAGGTCGCGATACGCGCGGACCGCAAACATGTCGCGGAACGCGGCCTCGAACTCGAGTTCGACGACGACGTCGACCGGGTGCGCGTTCGCGTTAAGTACGCCGATGCGCTCGCGGAGGCCGTCCGCGAGAAAGCGCGTGCGGCGGATCGAGAGCGTGTCGGACGCATGCCGAGCGGTACCGAGCACTGCGCCTTCGGAATGCATGAGCTGGAAAGTCGCGACGTAGTTCTGCTCGGTGTTCCTCGAGAGCAGGATCGGCCGCGATCCGTTCACGCGAAGCGCGTAGCCGGAGAGGTACTGGGTGTCGTGGTAGTAGAGGCCGAGTGGGCTCATCGCGCCGAGCGGTAGGCCCCCATCGTCTTCGGTGACGAGGACGAGCTGGTCCTCCTTTAAGGAGGCCGTCAGACCCAGCGCTCCACGAGGTACGGCTTCGTCTGCTCGAATATCAGTGCGTGCTGCTCGACCGCGCGCTCGGCGCCCGCCTGATCGAGCCCCTGCACCTCGCCGATAAGCGCCGCGACCCGTCCGAAGTAGAGCGGCAGGAGCGCGCGCGCGAGGGTCTCCGTGTCATCGCGGGTCTTCGCCGCAGCGACGATCTCGTAGACAGCCCGGGCCCAGAAGCGCCCGCCGATCGCGCTCGCATTCCCGGTCTCGGCGGCCTTTCGCGCGATGTCGCGCGTGCCGGTCGACAGGATCTCGGCCCATGCCGCGTCCTGGTCCGCGGCGCCGACCTTGAACTTCTCGACGAGGACCCGGACGCTCGCGTTTACCGCCTCCGGCTCGACCGGCGAGATCTCGCCGATGACCGGAACGTCGTGCGATCCAGTGACTGTGCGCCAGATGTCGGCGTTCTTTCGGGCGAGCGCGAGCAGCGTCCCCACGACCTGCGTGAACATCGGTCCGAGGTCCGCGCCGGGGTCTTTGGGATCGTGGATCTTCGCGCCGAGGAACGCTTGCACGACGCGGACCCCGCGCGCGAGGGCGGTGGTCGTCATGAAGATGTCGATGCCGAACTTCGCGACGTCGGTGTCCCACACGGGCTGGGCGAGGTAAACCTTTGCGAGGTCGGCGCCGAACCCGAACTCGCCGCCGATCGGCTGTCGCACACGCGCGCCGTAGAGCGCTCGAGTGAGCGGGTACGCGATCGTGTTGGTGATCGTGCCGTCGTGCTTGTGTCTCGCGTAGAGCGGCGTTACGTAGTCGGCTTCGTCACGGACGATCGGGCCGATGAGGCGCGCGATCCACTCGGGCGTGATGCTGCGCAGGTCGCTGTCCACCACTGCGCACGCCTTCGCATCGAGGAGCGTCACGGCCTCGAAGATCGCGCGGAAGGCCGAGCCTTTGCCCGACGTTCCCTGGTAGCGGCCGGCGACCGTCGGCACGCCATCGGCGGAAGCGCGCACGCGGTCGGATGTTCCGTCGTTGGACCCGCCGTCGGCGTTCACGATCACCGCGCGCATCTCGGGGAAGTTCCGGCGCAGCCCTTCGGACGCCGCTTCGGTCACGTGGCCGATCGTGGCGGCATTGCGGAAGCTCGGGATACCGACAACCAGGTCGGCGCGCCGCTGCGTGCGCAGCGCCTCGCGCATGTGGTCGGTGAGCGCGGAAGTCTCCGACACAGCTTGACTACGATACGGAGACTTGATCGAGGCCGTCGACCAATTCGTCCTTCCCCTCATCGACTCGTTGTATGGGCGTTTCGGGTACGTCGGCGTCGTGATCGCCATGGCCATCGAAAGCGCCGCGATCCCTATCCCGTCCGAGCTCATCCTCCCGTTCGCCGGCTGGAGCATCTCGCGGGGGGTCATCGAGCCTTTGACGGGCGCGCAATGGACCTATTGGGGCGCCGTCCTCGCCGGCGTGATCGGGAACACGGCTGGCTCTCTCGTCAGCTATGCCGTCGGGGCGTTCGGCGGTCGTCCACTTCTTGAGCGCTACGGGCGCTACGTGCTCATCAGCGCGCACGACCTCGAGACAGCCGACCGCTGGTTCGCGCGCTGGGGCGACCTGACGGTGCTCTTCTCGCGGATGCTCCCGATCGTCCGCACGTTCATCTCCGTGCCTGCGGGCATCGCGCACATGCCGCTCTGGCGCTTCCTCGTGTTTTCGATCGTCGGCGCGGTTCCGTGGGTGATGCTCCTGGTCTGGGCCGGGATGGTCCTCGGCGACAACTGGCAGGACCTGAAGCACCAGCTGCGCGGCCTCGACTACATCGTGGCCGGCCTCATCGTCGCGGGCGTCGCGCTCTTCATCTGGCGCCACCTCCGATCCCGTTGAGCGATTTCCTCGCCGCGCTCGGAAATTTCGACACGCAGCTGTACCTCGCCATCGCCGAGCAGCGGAACCCCGTGACTTCGGTCATCGCCGTCGCGCTTACCTATTTGAACTGGAACGGCTTCTTCTGGTGGATCCTCGCGTTCCTCCTGCTTCGCTCGCGCGGCCTCAACCGGCGAGGGATCGCGGCGACCGGCACGGTCGTCCTCGGCGCGCTCGACGCGTGGTTGGTCACCGAGATCCTGAAGCTCATCGTTCGGCGGCCGCGTCCGTTCGATGCCCTCGCGAACGCGCCCGGAATCCTCCCGGCCCCGGAGACCGTCATCGCCCATCCGTCTTCGTATTCCTTCCCCTCCGGCGACGCGGCACTCGCGATGGGAGCGGCGGTGGCGTTCGCGTACGTCTCTCCCAAATACCGGGTCCCGATCCTTCTGCTCGGTGTTGCGGCGGCCCTGGCGCGCGTCGTTGTAGGCGTGCACTACCCCCTCGACGTCCTCGGCGGGATGATCGTCGGGATCGTCTCTGGTCTGGTGGCGTCGCGGGCCATCGGCCTGGTGCGGCGCCGGCTCCGGTGGCGCGCGTTCGTGATCCCGCATACGCATTGGGATCGCGAGTGGTACGAGCGCTTCGAGGGCTACCGCGCGAGGCTCGTCCCGATGGTTTCGCGTCTGCTCGACGTCCTCGAGCGCGACGGTGAGTTCCGCTCGTTCACATTCGACGGGCAGACCATCGCGATCCAGGACTATCTCGAGAAGCGACCCGCGGACGTGCCTCGCGTCGAGGCGCTGGTGCGATCCGATCGCCTGCTCATCGGCCCGTGGCATGTCCTTGCGGACCTGCTCCTTGTCTCGGGCGAGTCGATAGTTCGCAACCTTCAGGAGGGACTGCGGAGCGCCGGCGAGCTCGGGCGCGCGGCGCGGGTCGCGTACGTCGCGGACCCGTTCGGCCACCCCGCGCAGCTGCCGCAGATCCTGCGCGCATTCGGATACGACACCTATGTATTCGCGCGCGGCATGGGCGACGAGGGCGAATCGGTCGGAAGCGAGTTCTGGTGGGTGTCACCGTCAGGAGACCGAGTGCGGGCGGCACATCTTGTCGACCACTACTCCAACGCGCTGCCGCTGGTCGGGCCTCCGGACGAGGACCCCGCCGCGCTGCGCCGCCGGGTCAAAGAAAAGACCGCGCGCATCCTCGACCGGCTCACGCCCTACGCGAACGGCGACGGTCTTCTCCTCATGGTCGGCGACGATCACGTCGACGCGTACGCGCGCTTGCCCGTGGCCGTCCGCGAGATGCGGCAGGCATTCCCGAACGTCGACGCGCGGATCGCGAGCCTCGAGGAATTTTCTGCGGTGATGCCCCCGCTTCGATACGAGGTGA
>Ga0207646_10006713_pt1 | contig 11853 bp, 7 predicted proteins | sample KBSK5502metaG_FD_184343 | JGI IMG/M metagenome (GOLD analysis project Ga0207646, IMG submission 184343) | Corn, switchgrass and miscanthus rhizosphere microbial communities from Kellogg Biological Station, Michigan, USA - KBS K5-50-2 metaG... | ecosystem: Host-associated > Plants > Roots >...
CACCAGATGATCGACGTCGGCCCGGTGCCGCGCTTCGCGGGCGCCAAGGGCGACATCGAGGTCCCGATCGTCCGCGACATGGACACGAACATGTACGAACGGCAGGCCGGCGGCGACCTGGAGATCGGCTCATACGCCCACCGCCCGATCCTCTACGACCCGGAGGACATACCGCCGATCGAACGCGCCGCGCTGTCGCCGACCGAGTTTCCCTTCACCCAGCCCGACTTCGAGCTCCAGATGCAGCACGCGCTCGAGCTGATGCCGGAGATCGTCGGCGACGAGCGGGTGGGCGTGAAGTACGCCATCAACGGCATCCTGTCGCTCACCCCCGATGGCATGCCCGTCCTCGGCGAGTCGCCGGACGTGAAGGGCCTGTGGTCGGCGGCCGCGGTGTGGGTCAAGGAGGGTCCGGGCACGGGCAAGGCGCTCGCCGAGTGGATGGTGCACGGCGAGTCCGAGATCGACCTCCACTCGTCGGACATCGCCCGTTTCCACGAACATCAAAAGACGCGCGCGCACGTTCGCGCCCGAGCCGCGGAAGGCTTCAACAAGACCTACGGCATCGTCCACCCCAGCGAGCAATGGGCGTCCAACCGCAACGTGCGCCTGGCGCCGTTCCACGAGCGCGAGCGCGAGCTGGGGGCGACGTTCTTCGAGGCCGCGGGCTGGGAGCGGCCCATGTGGTACGAGTCCAATGCGGCCCTGCTGGAAGAGTTCGGCGACAGGATCACGAGGCGCACCGCCGAATGGGAGTCGCGATGGTGGTCGCCCCTCATCAACGCGGAGCACCTGGCCATGCGCGAGCGGGCGGGGCTGTTCGACCTCTCGGCTTTCACCATCTTCGACATCAAGGGCCCGGGCGCGCTGCAGGCCGTCCAGCGGGTGACGCTGAGACAGATGGACGTGCCGGCCGGCCGCAACGTCTACACGCCGGTGCTCAGCCCCGGCGGTGGCTTCAAGTCCGACCTCACGATCATGCGTCTCGGTGATGACCACTTCCGGGTCGTCACGGGCGGCGCGGCCGGGATGTCCGAGAAGAAATGGTTCTCCGACCACCTGCCCGAGGATGGTTCCGCGCAGCTGTTCGACCTGACGTCGATGATGACCACGGTGGGCCTGTGGGGCCCTCGCGCGCGCGACATTCTCGCCTCGGCGACCGGCGACGACGTTTCCAACGACGGCTTCAAGTTCGGCGCCTGCCGGACGATCGACGTCGGCACCGTGCGGGTGCTGGCCTCTCGCATCTCGTATGTCGGCGACCTCGGCTGGGAGCTCTACGTCCCCATCGAGCAGGGCTTGAGGCTGTGGGACATGCTCTGGGAGGCGGGCCGTCCTTTCGGCTTGGCGGCGTGCGGCATCGGCGTGTACGCCACCACCGGCCGCCTCGAGAAGTGCTACCGCGCCCACGGCAACGAGCTCGAGACCGAATACAACGTGGTCGAAGCCGGCATGCAGGCGCCGCGCGTGAAGAGCGAAGACTTCGTGGGCAAGGAGGCGCATCTCCGCCACCGCGAGGAGGAGCCTGCAACTGTTCTGTGCACGCTGACCGTGGACGACCACAGGTCGAGCAGCGGTGAGAAGCGCTACATGCTCGGGCGCGAGCCAGTGGTCACCCGCGCCGGCGCTGCCATCACCGACCGCCGCGGCCGGCGCTCATACGTGACCAGTGCGGGCGCCGGGCCGTCCGTCGGCAAGCACATCCTCATGTCTTACCTTCCCCCCGAGCACGCGGTGCCCGGCGACGGGCTCGCGGTGCAGTACATGGGCGAGCTCTACCCCGTGACCGTGGCGGTCGTGGGCTCGACGCCGCTCTTCGATCCCGAGAACGCGCGCATCCGCTCTTGAAGGTCCTTGTCTGCGTGAAGCGCGTGCCGTTCACAGGCGGCAAGATGGTGCTCGCCGACGACGCCATGGCGCTCGAGACGCGCCACCTCGGCTTCACGATCAGCCCGCACGAGGAGTGCGGGGTGGAAGAGGCGGTGCGGATGATCGAGGCCGCGGGCGGTGAGTCGGTCGTGCTGACGCTCGGACCGCCCGAGGCGGTCGAGCAGCTGCGAGATGCGATGGCGCTGGGCATCGACCGTGCGATCCACCTGCAGACCGATGGTTCTGAATGGGACGGCGAAGCGACGGCCGGGGCGATCGTCGATGCGGTCCGCGCCGACGAGGCGACATCTGGGCCGTTCGACCTCGTCTTCTTCGGCAACGAGTCCGCCGACTCGGGTGGCTTCCAGGTGGGGCTGAGGGTTGCGCGAGCGTTGGGCCGTCCGTGCGCGACCGGCCTCAAAGGCGTGAAGGTCGAAGGCGGATCGGTGCGCTGCGAGCAGGAGGCGGATGGCGGGCGCGACGTGTACGCGGTGCCGATGCCGGCGGTGCTCACGGTCAAAGAGGGATTGAACCTCCCGCGATATCCATCGGTGCCAGGCCGGATGCGGGCGGCGCGCAAACCGGTCGCCGCATCGACGCCGGCGAGACCGCCCGCACGCCTGGAGCTCGTGCGCCTGGTCGTGCCCGCCGGCCAGGGGAGGCGGGCGGAGCTGTTGGGCAGCGGGGCGGCCGCGGCGCCAGCCGTGGTCGAGATGCTGCGAAGCGTTGGTGTGTTGTGACCGTCCTCGTCTTGATGGAAGGCAACGAGGCCTCGCTCCAGTCGCTGACCCTCGCTCGCAAGTTCGGCGAACCGCTACGCGCCGTGCACATGGAAGCCGTTCAGCCGTTTGCGCCGGACGCTATGACAGCACTCATGGCCATGGTCGCCGACGACCTGGACGTGTCATCTGTGTTCGCCGCCGGCACGGATCGCGGCAATGACGTCATGGCGCGGCTCGCGGCGCGCACCGGTCTACCGTTCGCGGCAAACTGCATCGCGGCGGAGCCCGGAGACCCGGTGACCGTGGTACGCCAACGATGGGGCGGGAGCCTGCTCGAGGACGCGCTGCTCCGGGCTCCCCGCGCCTTGATCACCGTTCCGCCTTACGCGTTTCGGGTAACGGATGGGCCGGCACCGATCGACGTCGACGTGAAGCCATACCTGACGCGGATCGAGCCAGAGGACCTGCAGGTTCAGGTCACAGGCCACGTCGCGGCGGCCGGGGGTGGTGTTTCGCTGGCGGAGGCCAAGGTCGTCGTGAGCGGCGGACGCGGGGTGGGGTCAAAAGAGGGATTCGCGATCATCGAGGAGCTCGCCGGCCTTCTCGGCGGCGCCGTGGGCTGCTCGCGCGTGGTGACCAGCGCCGGCTGGCGACCGCACAGTGACCAGGTCGGCCAGACCGGCACCAAGATCGCTCCCGAGCTGTACATCGCTTGCGGGATCTCGGGCGCCACGCAGCACATGGCCGGGTGCAAGGGAGCGAAGCGAATCCTCGCCATCAACGCCGACGCCGAGGCGCCGATCATGCAGAACGCGGACTACGCGGTGGTCGGCGACCTGAAGGAGATCGTGCCCGCCATCTCCGCAGAAATTCGCAAACTCAAGTGAACCCGGTCGCCGCGGCGGTGCTCGCGGTCGTGTTGATCGTGGCCGTCACCCTGTTCGCACGCCGGGCCGTGCTGCTGTATCGACTCGTGCGGATGGGCAAGCCAGCGAAACGATTCGACGACATTCCCGCTCGAGCCCGCGCCGAGGCCGTGGTCGTCATCGGGCAGAGCAAGCTGCTGCAGCGCTTGCTGCCTGGGCTCATGCACGCCGCGATCTTCTGGGGCTTCATCGTCCTTCTACCGACCATCGCCATCGCGCTGATCGGGGTGGTCGACGTGCATGCGACGCTGCCGTGGCTCGGACGCCAGGGCTGGTACGCGCTCCTCGTGGACATTTTCGCGCTGCTGGTGCTCGCGGGCGTGGTCACGGCTTTCGTCATCCGCAAGGTGCAGCGGCCGAGACGCTTTGCGGGCAGCCACTCGGCCGAGGCCGACCTCATCCTCCTGCTGATCGCGGGCATCGTGGTCTCGCTGTTCGCATGGCACGCAAGCCGCATCGCGCTTGGATTCAACGAATACCCCGCCGTGTGGGCGCCGATATCGGGCCTGCTCGCGCGCCCGCTGCGGGGAGCGTCGTGGACGCCTTACCTCGAGCGAGCCGCCGTGTGGACGCACGTGCTGATCATCCTGGGCTTCCTCGTCTATCTCACGTACTCGAAGCACCTGCACATCTTCCTGGCCGCGGTCAACGTGTTCTTCGGCCGTACACGAGCGCGCGGGCGGTTGGAGCCGATCGATTTCGAGGCCGCGGAGGGTGACGAGGTGCGGTTTGGAGCCGCCACGGTCTCGGACCTGACGTGGAAGCAGATGGTCGACACGATGTCCTGCACCGAGTGCGGACGGTGCCAGGACGTGTGCCCGGCGTTCAACACGGGCAAGGAGCTGTCGCCGAAGCTGCTGATCATGGCGCTGCGCGACCAGGTGCTGGCCGAGGGCCCCAAGGCGCTGTCGGCGCGGCGATCGGGATCGACGCCGCAGCTCTCGCCCCTGGTCCCGAATGCCGTCACCGACAACGTCGTTTGGGACTGCGTGACCTGCGGGGCCTGCGTGCGCGAATGCCCGGTGGGCATCGAGCACATCGATCACATCGTCGACCTCCGCCGCAACCTGGTCATGGTCGAGTCGCGGTTTCCCGACGAGGCGGCGACGATGCTGCGGGATGTCGATCGCGCCTCCAACCCGTGGGGCAAGCCCCAGTCAGACCGCGCGAAGTGGGCGGAAGGGCTGGGCGTGCGTGTGCTCGAGGCTGGTGAGCCGGCGCCTGACGTCCTGTTCTGGGTCGGCTGCGCCCCGTCCTTCGACGAGCGTGCCAGGCAGGGCGCGATCTCGACCGCGAAGCTGCTCAAGGAGGCGCACGTCGACTTCGCCATCCTGGGGCCTCGCGAATCGTGCACCGGCGACCCCGCGCGTCGCATGGGCGATGAGTACACCTTTCAGAAGCTGGCGAAGAACAACGTCGGCACGTTGAACGAAGCGAAGGTCAGAAAGATCGTGACCACGTGCCCGCACTGCTTCAACACGATCGGCAACGAGTACGCGGACTTCGGCGGGCGGTACGAGGTCGTTCACCACACCGAGTTCCTGGCCGAGCTCGTGCGCGAAGGCCGTCTCAAGCCGCTCGCGGGCGAGCGCACCATCACGTATCACGACTCGTGCTACCTCGCGCGCCACAACGACGTGCGCGAGGCGCCGCGTGAGCTGGCGGCGGCCGCGGGCCAGGTAGTGGAGATGCGGCGCAATCGCGAGCGGACCTTCTGCTGCGGCGCCGGCGGCGCGCGCATGTGGATGGAGGAACGGCGCGGGCGGCCCATCAACGAGGAGCGCGTGCGAGAGGCGGCCGGGACCGGCGCCGAGACGCTCGCGGTCGCGTGCCCCTTCTGCACCGTGATGCTCGACGACGGCGTGCGCACCACCAGCGCAAAGCTGCAGGTCATCGACCTCGCCACGCTGCTGGCGGAAGCCGTCGATCGCCGGCGGGCGCGGGACGCGCAGGCCACGAGCGCCGATGGATAGGGTCGAGCGGGCGGGGGCCGTCGTCGTCGGCGGCGGCATCACGGGCTGCAGCGTCGCGTACCACCTCGCGAAGGCCGGCGTTCGAGACGTCCGCCTCGTCGAGAAGGGCGAGCTCACGAGCGGGTCGACCTGCCACGCGGCCGGGCTCGTGACCCAGTTCAACCCCTCGCCGACGATGATGCGCTTTCGCCGCTACAGCATCGAGCTGTACCGCGAGCTAGGGGTGTTCGAGACGGTCGGCAGCCTGCGCTTTGCCTCCAGCAAAGAGCAGCTGATGGAGCTGCAGCGGACGGCCAGCCGCGCACGTGGGATCGGCCTCGACGTCGAGCTCGTATCGGCGTCCGAGGCGGCGAAGCTGATGCCCGCGATCAGCACCCGGTCGCTGTACGGGGCGGTGTGGGTGCCTGGAGACGGACACCTCGACCCGCATACGGCCAGCCATGCGCTCGCGCGAGCGGCTCGCGCGCTGGGGGCTCAGGTCGTCACGGGGGTCCGCGTCACGGGCATCGAGCGTTCGGTTCGCGGCTCCATCCAGGCGGTCGTCACCGACGCGGGCAGGATCGAGACCGAGGTCGTCGTCGTGGCGGGAGGGATATGGGCCCCTCAGATCGCCGCGATGGCGGGCGCCCAGGTCGTATCGACGCCGGTCGACCACCAGCACGCCGCGCTGCGCGCGGTCCCCGGACACGAGCTGCCCGGCGACATGCCGTGCTTTCGCGACCCCGACAACCTCGTGTACGGCAAGTCCGAGGCCGAGGGCGTGATCCTCGGCGGTTACGAGCCCGACCCGGTCGCGCGCTGGATCGACGGCGTGCCCTGGGAGCACTCGGGGACGTCGCTTCCGCCCGACCAGGCCCGCTTCGAACCGCTCCTGCGCGGCGCCGCGCGCCGCTTCCCGTTCCTCGGCGAGGCCGGGATCGTCAAGCTCGTGTGCCATCCGGACGCGATGACCCCGGACGCCAACCCCCTGCTCGGCCCCGTGCCCGGCGTGCGCGGGCTGTACCTGGCGGCCGGTCTCTCGCTCAACGGGTTCGGCGGGGCGGGTGGTATTGGGCGCGCGATCGCCGAATGGATAACCGGCGGCGAAACCGAGCTCGACCTCCATCCCTATCGCTGCTGGCGCTTCGGCCCGGTGCATCGCGACCATCGCTATGCAGCGGAGCTCGCACGCGAGGCATACCGCTACTACTACTTCCTGCGCTACCCGTACGACGCCGACGATTGGGGCCGGCCGCGCCGCACGGGCGCGCTGCACACACGCATGCAGGACCTCGGCGCGGTCTTCGGCGCCAAGCACGGCTGGGAGCGGGTCGACTACTTCGAGCCCGGGCGGCCGTGGCGGAGGGCAGGCGCCGACCAGCGCGCGTTCGGCTGGACGCGACCCCCCTACTTCGACCTGCTGGCCGAGGAGCACTCGGCCTTCCGCGAGCGCGTGGGCATCATCGACATGAGCTCGTTCGGAAAGATCGAGGTGACCGGTCCAGGGGCTCTGCCGCTGCTCGAGCGCGTCGCCGGCAACCTCATCGACAGGCCCGCCGGCAGCGTCGTCTACACGCAGCTGCTGGAGCGGGACGGCGGCATCGCCGCCGACGTCACCATCACGCGCCTCGGCGAGGAGCACTTTCGCGTCGTGACCGGCGCGGGCTACGTGAACAGCGACCTGGGCTGGCTCCGGCTGCAGATGAAAGACGGTGACCGTCATGTCGACCTGCGAGAGTCGACCGAAGACTTCTCGGTGATCGGCATGTGGGGGCCGTGCGCGCGGGACGTCCTCGAGCGCGCGACCAACGACGACGTTTCCGATGAAGGCTTTCCGTTCATGCAGGCGCGCGTCATCCGAATCGGAGGCGCGACCGCGCTGGCGCAGCGGGTCACCTACGTCGGCGAGCTGGGCTGGGAGCTGTACCTGGAGCCGGAATGGGCCGAGCAGGTATGGGACCGGCTGATGGCGGCCGGGCGAACATCGGGCATCCGGCCCGGCGGCTACCGTGTCCTCGAGGGGCTCCGGATGGAGAAGGGCTATCGCTACTACGGCACGGACCTCACGCTGCTCGACAACCCGCTCGAGGCCGGCCTCGGCTTCTGTGTCCGTTTCGACAAGCCTGATTTCAACGGCCGCGACGCGCTGCTGGCTGTGCGGGAGCGTGGCATCGAGCGGCGGCTGCGCACGCTGGAGGTCGGCGGCGAGGATTACGTCCCCATCTATGGGGGCGAGGCCGTGCATCGGGGCGGCGAGGTGATCGGCAGGCTGCGCAGCTGCGGCTACGGCTTCACCGCACGCCGAAACCTCGCCTACGCTTACCTGCCGATCGACCTCAAAGCGGGAGGCAATGTGGAGGTCGAGGTGTTCGGACAGATGGTGCCGGCAGCCATCACCACCGATGCGGTGGTCCAGCGCGAGCATGTCAAGGGCTGACGACGCGGTCGCGCGGGCCTCGCTCTGGAAGGGCCAGGCGACCAAGGTGTCCGCGCTGTCAGGTGGCCTCACAAACGAGAACTACCTCGTCGAAGCCGGTGGCTCGCGCTTCGTCGTCCGCATCCCCGGGCAGTCGACCGAGCTGCTGTCGATCGACCGAGCCAACGAGGTGCACAACACGAGGGCTGCGGCGACGGAAGGGATAGGACCCGCGGTGCTCGAGGTCATCGCCGACCTCGATGTGATGGTGCTCGAGTTCATCGAGGGGCCGACCATGTCGGCGAAAGCCTTGCAATCGAAGGCGATGGCGCAGCGGATGGCGGCGTCGTTCCGCCGCCTGCACGCCGCACCGCGTTTTCTGTTGGACTTCAACATGTTCCGTCTCATCGAGACCTATCTCGAGATCGTCGAGGCGCACAGCGTCACCATCCCGCGCGACTACCGCGACCGCCTGCCGGCCGTCGGCCAGATCGAGCGGGCCGTCGGTGCCGCATCGCTGCCCACCGTGCCCTGCCACAATGACCTGCTCTCTGAGAACTTCATCGACGACGGCGTCGCGCTTCGAATCGTCGACTACGAGCTGAGCGGCAACAACGACCCCTGCTTCGACCTAGGGAACACCGCGCAGGAGGCCGAGCTCGATGAGGAGCTGAGGGCCGAACTTTGCGCGGCATACTTCGGACGGTCCGACCCCCAGCAGCTGGCACGCATGAACCTCTTCGCGCTCATGTCGGACGTGGGCTGGACTCTGTGGGGAGCGATCCAGGCGAAGATCTCGACGATCGACTACGACTTCAAGGGCTACTACAACGCACGCTGGGATCGCGCGGTCGCGGTGCTGGAGTCGAGCCGTTTCGCTGAGCTGCTGGAGGCGGCCGCTAGCTCCGCTTGATGACGACTACAGAGATCTCATCGGCGGCTCTGTCGATGCGGTCGGCTGAGTTCTTCAGGTGGCGGTAGATCTCGCGAGACTTTAGAATCTGGCTCATCGGCGCTTCGCTGTCGAAAAGCCTGCCGACCGCCTGGTGATACAGGCCGTCGATCCGATTCTCTGAGCGCTTGGCCCGGACGGCATGCTCGGCCGCCACTCCCGGATGGCCCAGCAGCTCTCCCACCGCCGATCTGATGTGCGTCGCCCCCTCGACCAGCACCTTGGCCATCTCGTTGAACCCTTCCGGTGGGCCGATCTTGTAGATCGCCAGCTCCACCGCAGTTTCGTTGGCGGCATCGAGGATGTCGTCGATCGCGCGCGAAAGCGCAAAGAGATCTTCGCGGTCAAACGGCGTCGCGTATGTGTGAGCCAGCTCGTCGATCAGAATCCGCCTCTTCGCGTCGCCCTCGCGCTCGATCGCTTTCACCTGGTCGACGAGCTCGTCGTTGCCGCCGGGCGCACGGCCGAACTTCTCCACGACCTGAAGGGCGCGCACGGTCAGGTCTGCCTGGTCGCTGAGCAGCTCGATGAAACGGCGATCGTTTGATCGGGCAAGGGCTCGAATCGAACGGCCGAAGCTGCTCATGGAGAAATCGAGGTGAGGCGCATCACCAGGTGCAGAGCCGCCGCGACCACCACCGCGAGCGGCAACGTCAGCAGCCAGCTGCCCACCATCTCCCTCACTATTCCCCAGCGGATCGCGGAGGCGCGCAGGCCTGCGCCGACTCCGACCAATCCGCCGTCAATCGTCTGCGTCATGCTCACCGGGGCCCCGGCGATGGCCAGCACTGACACGGCGCCGCCGGATGCCAGCTGCTGAGCGAGCGCCTGCATCGGACGAACCTTGAGGACTCCGAATCCGATGCGCCGAGCGACTCGCCATCCTCCAAGAACCGCGCCTGCGAAAAATAGAATGAATGCGCCCATGATAGGCGCGGGACCTGAAAACAAAACAGCTTGGCCGTGATTTGGAAACGACATGCCGACTGCGATCAGGCCCACGGTCTTCTCCATGTCATTCGCGCCGTACGCGAAAGCCTGGATGCCGGCTGAGACGAGCTGGAATCGAGCGAGGCCGAGTATCGACGCGTGCGACCGACCGCCGAGAAAGCGCCTGACTCCGGCGTAAAGCACGAGCGCGAGCACGCCGCCGCCCAAGACAGAGATCGGTATCCCGAGCAAGATGCGAGCCACGCCACGCCAATGGACGAGGCCGAGCTCACCACTTGCCGCCATCCAACCCAACATCGCACCGACCAGGGCCAGGGTCATGCTCGTCGGCACGCCGAATCGCCATGACAAGAGAACCACGCTCAGAGAGGACAGCGTGATGAGGATGAAGTTGAGCTCGCCCTGATTTCGAAGATCGATCACGTTCGTCCCCACCGTTTGGGCCACGGCCGTTCCCAGCAAAACCGGACCTGTCACGCTGATCAGAAGCAGCAGCGCGGCCACCCGCGGGGTGATCAGCCTTCCCGACGTGAAGGACGCCATCAGGTTGCCGCCGTCGTTGAACCCGGAAACGAGCCCAAACAGGCCCGCCGCCGCCAGCGGCGCGACCACCGTGAGGCTCAACCCTGAGAGGCCGGCGATTGTCGCCGCTCTCGTCTAAGAAAGTCCGACGATCTCTCCGCGATCGTCGATGTCGATCCGCTCCGCGTTGGGGTGCGACGGCAGGCCCGGCATGGTGCGCATCTCGCCGCAGATCGGGTACACGAAACCCGCGCCGACGGACGCCCTGACCTCTCGCACCGGCAGCTTCCATCCGGTCGGCGCGCCTTTGAGCTTGGGGTCGGATGAGATCGACAGGTGCGTCTTGGCGATGCAGACACAGAGCTTGCCGAAACCGTTGCGTTCGAACGAGTCGAGCTGCTCGGCGGCGGGCGGGTAGTACTCGACGCTGTCTGCGCCGTACACCCTGGTCGCGACCGTCTCGATCTTCTCCCGAAGGCTCGCTTCGATCGGATAGAGGAAGTGGAAGGAGCTCGGCTCCTCGGCGGCCTCGACCACCGCCTCCGCCAGCTCCGCCGCGCCGCGGCCGCCCTCGGCGAAGTTGTGGCAGACCGCCGAACGCACGCCCAGCTCCTCGGCGATCTCGCGAACGGCCGCCTGCTCCGAAGGGTGGTCGGTGGGAAAGGCGTTGATGGCGACGACGGGCGTCACGCCGTGGATCAGGATGTTCTCGACCTGCTTGCGCAGGTTGGCCGCGCCGGCCCATACATCTTCGGGGTTCTCCTTGACCATCTCCTGCGGCAGCGGCCTGCCGGCCACAACCCTGAACCGGCCCGAGTGCACCTTCAGCGCGCGCACCGTGGCGACGATCACCGCCGCGTCGGGCGACAGGCCCGACGTCCGGCACTTGATGTTGAAGAAGCGCTCGGCGCCCATGTCCGCAGCGAAGCCCGCTTCGGTGATGAGGAAGTCGCCGCAGCGGATGCCGATGCGGTCCGCGATGACCGACGAGTTGCCGGTCGCGATGTTGCCGAATGGGCCGGCGTGCACGAGCACCGGGGTGTTCTCGAGCGTCTGCAGCAGGTTGGGCTTGATGGCGTCGCGAAGGACGACGGTCATCGCGCCCGCGGCGAAGAGCTCCTCTGCCGTGATCGGCTTGCCGCCGATCGTGTTGCCGATGACGATGCGGCCGAGGCGCTCGCGCATGTCGCGCAGGGACGTGGTCAGGGCCAGCACAGTCATCACCTCGGAGGCGGCCGTGATGTCGAAACCGGTCTGCCGGATGACTCCGTCCTCGCGCATGCCCAGGCCGACGATGACGTTGCGCAGGACCCGGTCGCTGATATCGATGACGCGTCGCCAGGTCACGCTGTCGCGATCGACGAGAGCCTCGTGATGGTGAATCCGGTTGTCGATCATCGCCGCCAACAGGTTGTGGGCCGCGGTGATGGCGTGCATGTCGCCGGTCAGGTGAAGGTTGAGGCGCTCCATCGGCACCACCTGGCTGTAGCCGCCGCCGGCGGCGCCGCCCTTGATGCCGAAGGTCGGGCCCATGGAGGGCTGG
>Ga0207646_10006714_pt1 | contig 11852 bp, 10 predicted proteins | sample KBSK5502metaG_FD_184343 | JGI IMG/M metagenome (GOLD analysis project Ga0207646, IMG submission 184343) | Corn, switchgrass and miscanthus rhizosphere microbial communities from Kellogg Biological Station, Michigan, USA - KBS K5-50-2 metaG... | ecosystem: Host-associated > Plants > Roots >...
CCGACGGTCCTGCTGAAGGCTCCGCCCCCGGTGGGGCGACGGCCGGCCGCCACCCCGCCGCCGCTGCCGGAGGAGGGGGACGCGGCGACGGTCCTGATGCGCGGATCGGGCCGAAGCGCCGCGGGCGCTCGTCCCGCGCGTACCGCCGTGCCCGAGCCCGAGTCCGACGCGCCTTCGACCATCGTGATGCGCAGTCCGGAGACGGCGACGTCCCCTCGCGTCGGCGTCACCGTCGATCGCACCCCGACGCCGCCGATGGGATACCCGCCGGCGCCCCCGGAGGAAGAGACAGGGAGCTCGATCACCGAGACCGCGCCGGCGCCGGTGCTGGCCGAGCCCCGTCGCTCGATCTTGACCCTCGCTCTGGGCGGGATCGGGCTCGTGCTCTTCCTGATCGTGCTGACGACCGCACTCATCGTCTTGTGGAACCGCAGGGGCCCGAAGGCGGCGCCGACCCCGTCGGTGGTCGCGGCGTCTCCGTCCCTGGTGAAGCCCTCGGCTCCGCCGGCTGCGGTGACCAGCGGCATCGTGCACGTGGAGAGCCTCCCCACCGGCGGCACCGTCAGCGTCGACGGCAACAAGGTCGGCAATACGCCGCTGGACGTGCACGACGTGAGTCTCGGCGCGCACGAGGTGAAGGTGGAGCTGGACGGATACGCGCCCGCCACCGAGACGGTGGTGCTCACCGCGCAGACCCCCCGCACCGAAGTGAAGCCCACGCTCTCGCGGACCGCGCCCGCCACGGGCACGGCCGACGTCTCGTCCACGCCAGCGGGAGCGATGGTGAAGATCGACGCCACCGCCGTGGGCCTCACGCCGCTGCGCGGGCGCACGCTCAACGTGGGCCGCCACCGCGTGGAGATCGCCGCCGAAGGCTACGATCCCTATTCGGCCTCGGTGACGGTGAAGGAGGGTCAGACCGTCCGCGTGGACGCGCAGCTGCGGGCGAAGGTGGTCGCCGTGCCCAGTCCGAAGGTCGCGGTGGCGCCCACGCCGCCCGCGGCCCCCACGCCGGACCCGCACGTCTACGACGAGAACGACCCCACCCTCTCCGCCAAGCCCGTCAAGACCACGGGCAAGTCCGCGGAGTACCCGAAGGACGCCGCGCAGCTCAAGCGCGGCCAGCGTGCCTCGGTGACCTGCTCGTTCGTCGTGGTCGAGAGTGGCGAGGTCGCGGACGTGCAGGTCGTCGAGTCCGCGGGCGAGTCCGTCGACAACGCCGTCGTGGGCGCGTACAAGTCCTGGAAGTTCACGCCCGGCACGAAGCAGGGGGCGAAAGTGAAGGTGCGGGTCACGAGGCGCCAGACCTTCCTCGGAGGATAGGTCGACCGCGCATCGATGCCCAAGCTGATCATCAATCCGACCTCCTCCTCGCGGCGGGAGATCGCGCTCGCCCGAACGATCGTGTCGATCGGGCGGGACCCCTCCAACGACGTGGTCCTGCCCGACGCGATGGTCTCGCGGCGCCATGCGGTGATCGAGTACCGCGGAAGCCAGTACTTCCTGCGCGACTGCAACTCCTCCAACGGGTCGCTCGTCAACGGGGACCGCGTCAGCGAGCGCAACCTGCGCGACGGGGACCTCGTGGCCATCGGCACCGCGCGCCTGCTCTTCCGCGAGGAGATGGAGGAGTCGGGCGCGAAGGTGGTGCCGCATCCTTCCGCACCGCGCCAGGTGTGCCCGACCTGCCAGGCCGATTATCGCAAGGGCGACATGTTCTGCCGGCAATGCGGGGCGTCGCTCGCTCCGGTCGCGCCCGCGCGCGTGGTGTGCACGTCGTGCGGCACCGCCGTGCTCCTGCCCGCGCGGTTCTGCAACGCCTGCGGGCAGGTGCTGAAGGATTCACCCGCGCGTGGCAGCGGCGAGGTCCACGACCACACCAAGCCTCATCCGTTGTCCGACGGGCCTGGGTCCAACGATTCCGCACCCTCCGCCTCCGCCTCCGCCGAGGCGAGCGACGCGCGTCCGGACGAGTCCGCGGGCGGACCGGAGGTCGCCCTCGCCGCGCCCGCGGCGGCCGTTTCGCCGGAGGCGCCCGAGGCCGGCTCCGCGCCGCCTGCGGATCCGGCTCCGCCCGGGGCCGAGCCCGCCTCGAACCAGGTCGACGTGCCGTCGCCGCCGCGCCTGCCGCGCGCGCTGGCCGACGGTGGTCCCGGGCGGTCGTCGGCCCTCGCGGAAATGGCGCGGCCCTCGGCATCGCCCTCCGCGCGCCCGTCGCCCGCGGCCCCTCCGGCGCCCCTGGTGGGTCCGCGCCCGGCCCCCGCGATCGTGCGGGCCCGGCCCGAAGCCGGCAAGCGTGTCGAGCCGCGTCCCGCCTCACCCGCGGCGGTCGTGACGCCGGCGGGACTGGGAAGGCGCGCGGCGGCAGGGCTGCTCGACGCGCTGCTGGTCGCGTCGGGCCAGCTGCTCCTGGTGAGCCCGGTCCTCTATTACTGGTACGAGAACTGGTGGTCCCATCCGCCGACCGCCGCCTCGGACGTCGCCTTCTGGCCGATCCTGGTGTCGCTGATCCTGGGGCCGGTCGTGCTCGCGCTGGGCGCTGTCTTCTACGTTTATCATTGGGGAGTCAAGGGGGCGACGCCGGGCAAGCGCCTCCTCGGGCTCGTCGTCGTGGCGGAGGATGGCAGCGAGCCGATCGGTCTCAGCCGCGCGGCCATCCGCGTCCTGGGCTACCTGCTCTCGGGCCTGACCCTCGGCATCGGGTTCCTCATGATTGCACTGGGCGGCTCCGGCCTTCACGATCGCCTGGCCGGGACCCGCGTGGTGCGGCGGGAGAGAGGCTGAACCTGGACCCCGCGGGGATCGAGCCCACCATCGCCGGCGAGCCCGGCCTCACCCTCGCCCCCGCCGAGGAGAGCGCTCGTCCGCAAGTCTGGCGCGCGGTGTGGGAGCTGGTCCACGACCTGTCCGTGGCCGTGCTCTTCTGCTTCTTCCTGATCACGTTCGTGGCCCAGGCCTTCCGCGTTCAGGGCACGAGCATGCTGCCGCTCCTCGAGGACAGCGAGCGCATCATCGTGAACAAGTTCGTCTATCGCTTCCAGCCCATCGACCGCGGCGACGTCGTCGTCTTCTGGTACCCGAAGGACCCCTCCGTCTCCTTCATCAAGCGGGTGGTGGGCGTGCCCGGCGACACCGTCGAGCTGCGGCGCGGGACCCTCTTCGTGAACGGACGGCGCGTGGAAGAGGACTACGTCCGCGCGCAGTTCAACGACAGCGAGAGCTACGAGGCGGTGCAGGTCCCGAAGGGGTACTACTACGTGCTCGGCGACCATCGCAACAGCAGCAACGACAGCCGCAACTGGGGCGAGGTGCCGGAGAAGTACATCTACGGGAAGGCCGTCTTTCGATTCTGGCCGCTGGGCAAGATCGGGCTCATCCACTAGGCCGTGCTGAGCGCGCCCGCCGTGCGCACCGTCACCTATGAGGATGTCGCCGCCGCGGCGCAGCGCCTCCGCGAGATCGCGCATCGAACGCCCGTCCACACCTCCGCTACGGTCGACGAGCGCACGGGCGCCCACGTCTTCTTCAAATGCGAGAACCTCCAGCGGATGGGCGCCTTCAAGTTCCGCGGCGCCTACAACGCGCTCGCGTGTCTCTCTGCCGAGCAGCGCGCGCGGGGCGTTCTCACGTACTCGTCGGGAAACCACGGGCAGGCAGTGGCCCTGGCCGGCCGCCTCCTCGGCGCGCCCGTGAGCGTGGTGATGCCCGCGGACGCGCCGGCGGTGAAGGTCGAGGCCACGCGCGGCTATGGCGGCGAGGTCGTGCTGTACGACCGCCGCGTCGGTCCGACGCGGGAGGAGATCGGCGCCCGTCTGGCCGAGGAGCGGGGGCTCATCGTGATTCCGCCCTTCGATCACCCCGACGTGGTGGCGGGGCAGGGGACGGCGGCGGTCGAGCTCATCGAAGAGGCGGGCCCGCTCGACCTCCTGCTCGCCCCATGCGGCGGCGGCGGCCTCCTCTCGGGCAGCGCCGTCGCCGCGCGCGCCCTCGCTCCCGCTTGCCGCGTGATCGGCGTCGAGCCGACGGCGGCGGACGACGCCACGCGCTCGTTCCGCACACGCGAGCTGCAGACGGTGAGCAATCCGGACACCATCGCCGACGGCGCGCGCACCCCGTCGCTGGGCAAGGTCACCTTCCCGCTCGTCCTGCAGAACGTCGACGACATGGTGACGGTGTCCGAGGAAGCGATCGTCTCTACGACGTTGTTCCTCTGGAGCCGCCTCAAGCTCGTCGTGGAGCCGACGGGCGCGGTGGCGGCGGCGGCGCTGCTCGACGGAGTCGTGCCTGCGCGCGGTCTGCGCGTCGGCGTCATCCTCAGCGGCGGCAACGTGGACTTCGAAACCGTCCTCGCGCACGCGCGCCCTCTCCGCTGACCGCCGCGGCCTTGATCCCCTGAGCGTGCGGGGATAGCCTCGGGCCGGTCTGCGGGAGGGAGAGCGGTGATGAAAATGAATCGCCGGAGCTGGGTGAAGGGCGCCGGCCTGCTGGGCACGGGCCTGCTGTCGCGGATCGACAAGGTGGCCGCGGCCCAGAAGGTGCCCGTGCTCCGCGACATCCTGCGCGCCGAGGCCACCGGGGCCAGCGAAAAGCTGTTCGTGAAGCCCACGCCGGGTGAAGAGGGCCCGCCCGCTCCCTCGACGGTCGACCGTCTCTCGCTGGACTGGAACAAGGCGACGGTGAAGCGTTTCAAGGACACGCTGGCCACGCGCGACATCCAGGCCTTCCTGGTGCGCGATCCCCTCAACATCATGTACCTCACCGGGTACTGGCACACCACCACCGAGCGTCCGCAGGCCACGTTCATGAACAAGGACGACGCCGATCCCTGGTTCATGTATCCCGGCCTCGACCGCGACAGCGTCACCACCTGGTGGTTCGGGGGTGGGCGGATGTACTTCGACTTCCTCCACGGCGAAGGCGCCTTCCCGCACGAGGGCAAGGTCCAGCAGGGCGAGACGGTCGACCTCTTCCGCTTCCTGCTCGAGGGCGTCAAGGAGCACAAGGTCCAGGGCACGCGGATCGGCATCGACGGCGAGCTGTATCCCTCCGAGCTGGCCAAGGCCAAGGACATCTTGCCCGGCGTCGAGTTCGTGAACGTCGCCGACACCTTGATGAAGATGCGCTGGGTGAAGACGCCGGAGGAGCTGGCCCTCTGGCGGCGGGCCTACGTGTACTTCGACCGCGCCCACGGCTTCGCCCGCGACTACATCCTCACCCACGGCACCGACGTCACCGACTACGAGGTGGGCCAGGCCACCACGACCTGGATCAACGACATCCTGTATTCGGAGCTCAAGCTCGAGAACGGCGCCATCCATCACGGGGTGGCCAGCGGCGTCGGCATCGGGTGCCGCGTGGGACCGATGACCGCCTTCCCGCATCCGAACCAGCCGCTGTTCAACCGCGTCGGCAAGAACATGGCTCTCCAGGTCGAGGGTGGGGCCTCCATCGGCGGCTATGGGGGAGAGAACTACCGCGCGTACATCATCGCGGACGGGAGCGGCAACTTCGACCCGCATATGCAGAAGCTCTGGGAGGTCAGCCAGCACACTTGCGACATGCAGGTGGAGCTCTCCGTCGACGGCCGCACCTGCTCGGACGTGGCCTACGAGATCCACAAGTACCAGGTCGCGCAGGGCGTGCAGAAGTACATCTACCACCGGCCCGGCCACGGCGAGGGCGTGGAGGGCCATCAGTCGCCCTACATCTCGCTGGGCGACCACACCATGCTGAAGAAGGGCATGTGCTTCTCCGAGGAGCCCGGTCTCTACGACCCCGAGCACGGATGCGGCTTCAACTGGAGCGACACCGTCGTCGTGGGATCGAAGTCGGGCTATCGCATGAGCCGCGTGCCCTACACCAAGGAATGGTGCTGGCTGAAGCTGTAGGGTGACCGCAGGATGACGCTCGCGTCGGGCACGCGGCTCGGTCCTTACGAGATCACGTCACCCCTCGGGGCGGGGGGAATGGGCGAGGTCTACCGGGCCCGCGACACGCGCCTCGAGCGAGTCGTCGCCATCAAGATCCTGCCCGCGCACGCGGCGACGGAGGAGCGACGCCAGCGCTTCGAGCGCGAGGCCCGCGCGATCTCTGCGCTGAGCCATCCGCACATCTGCGTCCTCCACGACGTCGGCCGCGAGAACGGCATCGACTTCCTGGTGATGGAGTACCTGGAGGGCGAGTCGCTCGCGGATCGCCTGAAGAAGGGCGCGCTCCCTCTCGATCAGGTCGTGCGCTTCGGCATCGAGATCGCCCACGCGCTGGCCAAGGCCCATCGCCACGGGATCGTCCATCGCGACCTCAAGCCCGGCAACGTCATGCTCACGAAATCGGGCGCGAAGCTGCTGGACTTCGGGCTGGCCAAGCTGCGCGCGCCGGAGGTGCCGGTCTCCGCGGCCTCGGAGTTGAGTGCGCTTCCGACCGGCGACAAGCCGCTCACCGCGGAAGGCAGCCTGGTGGGCCCTTTCCAGTACATGGCGCCCGAGCAGCTCGAGGGCAAGGAGCCGGACGCGCGCGCGGACATCTTCGCCTTCGGCGCGCTGCTCTACGAGATGGTGACGGGGGAACGGGCCTTCAAGGGAAAGAGCCAGGCCAGCCTGATCGCCGCCATCCTGGCCGCGGAGCCGACCCCGATGTCGTTGCTGCGCCCGCTGACGCCGGCCGCTCTCGATCGGCTCGTCGCCACCTGCCTGGCCAAGGATCCGGACGAGCGCTGGCAGAGCGCGCACGACCTCGTCCAGGAGCTGAAGTGGATCCGGGACGGGGACTCCACGCCGGCGGCGGCCCCGCGGCGGGACCTGACGCGGGAGCGGATCGCGTGGACGGCGGCCGTGCTCGGGGTGGTCCTGGCCGGGCTGATGGTGTCACGCTGGCGCGATGCGACACGCGAGCCGCCACGGGGGATCCAGTCGGCGGTGCTTCCCCCGGCGAAGACGACCTTCGCGCGCCGAAACTTCTTCGACGGACCACCGGTCCTTTCACCGGATGGCCGGCGGATCGTCTTCGTGCTCAGGGGCGAGGATGGCCGGACTCGGTTGTGGGTGCGGGCCCTGCAGGATGCGGCCACCCAGACGCTCGTGGGGACGGAGGGCGCGACGTATCCGTTCTGGTCCGCGGACAGCCGATCGCTCGGCTTCTTCGCGGACGCCAAGCCGAAGAAGACCGAAGCCTCGGGTGGTCCGCCCCAGGTCGTTTGTGACGCGTCCGCGGGTCGAGGCGGGGCCTGGAACCGCGAGGGCGTGATCATCTTCGCGGGGCCGGTCGGCACCGGACTCTTCCGCGTCTCCTCGACCGGCGGGGCTCCGGTCCCCGCTACGCACTTGGATGCCGCGACCCTGCAGGCCGATGTCCAGACGGCGGACACGGCCGAAGCCCGCCATTGGGTCCGCACCTCACCACGGCAAGGACGGATTATTCCAACCGGAAACGCGGAACAACCGGACTCACGGGGGGGCTCGGGGGCTGGAGGGGCTACCGGTGCGGCCGCCGCAGACCTTTTACTTCGACTGCACGGCCTTCGGAGCCCTGACCGACCGTCTGCCTGATCCGCGATTACCGAAGCGCCTTCACATCACGAATCAAGCGCAGCGAACAGCGCTGGATCTGGCTCACCGAACCGGACATTGAATAACCGCTGAGTGCGCTCTTCGCCAGGACGATGCGTCTGGATGAGCAGCGGTGGCTGGTCTATTGCGGCAGCATTCCAGATCTCGACGACTTCGGTGCTCGTGGTGACGCGGCTTCCGTGTGCCTGAATACCTTCGATACTTCTCTCTCCCAGATCATCTATACGCGGCGGAACGCCGGGACCCGTAGGGCCCGATGGAGGGGTCCGCATGCCTGCCGCCGACTGGCCGAGGACGGAGAAGGGCGGAAAGCTCAAGCCAGCCTTACTGTCGAGCACCTGCCCCGAGGCTAGATCGACGAGGACTACACGCCACGACGTGTAATCAGCCAGTAAGGCGTACCGCTCCGTCTCGCCCGAGGGCGAACGGCGCGTCACCTCATACCGCCAGCGGCCCCGCCCGTCCTTGTAAAGCCGCTGCACCTCGCGAGTCTCCTCTCGCCGGCCGTCTTCTGCGGTTCGGACCACGACATCCTCATAATCAGCCTGAAACGGTGCGTGCCGTGCACTCATCGTGGCGCCAGACCTCGCTTGAGGGATGAGCAGCAGCGCGAGCGCCCAAGGCGCTACTGAGTTATGTCGCCGCAGTAACATGATGGGAACGAGGGTGCACCCTCGCCGGCTGGGGAACATGTAGTCGTGCCGTCCGACCACTTTATGTACGGAACTAGCCAGAGAAGAGTCGGAGGGCACTCGCTGCTCTCATCCCAATGGTACGTTGGTACTCCCGCCTGTGGTATACACGACGCGGCGCATGGCACCCGAAGCGTATTGTACTTACAGACATAGTGCCCGTAGATGTCCGTCGTAATCACTTGCGGGTACCAGTCCCAACAACTACCGGACATTCCTAACCGGGGCCGACTGAAACTCATTCCCATTTGCCACTCGACGTGAACGATAGGGCACCACTCGAAATGCGTCGTCGATATCGTGTATTCACCGAGATCGTTCCGGTCGAACGGTAGTGACACGAGAGCTTCGCTATGGATTGTAGATGGACTGCCCGTACTCGTCGCAGTCCGACCCTTCGGGCTACTGATCGTCGTCACCTCTCGGTATTGATGGCCGTACGTGTTGTAATCGGCATCGGTCACGCCGCGTCCCCATACAATCGAAAAATCCGTCCCGCTGTCGGAGTAGTTGTACACGTAACCCGTCATCGATTGAGCGTCCATCTGTTGACAACACGAACTGCAGTCGGACGTCTGCCCGAGCGATCGGTACCCCATTGGGCAAGAGCCAGACTGGCTACAATAGTTGCCACCGATGGCTTCGCAGGACGCTCTAGCTTGGCAGCACGGATTGCAATCATATGTCTGGCCAAGGTCGGTGTATCCCGATGGGCAAGACGCGTTCTGACTGCAATAGTCGCCGCCGACATCGCCGCATGACGGCCCCGACTGTGCTTGTTGGCAACACGGATTACAATCGTACGTCGAGCCAAGATCATTGTAACCCCCTGGACAGGAACCGTCTTGGCTACAATAATCACCGCCGATCTCGCCACAGGATTGAGCCGACGCCACATTGGCGTAGAGGGACAGGAGCAAAGCCGAGGCGAAGAGCGGGAGTCCACTGATCTTCATTTTGCTTCTCCCGCATACGATTGAGCGCGTTGTCCCGGTGGTCCAGATGGACCGGGAGTCATGATGATGTGCCGTTTGACATACCTATTGACGTGCGCACTTAGACGCGCGGCCGGCCTAGGCCCCAGTCGATCTGGCAGCGAACGCATGATCTCGCGAAGGAGATCATCTTGCTCGTCTTGAAGCCGCCCTAAGGCGGCAATTGCGTCTGGTTCCGGGTCCGGCCACGCACGGTCCTTGATTCTCGCCGCGCGCTCATCGAGCACTTCGATCCGGGCGGCGAATTCTCGGACGACCGTCTGAAGGGCAGCCCGCTCGGACTCGTTGAAATCGAGCATCCTGAAAACATGGGTCTCGTAGTCTCTTGTGACCACAACCGTCGCGTCGGACGCAGCGCCTTGCTTCGGGTCCAGCGGGTGAACTGTCAGGGAACGGAGAAACAACCGAAGCGCCACGAGATCAGGTATGCGTTCAGGTTGCTTCGCGCCACTGATCGCCCCCGCGACGAGGGGGGGTTCTGGATCCTCAGGAGGCGGCATGTTCTCCACGCTTGGCGGACAGGCGGTCGTGCGCTCCTGAGCGACGGATGTTGTTGCGGCCAGCGGGACGAGGGACAGCGATAACCCGAGCGCGAAAACACCGGGATTTCGGTGAAGGCACATAGCGACTCCTGTTCAGACACACGGGGCTTATATCGGATAATAGAGGCATACTCGTTGGCTGATCAAGGCCGAAAAGTGTTTCTTTCGTCAGCGTGGACGGATCGTTGGGCTTAGCTGTCCAAGCGATAAGCCGCGAACGGCTCTATGGCATCGGATCCGGCGCGAGGCCGCATTCCCGCACGTACGGTCCGTTTCCACACCGAAAGCGGAGGAGTGGATCCACTTGGTGGACCTTCGCAATCAGCCTCGCCCAGCTTGGTGAGCACCGCTTGCGGGGCGGCTCCGCGGACAGCGGGCTCGTGTCGGCCTCGGGCAGCTCACCCTCACCCCGGACACGATTCGCGCCCTCGCTGTAGAACAGCGTGCGGTGCTGTCCGGGGTGGGGGATGTGGTCGCTCATGCGGGCGAGCCAGTCGAGCTGGTCGAGGGCCTCGAAGTTCCGCCCCAGGAAGGGATTCAGCTTCGAGCGGTAGAGCACGGCCTGTTGGCCATCGAGGTACACGAGCATCTTGAGGGAGAGGGGATTCCGCACGGAAGTAGGCGGCGGTGTCCAAGAGGCGCTGTTTGTCCTCGGGAGCGATCCTCTCGCCCACGTGTGCGGAGAACCCGGGGTGCCTCCAAGCGAGTAGCTTGGCCACCAGCTCTTCTGAGGATGTCGCCGCCGCGGCGCAGCGCCTGCGCGGGATCGCGCATCGAACGCCCGTCCACACCTCGGCGACGGTCGACGAGCGCACCGGCGCCCGCGTCTTCTTCAAGTGCGAGAACCTCCAGCGGATGGGCGCCTTCAAGTTCCGCGGCGCCTACAACGCGTTCGCGTGTCTCTCGGCCGAGCAGCGCGCGCGGGGCGTCCTCACGTACTCGTCGGGAACCACGGGCAGGCGGTGTCCCTGGCCGGCCGCCTCCTCGGCGCGCCCGTGATCGTGGTCTGCCGGCGGACGCGCCGGCGGTGAAGATTGCCGCCACGCGCGGCTATGGTGGCGACGTCGTGCTGTACGAGCGCCGGGGCGGTCCGACGCGCGAAGAGATCGGCGCGCGTCTGGCCGCGGAGCGCGGGCTGATCGTGATTCCGCCCTTCGATCACCCGGACGTGGTGGCGGGGCAGGGAACGGCAGCGGCGGAGCTCTTCGAGGAGGTCGGGCCGCTCGACCTGATCCTCGCGCCCTGCGGCGGGGGCGGGCTCCTTTCCGGATCCGGCATCGCCGCGCGCGCTCTCTCCCCCTCCTGCCGGGTGGTCGGCGTCGAGCCCGCAAGCGCGGACGACGCGACGCGGTCGTTCCGCACCCGCGTGCTCCAGACCGTGAGCAACCCCGACACGATCGCGGACGGCGTGCGCACGCCCTCGCTGCGCAAGATCACCTTCCCGCTCGTCCTGCAGTACGTCGACGACATGGTGACCGTTTCCGAGCCGGCCATCGTGACCACCACCCTCTTCCTCTGGAACCGCCTCAAGCTCGTCGTGGAGCCGACGGGGCGGTGGCGGCGGCGGCGCTGCTCGACGGAGTCGTGCCTGCGCGCGGTCTGCGCGTCGGCGTCATCCTCAGCGGCGGCAACGTGGACTTCGAGGCCGTCCTCGCCCGCGCACGGGCGCCGCACTGATCCCGAGGCGGAACTGAAGCGTAGGTCGCGCGCACCGCTGGCATTCCGCTTGCATCCCGTTCCTCGGCTCGCCTGTGCGGCCGGGAGGTGCACGTGAATTGGAGACAAACGAGGCCCGATCGCGTGGCCGCGCGCCATCGCGCGCTCAGAGTCCTGCTCCTGGTCGGGATCGCCGCCCTTTCGCTGGGCGCAGGTCGTGGCCCGCGCGTCGACCTCAACAGCGCTTCCCGCGACGAGCTGGTGGCACTGCCGGGCGTGGGGGAGGCGACGGCGGACAAGATCATGGCCGGCCGGCCCTACGCCTCCGTGAGCGACCTGGCCCGTGCGGGCGTGTCCGCGAAGACGATCGATCAGATCAAAGCGCTGGTGACGGTCCGGCAC
>Ga0207646_10006716_pt1 | contig 11850 bp, 11 predicted proteins | sample KBSK5502metaG_FD_184343 | JGI IMG/M metagenome (GOLD analysis project Ga0207646, IMG submission 184343) | Corn, switchgrass and miscanthus rhizosphere microbial communities from Kellogg Biological Station, Michigan, USA - KBS K5-50-2 metaG... | ecosystem: Host-associated > Plants > Roots >...
GGAACGTGGGAACCCTGGATGGACTCGCGTCGGTGGTCGATACAACGCGTCGGTTCCAACCAATGTCATCCAGGGGAAGATGGCCTAAAAAGCAAAGGCCTGGGGTAATACCCAGGATAGGCTGACGTAGGCGAGGCTCGTACGGAGGATAGAACGTGAGAAGAATGGAAGAAAGGAAGGCGCCTGCTTCCCAAGCACGGGATGAGCAGAGCGTGGCTTGGAACAAGCTGCCCTGGCGCAAGCTCGAGCAACATGTGTACCGCATTCAAAAGCGCATCTATCGAGCCAGTCAGCGTGGCGAAACACGAAAAGTAGAGAAACTGCAAAAACTGCTGCTGAAGTCGAAATCCGCTCGGCTGCTGGCAGTACGACGGGTGACCCAAGAGAACCAGGGCAAAAAGACGGCCGGGATTGACGGCGTGAAAGCTGTTCCTCCCAACGCGCGGTTTGCCCTGGCAGAGCATCTTCACCCCAAGAACTGGAAACGGAGCAAAGCCAGGCCAGTCCGTCGTGTCTGGATTCCCAAGCCGGGCAAACCGGGTGAACGGAGGCCATTGGGCATTCCCGTCATGTGGGAGCGGGGACAACAAGCGCTGGTGAAGCTTGCCCTTGAACCGGCATGGGAGGCGAAGTTCGAGGCGAACAGCTATGGGTTTCGACCGGGACGATCATGCCATGATGCGATAGCGGCGGTCTTCCTCGCGATACGGCTCAAGCCCAAATATGTGTTTGATGCCGACATCAAAGGAGCCTTCGATCACATCTCGCATGAGGCCTTGTTACGCAAACTGCACACCTACCCGCAACTGCGCCGTCTCATCAAAGGATGGCTGCAAGCCGGGGTCATGGAGGGGGTGGACTTCTCCCCGACCGAAAGTGGTACCCCACAAGGGGGAGTGATTTCACCCCTGCTCATGAATGTGGCCCTTCATGGGATGGAGCAAGCGATGGCAGAAGCCAAGTACCAGTATGGGAAACCCAGGTTGGTACGATACGCGGATGACTTCGTACTCTTTCATCCTGACAAAGAGGAGTTACAGGTGGCAGTGGAGCAAGTGACCTCGTGGAAAGCCGGGCATGGGACTCCACTTGCATCCGACGAAAACAAGGATCACCCATACGCTCGACCCCTGCGAGGGGAACGTGGGTTTTGATTTCTTGGGCTTTACCGTCCGGCAATATCATGTGGGCCAAACGCACACAGGAAAAAACGCGAAGGGAAAGCCACTCGGGTTCAAGACGATCATCACCCCCAGTAAAACGGCCAGGAAACGCCATACCCAGGAAATCAAGCGGCTCTCGAGAAAGCTGCGCTCCGCTCCTCAAGCAGCCTTGATCGGGGCGCTCAACCCGGTCATCCGAGGGTGGACCAACTACTACAAAGGATGGATCTGCTCGCAAGCGTTTAGCACCTGTGAGTACATCACCTTTAAGCAGTTGGCCCGCTGGGAGCAAGCCCGACACCCTGGGAAGGGCACACACTGGCTGAGAAACAGATATATCATCGAGGTGAACGGAAGTCTCAGATTTGGGACGCACGGGAAAGACAAAGCAGGGAACACGAAGTCCCTCTACGTCAGGAAGCACACGGACACGCTGCACAAAGACTACGTGAAAGTCAGAGGGCAAGCGAGTCCCTACGATGGCAACCTGGTCTACTGGGCGCAGCGGCTCAAACAGCATCCCTTGATGCGCAGCGAGAAAGCAAAACTCCTGGCTCTGCAAAAAGGACAATGCCCGCGCTGTGGCCTCTACTTTCGCGACGAGGACATCCTGGAAATCGATCACAGCATCCCTACCGCCTTAGGCGGAAAGGATGACCTCTCTAACAAATGGGTGTACCATCGGCATTGCCACGATGAGAAAACGGCGGAAGATTTGGCAAGGATTGCCAAGCACAAAGCCGCTGGTATCCATGACACGTGACCGTACACTGAGGAGCCGTCTGACCGGAAACGGTCATGCACGGTTCTGGATTGGCGGTGGCGGGAGCAATCCCGTCGCCGACCATACTCATGTTGCCATAAGTCGATTCTTCCTAATGCTCATACATGTAAAAAGTCTCAAGGTAAATGAGACCGTGTAATACTTAATGTAATAATTGGTGATTGCGTTTTGGGACTTCATTTTATAGAATTGATACCAGTTGAGTTAGCACTGATACCTAGAAAGGGAAGAGAGATGACCTACTACTATCCACCATCTGCTCGAACGAACCATAGGAAGAGAAGAACAGCCCAAGATAATGCTTCTCCGAAGTATATCAAGAGAAGTGACTTTGTACTTGCTGAATACAATACCCTCCGAACGGAAATTCTGCAACGCATCTCAACAAGATATCAACTGATCTCTATCACATTGACGGTATTTGGAGCTGTGTTTGCGATTGGAAACCCATACCTTGCTATGCTGTATCCAGTATTAGCATTCGTGCTCTTATTTTTCTACTCCACAAATTCTGATTCGATACAAGATGCTACTAACTACATTCGCTCGCATATTGAGACTGAGGTAACAGAAGATGGGAAAAAACGTGTACCAACTACCTCTCAACTTGGGTGGTACACCTATAAGTTTTTTGAGAAAAAGGAAAAAAATCGTATCATTGCATCCCTCCTTGCCGGACGGTTGGTGTTTCCAATTAGCGGCCTCATTGCATGGGTAGTTGGTAACACTTTAAATACTGCTAAATCTACAAATGTTCCACCAATTATTATTACCTATTCCCTTGTTACCGTTATTTTGTCATTTATTGTTGCATTGCTTTGGAGCCTTTTTCGGAACTTCTCTAGAGACGAAATCTTTAAGCCTAAGTAGAGGTGATTTTAAATTGTCAATATCTCACTCCATTTTGTTGTGAAGCGGCTTGATAGCTTTAGCTGCTTCATCTTCCATTCTCTTTTTATCCCTTGAATTGCAAAAAAGAGGGTGTCCCTCCCATAAGCCTTGTTAATTGCATCCACTATATACATGAGCCTTAACTGCTTAAAATGGCTTTCCATCGAAAAATCTCCAAATAGATCAGGTTGCAAAATATCTTGTGGAGTAATTCGCGAGAGCAATACTCCAGCTTTTCCGTAGTGATACCCATCTATGTACATGCTTTTTAAAAGCTCAAGCGCATGCTTTATAATCTCCGGGGTAAATGCCGTCGGGTAGGGGAGGCGAACATTTCTAAAATTGGAGTAGTGGGGTAAATCTCGCTTAAAATCGTTAGACCTGATAAACACGCTGATCTCGGAAGCTAAAGAGTCCTGCCCTCTTAGTTTTTCTGCTGCCTTGGCCGCATATGTGGAAATGGCCTCCTCTAGCTCATCGATGCTTGTGACGTCTTTGGAAAACATCCGGGAACACATAATGCCCTTTTTGGGCTTATTTCCTCTTCAAAAGGATTACAAGCGATGCCTCCAAGCTCTAATGCCATTCGCTCCCCGGTTACTGTTAGGTGCTTTCGTATAAACTTGGGATTTGCATACTTTAAATCGCGGGCTGTGTTGACGCCTCTGGATCTCAAAAATTTAGTGTACTGATGGCCTATTCCCCAAACATCTTCAACGGCTACCTTTTCTAAAACCTCATCTATTTGAGCATCAGTAAGCTTACATAAGTCTAATACTCCTCCATATGCCGGGTCTTTTTTCACCACTTCGCAGGCTATTTTTGTAAGTGTCTTTGAAGGAGCTATACCAACTGAAACAGGGATCCCTGTATGTTGTAAAACTCTTCCTTTGATTTCTCTTCCAAGTGCCGTTAAATCCAGATATTTTTGGTCGGTCAAATCTAAGAAAGCTTCATCAATTGAATACGTCTCTAAGCGCGGCGAAAACTCAGCTAAGACTTTCATTACTCTTGAGGACATATCAGCATAAAGAGAATAGTTTGAAGAAAATAGGACAATGTTGTGCTTTTCTATAAGCTCCTTGATCTCAAAAGCCGGTTGGCCCATCTTCACCCCAAGAGCTTTTACCGTAAATTCGCCATCCAGGAGGGCTACAACAATTGCTCTGTCAAATGCCTCAATAGACCTATCCACCACAAGCACATCATTCTCACAAATATCCGCATTTATCATTGATTCTCCGCTGACCCTTACAAAAAAAGTGGCTGCGGGGTGCGCTATTACAAGCTGATTTAAGTCAAGCACTTTGTCAAAATAATCATCAGCAGAGGAAGAACCCTTGTTCCTTGCTCTTTGTCTGTGTGGTTCTTGTCGTTCACAAACATTGTGAGACCATCAATGGTTTGTTCAGACCAAGACATCGTTCAGTAGATTTGCAGGCAAAAATGTACCAGTAGCCAGTGTCACCCCAGATCAGATTGGTATCATCACTGCCTATTGCCCCAACCAGTTCAGCACGCTGTTCACAGATGGGGCAGCGAGGAGTATCGTCGTTTTGGACCCAATCAGGATAGCCGCCTACTTGGCTAATGCAGTCACCCAGGTACAAACCCGGAGTATCGTAGTAGAGCTTGTAGAACCTCTCGCCTTCCGTATTCAATAATTGAGCGTGAATCTTGGCCTTCAGGGGGTTGTCATCGCTCTCAGCGGATGGGACGCTGAGGAACGGGAGAAGTTCTACGTGATATGGTCTGTTGAGAAGGAGCTGATCAGGAGGCAATTCATCACGATAGGGGCACGCAGACTGGGGAATTTTGCTCGCTAGGTCGACGGTGAAATCGGGGAACCAACGACAGAGCGTATCAAAATCGTACGAGCTACCTGGCAAGGGAAAGCATAGCCAGCAGTAGAAGAACTGGAACAATCCCCGAAGCGCAAATGTGGCAGCTTCGAAGTCCGCAAAGTTGAGCTGCCAGATAAAGCTGAGAGGGTTGCCACAAACCAGGCAACGCAGCCAGTCCAGCTCATCTGGGACATAGGGGGTGAAGCCTCCGATGTGTGTGGTCGATCTCGATATTGTTTCGACTCGGTGACACACGAGTCGCCATGCGGGCTTCACACTTCCCTCTAAAAGCGTGCGATACGGTTCAAGCGTTGGATGTAGTTGAGGGAAAACCAAGCGAGAGTGAGTTGCAGGAAGTGCCGGTAACATACAGATAACTCCTTGAAGGCTAGCGAACCGTCTTGCTTTCGTTTTCATTCTTTCTGGCTATATTCTTCTCGTTGGAGTGAGGAACGGAAGCGTTCAATAAATGCCAGGTACTCAGCATGTTGCACTTCCAGTTTAGCAATTGTAATGCCACACTTCATATGTTTGGTGGAGTGGACTCTTCATGTGAAGTACTGGTGCTCACCGCGCGTGGTTCATCTCTCAAAAAAACATCTGCTCCTAACACCTGTTTTTGCTCACCAACCCCAAAGGGTTTTTTTCTCGTCTCTCAACCAGCATTCTAACCAGTTCTCTAATGAATGGTCTAGTCGTTTGATGAATGTCGTGTATCCGTCTTGTGTGGCATGTCCTGCTCCCACAAGATAGACCCAACCGCTCTTTCCATCAACAAATACATCGTCTCCACATCCTGCATAACAGAACTGAAGAAAGTGAGCAGGCCAGACATTGGGTGGCAATTCGAACGTGTGAAGATAGCCAAGACGGCTCACATGTGCAGCCAAGTCAATATACTCCTTTGATGGATTGGTGTCGGTATACCTATCTATCGTCCGGTAATGTCCATCCTCTCCAAAGTAGTAGCCCCCTCGAATCCCTGTAATCCGCAGGCTGGCCCAAAACCGCCGTTAGCCAGCCGGGTATACAAGGCTCGTAATAGCGGTAAGAGTGGAATGCCAAGTGCTTCCTCAGTGACCTGGATCTGTTCTTCGGTTGCTGGAGGAAATTCAAAGCCTGTCCGCGAGTCATGCGTGATAGCATGATGTCGAAACTTTCCGTGCTCGTCAATATAACGGCGATGATCGAATATTCTTTCGTCCGGGGCGTACCACGTTCCATCCAGATCATAGTGACCTGAAGCTGGGATCTCTCCATCATGCCACCATCTATTCGCATCATAGTAGCCTGGCTCGTGGCTGGGCTCGTAGCCGTCGGGTCCATACCAATTGTTTTGTTGGCAGTGCTCACGGATGCGCTCACAAAGGGTGGTGTACTGATCAATCGTCATGCATCTCCTCCTCTCCTCTCTCAAGCTTGATCGTACGTTCGTTACGAGAGGGGATCTCTCTCATGGTATTCTTCTTGTTGCACGCGTAAACGGATCTGCTCGACAAAGCTCCGCTATGGTGCCAGTTCAGCTAAGCGTGCTTCCAATTCCACCACACGTGCATCGCGCTGCAAACACGCATCAGCTAAGGCTGCAAGTTGTCGCTCCAGATCCAAGATCTGCTGCTGGGCCTCCCGCAGGCGGAGATTCGATGATCGGAACTTTGCAAAATTCTCTCAAAGCAGCGTCCCAAGCGGTGATAGCGCCCTGGCATGCATTTCATCTTTCTCACTATCATTCCTGGGGAGCCTGCTTCCAGGGTGGAGTGGCCGGATACTCCTGGTTCTGAACGTCCAATGGAGCTGGCGAGGCATACATCGATGCGTGCATGTAGGTCGATGGATCGGGATATGGATATGCCATTGCCTGATTCCCCTGCTGCTGCCAGCCCGCTAGATGAGCAGTATTGGCCTGCGCTGCTACAGCCCTGCTGCGGCGCACACTGAAAAGCACAAGTACTACCAGCGTGCTCAAAGCGCCCACGACAAGCAGCACGCCAAGACCAAGAAGTAGCCACGAGCTTGTATCGACGGTGGTGGCGTTCTGTTTGACCGGGGTCACTGCCTGCGATACCGGAGTTAGCTGATCAGGTGGAATGACCCAGGGTTGATGCAAGTGAAGGCGCCATTGGTTCTCGAGGTGCAGCTCGTCTACTCCCAATGCCTGCTGAAAATCTGCATTAACACCTGAGTTAGTGTCACCTAAATCCTTGATCAGATGCGCCATTTTGGGCTGACCAAAAGTGCTGTACATGTAGTCAACCAGGTTCCAGCTCTCGGCATAGGCAAGGTAGGCCTGGTCGGCATCGGCAGGAAAATCTAAAGAAATGTCATCCAGGCGCAGCAGTGTCTGCGTTTGAAGTGCTTTGCTGAAACGCAGCGACATATCAGGTTCATGATAGATCTGGTTGTAGACCGCCAGGCCCTCATCGAACCACTTAGGCAAATCAATGCGATTACCGGTCAACTGGTGAAAGATAAGATGCGTCAGTTCGTGTGGCATGTCTCGCACCAGTGTATAGTCAGAGGTGCTGACCGCGACAATTGAAGCTTCATCTAGCGTTGGGAACGCCACACCTCCTACCCATTCATAGGAGCCCGGTGAGAGCGAGCCATGAAAATCGTCGATGGTTTCGTAGATCCACAGGTTGATCGGTTGGATCAGCCCTCCACCAAGCACTGAGCCGATATGTTTTATCCTGTCGCTTGCCTGCGCTAACATCACCCGCCCAAAATCTAGCGGGCGATTGTACCAGTTGACTTCTAACAAGCCCTGCGATAGGTGCTGCCAGGGATTGCAGCAAGAGCGGGTATCTGTCGTAGCGAAGTGTTGTTGCGTGTCGGTGAGCGTGTTCCCCGCGCTATCCCAGAACTGCCAGGAGTAGAAAACTTGCGATCCTGGTGGAACGAAATTGCTGCCGCTCGTATTTTCGCGCCAGGTGGTGGAGATCGTATGTCCCACTTTGCCAATGGGCACGTTGTGTAGTTCTGGTGGCAAATTTTCGCTCAAATCAATATCGAGACTGGCCCTGACGATCATGCCAATGTGATCACTGGCGCTTACGCTGAGGTCGATATAGTCAGGAAAATTGACAATGTACTTTCGAGAGCTGACCGTAATCGGGCTGGATGAGGCCTGGGCGTGCCTGGGAGCGAAGGCGGCAGGTGAAAGAAGAAGTGTGCAAAGGAAGAGCGCTAGCAGCAGCGAGCGATAATGACGACGCAGACGCATTAAGAGGCTCCTCTCAATCTGAGTATTTGGGAACATCATTTTATCTTTATATGAGCCAGAGCACCAGGTAATAGTATAATTGATGTACCTCGCCCCTATTGTACATGATTGGCGGAGTTCTGTACACTTTGCGAGAGGAATGGGCAATTTTGCGACCTTGACGTTTACCTAGACATTATGGTAAACTGTTTTGGTGTGATGCAAGACTCACATTACAACACACTGCCCAAACAAAGTTTGCAATGTTGTTTTGCATTTGACAGTGCGGTCCACCAAAGTACAATGATTGTCTATCTCCAACTATTTAAATGGGAGGAATCAATGCGGGCCACGTTCAGTTACGGGAGTATCCTGCACGCTGTTGGTCAGGTGCTAGATCAAGTCGGCGTGAAAAGCATCGCAATTCATGAGGAAGAGGATGGTCTCTTCGTCGAAGGGTTTAATGGCGAGGGTCAGCTTCAAGTGCAGATGCGTTATGATGTCGCCAGTCTCTACGACCTGGTGTCCAGGTCAGAGAATCAGGTAGAAGAGTACAGTGAGCGCGTTACAGCAGAAAACGAAGGAACACTCCATCGATTCCTCGCTGAACACAAACGTGAACTTGTTAGCGTTTACCGCTAATCTGGCATTGATCGCACATTGAAATCCATCTGGCTAACGGTGCTGTGCGATGGCTCTCCCACCGCAGGCGAGTTAGAGGGAGTGCTTTAAGCATAGGCAAAAGAACCGGGGAATAACCCCGGTTTTTCTCTATAGGGGGCACGAGTCAAGTGGACTATTCTTGCAATTCGCCGGCGTCACATAACCATTGTTTGCCGTAACAACGCATGCATTCTACGACTTCGACGAGGTCGTGGCCTTTGGCGGTGAGTGAATATTCCACCCGAGGGGGGACTTCAGCAAACGTTTGACGAAGGATGACGCCTTCTTCTTCGAGAGAGCGCAATCGCTCGGAGAGAGTTTTAGGACTGATGCCCTGAAGTGAGCGTTCGAGTTGATTAAAACGTTTGACACCGGAAGCCAAATCGCGGATAATAAGCAGAGTCCATTTCCCACTGATGATCCTGGCAGTGCGAGCGACAGGACACACTGAATTATCAGGGGGACGTAATGATGTTGTTAGCTCCATAGTAACGAACTCTTGTACACACGGGATAGCTGCATGGATAAGCCCTAACGCATCTTTATAAAAGACTATATCATTTTACTACGTAAAAGTAAAGCGCAGACCTCTCGACTTTGCTATTAAAGTATGATATGCTCATAGCTATAGGATAGCAATATGCGTTATTGCGTGAAGCATGGCTTCAAAATATCCGAGCACCTGAACAATCATAATACATCTTGGTCTGCGCGGTTTCTCCCAATGAGAGGAGAAGATTGTGCCCGAAGAAATTGCTCTATTCATCGATTTTGAGAACATCCGTTATAGTATGCTGAATATCCAGCGGCGGGAACCTGATCCACAGGAATTGATAGCGGTAGCACGCCGATATGGGACTGTAATGGTAGCTCGCGCTTATGCGGATTGGTCTCGTCAACCGGAACCATTTAAGGGGAGCTTGACGGCAGCGATGATCGACCGGGTTGATTGCCCTGCCAAACAGCGAGATCGCATACGTATGGGAACGGTTCACTACACCTCTGGTAACCCGCCTACGGGGGGTCTGGGTTCGCCGATGGTGGTATCTGAACAGGGTGCGCCAAGCCCTTATCAACGCCAATGGCCCACCGGACCCCTTAGCAATTCTGGACCATTACCTGCGATTCAAGCGCACAGTGGTGGCAATGAGTGGCCAGCGTACCAGGATTCACCAGAGCCTGGACAATCTGAGATCGATGGGAATCTTTTGTCTGAAGAGGAGACGCTGACGGAGGAGGGCTATCAGATGCCCGAATACCAGCAGCGTGACCCGTCGCGGCAACCCGCCTCGTACCAGTCCCAATCTGCACCTACTGGTCCCTTGGGCTCTAGTAGTAGCACCGGTCCCCTGGGATACCCTATTCAATCGACAGGGAATACAGGTCATATGCCTGCTATAAATGCAAGTGGTTCGAGTACGATTGTCCAGAGCACGGTGGTCCAAAGCACCGTTGACTTAAATATGCTGATGGATATTATTGAAACTGTCTTTGATCGTCCTACTATCTCTACGTTCGTTCTGATGACAGGCGATAAGGATTTTACCCGCATCAGCGCCCGTCTAAAGCTACGTTTAAACAAAACTGTAATTGTTGTTGGTATACCAGGAACCGTCAGCCGAGATCTAATAAGCAGCGCTAATCAATTTGTGCCATTAGTGCCGGGAGGGAGTCCTGCTGGTCAAATGGGTGAAAGCGGGTATGGTTCGATGTCCGCGACGGGGAATACTGGAGGTATGCCTGCTATTTCTCTAGGTGCGCCTGCCACGCAGTACCAGCCATACCCGATGGATGTACTGGACCCACAATTCCTACAATTTCTTGATTATATTGACCGCAACTGGTCCTGGCGCACAATTATTGGCGTGTCTAACTTCATCGGCGATCCAGTGAATCCTAAAAACCGTTTCCGCGGTCGTCTCACACGTGAGTCTGCACGCGAGTTGCTCAATACCTGTATCCAACAAGGTATACTGCTGGTGCAAACGGATGCGACGGGAGCGGAGGATCTCAGGTTAAACCGTGGGCATCCTGGTGTTGATGAGGTGCTCAAACAGTTTGTGCGGTAGGGTCAGGTCAACCAGTAGCCGTCACTTTTCCAGAGGATATTATCCACCTGGCGCGTGGTACCAACACGTGCAGCAACCGCGAGTAACAAGTCAGGGAGCCTGGGTGGCATCTTCTTTCCCATTAATTCGAAGGTATCTGGATCACAGAGGGCCATATAATCCAGTTTTACTAAGGGTTCAGTGGCAATCATAGCGATCATGGCCTTTTCGATGACAGCACGGCGGCGTTCGCCTTTTTCGATCAGCGCTTTGCCGGCAAGTAGCGCTCGATAGAGGATGGGAACTGCCTGGCGCTCTGAAGGCGAGAGCAGGTGATTACGGGCGCTGATTGCTAATCCGTCGCGCTCGCGCACAGTTGGAAGAACACGCAAGCTGACATCGATATTGAGATCACGCACGAGTTTACGAATCAAGGCTACTTGCTGAGCATTTTTCTGCCCTAAAAAGACTACATCTGGTCGCACGAGTTGAAACAGTTTTGTCATAGCTGTGGCTGTACTACGAGCATAGTGAGGTCGAGCGGCGCCTTCAAAGCGCTCAGCCAGAGGACCGGAGGGAGTGACCTGAAAGGAAAAACCTGCAGGATAGAACTCTTCAGGGCGAGGAATAAATACTACATCTACTTGTTCCTGGTCTAGCAGTTGAAGATCTCCTTCGAGACTGTAAGGATAATGCGCCTGATCTTCATCGAAGCCAAATTGCACGGGGTTGACAAGAATACTGACCGCGCTTAGTTCACACGTTAGCAGCGAGGACTGAACTAACATTACATGTCCTGTATGCAGATGACCCACCGTGGGAACAAAACCGACGGACCCGGCTGCAAGCCATCCTCGCGCGGTTTCGGTCATCTCCTCCACGTCATATATGATGTGCATATTGCTCCCCATTAGTTGCTGGCCCTTTGAAAAAGTATTGTATTTTGCACAACGACTGGTGTCAACAGCAGTAACTATTATTTCTACTTTTTTATGCATCATCTCTATAAACGTGGTTACCGAGTTGTTTTATTTACAAACTCATCAGTTAGAGAATTTCCTTGAGGAATATGAGGACGGTGGGCGACCGCAAGCAATCAGACGACCACAAGCACCCTGGGCGACCACAGGGTCGCCCAATAGGTATCAACCTAAGAAAGGAGAGCGGCAGGAGGCCGGGGTATCCGTAGGGGCGAGGGTGGTTGGGATGGGTTGGGAGGGCCTTGATGGTCGCCCGTTGCTCTTGAATGGTGTGG
>Ga0207646_10006718_pt1 | contig 11849 bp, 11 predicted proteins | sample KBSK5502metaG_FD_184343 | JGI IMG/M metagenome (GOLD analysis project Ga0207646, IMG submission 184343) | Corn, switchgrass and miscanthus rhizosphere microbial communities from Kellogg Biological Station, Michigan, USA - KBS K5-50-2 metaG... | ecosystem: Host-associated > Plants > Roots >...
AGATGACTACTTCCTTCCTGAATTTTGCCCGGCCCCAGCCCCTGCAGTTGGAGGAGGTTTGTTTGGAGGAGCTGATTCAGGATTGCGTTCGGGAGTTGGAGCGTTTGTTTGATAAACGAAGGATCGAGCTGATTATCAAAGAAGTTTCCTCTGCGCAGGCTCGCCGGCCAGGCGAGTGGGGAGCTAGCCCGATCGTAAGGGAGGGCTCAGCTCTGCGTCACAGCGGTGAATCTTCTCGCGAAAATATTCCACGCAGAGAAGCAAAGAGCGCAGAGCCAACCCAGAGAATTGGAATCCAGGGCGACCTGCGCATGTTGCGGCAGGCGCTGTTGAATCTCATGCGCAACGCCGCGGAAGCGATTCCTGATGACCATACTGATCGGCGTGTCACCGTTAGCACTTCAATTGAAGACGGACAAGGTAAGAAGTGGGCGACCATTTCAATTCAGGACACCGGACGCGGAATTCCCATTTCTGATTTGCAAAAGATCTTCATTCCCTTTTTCACCACCAAGTCCGAAGGACACGGCGTCGGTCTGGCACTCGCTCATCGAGTAATCAGCCAGCACGGAGGCACGCTCGCCGTAGAAAATGCTCCCTTGGGCGGCGCATTGTTCACGATCCGCCTGCCAAGATGACGTTTGGAGTTCCGGCTTCAGCCGGCTTCTTGCCGAGGTAAATGAATCAGGACGCTATAGTGGTACAACTTAACAAAGCGTTGGAGCGGAGCGCTGAATTAGAACTTCGGTTGAGTTGCTAACGAGAGCGTAGAGAGGCGGAATGAGCGGATCCCTTAGACAGGTGACCAAAATTATGGTTCTGCGCCACGCCGAAAAGCCGGCGAAGGACCTTGAACCGTTCGGCGTAACGCTAGAGGGAAAGCGCGATAGCGAGTGCTTGACGCCTCGCGGGTGGCAAAGAGCAGGCGCTTTAGCAAATTTGTTTGCCCCCACCAACGGCAACTTTCAACACGCCTCGCTCGCCAGGCCGCAGTTGATATATGCATCCAAGCCTCTAAAGCGGAAAGGAAGCAGACGCCCAATCGAGACGATGACGCCGTTAGCTGAAAAACTCGCGATTAGAATTAACAAGAGCTTTCCCAGGTCTAAGGTGGAAAGCATGCTGGAGGAGGTTTTCTTGTGTAAAGGAGCAGTCCTTATCTGTTGGCAACGAGAGTACATTCCGCAGATCGCAGCCCACATACTGGGTAACAAAACGAGAGTGCCGCAGGTCTGGCCCGAGGATCGGTTCGATGTGGTGTGGGTATTTGATCGCGATCGCTCATCAGACAGGTTCACTTTCAAGCAAGTTCCCCAGAGATTGCTAATGGGAGATAGGACGACTGCAATAAAATCATAAAGAACCGAAGCGAGTTGCGTGAGTTATTAGCGCTTGAAGGTCATGAACCTTGATGTTATTACACACCACGCCAGCCAGTGTTTCCACACAGTCTGTCATTGCACCGGCGCGCGGATAACCTCTTTCTCAACTTGTTTGATACGGCTAAGCTTTGGATGTAAACGCCGCGCCCGGTCTCTGACGTTAAGACGGCTACCAGGAGAAAATTGAAAATGAACACGACAACTTTGTATGCAGAGTTAATTGTTGTCGGTAGCGGGGCCACGCTCTTCATCGTTTTGTTAGTCTATTCACTATTTGGAGATCCATCCTGGTTCAGCAAACTTGGCGAACTAACCTCAATTGGAAGTGTTATTTCTTTGATTCCGGTTCTTTCGGTTTTTTACCTGCTGGGCATAGTCATCAGCAATGTGGCGTATTTATTATTCAAAAGCCGTGAGAAAAAATTACACCATAAAAAGTTATCGAAAATTCAGCATGAATACGAGCGGATCAGAGAGGAAAAGATCTCGGATGTCTATGAGGACATCCGGACCATGCTGTACACCTCCGGCCATACAGAGTTAATACATGAGTTTGAATTTAGGCGCAGTAAGATTAGGATTTGTCGAGGTTGGTTTATCAATTCTTTTCTAATCATCTTTGCTCTCGTTACTTATCTATTCACGAATAAGATTCCCTACCCCTCAATGGTATGGTTTTGGATCATAACTGTCGGACTGTTATCGGTAGGTACTCGTTTGTCCTGGGAGACTGCGACGGATACTGAATTAGATTGGCTTGAGTCATACGCTAAACAAAAGCTCCTGACTCCAAATCCTGAGGAGTAGCCGGGCATTAGGAAACGGCCTGGAACAGGGCGGTCAGCGACCGTAAATATGCGAAGTGATTCGGAGTTGATTGATACTTTCGTCGGCACTTTCGAGAAGCTTGGTGATTTGTGGACGTCATACGAGCTTGACCCAATTGCCTGGCAGCTAGCCTCCGGTAATCTCAATGAGTACGGATTCAAAGAGTGGCGACCAATCAGGGTTTCGACTGAGCCGGCATCCCTGGAATCATTATATGCAAAGCTCCCGGCACGCTTTCCGCCGCTCTATGAACGACTGGTGTTGTCTTATCGCTGGGCTGAGATCGATTTAAGACTACTTCGTTTGTTGCCGAATCCACCCGGACCAGACCTTACCGGCTTACGTGAAGAGTTTTTCCGCCACCGAGCTCTGCAAGAGATCCTGTTTCCAAGTAAGTGCCTGCAATTCGGGAAAGGGCCAGACCTGAACTATGACCCAGTTTGCTTCGACTGGCGCCGGCGTTTGCGCGATGGCGACTGTCCAGTCATCCAGGTAGATCACGAAGGAATATTGAGCCACAATCGCTTTAAGAAAGTTGCAGAATTAGCACCCAGCTTTCGCGAACTGATGTTGCGTGTTATTGCTGAGGCGGCGATATGACAAACGCCTGCAGCGGGCCCGAATCAACGTGTCTTTCAAATCGTAAACGTGAGAGTTGACTCGCGTCTTAACCAATGAAGAGCCCGACAACATGAGGACCGTAGAATGAAAGCATCCGTTTTTGTTGGCACCAGCCTCGACGGCTTTATCGCAAGGGCCAATGGCGCCCTCGATTTTCTGCCACCGGGCGGCGGTGAACCACACGGCTACGACGAGTTCATGGCCACGGTCGATGCGTTGGTCATCGGCCGTAAGACTTTCGAGACGGTGCTGGCTTTTGACACGTGGCCCTATGGGAAGAAGCCCGTTTTCGTACTCAGCACTCACGAGCTCGCGCCCGCTCCGCCCGGCGCAGTGGTCGAGCATATGTCCGGTGAGCCGGCTGAAATCGTCTCGCAGCTTGCAGCTCGCGGTATCCAACATATTTACGTCGACGGTGGGATCACGATTCAACGGTTTCTTCACGCCGGGCTTATCCAGCGACTAACTATCACGCGCGTTCCGGTCCTCATCGGCGCCGGGACTCCGCTGTTTGGCGCATTGGACCGCGACATCGCCCTCAAGCACGTTGCGACGCGCCATTACCGAAGCGGTCTTGTTCAAAGTGAGTATGTTGTTCTCGGCTAAGATTGAGATGATGCGGTCGTTTGGTTTCAACGGCAGCGGCGATCCGTTGGATGCGCGCGAACGCGAAACGATTTCGCATTTCACCAGACACGATTGGCACGCTCGGCGGTTCATCGGGTGCGCACATGGCGCTGTTGGTCGCCCTCACAGACGACCGCGATCTGGAGGGCGCCGGCGGTAACAATGACGTCTCGAGCCAGGTGCAAGCGGTGGCAGCAATGGCCGCTCCCACCGATCTCCGCCGTCTGGACGCCAGCGGCCGGAGCGTGGTGGCGCGATTCCTTCACGTGTCTCCGGAACAGAACCCAAAGTTATGGGCGCGAGCGTCGCTGGTTAATCACGTCCGCGTCGGCGGCCCATCGATACTTTTGATAGACGGCACCTCTGATGCAGCAGTTCTGCCGGAACAGTCTTCGCAGTTTGCAGAGTTGTACCGTAAGGCTGTCGGCCACGTGGAACTTGTGCTGCTTCCGAAAGCCCCTCAACCCTTCTGGAATTACACACCCTGGTTCGAGGACACGATGAACCGAGCCAGTAGGTTCTTTCATCGCGTGGCAAATCAGGCCAAACAAACCGAGCCCTAAACTTCCGCGAATTTTGGCCCGTCTTCCTTTCGATCCTGATAAACATCGCGGTACACTTTCTCTATGAAGTTTGACGAATCCAAGGCTCGTCCTCAATCCGCATGTGCAGATCAAACACGAGCGCGAGAATGGATCGATTACGACTATTTCGGTGCGGGCACCTGTGAAAGGCGAGAGTATGAGAGTCACGAAGATTCCTCGCAGCACGGATCCCCATATGTTTACGGCGCTGCTAATTCACTCAGGTACGGGAACGCTGGATACCGCCAATTTCACGGATGCCGAAACTACTCGCCTGGCTGAGATGGGCGTCCTGCTGCCCCGGCAGCAGGTCTCGGAAGCTGTCTTCTTCTCATGCGACCTGAACAATCCACCAATCGATCTCATTCCGGCTCGCGCGCGACGAACGGCTCGACCGTTTGAAGACGTCTCGGACCTGGTCGTGAATCCGACTCTCCGTCATCTGGGCACTGAAGGCCCAACGCCCGCCATGCGCGGCCACGTGAAACTCGAAAATGCCTTTCGCCCCGATCGATCGTGGATCTCCGTCGACGATCCGCTCACCGGAGTGCCGTGTTTGTATTCATATCCGCAACAGATTGCAGACGAGGTAGAGGCACTACGTCCGGGTCGGCCCATTCGCAAGACCCTCGCCCCTGATATTAGCGCATGTTTCTATAGCGCCGGCGTCACCGAGTCCTCCGCGGACAGCGCGAGAGAGAGAGATCGCTGCCGTCGCGAGCGATCGGCCGCGCGCACGGCGGTTGAAGACAAACGGTACGTGGTGTTGCCGCGCATGCTGCCACCGTTTCAACTCGGCGCGATACGACGGTACTATCAAACGGTCATCGCCGAAGGCTTCTTGCGGTTCGGCGACGAGGAATGGCCCAATCGTTTCTTTGCGGGCCGCGACCCGATTGGGTACTTTTTCCACGAGCAACTGAAAAGTCTGGTGAGCGATATCGCCGGCCAACCCGTCAAGGCGTCCTTTTCCTTTTTTACTTCATACCATCCCGGTTCGATGGTTCCGCCTCACCGCGATCGCGAGCAGTGTGAGTGGGCTTTGTCGGTCCAGATCGATCAATCGCCGGAAGCCGACACCCTGGCGTGGCCGCTGTATTTGCAGCCGCCTGGCGCCGATCACGCGACCCCAATCTTCACGGGTATTGGGGATGGAACACTCTACTACGGTCGTGAAGTGCGCCACTACCGCGATGCGCTGACGACATCGGACTCTTGCAGTTTCTGGTTTCTCTTTTACGTTCCGGAGAATTTCAGCGGCTCGCTCGACTGACACGGCACTCATCCATATTTACTCAATCCTAAGAATCACAATCTCTGGCGGGACACGAAAGCGGATTGGAAGAATGCTCGTGCCGATGCCCGTAGTGACGAACATGTGACGAGAATGACAACGCCGGTGAAACAAAAAGAGTTCCGTTAGGAACTAAATGTTTATAGAAGCCTTATGCTGGGAGCGCGGACGTCTCGTCCGCAGTGAGCGCAAAGCACGAAGAGCCTTTCAAGAAACCTGAGCGCCTGCGGCGCTGTGCGGACGGGACGTCCGCGCTCCCAGCATAAGCCCGCACTCCAAACCATCACAGTCCGCTCGGAAAATATTCACGCCAACGTCGGTCCACCAGCTTCGCAATATCATCGCGCACAACCAATTCATCCGGCAGACCAGGTTTCTTGCGCGCGTCGATCACCAACGGGCCGCGATACGACAAATGATGCCGTACAACCTTGGTCTCTGCCGCATAGATGTCACCGGCCGGTTCGAAGCGCGTCCAGGTCGACCAGAGAAAATCCGTCGGCGAACGAGCCACGGTGGCATCTTCATGCAGTATGATCATCGGCCATTCCGAGAACACCCGGTTGCCCGCCAGGCGCGCGGCTTGTTCGGGCTCAGACGCGTAATCCGCACCCTCGACGACCAGACAGCCACCACAGAAAACTTCCGCGCGCTTAATTCCCTGCGGCAGCTCGCCGGAAAATTCGCCTGGCAATTCACGCACCGCGTCGCCAAGTCCCATCAGGATCGCCTTGCTGCCTTCATTCACTTTCCCGCTCGTGTAATCGAGCGTATCCATCGAAGTGTTTGAAAAGATGAAGAAGTCTGTCTGCCAATTGACGCGCGCCAGCACGTGCTCGAGCACTCGCGGAAAATCATGCAGGTCAATTGACGAGTCGGTGAGCATCAGAAACTTGGTGAGTGCCAATTGACCTTCTCCCAGAATTCGGAAACCCGCCACCAGTGCCTCACGCGCGTAGCGTTCACGCACAACCGCGGCGGCCAGCGAATGGAATCCGGTTTCGCCGTAGCTCCACAAGTCACGCACGCTGGGCATCACCAAAGGAAACAGTGGCGACAACAGCGACTGCAAGTAATCGCCGATGAAAAAGTCTTCCTGCTTTGGTTTACCGACTACCGTGGCCGGATAGATCGCATCGCGCCGGTGAAAGATGGCATCGCAGTGAAAGACCGGGTAATCGTGTCGCAGCGAGTAGTAGCCATAATGATCACCAAATGGGCCTTCCGGCCTGCGCTCATACGGTTGCGCCTGGCCGACAAGAGCGAATTCAGCTTCCGCAACCAGACGATGCGCGCCGCCGCTCGGATTTCTAGCCAGCGGCAATTTCTTTCCTTCCAACAGCGACGCCAGGACTAACTCGGGCACATCTTCAGGCAGCGGCGCAATTGCCGAGATCATCAACGCCGGCGGTCCGCCGAGGAACACACTCACCGGCAGCGGCTGGTTCATCTCTTCGGCGGCGCGATAATGAAAGCCGCCTCCCTTTTGAATTTGCCAGTGAAGGCCGGCAGTCGTTTCGTCATAAACTTGCATGCGATAGACGCCGAGGTTGTGTTTGCTGGTGATGGGATTTTCAGTGTAGACGAGAGGCAGAGTAATGAACGGCCCGCCGTCTTCATGCCAGGTTGTCAGCACCGGCAATTCATCAAGCCGGCCGGGCCTTTGCGATTTTTCCGTTACCGGCGCGCGCGACGCGGTGCGCGTGCCCAACTTGAGAAAATCACGCACCAGAGAACGATGCTTCCAGAGCTCCGCGCGTCGCGGCGGCAACAGAGCTTCGGTCACGCTCACCAACTCTCTGACAAAGTGTTCGGGCTTTGGGCCGAACGCCAGCTCGATTCGTCTCGCGGTGCCGAACAGATTCGTCACTACCGGAAAGCGACTTCCCTTCACTCTCTTGAATAAGAGCGCCGGGCCGCCGCGTTCGATTACCCGTCGATGAATCTCGGCGATTTCAAGGTAGGGATCGACTTCAGCTTCAATGGTGACCAGATCGTTTTCGCGTCGCAGGAGGTCGAGGAAAGAACGAAGGTTTGGGTGCATTGATTCTCGGTGTTCCTCTCCGCGTCCTCTGTGATGAAAATAATTTTAGCACGGAGAACACCGCAGAACGCGGAGATTAATTCTTACTCACGGCGCGACGCAAACTCGCGGTATTCAAGTCAAGTTCACCGACAGGAATGACTTCCACTTGCGGAAACTGTTTCTGCAACGCGGGCAGAAACTTCCTGGCATCGCCCACGACGATCATGCTGGTGCTGTCGATGTTGAGGTGCTCGGCGGCAAAGTCCTTCACATCCTCAGCTCTAACGGCCTGAACATTTCCGACGAACTGATTTAGCTGATCGAAGTTGACGCCGTAAATCGCCAGCGAGCTGACCTGGGTCACCAGTCCACTGGTCGTTTCCAGTCCGCGGGCGAAGTTCCCGTTGAGGCTGGCCTTGCGCGTTGTTAACTCTTTATCCGGAAGATCGCCGGTCGCGAGTTTCGAAATCTCACCCAGCGTCAGCGACGCCACCTCGGCGCCCGAATCATTTTTGGTTTGGGCCGACGCGCTGAACGATCCGGCCCAGCGCCGCGTGTCGAGTGTGCTGCCTGCGCCGTAACTAAGTCCCCGCTTAACCCGAATCTCCCAATTAAGCCGGCCCGAATATCCGCTCAACACTGCATTTGAAACGATGCCGCGGAAATAATCCGGGCTGCCGCGATTGATGCCAGTGCGGGCGGCCAGGACGGCGGCCTGTCCGGCGTCCGGCATGTCAATCACGACGATGCGCCGATTTTTGGTGTCGCTGACGGGAATACCCACCGACATCTTTGGCAGATCCGTAGCCGGCTTTGCCCAATCACCAAAGTACTTCTGCGCCAGCGCGAATCCGTTTTCCGCAGTCATGTCGCCGCCGATTACCAGGATGGCATTGTCCGGGCGATAGAACTGGTCGTGAATTCTGACGATGTCATCACGCTTGATGCGGGGCAATGATTCCGGCGTTCCGGAAAGCAGGTGACCATAGGGCGCGTCCCGATAGACCAACCGCGCGGCGGCGAAACGCGCAATTGATCCCGGTTGGCCCATAGACACTTTCAAATTGTTAAGGTACTGCCGTCGCAGCCGTTCGATCTCTTCATCCTTGAAAGCCGGATTGCGTATCACATCCGCCAGAATTTCCACGGCTGAATTTATGCGGGCGGTAGTGACGCCGACCGTGGCCCCGGAAGAATCCCAACCGGCACTTGATGCGATGGAACCACCCAGCGCTTCGATCTGTTCGGCGATCTGCGTGGCCGTGCGCGTCTTCGTTCCCCGCGTCAGCAACGCCGCTGTCATATCAGCCACGCCCGACAACTCCGTTGGATCGACTTCACCACCACTTTTGATAAGAAGCTGCGCACTAACCAGCGGCATTTCCGATCTTTGCACGACGACCACGCGCAGACCGTTAGATAGCGTCTTTTCAACCGGCCGTGGAAACTGGACCGTGCGCGGCGCAGTCGGCGGCGGCGGCGTAGCCTGGGGTGTTTGTGCAGGCACACAAACGGTCAACAAGAGAATTGCGAAAGGAAGCAGCGCCAACATTCCATTTCTAATGGTCGTTGATCGGATCATTTCACGTCTCCTTTCGCTTGAACACGGGCTGAGGCCGACGCGGGCCGCATTGATTCCGGCAAATAGAAAAATACATATCGATTCTGATCGGTGAAATACTTTTTCGCCACGCGTTGCACGTCGGCAGCCGTGACCGCCTGCAAACGCTCGAGTTCGGTATTCACGCGATTAGGATCGCCGAGCAGGACAGTCGCGCTGCCCAGTGACTGTGATTTGCCGAGATTCGTCTCACGTTGACGCAATTGGCTGGTGATGATCTGGTTCTTCGCTTTCTCGAGTTCAGCCGCGGAGATAGGTTCATCCTGCAACTTTTTGATCTCAGCGCGCAGGGCGGCTTCGGCGTCTTCCGGCTTCTTGCCGGCAGCGACAATGGCCGTCAAGTCAAACAAGCCGGCGTCTTCCTTCAGGTCCGCGTTCGCGTTGGCGCTTTGCGCGACCTGTTGCTGGTAGATTAGAGATTGATACAGTCGTGATGAACGGCCCTGCGAAAGAATCACATCCAACATCGTTAACACCGGCGCATCTTCACTTTTTTCTGACGGAACCAGGTAGGTGATGCCGACACCAGGCAGCGGCACGTTCGCGCCGTATTCGGTAAACCTTTTCTCGCCCGCGCGTTCGGCCTCTTTCGTCTGCACCCGCGGCAAAGGGAGGTTTGGTTTCTCAATCGGCCCGAAATACTTATCGACCCAGGCATCAAGTTGTTTTGGATCGAAATTACCCACAACTATCAACGTCGCATTGTCCGGCCGATAATACGTCGCATGGAACTTCTGGACGTTTTCCAAGGTCGCCGCGTCCAGATCTTCGATACTTCCAATCGTTGGCCGCTGATAAGGGTGCGAACTGAAGGATTTCTGCTGCAGCATGTAGAAGAACTTGCCGTACGGTGGGGCCAGAACACTCTGCCGGTATTCTTCTTCAACTACGGCGCGCTCAGATTTGAAGTTCTCCTCATCGACAGTCAGTCCTGAAAGGCGATCGGCTTCGGCCCAGAGCAGCGTCTCGAGATAGTTTGACGGGATCACTTCGTAATAGACCGTAACGTCGTCTTCAGTGAAGGCGTTATTGTTCCCGCCCACATCTTCGGTCAGCCGATCCATCATCTCGGCCTTCATGTTCCTGGTTGACTTGAACATGATGTGCTCGAAGAGGTGAGCAAAGCCGCTGCGATGATCGGGATCGTCCTTTGAGCCGACGTGGTACCAGACATTGATCGCCACGGTCGGACTCGACTTATCGACAACGCTGAGTACGTGCAATCCGTTCTTCAGAGTGCGCTCGCGAAAATTTATACGCGGCATTTGTGTCTGGGCTTTGGCGCTGGCCACACCCGCCGCGAGGAGCGCACAAGCCACTAGGGTTAAGAGAAAACGTCTTCGCATCATTGTTAGCTCCGATCTCCCTCTCCCTCTTGGGAGAGGGCCGGGGTGAGGGGTTTATCTGAGGAGCAATAAGAAAACTTGTCTTTTTCCTCGTAGCCCTCAACTCAGAGGAACAAAAGTAAACGGTTCGGTCCGCTCACAAGCCCTCACCCTTCCCTCTCCCAAAGTGAGAGGGTCTCCTAATCCAAATCCAGCGGATTCCGATAAATCTTCGTGTCTTTCTCGGCCTTTTTCTTGGCTTCCTGAAACTTCTCTTCCAGCAGACGGCCGCGGTCCTTCTGAGAACTCATCTCTTGCGCGAATATCTGCTCGCGAGTCAGCTTCTGCTTATCCAGATCTTTCTTCATATCTTCAAACGAGCCGAGCGGTTTGTGTTTCTCTTCATGCGACAGCAGCGCGCCGGTGTTGGCATCGATGTTAAGCGTCGCCTCACAGCAGGGGCAGATGATGGTAAAACGGTTGGAGTCACTCATAGGTTTCAAATCCTTGGACGCGAAAGTGCACCTCGCGGGTATTAAGACGGGAATGATATCAGCGAGAGGCGAGGGGAAGCCAGGGAGGTGTGTGACCCTTCGCCAGATTGGATTGCAAGCCAATTAGTCAGAAACTTGCGATCGTCTCTAAGTGAGTGCCTGAGGTCAGCTCTCGTGGCGTCGCCGAACTGGGGCAATGGCCATAGAAGCTATCGATGAAAACTTCCGCCGAGAAAGTACCTTTGCCAGTTCTGGAAGCCTTCCTGATAACCACGCAGAAAACCGTCTCGGTAGGCCTGCCGGTACGAGTCGCGGGCACCGAAGATCGAGAAGAAACCGGAGTCGCCGTGTTTGTAGAAGTGTGAACGCTCCGGACCATAGTTTTGATCGCGCCGCCCGTCATTGGCGCCGGTAAACAAGCCGTCGCGGTAACCCCGTTCATAGGCGTCGGAACTGTATCGATAGCTCCCATAGTTCGAAGAGTTGTAAACCCTCGTGCTTTCGTAGATGCGGTTTCGATGCCAATCTCGATCTCGATCTCGATCCCTGTCACGATCCCGGTCTCGATCGCGATCTCGATCACGGTCGTGATGCCGGCCACTGACGCGACCTCTGTCTCGATCGCGATCTCTGTCGCGATCCTTGTCACGGTCACGCTCTCTACGCCGATCTCGATCCCGATCCCGGCCGCGACTCCAGTTCCGGGAATCACTATTGGAAGAGCTGGAAGAGCGGTCAGAGCTTCGCCCATCACGACTAACACGATCGCTGTCATTGCGACGACTTTGTGTGCGACCGCTGTCGCTGTTGCCCCGGCGGCTACTCGAACTCGAATTACTGTCTCGGGTGCTCGAACTGCCGCTGCGGCTGCTTGAACTCGAGCTGCTGCTGCGGCTACTCGAACTCGAGCTGCTGCTGCGGCTACTCGAACTCGAGCTGCTACTACGGCTGCTTGAACTCGAACTGCTACTGCGTCCTTCGCCACCGCCACCACGCCGACCCTGGGCAAAGCCGGCGGGCGCAGCTATGGTTAGTATTGAAGTCGCC
>Ga0207646_10006719_pt1 | contig 11848 bp, 14 predicted proteins | sample KBSK5502metaG_FD_184343 | JGI IMG/M metagenome (GOLD analysis project Ga0207646, IMG submission 184343) | Corn, switchgrass and miscanthus rhizosphere microbial communities from Kellogg Biological Station, Michigan, USA - KBS K5-50-2 metaG... | ecosystem: Host-associated > Plants > Roots >...
CTGGTCGATCGCCTCCGCACGACCGTGGCCGGCCTTCGTTCGGGGGTCACGGCGTCGCACTGGGGCGAGTATGACGAGACCAGCTCGCACACGGCGGAATCGCGCGCCGTCAAGGAGCGGGTCGTCGAGTCTGTCGTGAACGCGACGCACCCTCCGCTCGTGTGGGATCTCGGGTGCAACACCGGGCGCTTCAGCGTGGCGGCGGCGCGCGGCGCCGGCACGGTGGTCGCGTTCGACGCGGACCCGGCCGTCGTGAACCGCCTGGCCGTCGCCGTGCGCGGCGGCCCCGGCAATCTCCTGCCGCTCGTGGTCGACGTCCTCGACCCCTCGCCCGATCAAGGATGGGCGGGCCGCGAGCGACAGGCCCTCCCGCGCCGCGGGCGTCCTGACCTCGTCCTGTGCCTGGGCCTGCTCCACCATCTCGTCGTCCACGGGCAGATCCCCCTCCGCGACGTCATCGGCTGGCTGGCCGATCTCGGCCCCGAGCTCCTGGTGGAGTTCGTTCCCACGGACGATCCCGGGTTCCGCAAGCTCGTGCGGTGGCGTCCGACGGCCCATCACGACTACAGCGCGGCCGGCCTGGAGGCGGCCCTCGGCGAGCATTTCACGACGTTCTCGCGAACCGCGCTTCCCTCCTCGGGCCGTGTGCTCTATGCGGCCACGAGCCGCTGAGACGCTCGCGTGAGGTCGCTCTCTATACGGCGACGAGCCGGTGAGGCGCTCGCGTGAGGTCGCTCTCTATACGGCGACGAGCCGATGAGGCGCTCGCGTGAGGTCGAGGTCGCGGGGGCCGCTGCGCAAGCCGCTGGGGACGCGGGTCGTGGAGCTCCTCTTCGGCCGGGGCGCGATCTGGCTCGCAGGGATCCTCGCCGGCGTGGCGATCCTGATCGTCGCGATCACGCTGGGGAAGTGGGCGGGCGCGCTGGCCGCCGCCCCGTTCGTGCTCGCCGCCCTCACCGCGATCCGCATGAACGAGCGAATCTGGATCGTCGGGCGGCGGATCATGGTGCGACGTGATCGGATCTCGCGGCGCCAGATGTTCGCCATGATGATCGCCATCTCGATCGTCGCCGGGTTGACGACCGGCCTCGGCTTGATCATCGGTGCCTCGGTCAGGCGCAGCTACGAGGACCAGCTGCAGCGCCGTCTCCGCCCGAAACGGAAATAGCCGGATCAGGCGTCGTGGGCGCCCCCCGGGGGGCCGCGACGGCGGCGACGGCGTGGGCGGCGAGGACGGGACGCGTCGGCGGCGCCGGGCGATGGCGGGGGCGCGCTCGGAGGCGGCGCCGGGCGCGGCGGCGGTTGATCGGCGGCGTGGCGGTCGCCTGGACGGCGGCTCGGCGGGCGGCGGTCGCCTGGACGGCCGCCCCCCTCGCGGCGGTGACGGGCGTCGAGGCGGGCGCGGCGCTCGTCGGCATACCGGCGACGCTCCTCGGCGGTCGGCATCACCTCCGGCACGAACAGGTCGTCCTCCGCCCACTCGACCGGGATCTTCTGCCCGATGAACTTCTCGATGGCCTCGATGCGAAGCGCGCTCGCCTCGTCCACGAGGCTGATCGCCTTGCCCCCGGCGCCGGCCCGCGCGGTGCGGCCGATGCGGTGGACGTAGTCCTCGGCGTCGTCGGGCAGATCCCAGCAGATGACGTGGCTCACGGCCTCGATGTGCAGCCCGCGCGAGGCGACGTCCGTGGCCACCAGCACGGGGAGCTTGCCTTCCTTGAAGTCGTTCAAGATCCGCAGCCGCCGCTTCTGCTCGATGTCGCCGGTCAGGGCCCGGGCGTCCCAGCCGTTGCGCGTCAGCCGATCCTCGATCCGACGCGCTTCTTCCCGGGTGTTGGAAAAGATGAGGATGCGATCGCCGCCCTCGCGGCGGAGCAGTCCCAGGAGCAGACGGAACTTGTCCTCGCGGCCGACGTGGTAGAGGCTCTGCTCCGCGCGCTCCGCCGTCTTCTGCTGCGGGGTGATGGAGATCTGGGCGGGATTGTTCATGAACTCCCACGTCAGCTCCATCACGCGGAACGAGAGCGTCGCCGAGAAGAGGAACGACTGCCGGTGCTCGGGCGGCGGCAGCCGGCGGAGGATGAACCGGAGGTCGGCGATGAACCCCATGTCGAACATCCGGTCGGCCTCGTCGATCACCAGGACCTCGACGCGCCGTGGCGACCACACGTGCTGCTTGAGGTAGTCGATGAGCCGGCCGGGCGTGCCGATGAGGACGTCGCACCCGTCGGCCAGCGCCTGCCGCTGGCGCTGGTAGTCGATGCCCCCGTAGACGGCCAGGATCCCGAGCCCCGTGAACTGGCCGAGCAGGTGGGCGTCGGCTTCGATCTGGACGACGAGCTCGCGCGTGGGCGCGATGACGAGCACGCGCGGGGCCGCCGTCGGGCCGGCCGCGCGCGACCGCTCACGCAGCAGTCGCGTGAAGGCTGCGATGAGGAAGGCCGCGGTCTTGCCGGTCCCCGTCTGCGACTGACCGGCGACGTCCTTGCCCTTGAGGGCCAGCGGCAACGCCGCTTCCTGGATGGGCGTGACGGTGACGAACCCGGCTTCGCGGATGCCCTGCATGACTTCCGGCGGCAGATCGAGAGAATCGAAGTTCACACCGAGGTCTCCGTCGGTACCGGCGCCGGCTTCTGACGGCGGCCGAAGATTCGCGCCGAGACGATGCCGATCTCGTAGAGCACGATCAGGGGACCGGCCATCAGCGCCTGGTTGAAGGCGTCCGGCGTCGGGGTGAGGATCGCGGCGGCGATGAAGGCGCCGAGGATCGCGTACTTGCGGTTCTTGGCGAGCATGGCCGGGGTCACCACGCCCATGCGCGCGAGCACCGTGATGGCCAGCGGCAGCTCGAACACGAGGCCGAAGGCCAGCGTGAACTTCATCAAAAAGTCGACGTAGTTGCCGATCGAGATCATCGGCTGCAAGCCGGGACGGCTGTAGGACAGCAGGAACTGGATCGCGAAGGGCGTCACCACCTTCAGGGAGAACACGCCGCCGCCGATGAAGAGCACGGATCCGATGAGCACGAACGGCCCCGCGTACTTCTTCTCGTGCTCGTGCAGCCCGGGCGCCACGAACGCCCAGATCTGCCAGAGAATCCCCGGAGCGGCGATGAACATGCCGACGATCAGCGCGACCTTCATCTGGACCCAGAACGCCTCGGTGAGGGCCAGGAAGACGAGCTGATTGCCCGTCGCCTGCACGGGGCGCGCGAGGTAGTCCATGATCTTCTGGCTGAACGGCAGCGCGATGCCGAGGCCGACGAGCAGGGCCAGGAGGCTGCGCACGATGCGCACGCGCAGCTCGCCCAGATGCTCCATGAACGGCATCTTGTCGGTGACGGATGCCATGCTCGACTACCAGGCCTCGACGAAGTGGCGCAGGGCGCCGACGCCGCGGCCGGCCTGGAACCCACCGACGATCGCCGCCGTCACGTATCGCTTGGCCTCGGCGACGGCGTCCGTCAGCGGCCGGCCCCGCGCGAGCCCGGCCGCGATGGCCGCCGACAGCGTGCAGCCGGTGCCGTGCGTGTGCGGGGAATCGAGGCGGGGCGCCTCGAAGCGATGGAGCGCGTGTCCATCCCACAGGATGTCCGTCGCCGCATCCTTGAGGTGTCCGCCCTTGACGAGCACGGCGCGCGGCCCGAGGGCCAGGATGCGCCGCGCCACGTCCTCCATGTCCGCCTCGGTCTCCACGGGGATCCCCGCGAGGGCCGCTGCCTCGTGGAGGTTCGGGGTGACGATCTCGGCCAGCGGCAGCATCTCGGCGACGAGGGCCGCGCACGCCGCGGGCTCGAGCAGCGGGTCGCCGGCCTTCGCGATCATGACGGGGTCGAGCACGATGGGGCGCCGTCCGTGGGCGCGCAGACGCGCGGCGACGGCCTCGATGATGGGCGCGGTCGACAGCATCCCGATCTTGATCGCGTCGGCGCCGATGTCCGACAGCACGGCGTCGATCTGTCGCGCCACGAACTCGGGGGCGACGTTGAGCACGCCGTGGACGCCCACGGAATTCTGGGCGGTCAGCGCGGTGATCACCGAGGTGCCGAAGACCCGGAACGCCGAGAACGTCTTGAGATCTGCCTGGATGCCGGCGCCGCCGCCGGAATCGGAGCCGGCGATGGTCAGCGCTGTGGGCACGGTCATCTCCTTCGGAGTATACGTGCTGACGAACGCCCCGTCGAGGCTCGCCCCTACGCCTGGCAGCAGCGCTTGTACTTGAGCCCGCTGCCGCAGGGGCAGGGGTCGTTACGACCGACGCGGCGAGGCGCGGGCCGTGGCGCCGGCGCCCGGTCCGCGGCCGGGTCCCAGGCCAGCGCGATGAGACCGAGATAGATCCCCAGCGCGAAGAAGCCGCGGCCCATCAGATCGAAGAAATAGTAGAGCGCATAGAAGACGCGCTGCTTGATCGGCGAGACGACAGAACCGGGGATCATGCCGTCGGGGCTCGCCACCGGGCTCAGCTGCGTCGCCACGATGGTGACGAGGACGAACGCGATCTGGGTGAGCGTGAGCACGCCCAGGCCGACGGCGAGCATCTCGCCGCGTCGCCGCCAGCGCCAGCCCGGTGTCGCCACGATCAGCGCGGCCAGCAGCGGCATGCCGTAGTTCGCCGCCGCGACCCAGATCGGCCAGACGAGCGGCGCGCTTCGCTGCTGCCGCGGGAGCCAGATCGGCCGGTGGGCCAGCAAGCGCCCGCCCTCCATGGAATACCGGGTGCCGGGCGACGCTTCGAGCACGGGAGCCAGCGCGTCGGCGATCAGGGCGAGCCCGCGCCCGTAGACGGGAGCGACGGCCGCCCACAGCAGCGACGCGGCCACCAGCCTTCCCAGGAGTCCGAGGAGGACGCGTGGCCAGGTCGCCCTAAGCGACCGGGCGAATCCGGCTAACCCACGCAATCCAGCAGGTAGCGACGACGAGGAGGAAGATCGCTTGCCAGGCATACAGGTGAGAGGTGTCGAACCACGCGGGCTGGAGCAGGCCGACCGCGAGCAGGCTGCCGATCCTGACGACGTTGACGACGTACAGGACGGCGGCGCCCACCAGGGTCCCGATCAGCCGCTCGCGCCAGGAGGCCGGGAAGGCCCACACCGCGGCCGAATAGAGGCCGACTTCATAGATCGCGTTGCAGTTGCTCTTGATCTCCACCGCGAACGTCCCCGCGGTCAGCACCGGGCCGGACGAGGAGGCCTGGACGGAGACGAGGCGCAGGAGCTTCTCGGAGACCCAGGCGAAGTGACGGTTCAGGGGAACGACGAGGGCGTTCTGGAACACGTAGAGGATCGCGAAGCTCAGCACCGTGTAGGCGCTGAACAGCGCGCAGAAGCGGATCCCGTCGCGGTGCTGCCGGAGCAACGCCCGAAGTCTCATCGCCGACCGTACGATAGCACGCTGAGACGGTCCGCTGACCTCGAAGCGCCCAGTGGGCCCTCGACGTCTTGCGTCTCATTCGGCGGCGCGGGCGAACAGCGTCCGAAGGCGCTCGGCGTCCTCGGGAGCCTCCTTCAATTCCAGGAGGGGCGCCAGCTCGGACCAGATCAGACGCTCGTCGAGCCGACGATGCTGCCGTAGGGCGATCCCCTCGATGTCCAGCCAGTCCTTTTCCCGTCCGGCAAAGGCCTTGAACACGACGAGATCCTCGGCGCTGCAGATCGTCAGGGTGACGCCCTCCTGAACCCGGAACTCTGACGCTCGTTCCACCGCGCGCTCCTCGAAGGGCATCGCCCCCAGGGCGACATCGATCGGCACTCTGGCGCCACTCTGCAGGAGCAATACACGATGGTGTAGCGCGAACGCTCGGGCATCGGATCGACGCCCGTGGAAGCGTGCGAGGAGCGCATCGACGTATGGCGCTTCCGAGCCGAACCCGGTGATGATCGTCAGATCGACATCCTGGGTGAGACGCGGCTCGCCCCATCGCTGCACCGCGACAGCGCCGATGAAGCAGAACTTCCAGTCGCGGTCGCGGCAGAAAGCCTGCACCTCGAGTGCCGCCCCGAAGATCGGGTTCAACGCGTACGCCGGTGAAAAAGCCTTTGCTGGCTGACGAGCCCAGAGTCGGTAAGGCGAGCGCGGGTGATCGGGGTGAGGAGCGCGAGACTCAGGACCGCCTCGCTGGCAGCGAGCGCATCATCGTCTGACAGCAATCGCAGTTCCCGCCTGCGCTGCTCCTCCAGCGCCGGCGCGGCCTTTCGCCACTGCTGCATCCAAGCTCGCTGGGCGGCGATGTCCATCGGCACGCACGAATTATAGAACCGCGGGCCCTCGGTCGCTAGAAGGTCGGGCGCCCGTGAATGGCCCGCAGGGCCAGCGTCACCAGCGGCATCGCGAGCAGCAGGAAGGCCCACGTGCTCAGCGTCGGTGCCGGTGATGGTCTGGCTCCCCGCCGTCTTGAGCGTCGCGCTGAACGTGCCCGTCCCGTTCGTCAGCGTCGAGTTCGCGGGCAGCACCGCCTGCCCGTCGCTGCTCGTGAAGTGCACGGTGCCGGTATAGCCGGTGGCGACGCTGTTGAACTGGTCGAGGGCCGTCACCGTGAAGGAGAACGCGGTGCCCGCGGTGGCTGAAGCGGGCGCGCTGATCGACAGGTGGGTAGCCCCCGTCGCCGTGAGCGTCACGCTGCCGACATACGAAATCCTGAACGTCTTGCCGCTCGCGGTGACGGTGGCACCTTCCGGCAGTCCCGAGAACGTGCCGACCACCGGATTGCCGGCCACGATCGTGTACACCGTTCCCGTCGTGTGGACGTAGCCGCCCAGGAGCGACAGGCTCAGCGTGGCGCCGTTCAGTGTCACCACACCCGTCGCGTTCAGGCGATCGCTGCCCGTGCCGTCGATCTCCACCGCGAAGACGGCCCCGAGACGAACGTGACGGAGCCCGTGCTCAGGGTGCCGACGCTGAGACCGGGGCCGACCGTCCCGCCGGAGCCCACGGCGACGATGTTGTTGACCGTGCCGGTGCCGGCGAGCGTGCCGCCGGAGTTCACCGTCACCAGCGAGGCGAGCGAGCCCGTGACCGCGAGCGTGCCGGCATTGACCGTCGTCGCGCCGGTATAGGTGTTCGCGCCCCCGAGCGTCAGCGTGCCGGCGCCGACCTTGATCAGCGACCCGCCGCTCCCGCCATCGCTGATGACACCGCTCACCGTGGTCGAGAGCCCATTGCCGCCGACCGTGAGCTGCCCAGCGCCCAGCTTGTAGGTGCCCGCGCCCGCGATCGAGCCGGCCGCGAACTTGTTGTCGTTGCCCGGCCCCGCGGTTCCAGAAAAGTCGACCGTACCGTCGGTGATGAACTGCGCGTTGCCGCCCGTGCTGTTGGTGGTGAACTGGGTGCCGCTCCCGGTATTCGTGGTGATGATCGCGTTGCCGGTGGTGCTGGTATCGATGAACGACAGCAGGCCGTTGTTGCTCGTCGTGATGGTGCGGTCCCCGCGGTGCTGGAGTTGGCGAACGTGGTCGACCCCGGCGTGTTATTGATGATCGCGTTGCCGGCGCTGGCCGCGTTGTCGAACTCCAGGAATCCGGGCCCATTGAAGAGGTTGAAGGTCGGTGCATTCGATGAATTGTTGACGACGCCCGAGCCGGTCAGGTTCAGGAACTGCAAGGACGAGAAGTTGAACGTGTAGGCCGGCGCGCCGGCGTTGAACCGGAACGTCTCGAGGCTCGTGGAGGTGGAAAATCCCAGCGTCGTCGTGTTCGACTGATCGAACGTCGCCGTCCCGGTCGGCACCACCGCCGCCGACCAGTTCGTCGGGGTATCGAAGTCGCTCGTCCCCGGGCTGGCCAGCCAGGTCGAGTCCACGGTCAGCGCCGTGAGGACGACGTCGTTGGTATTCGTCCCTCCGGCGTAGCTGATGCTGAACCGATACCCGCCGGCGGTCGTGAGCACGCTCCCCTCGGACAAGCTGGCGAAGGTCCCCGACACGGCATCGTTGCCATCGTTGTTGACGATCGTGAACGTCTGCCCCGGCGACGGGACGAAGCCGAGTCCCACTGACGGTGCGCAAATCGTCGAGGGATTGGGCGCGCTCCGGCCTCTGTGCTCGCTGACGGACGTGCCGACGCTCCGGCGGATCCGCTCTTCGCTCACGAGGTGCGCGTCCGAGACGTGGGCACAGCGCGCCGACCCTGTCACGAGACCGGCGGCACCGTCAAGAAATGCCGGCGCGCAAGCGGCCTCGGCCTGGCTCACGATGGGGGCTCCGCGCCGCTCCCCGTCACCGGTGATGCCGATCTCGCACTTCCGCGGTCCGCATCGGCCCGAAGCATCAAGTCACGATTCCGCAGCCCGTGCGCGAGGCGTTGCATCGCAGCGCGGGCGACTTTCTCGACGCCGTCGCCGAAGGGGGCCGACCCTTCTGCCACTCCTCGGTCCGCCAGTACCGCTGATCCGGCTCGATGAGCCCAGCCTTGGCGGCGACGGCGGCCTCGTCGCGCGTCAGCCCCTTGGCGGGCCCGATCGCCGGAGCGCTGAAGCGGCGGGTCCGCACGAAAAAGGTGACGTGATGAGCGCGGGCGCACCAAGCGCATCGCGTCGATCCCGGCACCTTGGCTGATGAAGCTGAACCTCCTCTCCCTGACCACGTAAGCTCACACCCGATCGCGCCTCCGTCGCCGACCGTAGCGTTCCATGAGCAGGCGAAAATCTCGACGAGAGGTGTGCGGCGTGTATCCATTTTTGGGCATTGACACGTTCGTGAAGCGGCGGCCGTCGCACGGGCGATCCCCGGTTCAATTCCTTCGTCAGGAGGGCACAGAGCGGACCCCGCGCGGTCTGAGACGCGTCCTCTTGAAATATCGGCGATTGGCCGATCGCAGCGCGTCTGCGGGCCCCGCAGGTAGGTCCGAAACCGAGGTGTACAGTCGCCCCAGCAGACAAGGGGGACTTCATTCATGGAGATCAGCGGGCTCCACGTTCAGTCGACTCCGGAAGTGATTGCCGACGTCGACCGGCTCGGCCACGAGATCGCCGAGCTGTCCGCGCATCTCGAAGCCGCGACCGCCCGCCTGCTCGACCTCATCCGCCAGTTCGACGAGCGCGACGGCTGGAACAACGGCTTCCGCTCGTGCGCCCACTGGCTGGCCTGGCGCGCGTCGATGGATCTCGGCGCCGCGCGCGAGCGGGTCCGCGTGGCACGCGCCCTGCCGTCGCTGCCGCGGATCGCCGACGCGTTCGGCCGTGGCGAGCTCTCGTACGCCAAGGTCCGGGCGCTGACCCGTGTGGCCACGCCCGAGACCGAGGAGCGGCTCCTCGGTGTGGGCCGGGCGGGCAGCGCCGACCACGTCGAGCGGATCGTCCGCGGCTGGCGGCGCGTCGATCGCATCGCCGAAGCTCAGGAGGAGACTGCTCGCCACAGGAGCCGCGGCCTGCAGGTGTATCAAAACGAAGACGGCATGGTGACGATCCGTGGGCGGCTGACGCCCGAGCAGGGCGCCGTGGTCATGCAGGCGCTCACGGCCGCGCGCGAGGCGGTCTATCGCCGAGCGCGTGGTACGGATGACGTTTCCGAGGAAATGCCCTCGCTGGCGCAGCAGCAGGCGGACGCCTTGGCTCTGCTCGCGGAATCGGCGCTTCACCACGAGCTCGATCCCGGCGCGGCCGGGGAGCGCTACCAGGTAGTCGTCCACGTAGACGCTGCGGTTCTGGAAGATGCCGACGCGCCCGGCCAGTCCGTGCTCGACGGCGGCGCGCGCGCTTCTGCAGAAACGTCCCGGCGTTTGGCATGTGACGCGAGCCGGGTCGTCATGCGCCACGATGCGGAGGGCCGGACGGTCGAGGTCGGTGCGCGGACGCGGACGATTCCGCCGGCGATACGGCGCGCGCTCCACCACCGCGACCGGGGTTGCCGCTTCCCCGGCTGCGGCGTGCGATTCGGCCAGGGGCACCACATCCGGCACTGGTCTCACGGTGGGCCGACGACGCTCTCGAACCTCGCGATGCTGTGTCGGCGTCATCACCGTGCCGTCCACGAAGAGGGCTATCGGGTCGAGCGACTGGCCGACGGTGGGCTCCGCTTCCGGACGCCACACGGGTGGCTCTTGCCCGACGTCCCGCCTCTCCCGGCACTCCCTGACGACCCGGTCGCCACGCTCACAGCGTGGAACGAGGCGGCCGGCCTACGGCTGGACGGGCGGACGCTCTGCCCGGCCGCGTCGTGGGAGCGTCTCGACGTGGGATATGCCATCGACGTCTTGCACCCGCGGGCGCTCACACCGCTCGCGGTCGGCGAGTAGATCCAGCTCGCGCGCGCCGCCCTGGGTGAGGCGCGGCTCGCCCCTTCGCTGCACCGCGACCGCGCCGATGAAGCAAAACCTCCAGTCGCGCTCGCGGCAGAAGGCCCGACCCCGACTCACCCGAACCAGACCGTAGCGTTCCAGAGTTCGTGCGGAGGCGTGAGTGTCAGCTTCCGTGGACATTCCGCTGCCCCGTCGACACGTGGTACGTTGCGGCTGTGAGCACGTTCATGGTCCGGGCGACCTTGAGTCATCCCGAGCACGTCGAGCGCGCCGTCACCGTCGATCTCGTCGTGGACACGGGCGCGACCTATACGCTGCTCCCCGCCGAAGCCGTGGCCGCGCTGGAGCTCGCGACGCCGTACGAGCAGCCGGCGGTCTTGGCGAGCGGCAAGCAAATCACCTACCGCGTCGGCGAAGTGCGATTCCGACTTGGTGACGAAGAACGGGTGACCGTCTTCTTCCTTGGACCGCTCGGATCGCGCGCGCTCCTGGGCGCAGTGACCCTGGAACAGTTCGGTATGGCCGCCGATCCGGTCAACCGTCGTCTCATCCGGGTTCCGGCTCTCCTGGCTTGAGCTCGGCCCCCGACCTGTCCGCGCGCGTCCAGACGCCGCGTCCGAAAATCCGGTTGAGGTGGCGCGTGAACAGTCCGGCTGAACTACCAGCTCTTTCGCTCGATGCCGACCACCACGTCGAAGTGCTCGTCCCGGCTCAGGACCGGAAGCCGATGCTGCAGGGCCAGGGCCGCGATCCAGGCGTCGTTCGCCGGGATCGGACGACCGAGGCGCCGGAGAGCCACCCGCAGCCCGGCGTAGGCGATCGCGGTCCCGGCCGTCACTGTGAGAATCTCGAACTGAGAACCGTGGGTCTCCAGCCACGTTTCGTAGGCGGCGCGATGGCGGGACTCTGCGATGCCGTACCGGAATTCGCCCAGCACGATGACCGGAATGGCCGCGCGACCTTCCCGGCGCAGAGCTTCACCGACACCAGCATCTCCGTCCACGAACGCAGATAGCGCGTTCGTGTCCAGAATCACGTTCGATCCTCGGGCTCGACGACCTCGAAGACTTCGTCGACTCTGGCTTGGATGCGCCTCGTCTCCTTGCGCAGTCTGCGCAGCTTGCCGAAGCCCTGCATCCACTCGGGCTCGGCGGAGACCGCCTTCCCTGTCCCGGCCGCGAGCTTGTCCTGCAACGCCTCGGTCACGAGCTCCTTGAGCGTTTGGCCGCGCTCGGCAGCTCTCGACTTGGCCCTGCGGAACAGCGCGTCCGGAATCTCAAGCGTCGTCTTCACTTGGCCATATTACCATATTTACGGTTTCTTGGTTTCCCGAAGCCTTGACGAGACACCTTGTGTATTACATGATGTTTTACACACCGGAGGTGGAGGTCGGCGATGGGCATGCGGGCCGTCAGGCTGGATGACGAGACGGAGAAGATCTTGGCGCAGATCGTGGCCACCACGGGCCTGTCCGTGTCCGCAGCCCTCAAGAAAGGCCTCCTCGTGCTGCGGAACGACGTCGTCCAGCACGCTCGGCGGGTGCCCTACGACATCTACAAGGAGCTCGATCTCGGGCCGGGCGGCTATGCCGTCGCGCCCGCGACCCAGGTCCGTCGAGGC
>Ga0207646_10006721_pt1 | contig 11845 bp, 9 predicted proteins | sample KBSK5502metaG_FD_184343 | JGI IMG/M metagenome (GOLD analysis project Ga0207646, IMG submission 184343) | Corn, switchgrass and miscanthus rhizosphere microbial communities from Kellogg Biological Station, Michigan, USA - KBS K5-50-2 metaG... | ecosystem: Host-associated > Plants > Roots >...
GATCGGTTACCTGTCTGCCACGTGAGAGTGTTCCACTTTCGAGCGCCGGCTTTGCCGGCGCGACGAATCCTGGGGGGAGGCGTCGGAAGGGGGGCGAAGCCCCCCTCCGAATGTCGGCGGCGTTGGCGCCCTCGGCCGCACGCTCAACGTACAGGGAGTACGCCTCGCGTGCGGCCGTCGGGCGCCGCCTTGCGGCTGGACCCTTCTCATCGCTCTAGCCAATCGGCGCGCTGAGGCCAGCATGATCGCTCCCCAGGGCTGGATCGTGCTGCTGCGGGTCGTGGTGGGCTGCTGGTTCCTCAAGGCGGTCTGGACCAAGCTCACCATCGCGTGGCTCTTCGGGGTGATCCCGTACCCGGCGGTGTCGGCGCGCTTCCTCGGGTTCCAGCCCAGGCGAGTGGCCGAGTTCGCCGCCGGCAACCCGGTGGAGTGGTACAAGCATTTCCTCGAGAGCACCGTCCTCCCTCATGCCGCGACCTTCGCGACGCTCCAGACCTACGGCGAGGTGGCGGTGGGACTCGGGCTGGTGCTCGGCCTTCTGACCGGTCTCTCCGCCCTGGTCGGCCTCTACCTCGCGCTCAACTTCGGGCTCGCGACCCAGTGGATGAGCTTCGGACAGCAGGGCTTTCACCTGCTCCTCACCACGTCGATGATCGTCTTCCTCGGCGCCCGCGCCGGCCGCGTCTGGGGGCTGGACGCCTGGCTCATCGGCGGGGCGAGTGAGCGGGCTCGACGCTGGCTCCGGGTGGTGATGTGAGCCTGCGGCCTCTCGCGCCCGGGGGCCATTCCTCAGGGTGCGGCCGGCGCGACCCTCGGGCTCCGCGGCTCGCGAGGAGCGCGCGCCCCAGGAGATCCACACGGTGGGGCTCGCCGCCGCCTCCGTTCCGTGTCGGACGAGGACTAGCGCGCATTGAGGGGGAGATTATGCGAAGCGTACTCCGCGGTGATGCCCGGTTCGTTGTAGCGCTGCTGTCCTGGTGCCTTGCATTCCTTGGAGGGGTCGTGCCGATCGCCTCTGCCGGCCCGATGGCGTACGTGACCAACGAGAAATCCGATGATGTCTCCGTCATCGACACCGCAACCAATAAAGTGGTTCGCACGATCAAGGTGGGCAAACGTCCGAGGGGCGTGGCGATTTCCACGGACGGGCGGCGCGTGTACATTGCGAACGGCAATTCGGACACTGTCAGTGTCATCGATGCCGCGACCGGGGAGGTCCTGACCACGTGGGCTGCCGGAGTCGACCCGGAGGGGGTGGCGGTGAGCCCAGACGGGGCGCGGCTGTATGCGGTGAACGAGAATGGCGGGATGGTGACGGTGATCGACACGGGCAGCGGGGCGACGGTCGCGACGGTCGAGGTTCAGACGGAGCCCGAGTGGGTCGCGATCAGCCCGGACGGACGGATCGCCTATGTCTCGAACGAGACCTCGAACACGATCTCAGTCATCGATACCGCGACCGTCAAGGTGATGGCCGCGATCCCTGTGCCCAAGAACCCGCGAGGGATCGCCTTCAGCCCGGATGGGAAATATGCCTACGTGGCGAGCGAGCAGACCCAACCCGGTATGCTGTCCGTGATCGATACGGCGCGCCGCGAGGTGATCAAGAGCATCCCGGTGGGTGAACGGCCAGTAGGGGTGGTCGTGACACGAGACGGCAGCCGGGTCTACGTGGCGCATGGGGCGAGCAACGCGGTCTACGTGATCGACGCTCACGCCATGGTCGTCAGCGGAAGGATCCCTGTCGGTCAGCGCGCGTGGTATCTGTCCTTCACGCCGGACGAGAGCCGTCTCTATGTCGCCTGCGGCCGCAGCAACTCGGTCTTCGTGGTGGACGTGGCCGCTGCCAAGGTGATCGCCACCGTCCCTGTCGGGCAGCTCCCGTTCGCCGTCGCTATCCCGAAATGACGAACTCCATTCACAAGGGACAAGGTGGCGGACGGTGCAGCCCGGTCGCGCCCTCGTCCTGATCAACGAGGCGCTCGCGGCCGTCGCTGATCGGACCCGCCATCCGAACCCCCGCCGCGGCGGCGACCAGGTACGCCGCGGCGCCGCTCCAGAACGCGGCCGAGACCCCGACCGAGATCGACACCAGCACCGCTCCGAGCGACCCTAGCACGGAGGCGGCGCCGTTGAGCGCCCAGAGCCAGGGGGTGGCCGCCGGCGCCCGCACCCTGACGAGCTCGAGCCCCCAGGGGAAGGCCATGCCCATCACGACCCCGATCGGCGCCAGGAGGGCGATCGCGATCACGATCCGCCACGGGGTCTCGAGGCCCCGGAGGGGCGGGATGACCGCCGGGGTGAGCGCGCCGAACGCGAGGACGACGGCCGGGATGATCACGAGCGGGGCCAGGCGGGCCGCACGAGAGCCGGTCCCGGACCGGCGGCTGACGGCGAAGCTCCCCGCCCCGCTCGCCAGGAGCAGCGCGAAGAGGACGACGACCAGACCAAGCGTCGGGTGGCCGAGGAACACGGTGAGGCGCTGGAGCTGCGAGATCTCCACCAGGATGTAGCCGAGGCCGATCGCCGCGAAGAAGATCGCATCGCAGGCGCGGACTCCGCCGTCCTCGGGGTGCTGCCGCCGGACGGCGACGACGCCGGCGAGGCCGGCTGCCGTGAGGCCGGCGGCGACGAAGAGCCCTCCGACCAGGACCAGGACCGCGGCGATGTTGAAGGACACGTTTCCCTGGTCCGTCGCGGCCAGGCGGAGCGCGCGCCCGAGCGGCACCGTGTGGAAGAAGAAGGGACGATCATCGGTGGGCGGCGAGATGTCGAGCGGGGAGGCGGCGATGGCGCCGGCGAGCGTGTCGGGCGCGCTGAGCGCCGCCAGCGTCCGGTCGATGGTGGTGTGCGGGTCGAGGGCCACCTCGAAGCCGAGGCGGGTGGCGACCGCGCGCGTCTCGGCGAGGTCCTGGTCCGAGAAGGGCTCCCGCGCAATCAGGAGGGTGCCGACGCCGATCGTGCTCGGGTAGTTGGGATCCGCCCCCGCCTGGGTGCGGACGAGGACCATGTGGTCCCGTGGCCGGGAGATCCCCGACTCGAGCAGGGCTGCCGTGCCAAGGGCGACGAGGCGGTGGATCTCGGCGGGCAGGCGGTGGAAGTGCCAGCGCGAGACCGTCAGGACCCCGCGGGGAGAGAGGTGGTCGAGGAACGTCCGCCAGGCCTCGACCGTGTAGAGCGAGTGCTCGGTGAGGACATAGGCCCCCGCCGCGGTGGCGGCGAAGGTGTCGATGAACGAGAGCTGGATGATGTCGAAGCGACGGTCGAGCCGGGCGATGTAGCTGCGCGCCTCGTCGTTGACGAAGCGGACCGACGGGCGGCGGTCGAGGTGCCCGGTGTAGGCGCCGAAGGTGCGGTTGATCGCCTCGAGGATCGCCTCGTTGACTTCGATGGCGACCACCTGGCGCTGGCCGAACGCCAGCGCCGAGAGCACGTCGCGCCCGCCGCCGGCGCCCACGACCAGCACCTCGGCGTCGCGCCGGAGATAGTGGGCCAGGTTCGTGACGTCGTACCTCAGGTGGTCGAGGGCGCCGGGGTCGCCGTCGAGCCGCGTGAGGACGGTGTCCGCGACGCCGTCGATGGAGAGCATGAGCTGTCCGACCCGGCGGGTCGCCGGGTATGTCGGGCTGAGCCCCCAGCCGAACGGGGGCGACTCGACGCCGGGATCGCCGGAGATCCGGATGCGCGAGTAGCTGTTCCAGCGCTCGTGGAGCGTGGGTCCGCGCTCGCGGGCCCCCTTCACCCACGTCACGCGGAGCCAGGACGACCCCGTGGCGGTGAGCACGAGCGCCGCGGCGGTCAAGGCGAGCGCTCCCGCGAGCGCGCGCCGTTCGCCGGCGGCGGCGGCGAAGGCGATCGCCGCCGCCCCACCGAAGGCCGCCACGAGGAACACGGCGGCGGGCGCATCGGCGATCTTGAGCGCCCCCACCGTCGCGAGACAGCCGAGCGCGGCGCCGGTGAGGTCCGCCGCGTAGATGGTCCCGACCGGCCCGGCGAGCCTCGTGAGCGCGAGGCACACGCACACCCCGCTCGCCAGGAACGGAAGGGCGATGACCACGTAGGTGATCAGGACCGACAGGAGACCGGCCGGCGTCAGCGTCGGGGCGACCGGGATCGCCAGGTGCGCGAGGAAGGTCGCCGGCACGCCGAGCGCGAAGAGGAGCGCGGACGTCGCGAGGCGCCGGGGGGCGGCGTCGGCGGAGAAGGTCAGCGGGCGCGCCTGCACGAGCACGGCGCCGGCGGTCATGCCGAGCAAGGCGGCGGCCACGGCGAGGAAGGCGAAGTGGTACCACATCGTGACGCTGAAGATCCGCGTGAGGAGGATCTCGTACATGAGCGTCGCCCCCGCGATCGCGAAGACGCCGCCGAGCGTGGCGGCGCGGCGGGCGAGCGGGCCGGCCGTGGGTGGGCGCCGGTTCATCGGCGGTCCGGCGAGGTGAACCGATAGCCCCCGTGCTCAACCGGGCGGCCGTCCAGGTCGAGCACGTAGAGCCACCGCCCGTACGGCAGAGGGCGCTCGCGAAGCCCGGGCGGGCGCGGGACCGCCGGGTGCCAGCGGTCGACCATCCACACCAGGTGTCGCACGCGCGGCCCGAGGAGGATGCGGTCGTCGACGCGCGCGGCCATGGAGGTGAGGCGCGCCGAGTCCAGGTAGCCCGGCGACCAGGGCGCGAGTCGCAGGTGGCACACGCGGAACTCCGGCAGGTAATACGTGACATGGCGGAACCACGGATACGACCGCGGGTTGCCCAGCTCGGCGACGATCACGGTGTCGGCGGGGTCGAAGTCACGGCGGATCGCCTCGGTGTACGAGGTGACGACGCCCTCCTGCTCCCGGAGACCAGGCACCGTATGGGCCCGGAGCCGGTAGCGGTAGAGCGCCCGCGCGGCAGCAAGCTGCCGCTCCGCCCACGAGCTGTCGCTCGCGATCTCGGGCACGTTGATCGGCGCCGCGCTGACGAGAAACGCGCCATGGGCGAGGAGGACGCCGGCGAGCGCGGCGGTCGCGGTCCAGCGAAGGGAGCGGCGCACGGCCGGGGACGCGATGGCAGTCGCGAGCCCGGGCGCGATCAGGATGTAGAGGGCGGGCAACACGGTGAGGAGATAGCCGTACTGACCGAAGTGCACCCCGATGTAGACGCCGAGCGGTGGAAGGATCCAGCCCGCCAGGAACCACTCGCGGGCCTTCCATCCGTGCAGACCACGTCGGGCCAGGATCCAGATCATGGCCGGTAACAGCAGGCCCAGGCCGAGGACAAGGGCCTCGATCAACGCCCTCAGGTTACCCAGCCACGCCCCCGGCGAGCCCAGGACCGTTGTCGGGCGAACCGTGGAGTCGAAGAGCTCGCGGGAGGCGTCGAAGTACCAGCGCGAGCCACCCGCGAGCCAGACCATCGGCGCGAACCACAGGAGGCTGGTCACGGCCATGACAGCGCCACCGGCGATCAGCGGCGTCCAGCGCCGCACCCCGGCCCAGGCCATCCCGGCCCAGAGGGGGAACAGGAGGGGGAGGAGCGATTGGCGGACACCGCCGGCCACGCCCAGGGCGAGCGCAGACCAGAGGACGAAGCGCGCTCGCCCGCAGCGCGCGGGCCAGGTCAGCATGGCGACGGCGGAGGCGAGAGCAGCCTCCACGGCATACGGGAGGCCGACCTCGCCGTAGATCCAGTACAGTGGGCTCGCGGCAAGCCCAACCGCGGCCAGCACTGCCGGGAGTCGCCCGTACAGCATCCACGCGAGCCGGTACACGAAGGACACCGCCGCCCCACTGGCCACGATGGCGAGCCACACGAAGCTCAGCGTGGCGTCGCCGACCAGGGCCTCGACGGCCCGGGCGGCGCCGACGTACAGGATGTAGCCGGGGGGATGGGGCTGGTGGCTGACGATGTCGTACTTCTCGAGGGCCAACGCGAACTGGACCGCGTCCCAGGTCGGCAGGAGGCGCGCGTGGAATGGGACACGGCTGAGGACCGTGACCGCGGCCAGCGCGAGCGCGAGGGCCTCGTCAACGCGCGGCATCGACAGCTCACCGCCGCGGTCGCCCCCCTCGCTGGTCGCGCGCGGCATGACCACGAGCTAGAACTCGAGGTGACGGAGGTACGCGTAGCTCGCCCGCACGCTGGCGAGCGGGTCGGCGGGCTGGTCGTGCTCGACGAAGCAATGCCGGATGCCCGCCTGCTCCCGGCGGGCGAAGATCGCGCGCCAGGGGATGATGCCCGCGCCGACGTCCACCATCCGGTGCGCCGGCGGGCCGGCCGAGTCCTTGGCGTGGACCAGGGGGAAGCGACCAGGCCAGCGGGCGAAGTAGGCGAGGGGGTCCTGGCCCCCCTTGGTGATCCAGTACAGGTCCATCTCGAAGGCCACGTACCGCGGGTCGCAGCGCTCGAGGAGGGCGTCGTAGGGGAGCCGGCCCTCGAGCCGGGCGAACTCGAAGTCATGGTTGTGGTAGGCGAAGCGGATGCCGGCGGCCCGAGCTTGCTCCCCCACGCGGTTGAACAGGTCGGCGGCGGCGCGGTAGCCGTCGAGGGTCCGGCGCTCCTCCTCGGGCAGCCAGGCGACGACGAGGTACTGGTGCCCGGCGACGTGCGCTGCCTCCAGCACCCTCGGCCAGTTGTTCCGGGCGGCTTCGATTGGCACGTGAGCCGACGCGGCGTCGAGCCCGGCGGTGTCGAGCGCGGCGCGCACGGCCTCCGGGCTGCGACCGTGATACCCCGCGAACTCGACCTCGCGGAAGCCGATGGCGGCGAGCCGCGCAAGGGTTCCCTCGAAGTCCCGCTGGAGCAGGTCGCGGACCGTGTAGAGCTGGACGCCAACGCGCGTCAAGCGTGTCGCCGCCGGGACGGCCCGGGCGCCAACACCCGAGGCCGCCGCGAATGCGGTCAGAGTGGCGAGGAACCGCCGGCGGCCGGCGGGCGGTGCCTGCTCAGCCATCGGAGTCATCGGAGCCAGGATAGACGCAGGCCATGACGTTCGACAAGCGGCGCCACGCATCCCGCTACTGAGGCGGCGGTCGACGCGTTGACAACGACGCCGCCGCGCCGCCATAATTGCTCATCGTCCGCTTTCATCCATGGCCAGCTCATCTCTCTTTCTCGTGACCGGCGGAGCGGGCTTCATCGGCTCCCACGTCGTCGAGCGCCTGCTGGCGGACGGCCATCGCGTCCGCGTCCTCGACAATTTCTCGACGGGCAGCCGGACCAACCTGGACTTCGCGCGCGGCAACCGCCGCCTCGAGGTCATCCGCGGCGACCTCAAGAACCTCGCGAGCGTGGAGCGCGCGGTGCGCGGCGTCGCGGTGGTCTTCCACCAGGCCGCCATGCGCTCGGTGCCGCGCTCGGTGGCGGATCCCCTGGGCTGCAATGCCTCCAACGTCACGGGGACGTTGCACCTCCTCCACGCCGCCGCCCGGCAGAAGAAGAGGCCGCGGATCGTCTACGCCTCCTCATCCTCGGTCTACGGGGAGCGGCCCGACCTGCCCAAGCGCGAGGATCAGCCGACCGCCCCGATCTCGCCGTACGCGGCCACCAAGGTGGCGGGCGAGCTCTACGCCTCGGTGTGGACCCGGCTCTTCGGCGTGGAGACGGTGGGGCTGCGCTACTTCAACGTCTTCGGCCCGCGCCAGGATCCCAAGAGCGAGTACGCGGCGGTGATCCCGCGCTTCATCCTCTGGGGGTCGGCGGGGAAGCCCCTCCAGGTTCACGGCGACGGGACCCAGTCCCGCGACTTCACCTACATCGACAATGTCGTCTCGGCCAACCTGCTCGCGGCCCGGGCTAACGCGGCGGCGGTCTCGGGCAAGGTCTACAACGTGGGGTGCGGCAGCCGCACCAGCCTGCTCGAGATCATCGCCCTCCTCGAGCGCATGCTCCGGCGGCCGCTCACGAAGAAGCATCTCGCGCGCCGCGCGGGGGACGTGCCCCACACCCTGGCCGACATTGGACAGGCGAAGAGCGACTTCGGCTACGAACCGCTCGTCGAGTTCGAGGAAGGCCTCGGACGCACGGTGCAATTCTTCACCGGGAGGAAGGCATGACGATGTGGCCCCGGCGTCGGTGGCTCGGCCTCTCCGTGGTGGCGCTCGTCCTCGTCGCCGTGGGCTCGGCGGCGGCCCTCGCCCAGCCTCGCGGCGGGAGCCTCGTGGTCCAGGTCCCGACCGAGCCCCCCGGGCTCGACCTCACGGCGAGCCCGGCCTCGGCCATCGCGGCCGTGGTCTTCTACAATGCCCAGGAGGCGCTCGTCAAGGTGGACCGGCACGGCAAGCTGGTGCCATGGCTCGCCGAGCGCTGGTACACGACCGACAGCAAGAACTACAGCTTCTTCCTGCGCCGGGACGTGCACTTCCACAACGGGCGCGAGATGAAGGCCGCCGACGTCAAGTACGTGCTCGATCGCGCGGTCAACCCGGAGACCAAGCACCCCTACCGCGTCCAGTACGAGGCGATCCAGGACGTCATCGTCAAGGACGACTACACGGTCAGCGTGACGCTCAAGCATCCCGACGCCACCTTCCTCTGGACGGTGGCGCGCCAGGGGTCAGTGATCTATCCCCGCGAGGCGGTGGACACGCTGAAGACCCAGCCCATCGGCACCGGGCCCTTCGTGGTCTCCGAATGGGTGCGCGGGGACCGGATCGTCCTCGTCAAGAACAAGGACTACTGGCAGAAGGGCCTGCCGCATCTCGACAAGGTCACCTACCGCTTCATCGCCGACCCCAACTCCGCGCTGGCCGCGCTCAAGTCGGGCGACGTCGACGTCTCCGGCTTCGGCCTGGGGCCGGAGAGTGTGGATGAGCTGAAGAAGGACGGGCGCTTCCAGGTGATCCTGGGCGACAGCACCAACGACGTCACGCTCTCGCTCAACAATTCGAAGAAGCCCTACTCCGACAAGCGGGTCCGCCTCGCCATCACGCACGCCATCAACAAGGAAGAAGTGCTCAGGGGCGCCATGTTCGGCCACGGGAAGATCCTGGGCTCCAACGTGGATCCTCTCAACCCGTACTTCGTGGACGTCTCCAAGCGCGTCCCCTACGACCCCGCCAAGGCCAAGAAGCTCCTCGCCGAGGCGGGCTACCCCACCGGCTTCGACGCCGTCCTGAAGGTGGCCCCGCAATACTACTACACCGTGCGCACCGCCGAGGTGCTGGTCAACCAGTTCGCCAAGGTAGGCATCCGCGCCAAGATCGAGCAGATCGAGTGGGGACAGTGGCTCTCGCAGGTCTGGAAGGACGCCAACTACGACATGTCCATCATCGGGCATGCCGAGGCGTGGGACATCGGCAACTTCGCCAACCCCAAGTACTACTTTCGCTGGGACAGCGCCGACTTCCAGAAGCTCTTCAAGGAATCGGAGGTCACGGTGGACGACAAGAAGCGGCGGGAGCTCTACGTGAAGATGCAGCAGATGCTGGCCGACGAGGCCCCCGCCGTGTGGCTGTACATGCACCCGCGCCTGGTGGCGGCCAAGAAGGGCGTGACGGGCATCTGGAAGGACCTGCCGGTCCCGTCGTTCGACCTCTCCGAGGTCGCCTGGCAGAAGTAGCGCAGGCTGCTGAAAAAGGCCCATCTGCTTCGTTGGCGCCCTCGGCCGCACGCTCAACGTACAGGAAGTACGCCTCGCGTGCGGCCCTCGGGCGCCGCCTCGCAGCTGGACCTTTTTGAGCAGCCTGCGAGTTTGCCAGGAAGCCACCTTCGAGTCCCGAGGTGCGGCGTTACCTCCTGAGGCGGGTGGCGGCGCTCCTGGCCACCCTCTTCTTCGTCTCGGTCCTGGTCTTCATCGTCGTCCACGTCTTGCCCGGTGATCCCGCCCTCATCATCATCGGTCCCGAAGGGAGCCCAGAGGCCGCCGCCCGGTTGCGGGAAGCCATGGGGCTCGACCGCCCGCTCCCGGTCCAGTACGCCGACTGGGTCGGGCACGCCCTCCGCGGGGATCTCGGCCGGTCCATCCAGTACGACGTGCCCGTCGCGAGCCTCGTCCTCTCCCGGCTGCAGGTCACGCTGCCGCTCACGCTGCTGGCCGGTGGCTTCATGGTGGCGGCGGCCGTCCCGCTCGGCGTGTTCGCGGCGACCCGCCACCGGCGCCTCCCGGACTATGTGACGATGGCGCTGTCCCAGCTGGGCGTGGCCGTCCCGGGGTTCTGGGCCGGGCTGCTCCTGATCCTGCTCTTCTCGGTGAGGCTCGGGTGGGTGCAGTCCGGCGGCTTCGATGGCTGGGGGCAGGGGGTGTGGCCGGCTGTCAAGTCGCTGCTGCTCCCGGCCGTGGCCCTCGGCTTCTTCCAGTTCGCCGTGCTGGCGCGGACCACGCGCTCGGCCGTGCTGGAGGTGCTCAGGGAGGAGTATGTGAAGACGGCCCGCGCCAAGGGCGTCGGCGAAACGAGCGTGCTCTTCCGCCACACGCTCGGCAACGCCATGATCCCCATCCTCACCGTGGCCGGCATCCAGCTCGGCCAGCTCATGGCCGGTAGCATCATCCTCGAGTCGGTCTTCTATCTCCCGGGGCTGGGCCGGCTGGCGCTGGGGGCCATCAGCGCCCGCGACCTCCCCGTGGTCCAGGGCGTGGTGCTCTTCGTCGCCTCCATGATCGTGATGATCAATGTGGCGGTGGATATCCTGTACGGCGTCCTCGACCCGAGGATCCGCTATGAGTAGAGGGCTTCACCCCCTCTCACCCCAGCCCTCTCCCCCTTCAGGGGCGAGGGAGCCGGGAACCCTTTCCCCTCAGGGGCGAGGGCAGGGTGAGGGGTGGCGTCACCGATTCCGCGCGGTTCGTCACGTCACCTTCACGATCGGCTTCGTGATCACCCTGGCGCTGCTCGCCACGGCGGCGCTGAGCCTCGTCTACACGCCGCGCGATCCGCTCGAGATGTCCATCTCGGGCCGGCTCCAGGGCCCCTCGCAGGCCCATCGGCTCGGCACCGATCAGTTCGGCCGCGACCTCCTCTCCCGCATCATGACCGGTGCCGTCACCTCCATCCTGGTCGGGGTGATCGCGGTGGGGATCGGCATGGGGATCGGCGTGGGGCTCGGCATGCTCTCCGGCTACTTCGGCGGCTGGCTCGACGAGGGCTTCATGCGGCTCATGGACGCCATCCAGGGATTCCCGGCCATCCTCTCGGCCCTCCTCATGGCGGCCGTCTTCCGGCCGAGCCTGGCCATCAGCATGGTGGCCATCGGCGTGGCGTTCCTGCCCGTCTTCGCCCGGCTGACCCGCGCCAGCTTCCTCGAGTTCCGGGACCGCGAGTTCGTCCTGGCCGCACGGGCGCTGGGTGCCGGAGACGTGGCGCTGATCGCCCGCCATATCCTGCCCAATACCCTGCCGCCCCTGATCGTCCAGGCCACCATCAGCTTTCCGGTAGCCATCCTGGCCGAGGCTGCGCTATCCTACCTGGGCCTGGGGACCCAGCCCCCGCATCCGTCATGGGGGCTCATGCTGAAGGAGTCCCAGGCGTTCCTGGGAATGAACCCCTGGTATGCGGTGTTTCCCGGAAGCGCGATTGCGGTAACTGTGCTAGGGTTGAACTTGCTCGGCGACGGTCTCAGGGATCTTCTCGACCCGAAGCTGTCGGGCTAGGGGCCAGACTCTCCACCACTGCTGAAGAAGGAGATCCACACGTGCTGCGATTCCTGACCGCGACCGTAGTGACCCTCTTGGTGACCGAAGCCGCCGTGATCGCCACCTCGGTGTATCTGCACCGGGGCCTGGCGCATCGCGCCCTCCGGCTTCACCCGATCGCCGACTTCCTCTTCCGGTGCATCCTGTGGATCAGCACGGGACAGAATCGGCGGGAGTGGGTGGCCGTTCACCGGAAACACCACGCCTTCACCGACAAGGAAGGCGATCCGCACAGCCC
>Ga0207646_10006722_pt1 | contig 11845 bp, 11 predicted proteins | sample KBSK5502metaG_FD_184343 | JGI IMG/M metagenome (GOLD analysis project Ga0207646, IMG submission 184343) | Corn, switchgrass and miscanthus rhizosphere microbial communities from Kellogg Biological Station, Michigan, USA - KBS K5-50-2 metaG... | ecosystem: Host-associated > Plants > Roots >...
CGGCTCCTTGATCATCACCTCGGAGATCCGTGAGCTCGGCCGGGCCACGATCAGGTCGCGCAGCGACAGGACGCCGACGAGCCGCTCGTCCTCGTCGACCACGTAGACGTAGTAGATCGTCTCGGCATCGGGCTCGAGCTCGCGCAGCCGGTCGATCGTTTCCGCCGCCGTCAGCACGGCCGGTACGGCGACGACCTCCGTCGTCATGATCCCGCCGGCCGAATCCTCGGGGTAGCCGAGGAGCTCCTGGACCTCCTCCGCCTCCTCCTTCTCCATCAGGGCGAGGATCTCCTGCCGCGCGACGTCCGACAGGTCGGCGACGAGGTCGGCGGCGTCGTCCGGGCTCATCTCCTCGAGGATGTCCGCGGCGCGTTCCGGATGCAGGTCTTCGAGCACCTCGACCTGCGTATCCGGCTCCATCTCCTCCATGGCGTCCGCCACGGCCTCGAGGTCGAGCGAGGCGAGGATTCCGGCGCGGTCCTTCGGAGCCAGCTGGTCGATGATCGATGCGAGATCCGACGGATGGAGCTCTGCCAATCCCGCGTGGGGGACGCGGAGCTTGACGGATGCGATCGAGCTCTCGACGGGGTCGACGTCTTCCCAATCGATATACCGATCCCGGATCGGCAGCCGGAGGTTACGGGCGACCGTCCGGAACGGTCCCTCGAAGCCGAGTCGTCGCAGGAGCCCGCCGGCGCCGACGTCCACCGCGACGAGCCGGAGCGAGCCTTCGACCTCGTCGAGGCTGATGTCGTTGACCCGGACGACGCGCCGACCGTCGATGTCGACGATCTGCTTGTCGAGGAGGTCCTGAGCGAGGAGGATCTCGTTCGGCCGCTGGGAGAACTTCGCGATGTCGAGCTTCGTCGAGCGCAGCCGGGCGCCAGCGGCGTCGACCGCTTCGACCGATGCCCAGGGCAGGAAGATCCGGCGTCGATCGGTCTTGATGACGAGGCCGGTGACGGGGGGATAGCGCTCGCCGACGGCGACGATCAGATCGGCGACCTTGCCGATCGGCTCCCCGTTCTGGTCGCGAACGGGTCGGCCGATGGCCTGGCTCAAGAACAGCATGTGCCACCTCGGCGGGGCGGGTTCGCCCCGACCGACGTGGCCCGGCCCGACGATCCGGGCGGGGAACCGCTAGCGGGCGGGGCGGACCGTCTGTGGGCTCATGGCGCCCGGGGCGCCCTGGGTACTCGGTCCGGTTTCCACTGGAGGAGCGGGTCCTCGAATGCTGGTTCCGCGACCCTCCGCCACGCACGCGAACACGCGATGCGGTGCCCGGGTCGCGGCGAGTGTAGTCCGGCGTCGCCGCTCCGGGCAACCGCTAGACAGCGTGCCGGACGGGGGCCGTACCGCGGATTGCGTTCACGGCCCGGCGGACCATCCCGAGGGCCACCGTGACGATGACGGCTGCGACGGCGATCGTGCCGAAGCCGTTCAGCGGAGCGAACCACTGGTCGCCGAAGTCGACGCCGATCCCGGTCTGGATCCCGACGATGAACCACATGCCGACGGCGACCAGCAGGACCTCGAACAGGCCGAGGAAACCGCCGGCGACCGCGGCGGCGCGGGAGCCCCGGGCCAGGCCGGCAGCGATCGCGAGGTGGAGGGCCGCCACCCCACCGAAGAAGGCGGCCGGGACGAAGGCCCGCTCGACGGCCGCGAGCGCGGCTCCGGCGGCGAGGAAGATTCCGAGGCCTGCGACGGCGATCGATAGAGCGCGAGGTGACATGGGCGGGTCAGTCCTTCATCTGTGGTGTCGGTCGAAGAGGCAGCGGGCTTGTCGGTCGCCAGGTGGCGGCGCGGCACGCCCGACCGGAGGCCGACGCAGAGGCACCCTCGGCGATGGCATCGTCGCGGGCGATGGACGATCGGCCGTCGCGGCCCGGCCAAACGTCGCGAGCTTGGTCGGCGGTGCGGGGACGCACCGCAAATGCCGGATCTCGCAAGGTCGTGCGCAAGGCTCGGGCGACTACACTCCGCGGCATGAGGCGCGTCCCGCGCTCGCTCCGTGGACCGCTCGCCATCGTCGCCGTTCTCGTCGTCGCGATCGCCGTCGCCCTGCCGGTTCTGGCCGCGTCCCCGGCGCCGTCCGGCGGGCCCGGAAACGGCAATGACAAGGGGCCGAAGGACAGCCACGAGCCGGAGGTCCAGGTCACCCTCACCGGCACCGTGTCGGCCGCGACCGCGGCGGACGGCTCGGTCGACTACACGATCGCCGCCGCCGGCAAGACCCTCAAGCTCGAGGCCGGGCCAAAGTGGTTCTGGGGGGACAAGAACCCGCTCAAGGCGTTCGTCGGCAAGAGCGTGACGATCGTCGGTGAGCAGTCCGGCGATGAGATCGATGTCCAGACGGTCGACGGCAAGCCGATCCGGGCCCCCGGCAAGCCGCCGTGGGCCGGCGGCTGGAAGGTCGTCGGGCCGTCCCACCCCGGCTGGAGCCAGGCGAAGGCCGATCGGTTCAAGGCGAAGCAGGCTGCCAAACAGGCCCGCGAGCAGGCGAGGGCCGCGTGCCAGGCCGCGGGGAACTGTCCCGCCGAGGCGGACGAGTCCGAGAAGCCCGCTTCATCTCCCTAGGCCACGGCCACCGGGCTCGTCGGCGGGCTCAGTCCCCGGGTCGGCTCCCGGTTGGATCGCGCCGACCTCGCGTCTCGTCCGTCTCGCGAACGGCCGCGTCCAGCCACGACTTCGCGCTGCGGATGGCGAGCAGCGCCCCGGCGATGGCGAGCCATGGCCCGAACGCGGCGCCGATCGCCACGCCGCCCAGCCCAAGCGCGATCCCGAGGGGCGCCCAGCCCGGTCGAGGCAGCGGCTCCGCGCCCGCCGTCATGGCCACGGCCTCGTCGGCAGACGTCGTCCCCATCTCGGTCTGACGGAGCCGGCGCGAGCCGACGAAGACCGCAATGCCGGCGATCGCGGATGCGAAGCCGAAGGTCGACAGCAGGACCGTCCCGGCGACCTCGTACGTCAGGAACCAGTAGACCACGCCGACGATCAGGCCGAAGGCCGCCATCCGGGCGAACAGGGTGACGTCCGGGCCAAGGGATCTCACGTCGACGCTCCACCGCCGGCCTCGAGCCGGGCGTCGAACACGGGCCGGACAGAACGGACCGGCGGCAGGTCGCGGAAGTTGCCGGGCGGCGGGGGAGAGTCCGCCCACCACTCGAGCGTCGCCCCGCCCCACGGATCCGGGCCCTGGTCGGGCGGCCGGCGGAGCGCTTCGCCGACCGCGACCAGGAACGGCACGACGCCGAGCCCGAGGATCGCCGCCCCGACGGTCGAGGCGACGTTCAGGTCGGTCCAACCCGTCGCCGATGCGTAGTCGGCGATCCGCCGCGGCATCCCGAGCAGCCCCAGCTCGTACTGCGGCAGGAACGTCAGCGTGAATCCGACGACCCACAGGGCGAACTGGATCCTGCCGAGGGTCTCGGACAGGCGCCGCCCGGTCATCTTCGGGAACCAGTAGTAGATCCCGGCGAAGATCGCGAACACCGACCCGCCGATCAGGGTGTTGTGGAAGTGGGCGACGACGAAGTACGTGTCCTGGAGGTGATAGTCGAGGGCCGGCGAGGCGACGATGATCCCGGTGATCCCGCCCAAGAGGAACAGGTACAGGAAGCCGACCGCCCAGAGCATCGGCGTCTCGAACGTCAGGTGGCCCCGCCACATCGTCGCGATCCAGTTGAAGAACTTGATCCCGGTGGGGACGGCGATCGCGAACGACGCGATCGAGAAGAACGGGTTGCTGACCGCGCCGGTCGTGAACATGTGGTGGGCCCAGACCGACATCGACAGGCTGGCGATCGCGATCGTGGCGAGGACGAAGGCCGCGTAGCCGAAGACCGGCTTCCGGCTGAAGACGGACACGATCTCCGTGATCACCCCGAAGAACGGCAGGATCAGGATGTAGACCTCGGGGTGGCCGAAGAACCAGAACAGGTGCTGCCACAGGACCGCCGATCCCCCGAGCGAGGGCTGGAAGAACGTCCCGCCGAGATGGCGGTCGATGAAGAGCATGGCCAGCGCCGCGGTCAGGACCGGGAAGGCGAACAGGATCAGCAGCGCCGTCACCAGGATGTTCCAGGTGAAGATCGGCATCCGGAACATCGTCATCCCGGGCGTCCGCCGGCCGTAGATCGTGGCGATGAAGTTGACCGCGCCAATGACTGCGGACAGCCCGGTCAGGATCAGGCCGACGATCCACAGGTCGACCCCGATACCGGGCTCGTAGGTCACGTCACTGAGCGGCGCGTATCCGGTCCAGCCGATCGCAGCGGGCCCGCCCTGGACGAGGAAGCTCGACATGACGATCAGGGAGCCCGTCAGGAACATCCAGAACGACAGGGCGTTGACCCGCGGGAACGACATCTCGTCGGTCCCGATCTGGAGCGGGACGACGTAGTTCGCGAGGCCGATCGCCATCGGCGTCCCGAACAGCAGCAACATGATCGTCCCGTGCATCGTGAACAGCTGGTCGTAGCCCTCTTCGCCGACGAGCTGGATGCCGGGGGCGGCCAGCTCGGCCCGCATCCCCTCGGCGAGCACGCCGCCGACCAGGAAGAACGCGAACGCGGCGGTGATGTAGAGGATCCCGATCCGCTTGTGATCGGTCGTCGTCAGCCAGCCCGTGAGGCCCGGCAGCTCGAGCCCGTGGACCGGGGCGGCGATGGTGCTCACGGCGCGGCGCTCGCCGAGGCCGCCGGCGCGCCGGTCAGCGCTGGCGCGCCGCTCGAGGCGGGCGCGCCACTCGACGCGGGCGCCTGCCCGGCCAGCCACTGGTCGAAGGCGACGCGCGGCACCGCCCGGACCCGCAGCGTCATCCGGTCGTGGAAGACGCCGCAGAACTCCGCGCACTGGCCCGCGTAGACACCCTCGTCGATCGTCACGTCGAACTCGTTCGGGTGGCCGGGGATCGCGTCCCGTTTGAACAGGAACGCCGGCACGAAGAATGAATGCGCGACGTCGACCGAGGTCAGGACTATGTGGACCGGTTCGCCGGCCGGGACGACCATCTCGGCCGGCTGGTCCGGCCCGCCGGCGACGCTCACGGCGGTGCCCTCGTAGTCGAACCGCCACTGCCAGCGGAAGGCGGTGACGTCGACCGTCACGCGGGGGCTGGCCGCCCGAGCGTCGACCTGTCCGAGCGCGACGAGCGTCAGCCCGAACAGGCCGAGGATCGTCAGGATCGGGAGGGCCGTCCAGGCGATCTCGAGGTTGCGCGAGTCCGCGATCTGGGGCGGCGTCTTCCCGACGTCGCCAGGCCGGCGGCGATAGCGGACGAGCGCGACCGTGATCAGGCCCCAGACGATCGCGCCGACGACCGCCGCGGCGATCACGAACTGCGTCCAAAGGGTCGACGTCGCGCGGGCCTGTTCGGTCGCCGGCGCCGGGAGGCAACCGGCGACAACCGCCGCGACGGCCACCGCGAAGCCGATCGCCGCCAGGGCTCGCCGGACCCCGCCGCCGCCCCACGGCCTGCTCACGAGCCCGACTCCAGCTCCTCGAGGGGCGTTCGCTCCCGGTCGACCTGTCGGCCACGCTCGACGCCGAGGCGCCAGGCGACCAGGCCGACCGCGACCGGCAGGACGATGACCAGGATCCGCGCCGCTGCCGTCAGGTCCTCGACGCCGACGCGGAGGTAGACCGCAAGAACGTCGTTGCCGCCGGCGAGGGTCAGGACGATGAAGAACGTCAGGGCCGCGGCGCCGATTCCGAGCCGCACGGGCGCCTGCCACGGCCATTGCAGGATCTGGTGGTCGTTGTGGTCACGGGTCGCCCGTGCCTCGATGAACGGCCACAGCGTGAAGGCGCCGAATACGATCGTCGGGATCACGATGGCCGGCCCGAAGAGACTCGGGATCGTCACGCCGAACACGGTCGGCTCCAGGCTGGGGCCGATCCGCAGCAGTCCTTCGAGCCAGCCGAGGTACCAGTCCGGCTGGGCCGGCGAGCTCACCGCCGACGAGACGAACGGCCCGTAGACCCAGACTGGGTTGATCTGGACCATCCCCCCGAGGACGGCTAGGACCGCCGAGATCAGCAGGAACAGCCCGAACGAGCGGAAGACCTGACCCGGCCAGAAGTGCCGGCCGATGACGTTCGTCTCGCGGGCCGTGAGCCGGCCCTGCCCGCCCGGGTACTGGGTGTGCTTCTGGAACCACAGGATCAGGAGGTGGACGGTGATCCCGCCGATCATCAGCGCCGGCAGCAGCATGATGTGGAACACGTACAGCCGCCCGATCAGCTCCGTGCTCGGGAACTCCCCGCCGAAGATCAGGTAGGCGAGCCACGGCCCGATGAACGGGATCGACGTCACGACGGCGTCGGTGATCCGGAGGCCCGTCCCGGACAGCAGGTCGTCGGGCAGCGAATAGCCGGTCAGGCCCGCTACCAGTGCGAGCAGCAGCAACCCGACCCCGACGAGCCAGTTGATCTCACGCGGCCGACGGAAGGCACCGGTGAAGAAGATCCGGCAGACATGGACGACGATCGCGGCCACGAACACGACGGCGGTCCAGTGGTGGATCTGGCGCATCAGCAGCCCAGCCCGGACCTCGAACGACAGGCGCATGACCGAGTCGAAGGCGGCCGAGACGTCGGCGCCCTTGAGCGGCGGGTAGGGACCCTGGTACGTGACCGGCCGCGTGTCGGCGGCGAAGAAGAAGGTCAGGAAGACGCCGGTCAGGACGAGGATCACGTAGCAGAAGAGGGCGATCTCGCCGAGCAGGAACGACCAGTGATCGGGGAAGACCTTCCGGAGCACGGTCCGGGCGAGCCGGGCGAAGCCAGTCCGCTCGTCGAGCCAGCCGACGAGCCGGTCGAGCTCGGTCGGAGCGAGTGCCGGCTCGGTCCCCGTCGTCGGAGCCCGGTCCCGGGCGGCGGTCATTCGATCACCCCGCGCCGCCAGAGGTCAGGTTCCAGAAGCTCGGGCCGACGGGCTCGGGGAAGTCGCCGTCGGCGACGAATGTGCCATCGGGCTCCATGTGGATCGGCAGCTGGGGGAGGGGTCGGCCGGCCGGGCCGAAGACCGGCGCGGCCCCCGCGAGGACGTCGAAGGTCGACTGGTGGCACGGACAGATCAGCTTCCGCTCGGTCGCCCGGAACAGCCCGACGGGGCACCCGGCGTGGGTGCAGATCTTGGAGTAGGCGACGTAGCCGCCAGGGGCCCAGGCGGCGCGCGCCGGATCGAGCCGGAGCAGCTCCGGCGGCACCCGGATCAGGAGCGTCTGGCTGTCCGTCACGCCAATCGCGTCATCGGGGAAGACCGTCACGAGGCTGTCGACCGGGAGGTCTCCGGCGTGGATGGGCGTCCCGTCGCCGAGGACGAGCCGCGAGCCCTTCCGCCAGGATGTCGTGAACTGCTCACGACCGGGAGCCGGACCGAGCGACAGGACCGGGATCGCGAGAGCCGCGCCGAGCCCCGCGAACGCCGCCAGCAGCATCCCGACCAGCATCCGCCGCCGGGTGAAGCCGGCTTCCTCGGTGAGGGCTGCCTGGAAGTCGGCGGCCTCCGCCGGGCTGCTCGTGGCCGGATGCCTCTCCTCGATCACGATCGGCGTGTCCATCAGCTCCTGGGCCCACAGGACGACGCCGAGGCCGAGGCTCCCGAGGGCGACGCCAAGGAGGATCCCTTCGACTTGCGTCTGGCCGCCCAGGATGTACACGGCGAGGAGGACGACGCCGGAGAGAGCCGTCACCGCGAAGAGCCCGGCGATGACCCACTCGATCCGCTGCCGACCGCGCATCAGGCCCGTCGCTTCCGCTCGATCCAGCGGGTGACGCCGAACAGCGCGACGAGGTAGACCAGCCACCCGACGTAGCCCTCGGCGACCGGCCCAACGCCACCCACGGTCTGGCCGCCGGGCGCCGCGCCGTGCTTGAGGAACTGGAGATACGCGGCGATCTGCCCGAGCTGGGCGTCGCTCACCTGACGCGGGTCGAACGCCGGCATCGCGCCGGGCCCGATCCGGATCGCCTCACCGACCTGGGTCGGTGCCGTGTCGAGGAGCGGCGGCGCGACCGCGCCGCCACCGACCGCATCGCCGCTCGCCCCGGCCCCATGGCAGGCGGCGCACGTCGCGATGTAGGCGGCTCGGCCGGCGGCCGTGTCGGACGCTGCCGAGACCTGGACGTCGGGGATCGCCGGTCCCGATCCGAGCGACGCGACGTAGGCCACGAGCGCCTGGATGTCGGCGTCGCCGAAGGCCGGCGTGCCACGCCGGACCGGTTGGCCGGGGGCGGGCAGCGGCATCCTGCCTGTCCGGAGCATGAAGTCGGCGCCGGCCGCACCGGATGCCGTGATCGCCGGCCCGTTCGGCGTTCCCTGGCCGCCCGGTCCGTGGCAGGCGGCACAGCTCGCCTGGTACAGGTCGGCGCCGCGAGTCGCCCCCGTGACCTGAGCGGTCGTCGAGGCCACGTCCGAACCGGCGTTGGCTGCGCTGGGAATCCGGTCCGGGGCGAGCGGCCCGGCCGTCACTGCCCAGCCCAGCGCGGCCACCGCGACGACGGCGGCCACGCCGCCGAGGGCGCGACGATCCGGCACTCACCACTCCTGGTCCCGCGGGATGCGCCCTTCGCCCACCAGCCCGGCGCCACCCGCCTTCCGCGGCTCTATCCTGCGCGCGAAGGCCGCCGGGCGTCCAGCGCACATGGAGACCGCGTGACCCTTGTCCACGACGTCCTGGCTCGCGCGGTCGTCCTCGTCACGATCGTGCTCCTCCTGGCGGCGCTCTGGTCCGTCGCCGATGCCCGTGGGTCCGGAGGTACCCGGGACCACCGCTTCGCCGTCGACCGGATGGTCCTGGTCACGCTCGGCGCAACAATCGCGAACGTGATCGTTGGGGCCCTGCTCCTCGCGGGAGGCGGGCATCCCGCGGACCCTCTGCATCTCCTGTACGGCGTTGCATCGGTGGTGACGGTGCCGCTCGGTTGGGTGCTGGGGGGCAGGTCGACTGTCGGTGCGCCGTCGCGCGGGCGACGCGATGTCTGGATCGCCGTCGCGACCGCCGTCCTCCTCGGAATCGAGTTCCGCCTGTACACGACCGGTTAGGCTAGAAGCGGACAGGTTCCGGCGGGACCAGATGGGTGCGGCCCGAACGTACCGGGTCCGCGCGTGACCGGTCGTTCCGATCGGGCTATTGAACGCGACCGCCGTCGAAGGGATCGTCGGAACCGAACGATTTCCGTCCTCGCCGGAGAGCCGTCACCGTGTCCCTCGAGCCGTCCGCCGCCCGTTCGCACCTGGTCGCCCCCGCACGTCGCGCCGTCGTCGCCGTCCTCCTCGGTGGCGTCCTGGCCGCGATCGTCGCGGCGCCCGGCGCCTTCGCGGTCTCGGCGCCCCGTGCCGACCGGGCCCCGGCGAGCACCCAACTGGACGTGCCCACCGGGGTGGTCGAGGGCATCGACGTCAGCCACTGGCAGAACACGATCGACTGGCTGCGGGTGGCCGCTGCCGGCAAGAAGTTCGCGATCATCAAGGCGAGCGAGAGCACCGACTACGTCGACCCGCTCTACGCGACCAACCGGTCGAGCGCCCAGGCCAACGGAATCTGGACCGGCGCCTACCACTTCGCGCGCCCGGACGCGACGACCGGCGATGCCCTCCGCGAGGCCGACCACTTTGCCGACACCCTGCTCCTCGGGCCCGGCGACCTGATCCCCGCCCTCGACCTCGAAGTGAGCGGCGGGTTGTCGATCGCGGCCCTCCAGACGTGGGTGACGACGTTCCTGGGCGAGGTCACGACGCGGACCGGTGTGCGGCCCATGATCTACACCAGCCCGGCTTTCTGGAAGAAGTACATGGGCGACAGCCAGGCCCTCGCGGATGCCGGCTACAAGACGCTCTGGGTCGCCCACTGGAACGTGACAACACCATGGGTGCCGGCGAACAACTGGGGCGGGCGCGGCTGGACGTTCTGGCAGTACTCGAATTGCGGCACGGTTTCCGGGATCTCGGGCTGCGTCGACCTCGACCGCTACAACGGGACCGACCTGATGCCGGTCGCGTATTCGGCCTTCAACCTGACCGCCACGAGTGCCGGGCAGGTCAAGCAGGGTCGGACGGGCTCCGCGACGATCGGGATCGCCCGGATCAACTTCGACGCGGCGGTCGCCCTCGACGTCAGCGGCCTGCCGGCCGGCACGACCGCGGCCTGGGATGCGAGCCCGACGTCGGATACGAGCTCGGCGCTGGCGGTGTCGACGGACGCGGCCGTGACTCCGATCGGCAGCTACCCCTTGACGATCACCGGGGTCGGCGACGGACTGACACGGACAACGACGCTGACCCTCGTCGTCGCCGATGGCATTCCGCCGACAGTCGTCGCGCCGGTGACGAGGCTCTGGACCGGGACCCTCGGGTCGACCGTCCCGATCCTCGTGTCGTGGGGCGCGAGCGACCCGAGCGGGATCTCGGCGACGGCGCTCCAGCGAAGCGTCAACGGAGGAAGCTGGTCCTGGGTCCACGTCTCCGGCCCGACGGTCAGGTCTGTCCTGGAATCCACGCCACTGGGAGCGACGGTCCGGAACCGGGCACGGGCCACCGATCGCCTCGCCAACGTCAGCACCTGGGCGACCGGTCCGGCCGTCAGGCCGCTTCTGACCCAACAGACCTCGACAGCCATTCGCTACTCGGGCACGTGGCGCAGCCTGGCCACCTCCTCGGCGTCGGGCGGCAGCATCCGCTATTCGACGTCCCGCGGAGCGAGTGCGAGCTTCACCTTCACCGGCGTCAGCGTCGCCTGGGTCGCGGCCCGCGGTCCGAGCCGTGGATCGGCCCGCGTGTACCTCGACGGCGCCTACGCCGGGACCGTCAGCCTGTACGCCTCCAGCGGCCACTCACGGGCGATCGTCTTCGCTAAGACTTTCGGGGTGAACGGCAGCCACACCCTCCGGATCGTGGTCCTCGGGACCAGCGGCCATCCCCGTGTCGACGTCGATGGCTTCGTCCGCCTGTCGATGAGCTGACGCCGGCCGCAGGCGGCGCCAAGCCCACCGCGGGGGCCGCCGTGCGGTCCGGTGGGACCGACTCGACCACGACGGCCGGATGATGTCGCGGATGGACGTTCAAGCCCGCCAGGCGACATCCCGCGACGTCGACCGCGCAACCGAGATCATCGCGTTGGCCTTCCTCGACGACCCGGTCTGGTCGGTCGCCCTCGCCCGCTCCGATGAAACGACCGACCATCACCGGGCCTACTGGAGGTACTTCGTCGACGGCGCGCACGCCCAGGGAGGCCTCTGGCTGGCGGGCGACGGTGCGGCGGTCTCCGTTTGGATCCCGCCAGGGGGATCAGAGCTGTCAGGGCCGGCCCTCGCCGAGTTGGCTGCGTTCAATCGCCGGGCGCTAGGCGACGGGGGTGCCGGGGAGATGGACGAGCTGTACGAGCGCTTCGAGAGCAACCATCCCGCGGCCGAGCCCCACGCCTACCTGAGCCTGCTCGCGACCCATCCGGATTTCCGGGGGCGCGGGATCGGACAGGCGCTCCTCGCCGAGAACCTGGCCCGCTGGGACCGGCTGGGCCTTCCGAGCTACCTCGAGTCCACCAACCCGGCCAACGACCATCGCTACGAGCGGGCCGGGTTCCGTCGGGTCGGCTCGTTCCGCGCGGTCCGCGACGACGCACCGATCACGACGATGTGGCGACCCGCCCAGGCGGCGGGGTAGGGAAGGGCTCAGCCGGGTCGGGCGGAGCCGGGGCCCCCGGCTCGGATCCCCTCTTCGAGAGGCGCCGGCACGACCCGCCGGCGGAGCTGCGGATAGGCGATCACGAAGCCGTCGGCATCGATCTCGAGGTCGCTCTGGAACGACCCTGAGCGGTAGCGGACGACGGCGCCGTCGGCC
>Ga0207646_10006724_pt1 | contig 11843 bp, 11 predicted proteins | sample KBSK5502metaG_FD_184343 | JGI IMG/M metagenome (GOLD analysis project Ga0207646, IMG submission 184343) | Corn, switchgrass and miscanthus rhizosphere microbial communities from Kellogg Biological Station, Michigan, USA - KBS K5-50-2 metaG... | ecosystem: Host-associated > Plants > Roots >...
TCCGCGGCCGATCATGCGGTGGCGGCCGGGCGGGATGTGAACATCAGCGCTGATCGCGGCGGGCTTGCTGCCGGGGTGATCCACGGGAACGTGGCGCCGCCGGGCCCTACTCACCCGGGTCCGGCGACGAGCTAGCCGGGCCCGGTGGGGACCGGGGGCCTGGCGCCGTCTTCGCCGACCGCGGCGGGACCGCGATAGGCCAGGTGATCCAGCAGCGCCCGGGGGTCACCGGCAAGCCGGTGCGGCTGGCCAGCCCGCCGTCGCTGCTGGCCGGGCGCGAGGATCTGCTCGCGGACCTGCACACCCGGCTGACCGGCGGCGATGGGCCGGGGCCGCGGACGGTGGCCCTGTGCGGCTTCGGGGGCGCCGGGAAGACCAGCGTGGCGCTGGCGTACGCGCACCGGCACCTGGCCGAAGTCGGGGTGGCCTGGCAGCTTGCCGCCGAGGATCCGACGGTGCTGGCTGACGGGTTCGGTCAGCTGGCAGCCCAGCTCGGGGCCCGGGATGTCGCTGATACCAGGGATCCCGTGGCGTCGGTGCACGGAGTGCTCGCCGCGTTCCCGGGCGCGTGGCTGCTGATCTTCGATAACGCGCCGGACCGGGCATCGGTGGAGGCGTTCCTACCGCCGGCCGGACCCGGGCGGGTGCTGATCACCAGCCAGAGCGCGCTGTGGTCCCGCGGGCAGGCGCTGGAGGTGCCGGTGCTCGACACCGAGGTCGCCGCGGGGTTCCTGGCCGGCCGGACCGGCGACACCGACCGGCGGGCGGCCTGGGACCTGGCCGGCGCGCTGGGCGGGCTGCCGCTGGCGCTGGAGCAGGCCGCCGCCTACGTCCAGGCCAGCGGGGACAGCCTGGCCGGTTACCTGGCATCGTTCGTGCAGCGGCGCCCGGAGATGCTCAGCCGTGGCGAGCCGACCGGGTACCCCGAGACGGTGGCCACCACCTGGAGGTTGGCGTTTGAGGACGTGCGGCAGGCCGCGCCGGGCGCGGCCGGGCTGCTGCGGCTGCTGGCGTTCTGCGCGCCTGAGGCAATCCCGCTGCGCCTGCTGCTGCAGCCCCGCCCGGACCTGGCCGGGCGGCTGGGTGAGGAGGTGGCGCCGGTGCTGGGGCCCTTGATGGACGATCGCCTGGCGGCCGGTGACGCGATCGGGGCGCTGCGCCGCTACTCACTGATCAGCCCGCCTGCCGACGGGTCGGTGTCCGTGCACCGGCTGGTCCAGGCCATCACCGCCGATCAGATGCCAGCCGAGCTGGCCCGGCAGTGGCAGCACGCCGCTGCTGCCCTGATCGAGAACGCGATCCCCGACGACACCGCGTTGCCGGAGACCTGGCCAGTATGCGCACAACTGCTGCCGCACGCCCAGGCGGCGTTGGCCGATGACAGCGCCGGGATGGCCCGGATCGCTAACTACCTAGGAAATAGCGGCAGCTATGCCCTCGCCCGCGATCTCCAGCAGAAAGTAGCTGAGGCAAGGGAACAGATCCTTGGCCCGGAGCACCCGGCCACCCTTTCCGCCCGGCGCCAGCTCGCCTTCTGGACCGGGCAGGCGGGAGACCGGGCCGACGCGCGCGACCAGTACGCCGCGCTGCTGCCCGTGTGCGAGCGGGTCTTCGGCCCGGAACACCCGGACACCCTGACCGGCCGCAGCAACCTCGCTCACTGGACCGGGGCGGCGGGGGATGCGGCCGCCGCCCGCGACCAGTACGCCGCGCTGCTGCCCGTGTGCGAGCGGGTCTTCGGCCCGGAACACCCGGACACCCTGATCGCCCGCGGCAACCTCGCCCTCTGGACCGGGGCGGCGGGGGATGCGGCCGCCGCCCGCGACCAGTACGCCGCGCTGCTGCCCGTGTACGAGCGGGTCCTCGGCCCGGACCACCCGGAGATGCTGATGGGTCGCGCCAACCTCGCCTACTGGACCGGGGCGGCGGGGGATGCGGCCGATGCGCGCGACCAGTACGCCGCGCTGCTGCCCGTGTACGAGCGGGTCCTCGGCCCGGAACACCCGCACACCCTGGGCGCCCGCGCCAACCTCGCCAGTTGGACCGGGGAGGCGGGGGATGCGGCCGATGCGCGCGACCAGTACGCCGCGCTGCTGCCCGTGTTCGAGCGGGTCCTCGGCCCGGAACACCCGGACACCCTGGGCGCCCGCGCCAGCCTCGCCGACTGGATTGAGAGGGCGGAGCGCGGCCCTGGCAGGACGTGAAGTAGCTCCGGCATGTTCACTCATGCCGTGTTCGCAGGTGAGCTTGGCTAAGCAGCAGCACATAAAGGAAGGCCCTCGCGCCAGATGGCCATAGCTTGTTTACTACGTCCCACGGCGGCTTTGATTGCAACTCAGGACCATGATCGCGTAGGAGCGCCCGCTCGCTATCGCCCGAGTGGTTGCATAACTATCCATGCCCGCTGGACCGCGCAACGTCCGGATTTGCCGCCGACGGGCGATGAGAACCGCCCAGTTTACCGCTGTGCGGCACGTGGGTAACCGTGTCTGTCGCTCAAGGGTTGCATCTCCCGCCGGCGCGGTTCGGGCCAGCCCACGGGTGCTCAAGCACAAGCTGGGCCCGGCCGGGTCGGCGGGCGCGGTCTGGGGGGTAAGGGGGCAGTGGAGGTGGCGGCGGGATTTTGTCGTACCTGTGGGTGAGGATGAGCGGATGGCTATCGGAAAGCTCAAGACGGTTATCCTGGACGCACCGGACATCGCCCGGCTGTCGGCGTTCTACAGCGAGCTGGCCGGCTGGACCCAGAGGTACGCCGACCACGAGTGGATCACGATGACCACCGGCGACGGTTGGCGGATCGGCCTGCAGAGCGCTCCTGACCATGTGCCGCCGCAGTGGCCGGACGCATCGCATCCGCAGCAGGCCCACCTCGACCTGGGCGTGCCGGATCTGGCCGTGGGGACGCAGAAGGCGGTCGGGCTGGGGGCGAAGCTTTTGCGGGAGAACGAGCGCTGGAACACCCTCGCCGACCCGGCCGGCCACCCGGTCGACCTGTGCCTGGCCCAGGACAACGAGACGACGACGCTGATGGGCGTGATGCTCGACTGCCCCGACGCCAAGGTGCTGAGCGCGTTCTACTCCGGCCTGCTGGGCAAGCCCGTCACCTACGAGGGCGACGGCGTCGCGATGATCGGCGAGGACGGCGACCAACCGGTCATGTTCCAGCAGATCGAGAACTACCAGGCCCCGCGGTGGCCGGATCCGGCGTACCCGCAGCAGGTCCACCTCGACGTGACGGTCGAGGAGATCGAGGCGGGCGAACAGGGCGCGCTGGCGCTCGGCGCGGCCCGGCTGGACGGCGAGGGCGAGAACTGGCGCGTGTACGCCGACTCAGCAGGCAAGCCGTTCTGCCTGCTCTGGAACGCCGACTAGAAGCACTACGGAGTCGCGTTGTTACAGGGACAGTGCATCCACAAGGCTACGGCCGCATGGGCACGGCTCTGATGACCCGCCCTGAGTGCCGCGACAGCCGCGCGAATAGCCGCCGTTATGGTCGGTGATCCCGTAGCCCGAGATGGCTGTGCAAGCTCGGCCGAATGAATGATCTGTATCGGTTCAGGTGGCCGGGCTGGGCCATCCCGGCCCGGCGCCAGTGACCCGGTGAAGCCGCCCGGACTGGTTCAACGCCGCGGCGCGCGATCGAATTCGGGTTGCCGCCCGGGTGCCTTCCCGGCGAGGCTGCCCGGTGTGCAGATGCATGCCAACCAGCTGAGCGTCCCTGCGGAGATGGTGCGCGCGCTGGTCGATGAGCAGTTCCCCCAGTGGCGATGCCTGCCCGTTCGGAGTCTCGCTGCATCGGGGACGGTCAACGCGATCTTCCGCATCGGCGAGCGGCTGGCGGCCCGGTTCCCGCTGCAACCCCAGAAGGCCGAAGTGGCACGGCGGCGGCTGGCGGCCGAGGCGGACGCCGCCCGAGAGCTGGCAGGCCGCACCCGGTTTCCCACGCCCGAGCCGGTCGCCATCGGTGAACCGGGGGCGGGCTACCCGCTGCCCTGGTCGGTGCAAACCTGGCTGCCCGGCGTCGCCGCCACCGAGGAGGATCCGGGCGGATCGGCCGCGTTCGCGCACGACCTTGCCGAATTCATCACCGGCGTGCGGGCCCTAGACACCCGCGGCCGGGCCTTTCGCGGCACCGGCCGAGGTGGCGACCTGCGATCCCACGACGCGTGGATGGAAACCTGTTTCCAGCACAGCGAGGAGCTGCTGGACGTTGCCCGGCTCCGCCGCGTGTGGGCACACCTGCGCAGTCTGCCGCGCAGCACAGCCCCGGATGTGATGACCCACGGCGACCTTATTCCCGGCAACGTGCTGGTATCCGGCGGGCGCCTGGCCGGGATCCTGGACGTCGGCGGCCTCGGGCCGGCCGACCCCGCTCTAGATCTTGTATGCGCCTGGCACCTGCTCGAGCCAGGGCCGCGGCACGTTCTCCGCGACGACCTCGGCTGCGACGACCTCGAATGGGAGCGCGGCAAGGCATGGGCCTTCGAGCAGGCCATGGGAGCAGTCTGGTACTACACCCACAGCAACCTGGCCATGAGTCGGATGGGCCAGCGCACCCTCGAACGCATCTTGGCCGGCGAACCGTCCCGCTGATCGCAACGCGTGACCGGCCAGCAGTAAGAATCCGCGCGCTCAGCCGCCGCTATGCGCGCCCCGTCCCGGTCTGACGGGTTGCCACCATCGGCGCGCCGAACACGTCGTTCTGGTTGCTGCCCCCTGCCGAGTTGGCGGCCGGCCGGGCGCGGTGTCATTGTGATGAAGGAGCGGCTGGCGAGAGCTGGCCGTCACCGATGCGGCTCCCGGGGCGTTGTTCTGGTTCCGGGCGTCAAGACGGAACTTCCTCAGGCGGAGGAGGCGAGCCCTCTGCTGGCGCGTCCTCCGCGTCGGCGTGTGCTTCTGCAGCCTCGCGGACGCCGGTGGATGTGCTGGCACGTCCGCTGGTGGGTGTTTCGCCGCCGCGTGCCTGCGCCGCCCGGCAGGCCGGCTGCCGGCTCGGGAGTGATCGCGGCAGCCCGAACCACGGCAGCACGCTGGCCTCGAAGCGGGTCATGCCGCAGATCCGGTCGCCGGCCAGGGTGAGCACGTAGAAGGCGGTCGCGTGGCTGGTGCCGCCGGGGCCGCGCAGGTAGGCGCCGAACGCGGGCTGGCCGTTGGCTCGCGCCGGGACGAGGTCGAACCTGCGGCCCGCGGCGAGCAGGCTGGCGCAGAAGCGGGTCACGACATCGCGGCCCTCGTATCCGAAGGGCATCGGCGGCATCGCGATGAAGACGTCGTCGGTCAGCAGGGCCACCAGCGCGTCGAGGTCGGCGGACTCCCACGCGCGGGCGAACTTGGCCACGATCGCGTCCTCGGCGGGTGAGCCGGCGGTGGGCGGCGGCTGGTGGCCGGCGGCCGGCGGCGGCCGGCGCTGCAGGCTAGCGCGGGCTCGTTTGAGGGCGCTGTTGACCGATTCGACGGTCACCTCCAGCATGCCGGCCACCTCGCTGGCGTGGAAGCCGAGGACGTCGCGCAGGATGAGGACGGCGACCTGGCGCGGCGGCAGGGCCTGCAGGGCGGTCACGAAGGCCAGCGAGATGGCTTCGGCCTGCTCGTAGCGGGCCTCCGGGCCGAGCGGCACGCCGGCGGCACCGTCGAGGAGGGCGTCAGGGAACGGCTGCAGCCAGACGGCCTCGGCGCGCGGGGTCGGCACGGGCGGTTCGAACTGAGCCATGTCCCACTTCCTGGCCGCGCGCCGGCTCGCCGCGCGGCGCGCGTCGAGGCACCGGTTGGTGGCGATCTTGTACAGCCAGGTGCGAATCGAGGCGCGTCCCTCGAACCCGGCGAGGCTTTGCCAGGCGGTCAGCAGCGTGTTTTGGAGGGCGTCCTCGGCGTCCTGGAAGGATCCGAGCATCCGGTAGCAGTGCACCTGGAGCTCTCGAAGGTATGGCTCGGTCAGCTCCCGGAACGCGTCGCCGTCCCCGGCCCGCGCCTTTGCGATCAGGTCGGCTGTCGCCACCCTCGCGTCACCTTCTTCCCGCACCTTGCTGCACGTCCATCTTGTATAGGCGCTGCCCGGGGGGCGAACTGGGCGGCTCGCAGGCGGCCAGTTTCCCGGCGCCCCGGCGCCTGCATCATCGACGGCTCGGACGATCCGAGCGAAACGGCTTCGGAGGCTGATAATGGAATCGCCGACACCGGCCGGGCGCGCGGCGCCCGCCGTTCTGGATCCGCGCCGCTGGCAGGCGCTGGCGCTGTTGTGCGGCGCGTTCTTCATGGTGCTGCTGGACGGCACGATCACGATCGTGGCGCTGCCCTCGATCGGGGCCAGCCTGCGCTTTTCGGAGCAGGGCCTGCCGTGGGTGCTGAGCGGCTACGCGCTCGCCTTCGGCGGCCTGCTGCTGCTCGGCGGGCGCGCGGCGGACCTGCTGGGGCGCCGCCGCGTGTTCCTGGCCGGCGTCGCATTGTTCACCGCCGCGTCGCTGGGGTGCGGGCTGGCCTGGTCGCCGGCGGCGCTGCTGGCCGCCCGCGCGGTCCAGGGCGCCGGCGCCGCGATCATGACCCCGACCGCCCTGTCGATCATCTCCACCACCTTCACCGACGGCACCGAGCGGACCAAGGCGCTCGGGATCTGGGGCGCGCTCGGCGGCATCGGCGCCACCACGGCGTGGCTGATCGGCGGCCCGCTGGTCGACGGCCCCGGCTGGCGGTGGATCTTCTTCATCAACATCCCCGCCGGCCTGGCCGCGCTCGCGCTGGCGCCCATGCTTTTGCGCGAGAGCCGGGGCTCGCTGACGAGGCGAAGCTACGACCCCGCCGGGGCGCTCACCATCACCGGCGCGCTCGTGCTGCTCGTCTACGCGGTCATCCAGGCGCCGCACGCCGGCTGGGGCAGCCCGCGCACGATCCTGCTGTTCACCGGCTCCGCACTGCTGTTTGCCGTTTTCGCGGTGATCGAATCGCGCCACCGGGCGCCGCTGGTGCCGCTGCGCATCTTCCGCTCCCGCACGCTCGCCGCCGCGGACACGCTGACGGTGCTGATCGGCGCCGTCGCGGTCGGCATGCCGTTCGTCCTCACCCTGTACGAGCAGCGGGTGCTCGGCTACTCGGCCCTCAAGTTCGGGGTCAGCACGGTGGTGCTCGCGGTCGCGGTCACGGCCGGCGCGATCGCCGGCCAGGCCGCGGTCCAAAGGGCCGGCTTCCGCCCGGTCGCCGCGGCCGGCCTGGCGCTCATGGGCGCGGGGTCGCTGGTGCTCACCCAGGTCTCCGCGGGCGGCGGCTACTTCCCGGACATCTTCGCCGGGCTGCTCTTGTCCGGCCTGGGGATCGGCCTGGCCTTCGTCACCGCCACGGTCGCGGCGCTCGCCGGCGTCGCCGAGCACGAGGCCGGGCTCGCCTCGGGCCTGAGCAACACCGCCTTGCAGATCGGCACCGCGCTCGGCGTGGCCATCGTCTCGACCGTGGCCGTCTCCCGCTCCGCCGGCTACCTGGCCGCGCACCACGGCGCGAACCCGCTCGTCGTGCTGACCGCGGGGTACCAGTCCGCCTTCGTGGCCTGCGCCGTGCTGGCCGGGATCGGCCTCGCGCTGACCCTCCTGCTTCCCGGCCGGCCGCCGAAAGCAGCGCACCGGTTGCCGGAGCCGGTCCCGGCGACCAGAGCCGGGGATTGAGGAGACCAGAACCAAAGCCGATTCTCACCACCCGCACCGCCCGCGGCGACGGTAGCTGGCAACACCAATCAGAAGGAGAACCGAAATGGGAAAGATCATCGTGAGCGAGAACGTCACGCTCGACGGAGTCATCCAGGACCCGGCCGGTGACGAAGGCTTCCGGGCCGGCGGCTGGGTCGGCCTGATCAAGGACAGCCCGCAGCTCGGCAAGCTCGCGCTGGAGGAGGCGCTGGCCGCCGGGGCCTTCCTGCTGGGCCGGCGCAGCTACGAGTGGCTGGCTGCGCGGTGGCCCTCCCGCAGCGGCGAGCTGGCGGACAGGCTGAACAGCCTGCCCAAGTACGTCGTGTCCTCGACCCTGCAACATCCCGCCTGGACCAACTCGACGGTCCTCAAGGGCGACGTTCTGAGCGAGGTTTCGGCGCTGAAGCAGCAGCTAGACGGGGACATCGTCGTCGCCGGCAGCTTCCAGCTCGTCCACGCGCTGATCGAGCACGACCTGGTCGACGAGCTGCGGCTGAAGATCTTCCCGGTCGTGCTCGGGGCCGGCGCGCGCCTGTTCGGCCAGACCAGCAACAACAAACCCATGCGCCTCACCGGCACCCAGACCCTCGAGGGCGGCATCGCCTACCTCACCTACCAGCCCGTCCGAAGCGCCTAACGGGCCTCCGACGGCGCCAACGGCCCGACATGCTCGCGAGGCGCTCTCCCCCGGGCAGGCACCCGGGAGAGCGCCTCGCCAGCAGCCGGTGACCACAAGGCGGACCACAGCGATGAGGACGCCGCCACCACGTTCATTGCCCAGGTACTGGAGATCCCCCGCGCTGGTCGCGCAACACCACGACCGCGCATCCCGCCTGGCGCTTACCGCTTCCCGCGCGGACTTGCTCAAGACCCCGGCCCAAGCATGGCCACGCTCATTTAGGGCTGCTGACACCTAACGGGCGAATCTGCGCTCGCGTGATGCTGAGCGTTCTGGGCTGGAGAGAAGCGAATATTCGGCGATCCGCGCCAAGTCGGGCCAAGAATCGTATGACTCTTGGTAATTAGCGCCCGGCTGGTGCCAGCGCGCATGGAACCGCCTGTGTTGTCGCCACCGCTGTTGTGTGCGCCCGCCACTTTCGCCATGCCGGTTCGGCAGGGAGTCGTGGGACCGGCGGATCGGTACGCCAGGCCTGTCCCCGGCACGGGCCTTGCGAGCTGTCGGGGTCCGTGTCGATGGGACCTTACCGGCGGTGTCAGTGCTCAGCTTCCGCCGAGTGCTGGTCCGGGCTCAGTCCTCGGTGGGATCGGCGGCATGATGCCGGGGTGCTCCGGAGCGGCGGCGCGCCTGTGGCCGCGGGGCATCGCCATTCCCCTGCCGGGCACCCGCGTGTACGATTTCGTCACCCGCCGGCCCGGCGCCTCCCCACTCACATCGTGAAGGGAGTTCCGATGGCACACCAAGGCAGCCTGGAGCTGCTCAGGGATCCCGTCGCCGAGGCGCTCGTGGGATCTGCGAACCCAGCGCGGCTGGCCTACACCTGGATGGATGGATCACCCCGGGTCGTGCCGATCTGGTTTCACTGGACCGGTGATCAATTCGTCCTCGGATCGCCGCCGAAGGCCCCCAAGCTCAAGGCGCTCGCCAAAGACCCCAGAGTTGCGCTCACGATCGACGACAACGCCTGGCCGCACAAGGTGATGCTGGTACGTGGGCACTCCAGCGTTGAGCTGCTCGATGACGTGAGCCCGGAGTATGAGCTTGCCGCTACCCGGTACTTCGGGCCTGAGCAAGGCCCGGCATGGGTAAGCACGCTGCGCGGCAAGCCCATGGCCCGTATCGCGATAACCCCGCAGTGGGTAGGAATCCTGGACTTCCAGACTCGCTTCCCCAGCGCCCTGGCAATCTAGCTCCCCCGGTCCAAACGCGCACCGAAACGCCCCGCCAACCTGCCGAGCGCTCGCACCGCGCCTGACCCTGAACCCTGAGCGTGATCAGTTCGCCCACTGGCTCGGACAACTTGTGGCGTGATGAGCGAGGGCGTGCCTGATGCCGCGGCTGCGGCGCAGGTGCAGCTGCGAATGCCCGGTGGCTTCAGCCTGCGCTGGACACGGTGGAGTCCGCCCGGCTGCGGCCCGCGGGCTGGCGCACCGATCCGGCGAGCGTCTGGGTTGTCATGGGTTCTCGGTGTGGAGGCCAGCGAGCGCTGCGCGAGGCTGACGTCCGCCGCAGGCGCGCTGGCGGGCGGCCAGCCAGCGGGGTGGGCCTGCTGGCGCGGGCTCGCCGGGCAGCAGACCCGCGCAATGCGCCCGCTTGCGCATCGCGGTCGATGACCGGACCGATCTGCACGCTGCGGTACCAGGCAGGGAAATGGCTGTCCGGTGCGTGCGGCAGGCTCGGCCCGGCCGGGATTGAAGCGGCACGCTGTGGGCACGATACTGGCCGGCAGGGCCGGTCGGATCTGTGTCCCTGTGCTGGGGGTGGTTGTGATGGCCAAGTACCTGCTTTTGTTCAGCTTCACCGGCGAGACGGTCAAACGGTTCATCGCCCAGCCCTCGGACAGGGCGGCCGTCGTCCGGGGGCTGGCGGAGTCGGTGGGCGGCGGCCTGGAGTCCTACTACTGGATGTTCGGCCAGTACGACGGGGCAGCGGTCATCGAGCTGCCGGACTCGCACACCATGGCCGCGGTGAGCCTGGCGGCCACCAGTTCGGGCGCCTTCACGCATCTGGAGACGCACGAACTGATCGAGGCCAGCGATCTTGCTGGGATCGCGGAGCGGGCGAAACAGATCGCCTACCAGCCGCCGGGCGCCTGACACGCACCCGGCTGCCCGGCGTAACCGAGAGCCCGGATGCAGGGTCAAGCGCCTGATCGCCGAAGAGCCCGGGTCCTCATCCCGGACAGGTCGGTTGGTCACGGACGGTGGCAAGCCTCACCACCGGAGAGCACGCATCGCCGCCGATCTGGCGCCGGTTCCAGTCGTGTCAAGCGGCTGCCGGCAGGGTTCATATCCAGATGTTCGGCGCCGTCCCGCCATCATTGTGATGGCAGCGCGCGACGTCCACCGGAATGACCGTCTGGCTACCCTATTGGCTGCATGCGAACTTTCAGGAGGGCCCATGGCCGTCGCGTTTCCCGGACAATCGGCCGAGTACAGGACCGCGCGGAACCGGCTGCTCGACCAGGAGATCGAGCTGCGCCGTGCCATGGAGGCGGTGGCTGAGACCCGGCGGCGATTGCCGCCCGGCGGGGCAGTGCCCCAGGACTACCTCTTTCAGGCGCAAGCGCCAGATGGCAAGCCTGCCCAGGTGCGGCTGTCGGAACTGTTCGCGCCGGGCAAGGACTCGCTGGTGATCTACAGCATGATGTTTCCCCGCGCCGCCGACGACACCAGCCCCGGCCCGCCGGGCGGGCAAACCGCGCTGCTGCCCTTGGCGGAGGGACCGTGCCCGTCGTGCACCGCCCTGCTCGACCAGCTGGACGGCGCGGCCGAGCACGCCGGCCAGCACGTCAACCTCGCGGTCGCCGCGAAGGCGCCGCTAGAGCGCGTCCTCACCTTCGCCGCCGAACGCGGCTGGCGGCAGCTGCGCCTGCTGTCCTCGGCCGGCACCACCTACAACCGCGACTACCTCGCCGAGACCACCGACGGCTCCCAGCAGCCGATGCTGAACGTGTTCCACCGCGACGGGCAGACCATCCGCCACTTCTGGGGCTCCGAGCTCTTCTACGCACCCGTCGATCCCGGGCAAGAACCCCGCCACGTCGACACCCTCGAGCCATTGTGGAACCTGTTCGACCTCACCCCCGAAGGCCGCCCAGCCAACTTGGCATGAGCAGTTCAGCTACTGACCATCCCAGGCCGCAAAGAGACAGCTCACCGGTGTAGCAAAGGTCCGGATCGTACCGGAAACAATCCCAGCTCACTCTGAGTCACGGAGCAAGGCCAGCCGGGCCTGCGCCCTGGCCTCCAGCTTCGGGACGGTTTCAGCCCACCGGTCTTGCAGGATGGCAGCGGTGACCACGATCAGTGGCATCTGGCTCAGGTCGGGCGCCCGCTCCAGCTGGCGCACCATGGCATGGATGTTTAACCCGAACTTACGTGATCTTGAAGTCGGCCGGGGGTTGCTGATCAGGGGTGATGCGTGGGTGCCCAGGCCGGCGGCGGCTGGTTGAGTGGCTACCTGAGCGCGAGGGGGACCGGCGCGCCGAGGAGTTC
>Ga0207646_10006725_pt1 | contig 11843 bp, 16 predicted proteins | sample KBSK5502metaG_FD_184343 | JGI IMG/M metagenome (GOLD analysis project Ga0207646, IMG submission 184343) | Corn, switchgrass and miscanthus rhizosphere microbial communities from Kellogg Biological Station, Michigan, USA - KBS K5-50-2 metaG... | ecosystem: Host-associated > Plants > Roots >...
ATTCAAGCGCTACGACCGAGGTAAAGGGAGGAGCCTCCTGGTAGCGCAGGCGTTCAACGGCGAGCAACCAGTCGGTGGCAGGTTGCACAAACACGGCCATGATCCCTGCCAGCACGAGGTAGCAGACACTCACGAACGTTGCAGCCCAGCGCCAGGGGATGGCATAGGCGGCTGCGACGAGGGTGAAGGCGACCAGCATGCCTGAGAGCAGCGGGAAGACGCTGATACTCGTGAACCCAAGGTCGATAAAATTCTTCGTCTTAAGGGAATCGAAGAGCAGCAGCGTGAAGAGGCTCAGGACCGTTGCCAGGGCCAGGGCCACTCCCAGCGTGGCAGCGCGCCTGACGAACGCCTCACCCCCTGCTCCCTCTCCACTGCGTGGAGAGGGCTGGGGTGAGGCGGCTGCCAGGTGCGCGGCTGAAATCAGCATATAGGCGGCACCAAGCGCAACTATGCCCATGCTGGCGACAAACATCACGTGGAAAGGAGCCCAGATCGCGACATCGATGCCATACAGGGCATGCCAGTAGGCATCCAGTGGAAAGGCGACAGCGGCCGTGAGCGCCGTGAAGCCAACAATATAGGCACCGAACGGACCCGAGAAGATCTCGGCAAAACCTAAACTGTGCTGCGCAATGCTCGTATTGCGCCGTGCCCACCAACTCTCGATGAGCACGGCAAGCAAGCCGGAGATGCCACTCAGGGCGACTCCGCTCAGCATCATGATATGAGGTGGGATGAGCGTGCGATCACGTCCGATATACGAATGCCATTGAATATCCCAGCTTGTGCCTTCAAGAAAAATGATAGCGCCAAGCAGAGCAGTCAATCCCAGGACCAGGCGCAATGTCGAGACGGCCCGCAGCGAGCGTGCCAGAGTGGTTGAGTCATTGAATACCGCTATCCCATCAAATGTCTTGGCCATACACAACGTTCCCTTTCGTCTTTAGAGATGATTAAACTATTGAGTTGCACTAGACATCCTTGAGTCCGGACATAGAGATATCTAGCTATCGAGACCAGTCACAGAAGTAAGGAGCGACAGAACAATGCTGCCCAGTCTCTCGCTGACAATCAGTATAGCTAAACCATGTACGAGAAGTATGACAAAATTGTTACAATTTATACGTTCGGGCGCATTGTTGCATCCTGTCGTACAACAAATGGCCCCCCTGTTCCTCTGCTTGTCAGATGTCTTCCCATGAGATATAATCATGACGGTTCAGGCTACCTCGCTTCAGCCTGCCAGTGAGCCCTGACACCCTTATGAGCGGAGAAAGGCGGAGAAAAGCGTTGGCGTCTGTCTTTTTCGTGAAGCGGGATGTGCTCTGGCATTCATACATCAGCGGATGAGCGCCCTCGCGTCGGAGGCGAGTGCGGCAGAGCTGCTCTTCGGTCTCACAACCTCCACCAGCCACAGCGGCGCGGGGGCTGCTTTTCCAGAACAGCTGGTATCGCACACTGAACCACTCTCGCGTGTCAGAAAGTGTGGAGAGGATACATAGATGCAAGAATCCCAAACATGGCGCACCGTGTTAGCAGACATCCTGAAGCGACCTGGCGAGCGGCAACGGATTGCCAGGGCCTTGGGGATCAATCCACTGACCTTGACGCGCTGGGTGCAGAGCCAATCGAACCCCCGTCCGCACTCTCTGCATCAGCTGCTGACCATCCTACCAGAACAGCAGACGGTGCTCCGCTCGGCGCTCGCCCAAGCATTTCCCGAGGTCACACTGGGCACTAACGCAACAGACGAGGGACCGCAGGAGATTGCCTCGCGCTTCTACGCCGAAGTGCTCCAGATGCTCGCTAGCTCCCCGCTAACGCCAGACCTCTGGTCCGTCCGTAAACGTATTCTCCAGCAGGCGCTCGAGCAACTCGATCCAGGTCGAAGGAGTATCACGATCACGCTTCTGCGATGTGTCCCTCCCTCCACAGGACACAAGGTTCGCAGTGTGCAGGTGATGATGGGTGTAGGGCAGCCCGCTTGGGGAGGTGATGTGGATCATCAAGCCGTCTTCTTTGGAGCTGAGTCCATTGCGGGGCAAGTGGTCTCCACAGGCAGGCCTGTGACTATTGAGAACCTCCAGGAGACGAGACTGATGGCTCCTCCTACCATCCCAGGGCTAGGCAGCCTCAGCGTGTACCCTCTCCAACGTGCAGGCCGTATTGCCGGGACGTTCAACGTCCTTGGTTCGGAGCCTGGGTATCTCCATGCATCCCGACAGGCGCTGATCCAGCAGTACAGCAACCTGACTGCCTTCACCTTCGCCCCTGAGGACTGCTACGCGCTGGAGGACATTCACTTGCACATGATGCTTCCCCCACCGCTGCAAGCGCCCTACCTCACCCGTTTCCGAGAGCGTGTATTTGAGGTCCAAAGGGAAGCAGCCCACACCCAGCAGCCCATGACCAATGCGCAAGCAGAACAGATCGTGTGGCAGCGCATCGAAGAAGAACTCGTCCACGCGGTCTTCTCGACCCAGAGATGAGCAAAGGCGAGCATCGTATCAAACGCTTGGCGTGCTTAGAGCTCCCCTTGCCGTTTTTGCGGTCGTCTTGACCGTGGGAAGGAGGAAGCGAAGACGATCAGAACCGAAATGTTAAGCTCAAACGGGAGGGTTGTGATCACTGTTCCGCTGGCTTCTGCTCGCCATCACCCCTGCTCTTGCAAGGGTTTGAATCGTGGGTAATCACCAGTTCAATCTCCCTTCCCAAAATGCAAAGAGAGAGTTAAGCTGGTATGTGCGATTTCCAGCTCCTTCGAGCCTCTCTAATCATCAAGTAAGCAGCGAAATTAGTCTAAACACCAAAATCAGCAGTAGGTGCCGATTTATCGCGCACACCGCCGATTTATCGGCCCTCTCGGGGGGTGCTATGGTGTCCGCATTTAAAAGTTACTCTGCATGAACAGTCACCCCATGTCACCCTGAGCGAAGCGAAGGGTCTGTCGCGATCGGGAGCGAGATCCTTCGCTGCGCTCAGGATGACTCGGATTTCCTCAATCAGGATGAAAGCTCATGCTATACAATAGGTATTGTGTACGTGTAGTTTTTCGTCGTAATTTGAGAGAAAGCAGGTGATACGCATGCGGCGTATTTGTGTTTTTGCCGGGTCTAATTCTGGGGTGCGCCAGGAGTATCGAGAGGCGGCACGTGCGCTTGGTCAAGAGATGCTTGCTCGTCGGCTGGGATTAGTCTATGGAGGGGCTAGCGTGGGGCTGATGGGAGTGGTGGCAGATGCAGTACTGGCCGGTGGAGGAGAAGTGATCGGGGTCATACCGCGTGCGTTGCTTCGCAGGGAGGTAGCACACGAAGGGCTGACCGAGTTGCATGAAGTGGCCAGTATGCACGAGCGCAAGGCGTTGATGTCTGATCTCGCGGATGGGTTTATCGCACTTCCCGGCGGCTTTGGTACATTTGACGAACTCTTCGAGATTATCACCTGGGCGCAGCTCGGTTTACATAACAAGCCGGTAGGTCTGCTCGATGTCGCCGATTACTTCGCGCCTTTGCGCGCCTTAGTCGTTCATGCCTCCGCAGAAGGCTTTATCCCACCGGCCCACCTGGCTATCTTAATGCAGGAGCATTCCCCCGCTATCTTGCTTGATCGCTTTGCTGCTTATACCCCACCGGGGCGTGTTTCCAAGTGGACGGAGCTTCCACCAGAGCCCTAGTTTTCCAGTAGAAATTGGGCCTATTTCTTGTAACCAATTTCTCCTAATGTCCGTTAGACTGAATATAGCATTATTAGTACTCACGCAAACTATTTGATCCATTGAGGAAGGAGTAAAGAATGTCTTGGCGGGTCACACCCCCTGCTGCCCAGACGTTACGTAGCGCTACCATTCTAATTGTTGAGGATGATGCAGATATTGGAGAGTTTCTCCAGCAGGCTATCGATGAGGAAACCCCTTATACTACGGCTGTCGTATCGGACGGACCTCGTGCCCTGGAGCAGGCCCAACAAGTCCATCCCTGTCTTCTACTGCTGGATTATCTATTGCCAGGGATGAGCGGGTTGGAGGTCTACGACCGTCTTCAGAATATGGAGGAGACACGAGGTGTGCCAGCGATTATGATGAGCGCGACACTCCCAACCGAGGAACTCCAACGCCGTGGCATTTATCAACTGCGCAAGCCGATGGATATTGGTAATGTGATACGTATGATTACTCATGCGCTGGCAAGCTTTGAGGAGCGGTGTATGAGCGAGAGTCAACAATATATTTGAGAGCAAGCTATATCTTCTTGAGCGAATCTGATACAATAGTAGTAACGTCGTTGATCTAGCAACGTGTTTAAAGGAGGGTTTGTACCGTGGCGAACAAAGAGCAGAAAAAGGTGCAGAAAGCACCACCCAAGTCGAACAAACAGAAAAAGGAGATGCAGAGGGAGAAAAAGGCTGCTAAGTCAGCCAACAGTAACTCTTTGAAGAAGGAATGAGGTATGTAGAGCATCTCAAGGAGATTTATGAATCGCACTGGCGGGGTGTTATCCCCGCCAGTACGATTTATAGTAGACTTGACACTCTTGATACAATGCGGATAGTATCCCATCCAATGTTGTCAGGCGCGCAATAAGAGCCAGAGATAACCGTGGCCTGCATGAGAAAAACATGAAGAAATGGGGTGTCGTGTGCAGTCGAAATCTCACGAAGATGCAAACAAACGCGAGCCGACCTCGACGCCAGGGATGGCTCAGGCCAGGCCCGAAATATATACAGGGCAAGAAGACCAGTGGGTTGTACTCCGGAACGAGGTGGAGCATGAAGATACGCAGCGACAGCCAGGGCAAGGTCGGCCAGGCGGAGAGCAGCGAGATACCAGAGACGATGCCAATACCCGCTGGGAGACCTTTGAGTCGCTCGAACAATCCCAGAATCAGGTAGATATTGTGGTTGTAGGTGTAGGTGGTGGTGGTATGAACGCCATCGACCGCATGATAAATATGCGTGTGCGAGGAGTGCGTTACCTTGCATTGAACACCGACGCACAGGTTCTTTCCCTCTCAAGGGCGCCCCACCGTATCTGCCTGGGTGAGCGTTATACAAAAGGTCTCGGAGCAGGTGGCAATGCCGCAATAGGTGCGCGGGCAGCAACTGAAAGCACAGAAGAGATTCAGGCTGCTTTAGCTGGTGCCGACCTGGTATTTATTGCTGCCGGTATGGGTGGGGGAACCGGGACAGGAGGTGTCCCGGTTGTCGCCTCAATTGCCAAAAAAATGGGGGCGCTTACCGTTGGTATTGTCACCCTGCCGTTTGCATTTGAAGGATCGCTGCGAAGGCGCATTGCCGGGGAGGGCCTGGCGGCATTAAGCGCTGAAATTGATGCGTTGATTACGGTGCCAAATGATCGCCTGCTCTCTGCTACCGGGCGAGATCACAGCCTCAGTGATGCTTTTAAGCTCGCCGATGATATTCTACGCCAGGGCGTGCAGGGTATTGCCGAAGTAATCAATGTACCAGGGCTGGTCAATGTAGATTTCGCAGATGTGCGCAGCGTGCTGCGCGAGGCTGGCACGGCATTGATGAGTATCGGGCAAGGGCAGGGGCGCAATCGCGCGCAGCAAGCGGCTGAAGAAGCTATTGCGGGTGGCTTTCTCAATGTGTCTATTCGTGGCGCACAGCGTGTGCTCTTCAACATTAGTGGCGGCGAAGACATGACACTTTTTGATGTCAACGAGGTAGCAGAATATATTGGAAAAGCTATTGATGACACGGCTGATATCACATTTGGAGCTGTCATCGACTCCAGGCTAGACGATATGATCCGAGTCACCTTAATTGCTGCAGGCATGCAGGAATCGCCAGGCAGGCGCATAGCGGGAATCCGCCAGGAGCAACCCCGCGTTCCACCGGGTACGCCGGTGCGTGCAGGGTCTGCAGGCCCTGCAGGTCCTGCAGGTCTACCAGATCCACAAATAGAACAACCTCCGCGCCCATCTCGCTTTGCCGGCCACCCGGCGCGTCCGCAGCGCAGTCTTGATGACCTGCGTGGGCTTCGCAGCATGGGCCGCCGCTATGAGACACCGAGAACAAAAGAGAGGACCGCGGAGGAAGGTGAATTAGAGGTCGAGGATGTGGATATGCCTCCGTTTTTGAAGTAGTATCCTGACCCGATAAATCGGCCCCCTACAGGTCTTTGTCAGCGGCAACAGCGCGTCCATGTTCGCCGCCTTTTTTACCGATCTTTGAATAGAACGCAGAGCCTTGTTGACGCTTAGTGGACTCGCCACCTTTTTTGCCAATTTCAGCATAAAACTTGGGTCCGCGTTTCTCCTTGACAGTCTCGCCTCCCTTTTTGCCGATTTTGGAATAGAATTCAGGACCATACTTCTCGCGTACGGCCTGACCGCCACGCTTAGCCTTTTGTGATCCTGGTTCTGGTCCACGTTTATTGTTTGCCATAATACGTCCCACCCTTCTGAAGCTACATTTACCTGGCTTACGATGCGGTGAGATATTCTCCCTGGCGAACACCTCGCTGCTTTCCTACGGGGACTGATGTTTGCGCGCACGCGCCACGCGATTGGCAATCATTGCTGCCGTGATACCTGCGCCAATACCGTTATCGATATTGACCACAGAAAGACCTGGCGCACATGTTTGCAACATCGAAAGCAATGCGGCAACGCCCTTGCCGCCCAATCCATAGCCAACTGACGTTGGCAAGCCAATTACAGGAACAGGAACCAGTCCTGCCACTACCGATGGTAACGCGCCATCCATGCCGGCCGCTACGATGATTGCATCAACTTCTCTGGCGAGAAGACTCCTCAATGGCTCCAATAAGCGATGCAATCCCGCCACACCCACGTCATAGATGCACGTTACCTCACACCCCATTTCTTCTGCAATGAGTGCAGCTTCCTCCGCTACAGGAATATCGGATGTGCCAGCGCTGATTACGCCAACAAGTCCTCCTGTGCTACGACGTACATAGTCAGGTCTGTAGATCACTACCGCGTGAGCAGGTTCGCGGAAGCGAACGGTATATGCTTGAAACGACTCCCGCAGCGCCTCTACGGCTTCTGGTTGAACTCGACTGATAACCGCGCGTCCCGTCTCCTCCAGGATATTCCGGGCCATCGTGATGATCTGCCCTAGTGCTTTTGTTTCGCCAAAGATGACCTCCGGCACCCCTTTGCGCTGCTCGCGCTGAAGATCAGGGCGAATCTCGATTACTGATGAGGTATGATTACTCTCTGAATTCTGCAATTTCTGCTGAAATCCGCTCGAAAGCGTTGCTCCATCCCGCTGCTCAAGACTCTGTTGACTACCCCCATTATCCTGCTTAAACGCTTCCTGGCCGAGCATAAAGTTGAGCTCATCCCATTCGTCAGCTTGATGACCCACAGAAATATACACCCTTACTAGAGGTTACTATAAAAATCTCATCTAGGAGTTCTCCAACCAGTCACAGTGTAACACAGTTCCACCAAATGAGCAAGGCACCGCTTGCCTGCCTGGACATTTAGAGCGAAGGCTTCCCGTGAGCGGACTGGAGAGGGATCCTGGCTGTCATCCTGAGCGAAGCGAAGGATCTCTGCGCCCGTCGAGCCAGACCCTTCGCGGAGTTTCCCCTGAGCGAAGCGCATGGGCTCGGGGTGACAGGCCTCTCTCCAAATGTCTATTGCCTGCCTATGTTACAATCTAGTGGTAACCTGGGGTAATCATTAGTCCGAAAAGATGGTTGATAATGAACACTGCCCGTTTTGTAGCGTTGAAATGTAGCGTTTTATGTATGGCGTTGCTGCTCTTGCTAGTAGCATGTGGCCCAACAGCAAGTCCGATTACGCCACAGGCAACCGTCACTATTAGCAATACATTTCAATCACAAGTTTCGCCGATACCGACCGTTCCGGCATATCGATGTGGAGCGTGGACGTCAAACAATGCCCCCGGGGGTTCCTCGACGATAACCATCTACGCGAGGCTTACCAAAGATATCGCGGGAGTCAATGGTGCAACAGCTACAGCGGTCGTTCATTTCCAGGGCGGAGACCAGACGCTCGATCAACATCCTGTGAGTGACGCGGGGGGATACGTCTCGTTCACGCTGCCCCTTCAAGGCCGCCAGCCGGATAAGATTCCAGCCACAGTTGATGTATCTTTCACGAACTTCCCCGGAGGCACTGTGGGCTGCACGCCGGCTTTTTTCACACCGACGTGAGTTTCTGGCAGCCCGGACAAAAATGTGTACCGCGTTGAGCGACGATGATGCGTTCGACAGGCGTGCCACAGCGCACACACGGTTTTCCTTGCTGGTGGTACACACGGACATGGTTATAATTATCGCCGGCCTCCCCCCACAGATCGCGATATTCGTTGAAAGATGTTCCCCCATGCTCTATGCCGAGTGTCAATACCGAGACGATGCCCTCGTGCAGGCGTTGTATCTCGAGAGGTGTGAGCGTATTGGCGCGGCGCAAGGGATGGATAGAGGCATAGAAAAGCGCTTCGTCCGCGTAAATATTGCCCAGACCTGCAACCACCTCCTGGTTCAGCAGCACCTGTTTGATCGCGCCTTTGCGTGCAGAAAGGCTCTTAACCAGGGTTTCGACGGTAAAATCCTGGCTTAATGGTTCCGGTCCCAATCCTTTTAAGGCCTCTGATTCGCGCGCGCCCGGCCATAGTTCGATACGCCCAAATTTGCGTGGATCGGTGAAGAGCAAGCGCCTTCCATCGGCCAGATTGAAGCAGACGCGGCAATAAAGAAGATTGCTTTCTTCTATAGTGGACGAGCCTGTCGAAGCTGCTCCGTCGTCTCCGGATTTTCTAAAAGTCGGGCCTTTGATATTCCAGGCAACGGGGTCGCCAGATTGTAAACCGGTATCAATTTCCCAGCCTCGCGGGAGGAGGAACAGGTTACCTGTCATACGGCGGTGTATGGTAAGGAGGAGCTGGCCGCTCAGGTCTACCAGGAGAAATTTCCCCCGGCGTCGTACTCCGAGTATAGAACGATCAGCAATTTCAGCGAGGAAACCGGCGGGGTCGGGATGACCAATCGTGCGCTCCCAGAAAATAAGTGCATCATGTATGGTCGCGCCTACGATGGCATGATGCAGTTGGCGGGCGGTGTGCTCTACTTCTGGCAGTTCTGGCATAGCTATATAACTCTATCTTCTGACTTTATTCATGCAGTTTAAGGCATGGTTCAAATGAACGTGACAGTTCCTCACCACCAGCAAGGTCCAGCCCTAATGAATGGTGCCGACCGAATCAGGGAAGGTGCGTCCTGCATCCTGTAGGGACAAGGGGCGCAATGGGGTGGATGAGGGGGCCTTGTGCTTGTCCTGGTGGGGATGCGACCGGTTGGCCTCAGGGAACCCAGACCACTCGTCATGCCACCAGGACAAGCACAAGGCCCCCTCCCTGCTCCACGTCCACCCCTTGTCCCTACAGGATGGAGGCAGACATTCCCACTCATTCCCCGATTCGGGTGGCAAACATCATCAGGGTGACCGTTCAAACGGTCAAGGACTTTTCTTCAAATTGAACCTTGCCCTAACGACCAACGTCGGTCCTGTCATCCTTCGCTCCGCTCAGGATCTCTTTGCCCATCGAAACAGACCCTTCGCTCCGCTCAGGGTGACAACACATTCCCGCATCAATGACCACGAATCGCGCTGGGACGGATGCGCAGTGCAACCGAATAGATCGATGCGAATTTTTCTGGCGTAGTATAGCTCCTGGCGATGAAATCATGATATTTTTCCACGTAAGTGGGTAACCGGTCCGCGGGAGGATCATCGGAACTCACCTGAGCCTGGCCGGTGATGACGATGATATCACCTCCGCGCCCATTCCCATCAAAATTGAGGGCTACCCTGGGATCCTGTTGCAAATGCGCCAGGCGTTTGGCATCTGCCCGGCTATATATGAGGATCGTCGACGTAGCTTCATCCCATAGAAACCAGACGGGAGTCGGTTGTGGCATCCCCTTCGCGTCAACGGTCGTTAACCAGATGAGGCGTTCGTCACGCAGCCGGCGAAGGACCCTTTCACCAAATGGCGTTGATGGGTCTGGAAGTTGAAAAGTCATTTTTATCCTCTACCATTCTCAGCATCGTGGTCATCGCTTTAACCACGATACCTTAGTATATCATCTAACCTCGCTATGACCGCTTTTTGCATGGTTGACATGAGGTGTGAATACAGGTCCAGTCTTATGCTGACCTGGCCAAGTGCTGCAAACCTTAAGGGACAATCTTCATGAGTTTGAGAGCGTTCTCACGACCTATCTTTTGCTTGTCTGCATGGCTAAGCCGAACACCTTCAAACCAATCTGTTGCGTCCGAAACATCTTTGTGACATCGACTCTAATCGTCCTGCAAGGCATAGCTGATCGCTTGCTCTTGCGTCATGGCCTGGCCAGCAGCCCAACCAGCTTCAAACGCCGCTTGGTCCAGGTGCGCGCGAGCCTGTGCTATGTCCTGGTCCATGTCAATCCTGCTCACTTCGCTGAAGAAGTTGGCAGGCAGTGGCGAGAGCGCCTTGGCTGCTCCCAACAGCCGTCCGGCTCGCTCCGCATCACGGGCATCAGGGGTCTCTCCACAGCACAAAAGGCGTCGCTGCGCGCCCTGGGGGCGTTCGAGGACACGAGCGTTGGCGGGTAACTGTTCTATAAGAATGCTAGGAATGGGGAGGTTGCCTGCGTATCTCTTCCAGATTAACCTCCGTCCTCCTATCAACCCTTTTATTACTTGGAAACATGTAAACCTGGGTTGGTGTGAAACGATAGAACCGCTGCATCGCAGCGCCTGAGAAATCCTCAATAGGGCGCATCCAACGGGCTCTCACACTCTCATCTGGGAAAGATTGCCGCCAGTAAAAATCCATAACTTGCTGCAACTCGGGACCTTCTACAGACTGGGCTGTCCCAGCCAACTGTAGGCTAGTTACGATATCCGCAGGTTCCGTTGAGTTGTATATTGCTACAGCAACATTCGGATTACGTTGGATATGTTGGGAGTGACGTGCATCGGTCGCCGAGAACCAATAGAAGTTGTAATCGGCATCGACCACGTAACCTATCGGGGCAATCCACACGGACTCCCCGTCGCTGGTCGCAAGGGTCATGTAACGATTTACTCGAACAATATCCCTTGCTTTCTCCACGAAATCTGTCATCAGATAGCCTCCTTTTCAAACCAGCGTTGCGCCAGCTGGAACAACGCTCTCAGGTCCTCACCCTGGATGGGGGGGATGAGGTGCTGGCTGCCAACGTAGAGACTGTAGAACGCTCGTGCGAGCTGCCGGGCAGACAGACGATCAGCTGTCTGTGCATATGCCACCTCTTCGAGATACGTGAGCCGCAGCTGGTCGATCCGCTGCTGGTGAACGCGAACCCTCTCGTCTTGTAATGCCCAGGCACGCAGAGCTACATCGAGCCGGGAAGGGTGTAAGCTCGCTTGCATCACCCGTGCCAACTTTTCTGGTGGGGAAGCCTCCTGTTCTGCCCATTGGATGATGCGAAGCGTTCCTTCTTCTTCCCAAAACTCCAGCAACCGTTCCTTAAAGTCCTGGTAATTGGTGAAGTGGTGGTAAAAGGACCCTTTTGTCACCCCAAGTCGGCTGGTCAAGGACTCGATCGTGAGCGCTTCGGCTCCTGCCTCTTCAAGTAGGACGAGCCCTTCCTCTAGCCATCTGCGTCTGGTGAGAAGCGCCATGACCTGTTCCCCCCTTTGCTCGACACGTTTCTCTTCCTCAGATCATACCATATGGTATGGTATGTTTGCAAGGGGAGAATGCTCTTGATTATGAAGCCTCGGACGAGGCATTTCGCTTTGGCTGGTGAGGGCTTGAAGAGGCACATGAAGAGCAAGAAGCATGCTTCCACC
>Ga0207646_10006726_pt1 | contig 11841 bp, 12 predicted proteins | sample KBSK5502metaG_FD_184343 | JGI IMG/M metagenome (GOLD analysis project Ga0207646, IMG submission 184343) | Corn, switchgrass and miscanthus rhizosphere microbial communities from Kellogg Biological Station, Michigan, USA - KBS K5-50-2 metaG... | ecosystem: Host-associated > Plants > Roots >...
GATCTCGCGCAGGTCGAAGCCCCGGCCCTCGGCGACATAGGACGCGGCCAGGTCATGCAGTTCGGCCTCGACCTCGTTCCGCGGGCGCTCGAGCACCTGGGCCAGCACCACGAGCGGCACCGGCTCGTCGGCCACCAGCAGGATCGCCTCCAGGCTGGCCCGCAGCCCGGGGCCCGAGTCGGAAGGCTCGCCAGGCTCAGGGCCCGCATCACCGGTCTCGGCAGGCTCGTGGTTCTCGGGAGTTGCGCTGGTCATTGATCATCGTCGCTTTCCGTCAGCTCACTGACGCTATCAGTGTCGCCGATGTTGATGGACCCGGTGCCCGTCCATGTCACGTACAGCTCGCCCAGCGGGGCGACCTGCTCGAAGGACACCGCGTCCTCGCGGTACAGCTCGAGCAGGGCCAGGAACGAGGCCACCACCTCGTAGCTGCCCGCGGCGTTGGCGGTCAGCCGCCGGAAGCTGGCCCGGCCGAGTTCCCGCAGCAGGGTGGCGATGAAAGCGGCCTGGTCCCTGATGCTGATCACCGGGGCGTGGATGTGCTGGGTGTCGACCTTGGGCGGCGGCTTGGGGGTGAGCGCGAACGAGGCGAGCCGGGCGAACTCGGCCGGGCCGAGGCCGAGCAGCACCTCGGGGAGCAGGCCGGCGAACCGGGGCTCGAGCGGGACCCGGCGCGGGAACCGGCGGGCCGCCGCGGTCATCCGGGCCGCGAAGACGGCCGCGACCTCCTTGTACGCGCGGTACTGCAGCAGCCGGGCGAACAGCAGGTCCCTGGCCTCGAGCAGGGCGAGGTCCTCCTCGTCCTCCACCTCCCCCGAGGGCAGCAGCCGGGCGGCCTTGAGGTCGAGCAGGGTGGCCGCGACGACCAGGAAGTAGCTGACCTGGTCCAGGTCCCAGCCGTCGGAGCGCTCCGAGATGTAGCTGATGAACTCGTCGGTGACCTGGGAAAGGGCGACCTCGGTGATGTCGAGCTTGTGCTTGGAGATCAGCGCGAGCAGCAGGTCGAACGGCCCCTCGAACACGTCCAGGTGCACCTGGAAGGCGCTGGACCGGGCCGCGCCGTCTTGGTCATCGCCTGTCAGGTCCGTGCTCACGGTCATGACGGTAGCCGGTCCCGGCTATACCGCCGATTCGCTGTCTGGGTCGGTGGCGTGTTCCTGGCGGGCGGCGTCGCCCGCGGCGGTATCGTACTGGTCCACGCTGGCCGGGTCGGCGCGGTTGGCGTTGGCGATCCTGCGGGCCAGCAGGCTGTCCTTGCCGCAGGCGTCGAGGTCGGCGAGCAGGACGGCGATCGCCTCGCGGACGATCCGGCCGCGGTCGGCGGCGGCGCCGTAGCGCAGCAGCGCGAGCCGCGCGCGTTCCAGGTCAAGTAGTTCCTCGGCCGACAGGTAGACGGTGATCTTCTGGGTGTGCCTCTCCCGTCCGCTGGCCCGGCGCTGGTCGCCCCCGTCCGGTCCAGGGGCGGCTGGGCGCAAGAGTTCAGCGACCCCAGGAAGACTTACCCTCCGTGATCGTCCCCTGCCTGCCGCCACCGCTCCAGTACCTCCTTAGCCAGCTCCCGGTAGGAGTAAGCCCCCGTTGACCCGGAGTCGAAGCTGGTAATAGGCTCTCCGGCCACCGTAGCGTCCGGGAACCGCACCGTGCGGTTGATTACGGTATGAAAAACTCGATCGCCGAAGCCATTAACCATGCTGGCCAAGACCTCACGGGTATGGAGCGTGCGTGAGTCGTACATTGTTGCCAGCAGGCCATCGATTGTTAGCTTGGGGTTCAGCCGACGCGAAACCTTGTCGATGGTTTCCATTAGCAGCGCCACGCCGCGCATCGCGAAGTACTCGCATTCCAGCGGGATCACCACGCTGTCCGCGCAGGCGAGCGCGTTGATCGTCAGCAGGCCCAGGGACGGCTGGCAGTCGATCATGACCATGTCGTAGTCGGCCATCAGCGGCTGCAGCACCCCGCCGAGCACGTACTCACGGCCGACCTCGTGCACCAGCTGGACCTCGGCGCCGGACAGGTCGATGTTGCTAGGCAGCAGGTCCATCCCGTCGACGCTGGTCTTGTACAGCACGTCGTGCGCGGTGACGTCCCGCTCCATCAGCAGGTTGTAGACGGTGCTGTCGATGTCGTGCGGCTGGATGCCGAGCCCGACCGAGAGCGCTCCCTGCGGGTCGAAATCCACGAGCAAGACCCTGCGCCCCTGCTCGGCCAGGGCCGCGCCAAGGTTGATCGTGGTCGTGGTCTTGCCGACGCCGCCCTTCTGGTTACACACCGCGATAATGCGGGCGGGGCCATGCTCAAGGAGCGGCTCGGGGTCGGGAAAGGCCGAATACGGCCGACCGGTCGGGCCCAGCTCACCTGCCTGGGGCTCGGTCAAGCGCGTCGCTGCCACCAGTGCGAACCTCCCGTACTAAGGCCGGGACGATGCCCACGGAACCTGGTCTTGGACTCTAGGGCCTTGACAAGGCGCCGGCAAGCAGGCTCGCCGTTTACGCCCCATATCCACCTGGTGAGCTTCCTGCAACCGGATCGGCCCTCGCGGTGTTTACCAGACGTGGACCAGACAGCGACCGGACCGGACCGCATCGCGGCGCAGCTGGCGGCCGACCTCGATACGGGCTTCGCCGCCCTCTTCGAGGCGCACCAGAACGTGCTGTTCAGCACCGCGCTGCGCATCTGCGGGCGGTGGGCGGACGCCGAAGATCTCACGGCCTCGGCGTTCCTGCGCGCCTTCCGTGCGCTTTCCGGGTACGACCGGGAGCGGATCGCGGGCCTGCGGACCAGGCCGTGGCTGCTCACGATCCTGCTCAACGCCTGGCGCAACCAGGTGCGGACCGCGGCCCGGCGGCCGCGGGAGGTGCTCGACGCCGAGCCGCCCGAACTTCAGGCCCGCGGCGCCAGCGCCGAGGCGCAGGCGGAGCGGCATGAGACGTCCCGCGAGCTGGCCGCCCTGCTGGACCTGCTCCCGGACCGCCAGCGCGTCGCCGTGGTGCTGCGGTACGTGGCCGACCTGCCGATCGCCGAGGTCGCGAGCGTGCTCGGCTGCCCGCCCGGCACCGCGAAGTCCCACGTATCCCGCGGCCTGCGGCGGCTGCGCGAGCTCCAGGCAGCCGGTGTCCTCCAGGCAGCCGGTGTGCTCCAGGACGCCCGTGTTTGCCCAGACGATCGCGCCCTGACAACCGAAAGGGAGAACCGGCGATGACTACCGACCACGACCCCCTGCTGGCCGGGCTGGCCGCGATGGCCGTCCCGGCCCCCGGCCGCCTGCTCGACAAGGTGGCCGCCCGGTGGACGCGCGTGCCCGGTCCGGCCGGGGACGTCTACGTCGCAGCGACCGACCTGGGCGTGGCCTACCTCAGGACGGCCGGCTCGGCGGAGGAGTTCGCCGGGCTGTTCCGCACCCGGTTCGGCCGCCCGCTGCTCCCGGCGTCACGGCCGCCGACCGGGCTGCTGACCGCGCTGCGCACCGGCCGGGCGGGCCGCGTCCGCCTCGACCTGCGCGGCCTCACGCCGTTCGCTGCGTCCGTGCTCGCGGCGGCGGCGACCATCCCGCGCGGGGAGACCCGCCCGTACGGGTGGATCGCACGGCAGGCCGGACGGCCCCGGGCCGTCCGGGCGGCGGCCAGCGCGCTCGCGGCCAACCCGGTGCCGCTGCTGATTCCCTGCCACCGCATCGTCCAGGCGGACGGGGTGGCCGGCGGCTACGTGTTCGGCACCCCCCGCAAGGAGGCGCTGCTCCGCCTGGAGGGCGCCAACCTGGACGAGGTCCGCGACCTAGCCGCGGCGGGCACGCGCTACCTGGCCAGCGACACGACCGGGATCGTGTGCTTCCCGTCGTGCCGCAACGCCCGGCGCATCACCGCCGCGCACCGGCACGGGTTCGCCAGCCTGGCCGCGGCGGGCCAGGCGGGCTTCCGCCTGTGCCTGCACTGCAGGCCTATTTAGGAAGGAGACACCCATGACCACACGGCTGCGCCAGCGATGGCTGCTGGCCGTGCTGGTGGCCGGCCAGTTCATGGCCAACGTCGACATCGCGATCGTCAACGTGGCTACCCCGTCCATCCACCGGGACCTGCACGCCTCGGGCGGCGCACTCGAGTTCGTGGTGTCCGGGTACGTCCTCGCGTTCGCGATGCTGATCATCACCGGCGCCCGGCTCGGCCGCATCGCCGGATACCGGCGGGTATACCTGGCCGGCCTGGCCGGGTTCACCCTCGCCTCGCTCGCCTGCAGCCTCGCGCCGGGCGCCGGGGCGCTCATCGGCGCGCGGATCGCGCAGGGCGCCTGCGCCGCGGTCATGGTGCCGCAGGTGCTCACCGGGATCCAGGTGAGCTTCGACGGGCGGGCGCGGACCCGGGCGCTCAGCGTCCTGGTAATGACCATGTCCGGCAGCGCCGTCGTCGGCCAGGCGCTCGGCGGGCCGCTCATCGCGGCAGACGTGCTCGGCACGGGCTGGCGGTCGATCTTCTGGGTCAACGTGCCGGTCGGCGCCGTGGCGCTGGCGGGCGCGGCCATACTGCTGCCGCGGGCCAGCCGCGGCGGGACGGCCCGGCTGGACCTGCCGGGGGTGGGGCTGCTCACCGCGGCGATGGCGCTGCTCGTCACCCCGCTGGCGTTCGGCCGCGAGCAGGGCTGGCCCGCCTGGACCTGGGCCTGCCTGGGAGCCAGCGTGGTCGCGTTCGCCGGCTTCACCGGCTTCGAGCGGCGGCTGGCGGCCCGGGGCGGCGATCCGGTGATCAACCTGCGCCTGCTGGCCCGGCCAATCGTGGCCTGGGAACTGACTGCGAACTTCGCGCGGACCAGCACTTACTTCGCGATGCTGTTCGTGCTCGCGCAGTACCTGCAGCAGGGCCTGGGCCGCAGCGCCACCTACTCCGGCCTGGTCCTGGTGTCCTGGGTCGCGGCCTTCGGGGTCGCCGCCCCGGCCACCCGGCGGCTGCCGGCCCGGGCGGCGCCGTTCGGCGGGGTGCTCGGGTCGCTGATCCTGGCGGCGGCCTTCGCCGCGGTCAGCGCCTCCCCCGCGCCTGGCCCGTTCCTCGTCGCCGCGCTGGGCGCGGGCGGGTTCGGGCTCGGGATGGCGTACAGCTCGCTGCTAGGCCGGCTCACCGCCGCGGTCCCGCCGGGCGAGGCCGCCGACCTGAGCGGGCTGGTCAACACCTCGGCCCAGGTCGCGGCCGTGGCCGGGGTGGCAGCCTTCGGCACGGTCTACTTCGCCCTGGCGTCCCGGCCGTCCCACGCGTTCGCCGTGGTCACCGCGGCGCTCGCGGCGAGCGGGTGCGCGGGCGCGGCCTGCTCGTTCCTATCCGCCCGCCGCCGCGCCGCCGAGGTACCGACCGCCCGCGGCGACGAGCGCGTCCCGGCCCGCGCCCGCTAGGGCCCATCATGATCGTGGGCAGAAACGGCCATATAGGGCATGGTGCCAAGTCCGAAAACATGAACCAGTCCCGCCGCCTGACCATCGAAGCGACGATCAAGGTTTGACCTGACCTCCAGGGTAGTAGCCGTTCCCCGCCACCTGCCGGGGAACGGTCAGCCTATGTAATTACAAGATCATCCAGCCGCGAAGACTGCAGTCAGCTGATGGTTATGCCAGGATGCGCTCACGCTCTGCGGGACGCGCGGCCATCTCCCATCCGTTAGCACCATCGCCTGTGGCGTTGATGGCCGTGACTGCCCAGGAGAACGCTGCCGCTACTGCCTTTTCTTGGTCATCTTCATCCACGCACATCGTGAACAAGGCAGTTTTGGTCGTGCGGTCGGACGACAGGGTGAAGGCCAGGAAGTGGGCTGTATTCCGCTGGACCTCGTTCAGGTGTCGGGCGACAGCCCTAACGCTCTGCGTCATCGCTTCGTCTGAGCCGCTGCTGACGGTCGCTTTGATACTGATCTTGAACGCTGCCATCACTGCCCCCCTGAGTCATACTTCATCTGCTCTAACCAGTCTTCCAGTTGCCTGACCACGACCCGCCAGGCTCCCGCGCGAGCTAGAACACGCCCGCCGCGAACTCCAGGCCGCCCTAGCGCTGGCCCGGCCCGGATCGCCGTCCCGAACGCCGATCCTAGCCCGCCTCGCCGCCATCGACGCCGCGCTGGCCGCCCGTGCCCGCCAGCACCTCTGACCCGCCCCCGCCCATGTCCGCGCCCCAGGCGGGTGGGGTGGGCTAGGGAGTGCGGGTGGGGCCGGGGTGGGTCTGGGATTCCTCCCACCAGGGGGTGGACGGATGGTCCGACTCGGAGCTGGCCTGATGCTCGGTGCCGGGCGGCGGGGTGCGGATCGGTTTGGCCCGGGTCTGCTCGGAGGCGGCCAGGTCAGCGGAGTCCGACCGGGCGGCGGAGGCTGGGCTCGCGGCGTTGAGGTTGGTGGCCGGGACGTGGCCGTCAGTCAGATCGACGCCCGGGAAGTGGGCGGCCGCCGGCCCGGCGGCCGGCAAGGCACCACCCGGCTGGCCGACGTGCTGGGCGCCGGGGTGCTGGCCGCCGGGGTGGCTGTAGGGCTCGTCCGGGTAGGCGCTGGCCGGCAGGAGCCTGAAGCCGCGCTGCAGGGACTTGACCCCAGGCAGCTCTAGGTGCGAGCGCTTGGCGAGCACCTCGAGCTCGTGGATGGTCAGGGCGAGGCCGATCTCGCCGCGCCCGGCGTGGACCGCGGCCAGCCGCCCGGCGTGGATCCCCGCCACCAGCCCGGTGACCTCGAAGAGGATGGACAGGCCGAGCTGGAGGGTGTGCACCCGGTGCCCGTCGATCAGGATGCCGACCGCAGGCTGCTGCACGGTGGTGATCCGGTGCGGGGCCAGGCCGACCAGTTCCTTGCTGCCCGGCACGTCCAGTGTGCGCCGGGCGGCCGAGAAGATGTCCCGATGCTCGCGCCAGCCGGATACGAGGATCTCCATCAGGTCGATCTTCAGCAGGCCGACCGCGGCCACCGCCGCCTCGCGGACGGCGGCTTCCCTGGTCACGCGCGGCAACCGCTCGAAGGCCCGGGCCATGGTCCGGCCAGCCGACATGACATGCCTGGTCATCGCCTCATGAGCGTTTTCGGTCGAGCCGAAGAGCAGATCGGCGGCTGTGATCACATCGTCCGGTCCGGAAGTTGTCATCGGGATCGCTGCTGCTCCTGACGGCGTAGTAGTTGGAATCCCCGCCCTTCCGGGCGAGGAGGATGTCAAACGCCGATCTCCTCAAGCGTGGTGATGATGGCGGCCGGGAGGGGCTCGAGGCGTACCACGTAGGTCTCCGGCAGGTAGACCTCGTGGGAGCCGCCCTCATGGGAGGCGATCTCGGCGGCGCTCGCGTGGGAGGCGATCTCGTGCAGGTTCACCGGGCTGGGCGGTCCCATCTCGGGCACGGCGCGCACGTCCGACGGGGGTGCGGCCGGCGGGCGCTTCCGCGGGCGCTTGCGCAGCCGCCTGGCGGTCAGGGCCCCGGCCCCGGCAATGGCCGCGACGGCCACGGCGGCCAGCGAGAAGATGACGGGCTTGGGCACCTTGGTCGTGGCTGAGGCCAGGACCGCCGTCGCGATGGGCTCGGCGGACGCCTCGCCGGACGCGGCGCTCACCGTGCCGCCGGCATAGACCGCGGTCACCACGAAGTAGTACGTGGTCCCGTTGGTCAGGCCGGTCACCGTGGCGGTCGTGCCGGTGGTGCTGGTGACCGGGGTGCCCAGGGTGAAGCCGGGGCTGGTCCCCTCGTAGACGTGGTAGCTGGCCGGAGCCGCGCCGCCGGCCGAAGCGGGCGCGGTCCACGACAAGCCCACCTCGCTGTTGCCCGGGGTCGCGGTCAGCCCGGTCGGCGCGCCCGGCGCCCCGGACGCCGTCGCGGTGGTCCCGCCGGACGGTGACGCCGAGGCGGGCCCGGTCGCCGACGCGCTCGCGGAGGCGGAGGCCGAGGTGGAGGCGCCGGCCGCTATCGGGGTGGCCGACGCCTCGCCGGACTTCGCGCCCTGGAGCTTCGCCTTGTTGACCGCGGCGACGGTGAAGTAGTAGGGGGTGCCGTTGGTCAGGCCGGTCACCGTGTAGCTGGTGCCGGCGACCAGGCTCCCGTTGACCGGCGTACCGGACTCCCCGCCGGGGCTGGTTCCCCGGTAGATCTCGTAGCCGCTGATGCCGGTGCCCCCGCCGGACCCTGGCGCCTTCCAGGACAGGGTGACCTTGCCGTCGCCGGGGCTGGCGGTAAGACCGTTCGGTGGTCCGGGTTTGGTGATCGCCGCCGTCGGGGTCGCGGATGCGGCGCCCGACGCGGGCCCCTCGCCGGCTCTGTTGACCGCGGTCACCTTGAAGGAGTACGTGGTCCCGTTGGTGAGGCCTGTCACGGTCGCGCCGGTTCCTGTGACGCTGGCCACCGGTTTCTTGCTGGTTCCCTGGTAGACGTTGTAACCGGTGATCGCCGCGCCGCCGTCGGAGCCCGGTGCCTTCCACGACAGGGTCACCTGGGCGTTGCCCGCGGTCGCGGTCAGCCCGCTGGGCGCGCCCGGCGCGGTGACCGGGGCCGCCGGGGTGGCCGAGGCCTCGGCCGAGGCCACGCTGTGCAGGTTGGCGTCGTTGACCGCGTCGGCGGTGAAGTAGTACCTGGTGCCGTTGGTCAGGCCGGTCACCGTGTAGCTGGTGCCGCCGATCAGGCTGCCGTTGACCGGGCTCCTCGACTCGCCGCCGGAGCTGGTGCCCATGTAGACGTCGTAGCCGATGATGGCCGCGCCGCCGTTAGAGGCGGGCGGGCTCCAGGACAGCGTCACCTGGCCGTTGCCCGCGGTCGCGGTCAGCCCGGTCGGCGGGCCCGGGTTCAGTATCCGGGCCTGCGGCTCCCGCACCGCGGTCAGGACCACGGACACGCTCGGCCCGGCCTGAGCGGTCACGCGGCCGGCCGCCGGACCCGCGCCAGCCAGCATCGCCGGCCAGCCGACCAGCACGGCGGCCAGGCACGTACCCGCTGCCGTCGTGACCCGCCGGCTGCCGGGCGCGGCCGCACGGGCGCGCCGGAACGCCGGCTGTCCGGGGACGGCAGCCGGACGGCACCTCCTGGCGAGGCGGAAGGGCTTCATGAGGACTCCAGGCGGCGTGGCAACCTGCTGCCAGAAAGACTACGGGCGAAACCCCTGCCACGGATATATCTCAGCAGATCGGCAACCATGTCGGTTCCCTTCTGAGGACCCTGGTATCAGCCGGGCGGCGTCGTCACAAGAATCAGAGCGCGCCCGGGCACCGGTGATACAGCTTCCTAGGCCGGGGTCGGGCCGGGCCGGGCGGGCCGGTCAGCCGCGGTGGGCGGCGACTAGCCGCGGTGGGCGGCGAGGGTGAAGCGGCGGTCCGGCGAGGCACCGCCGCAGGCCAGGTCGGCGGCGATCTCACCGGTCAGCGGCGCGAACTTAGCGCCGTGGCCCGAGCAGGGCGAGCAGACGACGAAGGGCCCGTGCCGGTCCAGGATAAAGTCCTCGGTCGCGGTCGAGGTGTACAGGCAGGTCACCTCGCCGGCCGGAGCGGGGTCCAGGCCGGGTAGCCGGTCCCGGACGAAGCCGCTGGCCCTGTCCCTGGCCGCTGGGCGGACAATCCCGTCGCGGAGATCACCGGTCGTCACCGGGCCGCCGTGGTGGGCGCCGACCTTGATCGCTCCGGGGATCTCGCCGTCCCGGCCGGCCGGCAGGCCGTACATGACGATGTCGTCGTAGCAGATGAAGGCCGGCCACGGCCGCAGCGGAGCCCGCTGGGCGAAGTGGAAGGCATCTTCCTGGGTCACGGTCAGCGGCGGCAGCGGCACCTGACCGCCGAGCAGCGGCTCCAGCCACGCCCCGGCGGCGACCACGATCACCGGCGCGCGCCAGGACCGGTCTGCGGTGTGGACCATCGCGCTCTCGCCGCCGGCCTCGACGCGCAGGACCGGCGTGCCGTAGCAGACCTGCGCGCCGTGCGCCGCGGCGATCGCGCGCATCGCGGTCATCGCGCGCTCCGGGTCGATCACCCCGCCTTCCGGGTGGAACATGACCGGGTCGGGGCCGAACGACAGGCCGGGCCAGCGTTCGGCCGCCGCCCCGGCCGCCATCAGCTCCGCCGGCACCCCGAACCCGGTCAGGATCTCGTACATCTTCTCCTGCACGCGAGCCGGGCCGTAGTCGATCACCCCGGTGGTGGTCACGAACTCCTCGCCCGCCTCGTCGGCTAGCTCCCGCCACAGCACCTGGGCCTGGCCGGTCAGCCGTACGTAGAGCGGGTCGGGATAGGCCCGCCGGAAGATCCGGGCGCTGCCGTGCGAACTGCCGCGCCAGTGCCCGGGCTGGAACGCCTCCAGCAGGACGACCGAGCGCCCCCGGCTGGCCAGGGCCCGCGCCGCGGCCGACCCGGCCAGCCCGGCGCCGATGACGACCACGTCCGCCTGTTCCGCGCGCATGGCCCTACAGTAACTCGCGCATATTATATACGCTCGCTTATGATATGACTCAACTTATTATCGGTGGCCGGCTATCATTCCGCCACGTGGGCGGGTTCCCCGACGACCGACGTGACCTGGCGGCGATGTTCGTGCCCCTGGCCCGGGCGCTGGTCGCGCGTGAGGAACCAGCCCTGCAGGCGCACGGCATCTCGATGTGGGGCTATGTCGTGCTGACCGCGCTGGCCGAGCAGCCGGTTCGGACCCAGGCGGCACTGGCCCAGGCCATCAGCGCGGACAAGAGCCGCATCATCGGCGTGCTCGATGAACTGCAGCAGCGCGGGCTGATCAAGCGCCAGCCCGACGCCTCCGACCGGCGGGTGCACCTGCTCTCGCTCACCCCGGAGGGCGACCGGCTGCGGCGGTCCGTGCAGGCCGCGATCAGGGACAGCGAGGAGGAAGTTCTCGCCACCCTGCCCGCCGGCGATCGCGAGGCGTTCCTGCGGTCACTGAAGTCCCTATACGAGCGCTACCGGGCACCGACATCATGAGCGGGGCGTCCCGGCTAGCGCGGTCCCGGCTAGCGCGGTCCTGACTAGCGTGGTCCTGACTGGCGCCGTCCTGGCTGGCGCGGGCCTCGTTGGCATGCTCGACGGCTTCCGCACTGCGGTCGTCGCCCCGCCCGGACAGGCCCGCCACCACGCCCGGGATGTCGGCTACCGGGCGGTTCTGGCTCAGCTTGGCCTTGGCCTCGATCCGGGTGATCTGCAGCTCCAGGCCGACGATGGCGCGCAGCTGGCCTTCGATGAACGCGCGCGGGGCGTCGTCTACGGCCCATTCGGGTGCTTGCCCGGGCACGGCTACGCGGGCCGCCTCGTGCTTGGCCGTCAGCCGCCGGACGACGTCCTCGACCCAGGCCGGGTCATCGTGCACGACCAGCCGACCGTACACGTGCGCCGTGACGTAGTTCCAGGTCGGGACCACCCGGCCGTGCTCGGCCTTGGCCGCATACCAGGACGGGGACACGTACGCGTCCGGGCCGCGGACAATGGCCAGCGACTCGCCCAGGGCGGGCTTGCGCCACTGGTCGTTGTTGCGGGCGACGTGGCCGTAGAGGGCCCCGTGCGCGCTTGACTCTCCTGGCGCGGCGGGCTCGTACGCGAACGGCAGCATGGTCGCCAGCAGGCCATCTTCGGTGAGCGTGATCAGGTCGGCCGCGCCGTGCCTGGCCAGCAGGTCGCGCACGGTGGCGTCGTCGACGGCGAAATGAGCGGGAATGTACATGGTCCCTTCCAGGCTAGCCGCGGAAGGACCGGGTCAGGCCGCCCCAGACGGCGTCGTAGTCGTGCTGGCGGTGCGCCGCCTCCATGGCCTGCCGGGTCGGCACGATCATCCAGCGGCTCTCGAACATGAACGCCAGCGTGTCATCGATCTTCTGCGGCCGCAGCTCGGCCGTGCTGGCCCGCTGGTAGGTCTCGGCGTCCGGGCCGT
>Ga0207646_10006728_pt1 | contig 11839 bp, 8 predicted proteins | sample KBSK5502metaG_FD_184343 | JGI IMG/M metagenome (GOLD analysis project Ga0207646, IMG submission 184343) | Corn, switchgrass and miscanthus rhizosphere microbial communities from Kellogg Biological Station, Michigan, USA - KBS K5-50-2 metaG... | ecosystem: Host-associated > Plants > Roots >...
GTCGCCACCGTGATGAACGACCGCGGACCCTCGTGATCCTCACCGTCGCCCTCTCGACACTCCTCGCCGTCTCGCCCCTCACCGCCTCTGAGGAGCGCGGGCGAAAAATCTTTCGTACGGGCGAAGGAAGCGCGCCGATCACCGCGGTCGTCGGTGCCGAAGACGTGCCGGTGCCCGCGTCGGTGGTGCCGTGCGCGAGCTGCCACGGCCGCGACGGGCGCGGGCGGGCGGAGGGAGGGCTGCGGCCGTCGAACCTGCAGGAGCTGACGAGGCCGTACGAAGTGGCGACCGCCGAGGGGAGGAAGCATCCGCCGTATGACGCGCGGCTGCTCAAGCGCGCCATTGCCATGGGGATCGATCCGGCGGGCAACCGGCTGCTGCCGGCGATGCCGCGCTACCGGCTGTCGATGCAGGACGCGAACGACCTCGTCGCGTACATGGAGAAGCTCGGCAGCGACCGCGATCCCGGGCTCACCGACGACGCGCTCACGATCGGCGTGATCCTGCCGGGCGGCGAAGAGGGGGACGCCGTTCGCGCGTCCCTCGCCGCGTACTACGGCGGATTGCAACGGCTCTTTGGCCGCAAGCTCGACGTTCGCTTCACGACGTCGGCGGATGTCGCGGCGTTCATCGCGAAAGAGCAGCCGTTCGCGATCACCGCCGCGTCGATCGCCGATCGTGAAGACGAGATCGCGAAGGTCATCGCGGCGCAGCACGTCCCGACGATCGCGTCGATCAGCGCGCGCGGCGGCGACGCCGACGGCTACCTCTTCCACCTGCTCGCCGGCATCGAAGAGCAGAGCCTCGCGCTCGCGCGGACCACCGAGGGACCGCTGCGGATCGCGCACGGACCGGCCACCGCGGCGATCGCGCAGCGCATCGCCGCGCGACTCGGCGACCGCATCGCGAACGATGCGACGACCGTGCTCCTGCTCGACGCGCCGGTCGACGCCCGCGCGAAGACGATCCTCATCCCCGCGCCGTTCGCCGCGCCGTCCGTCTTCGATTTCGACGGCCGCGCGCTCATCGCACTTCCCGCGGTCACGAACGGCGCCCCCCATGCGACCACGCGCGCCGCCGCCCTCGCCGCGGCGCAGCTCCTCACGCGCGCGCTCGAGCGCGCGGGACGCGACGTCGATCGCGAGAGTCTCGTCGCCACGCTCAACACCTTCCGCGACGAGGCCACCGGCCTCACGCCGCCCGTGACGTGGACGAAGAGCAGTCACGTCGGCACGACGGAAGTCTCGATCGTCCGCGTCGACGCCAAGCGGCACATCCTCGTGCCGGTCAAGTAGCACAAACCGGCGCTACCGATCCCGCCGCGCATAATCGCGGAGGGTGATGGAAGCGTCGATGCGGGCACTATATTGCGAAGATGGCCGGCTTCGTGGGCCGCTATCCCTTCCACCCCCCAATGAATCCGTTTATGACTCCGCGCGTCATACAAGCGGCGACGTCGAGAAGATCATAGAGCGTCCGCCGACTGCGGATCTGGAGATCCGCTCTCCGGCGTACAATCACCGCATGGCGGAGACCGTTCCCACGACCAAAGGGACAATTCTGCGCAGCTTGTTGAAGTTCGTCGAGAAGGACCTCACGGGTGAGCAGCGCAAGCAGGCCCTCGCCGCATTGCCGGCCACCGACCGGCAGGTCATTGAGCAGCCGTCGATCCTCGCCAGCGAGAAGGTGTCGGAGTTCATGCTGAACCGCCTCACGGCGGAGGCGGCGCGAGTCAAAGGAGAATCGGTCGAATCGTTCGGCCGCCGCGCCGGCCGCGCCGAACTGGCCGACGCCGTCGGCATTTACCGCTTTTTCATCATCGTCCTCACTCCAACAGCCATGCTGAAAAAAGCGTCGGCTTTGTGGGCCACGGTGCACAGCCACGGCTCGCTCGCCGTCGAGAACGAAACGCCCCGCTCCGCCCGAGTCCGCCTCAGTCAGTTCCCCTCCGAGGAGGCTCATTGTGCGCGCCTCTCCGGCTGGTTCGAAGGAGCGGGCGAGATGACCGGCGTGAAGAACATCCGCGTCGACCACGACGTCTGCCTGATCCGCGGCGGACCCGACTGTCAGTGGCAGCTGACGTGGGGGAAGTAGCCGACCGGCGTTAGAATGGCGGCGCCATGCACAACGAATTCACTGCGATTATCGAGAAGGATGACGACTGGTTCATCGCTTACTGTCCCGAGATCGCGGGCGCGAACGGTCAAGGTCGCACCCACGAGGAGGCTCGCTCGAACCTGGCGGCAGCGATCGCACTCATTCTCGAAGATCGGCGCGAAGATGCACTTCGTGGCGTACCTGCTGAGGCCGTTCGCGAAACGGTAGTCGTTGATTGAAGCAAAGAGAATTGCTCCGGCACTTGCGTCGCTTTGGGTGCTTTTTGAAGCGGCAAGGCAAAGAGCATGAACTTTGGTGTAACCCCACGACAGGCCATGTCGAGGCCGTGCCCCGCCACCAGGAAATTCCGAACCAGCTCGCGCGCAAGATCTGTCGCGAGCTGTCGATTCCGGAACTTTGAATAGCCGTCCACCTCCGCCGCCCGGAACCTGTGGCACAATACCCCGCCAGCCCAATCTCAATCCGCCCCCACAACCTTGAACGGAGGACTTGGATGCGTCCGTCGATGAAAGTCTCAGCACTCGCCATTGCTCTGGCGATTCCGATGATCGCCGCAACCGTTGCCGATGTGAACATGGAGGACAAGACCACCGTCGCCGGGCAGACGCTCGTGCTGAACGGCGCCGGTCTTCGCAAAAAGCTGTTCATCAAGGTGTATGTCGGAGGCCTGTATCTCCCGGCCCGGCAATCGAACCCTGCTGCCCTTATGGCCGCCGACACACCTCGCCGGCAAGTGATGCATTTTCTCTACAGCGTCAGCAAGAACCAGATGTGCGACGCGTGGGATGAGGGGCTCGAGGACAACACGAAAAACGCCCCCGCCGACGTAAAGGCGAATTTCAAGACGCTCTGTAGCTGGATGGAGCCGATCCCCAAAGGCAACCGTCTCGTGCTCACGTATGTGCCGGGCACGGGGACGACGGTCGAAGTCAATGGCAAGATGAAGGGAACGCTTGCCGGCAAGGCGACCGCCGACGCGATCGTGGCGACATGGATCGGCCCGAACCCCGGGCCGGGCGAAGACTTCAAGAAAGCCGTACTCGGCGCCCGATAATCATTACGCCTGCAGCAATGACGGCCGTTCCGCGACATGCTCGCGAACGGCCGTTTCGCCATTGGGGAGTTGCCAATCGTCGCGCTGGCGGACGAAGGGCATGCAAAGGATCCTGCCGATGGTGACGTCGCCCGCGCTCTGATATGCCGGTACGCCGATGACCACATCGTCTTGTGGCACATTGAGCAGCAACGTGCGGTGCAGGTAATCCCACCACGACACGATGCTCGACCAATTCGTATCGGTCTCGTTCAAACACATCGAATGATGAATGCCGTGCATCCGCGGCGTAACGACCAGCTTCACCAGCAGCCGCTCAATTCGCACGGGGAGGCGCATGTTCGAATGGTGAAAAAGGATCGAGGCGAAGAGGATCGTTTGCCATAGCCAGACGGCGTCCGTTGTGGCGCCGATGACGACGATCTGCAGGGCGCGATAGCCGATCGACAGCATCAATTCGCCGAAGTGAAAGCGCAATGCGGTGGAGGCGTCGAGATCGAGATCGACGTGGTGCACAAGGTGAAATCGCCAAAGGAACGGCACCTTGTGCGACGCCCAATGCCACCACCAGAGCGTGTAGTCGAGAAGAATGACGGCGAGTGCGGTGGCCGCCCACAATGGCAATGACCATTGATTGAGCAGACCGAGGCGATGCGCGCTCGTCCAATGTGCGACAGGTACGAGCAGAGGCGCCTGGAGCAGGGTCAGGATCGCCAGAGATATGCCAGCCGTGGTGAGATTCCGGATCGTGCGCCGCAATTTCGGCTCCACCGTGCGGCGCAATGGACGGAGGATTTCGGCCGCGACGAGGAGAGTGAGCGTTCCGGCGATGACCGCGATCGAGAGAAGTCTGTGCGGGTCGATGTGCAATGGCATCACCGCGGCGACTCAGGTTCGGCCTTCATTTGGAGTGCGGCGGCCAGAGCCGCCGCTTTGCAAAGCGGTGGCTTCGCCACCGCACTCCAAACTCGATCGGCCGAGGTTGCCTGCGCCGTCCATGCGAGGACACTCGCAGCGACAGCAAGCATGGATCGCGTCATGTTCGGTCTTCATATCATCCATCCGATGTGTTTGAAGAGCCACCGCACTCCAAACTCGTGAAAGGATTGACTGATGGACCGTCGTGAATGGCTCGAGACCAACGGCATCGGCGGCTACGCCGGGTCGACGGTCTGCGGCATCAACACGCGCCGTTACCACGGCCTCCTAGTCGCGGCGACGAGACCGCCGGTCGGACGGATGGTCCTGCTGTCGAAGCTCGATGAGCGGATCAACGGCGCCGACCTCGGCGCGAATCAGTTCCCCGGTGCAGTGCATCCGCGCGGCTTCGAGCTGCTCGTTGCGTTCGAGCGGGGGCTTTTCCCGACTTTCGAGTACGTGGCGGGCGGCGTGCGCCTGCGGAAGACGATCGCGGCGATTCACGGCGAGAACACGACCATCATCGCGTACGAAGTCGTCGACGGGAGCGGCGTGCTCGAGCTGCGCCCCTTCATCGCCGGCCGCGACTACCACAGCCTCATGCACGCGAACGACGCCGTGAACCGTCACGCGCGATTCGACGACGGCATCTTTGCGCTGCAGCCGTACGAAGGCCTGCCGGCGCTGTTCCTCTCCGCACCCGGCGCGCGCTTCGACGCCGCTCCCGACTGGTACTTCCGCTTCGAATACGCGATGGAGATCGAGCGCGGCCTCGACGCGCATGAAGATCTCTTCACGCCCGGCACGTTGACGCGCAGGGTGGCGAAAGGAGAGACGTTCGCCGTCATTGCTTCGATCGACGATCCGCGCGGCCGCGACGGGCTCGCGCTGCTCGCGGCGGAGCGGCAGCGGCGCGAGTCGCTCCTCCGCAATTCGCCGCGCTCACCGCGGCTGGCGCTGGCCGCCGATCAGTTCATCGTGCGCCGCGGCGCCGAGGGGCGAACGATCATCGCCGGCTATCACTGGTTCACCGACTGGGGCCGCGACACGATGATCGCCCTGCCGGGACTCTGCCTCGCCACCGGCCGCTTCGAAGACGCGCGGAGGATCCTGCAGGCGTTCGCGGAAAGCGTCAGCGAAGGGATGCTGCCGAACCGCTTCCCCGACAGCGGCGAAGCGCCCGAATACAACACCGTCGACGCCACGCTCTGGTTCTTCATCGCCGCGCAGAAGTACCTCGACGCCACGCGCGACGACGACTTCGTCCGCCGCCAGCTGTTGCCGGTGCTGCGCGACATCATCGTCTGGCACGATCGCGGGACGCGGCACGGCATCCGCGTCGATACGGACGGCCTCCTCCTCGCCGGCAATCCCGGCGATCAGCTCACCTGGATGGACGCGAAGATCGGCGACTGGGTAGTGACGCCGCGTCACGGAAAAGCGGTGGAGATCAATGCGCTCTGGTTCAACGCGCTGATGATCCTGACCAACTTCGAGCATCGGTTCGGCGAAGAGAGCGACGCGCGCCGTATTGCCGTCGCCGCCGCGCGGGCGCGCGTCCGCTTCCGGCAGCTCTTCTGGAACGAGGAGCTGGGCTGCCTGTACGACGTCGTGCGCGGCGAGGAGCGCGACGCCAGCATCCGCCCGAATCAGATCTTCGCGCTCTCCCTTCCGCATCCGCTGCTCGACGGCGTCTATGCGGAGAAAGTGCTCGCGACCGTCGAGCAAAAACTGCTGACTCCCGCCGGCCTCCGCTCGCTCGCCGCGGGCGACCCGCGCTTCATCGGCACCTACATCGGCGATCAGCGCGAGCGCGACACCGCCTACCACCAGGGAACGGCCTGGCCATGGCTCATCGGCCCATACATCGCGGCGCTGATTCGCGTCCGCGGCGAAGCAGGCGCCACGGACGCGCGACGCATCCTGAAAGCGTTCGAGGCACACCTCGACGAAGCGTGCCTCGGCAGCATCTCCGAGATCTTCGACGGCGCCCCGCCCCACCGCCCACGCGGCTGCGTCGCGCAAGCGTGGAGCGTCGGGGCGCTGTTGGAGTGCAGCGGCATGGCCGTCGCTTTGAGCGAGGCGGCATCGCCGTAGCGACCACGCCGCAGCGCTATTTTGGAGTGCGGCGGCAAAGCCACCGCTTTCGCATCACGTTCGTGTTCGAAAGCGGCGGCTGGCGCCGCCGCACTCCAAACGCCGCCGGCCGTGCCGGCTACGCCACCCGTGCCGCCTTTCATCACAAACGCGACATTCTCGAGCACCTTGTGCCGGCGAGCGGGTCGCCTTCGATGCCGCTGTTATGGCGCCGGGCCGTCGTGTGACGCTTGCGGTTTCTTGCTCGTAACGCCGGCGTTACTTCCTCGCAGCCCCGTCAGCGATGCCGGCCCGAGGATGTGGTCGTGGATGATGAAGCGCAGCTTGCGCCACGTCATCGGGGGCCGGCTTTGAGTTCATCCCGAGCGGTAAACTCGAATCGCAGCAAGAAACTGCAAGCGCCCGCGAAAAACGGCGTCCATCGTGAGGATGATGACCTTCCGCGACCGTCTGTTGATGATCGCCTCCTTCGCGGCGATCCACATCGTCTGGGGGACGACCTACCTCGCCATCCGCTACGCCGTCGAGACCATTCCTCCTCTCCTCACCGCCGGACTCCGCCACACGGTCGGTGGCGCCGCGCTGTTCGCGGTCTGCTGGTGGCGCGGTCTGCGTCCGACGCGCGTGCAGTGGCGCGTCGCCGTCGTCACGGGGATCCTCTTCTTTCTCATCGGCCACGGCTCGCTGCACTGGGCCGAGCAGTACGTGCCGTCGGGCACCGCGGCGCTTTTCGTCGCCACCGAGCCGGTGTGGGTGGCGCTCCTCGGGGCGCGCCGGCTGTCGGCCCCCGCGATCGCCGGTCTCGTCATCGGCATCGGCGGCGTGGCGCTGCTCGTCGGGCTGCCGCACGGCGCCACGTTCACCGGCTCGATCGTCATCGTGATCGGCGCGTTCTCGTGGTCGGTCGGGATTTTCTACTCGCGATCGGCCGCGTCGCATCCCGATGCACTGATGTCAGCGGCAATGTCGCTGCTTTCGGGAGGCGCGTTGCTGATCCTCGCCGCGGCGGTGACCGGCGGCACCAATCTGTCGCACGTCAGCACTCGTTCCGCCCTCGGGTTGGCCTATCTCATCGTCTTCGGCTCACTCACCTTCGCGGGATACACGTGGCTGCTCGCGCGCGTGTCGCCGGTGCTGGTGTCGACGCACGCGTATACGAATCCATTGATCGCCGTTCTCATCGGCGCGCTCGTCGCGGGTGAGGCGCTCTCGCCGCGAATCGTGATTGCGGGGGCGGCCATTCTCGCGGCGATTGCGCTTGTGCGTGGTGGTGAACGGGACTCAAGCTGGGAAGCCGCCGCTACACCGGCAACCCCGCAACCGCGTAACCCCGTGACCTAAAAACCCAATGAACACCTTCCTCACCATCCTCCTCGCCACCCAACTCTCCACCGGCGTCAGGCTCGACCCCGCCGGCGCCGCGATCGATCTCGAATTCGGCGAACACCTTCGAGTTTGACGTTCGTGGCACGAGCACCAATCCGTAGCTGCAAGGCGCCTCGACGCGCTCGGCGTACCAGCAAAGCTGCGACGGGCGATGCAGGCCGTTCCTCGAGACCGGTTGACTTGCACCTCTTTATTGATGTGTTAGAGTTCCGCCCGCACTGATCGCCTGAAGCACGCACTAGTGGCAGACCGTAAAGCCGTCTGGCTGTAGATCTTTCGAAGCGTCGGAGGTCCGCATTGCTCGTTCGGCCCATGATCGGGTCTTGGGAAGTCCCTCGGATCGAGGCGATCGGGACGCATGAGGCTCGGCGGCTGGCGGTACTGCCGGTGCCGGGTCTGTCGGGCGACCTCCACCAGGATCTCGGGCGTGCCGCGCTCTCCGTCGAGATCTCCGGCTCGCTGTACGGCGACGAGCTGCGCGACGACTTCCTCAAAGACCTGCGGCAGAAGTTCCTGGCGGGCGAGCCGGTCGATTTCGTGGCCGATATCGTCGGCGAATCGGAGCTGGAGCAGGTGCTCATCGAGTCGTTCCAGCTCGAAGAGTCGGCCTCGATCTCGGGCACCTTCCGCTATCGCATCGTGCTGCGCGAATACACGGAGCCGCCGGAGCCGGCGGGACTGGGCGGCGACTTCGGCCTCGACGTCGATACCGCGATCGACCTCGACGCCTCCCTCGGGCTCGATCTCCTCGATCTGCCGGGAATCGTCGGCGGCGTGCCGCCTCTCGGCGATCTTCTGGCGCCGCTCAAACCGGCCGCCGACAACCTCGGGAAGACGCTCGCGCAATCGTCGACGCTGCTCAAGCCGCTGAAGGACGCGCTGTGAGCCTCACCGCGCAACTCTCTACCGCGCTCGACTCGAGCCACATCGGGGCGAGTTTTCTCAGCAGCGTCGGCTCCGTGAATCTCAACGCCGTCAGCGCCCCCGCGGACGGCGGACACACGCAGGCGATCGTCACCGTATCGGCGCACATCGACGCCGCGTCGCTGACCTCCGCGATCACCTCGGTTGCCCAACGCGCTCTGCCGATCATCGCCTCGCTGCCCGAGGCGCAGGCTCTGCTCGGAAACCTGAACGGCATCGTCGTCCACCTCGAAGACATCACGCAGCAGAACGTGGCGGCGGAGATCGACGCGCTACTGACGAACCTCCGCAACGAACTGCAGATCCCGCCGGAGGGGAGCCGCTTCGCGCTGCTGATGCACCTGATCGACGTGCTGTCGAATGCCCCCGAGGGGCGGATCCTCCGGGAGCTCGTGACGGTTCTCGCGCAGCGCGCCGGAATCGACTTGCCGGCGGCCAATCAGTACGTCGAAGGATTGCGCGCACTCGACGGTCTGGTGCGCGCGCTGGGCGGGATGATGTGCCTCGAGTCGGTGCTGTCGGAGGCCGAGCGCCTGAGCCGGGCCATGGCCAGCACGGCGGCGCCAGGCCTCATCGCCGACCGCCTCGCCGCGATCGACGCGGCGCTCGACGGGCTAGGGTTGACTCTCGCCGATTTCGTCGCCGGCGTCACCGCCGAAGACACCGCCGGCATCGTCACCGCTCTCGACGCCGTCGTGTCGGTGGCCGGGCGGTTGGATGCGTTCGAAGAGGAGCTCTCCGCCGCGCTCGGAATGGGTGAGGCGACGCTGGTCTACCTCGACATGACGCGGTTGCAGGCGGAGGTCGAACTGGCGCGGACGATGGTGCGCACCGCCGACCTCGATCCGCTGCGGCACCTGCTCGCTTCCGTCGCTCCGGTCCTCAAACCGTTTGTCGATCTCGATCTCTCCACCCTACCGCCCGGCGAGATCGGCGCGCTGCTCACGCGGCTCGAAGGGGAGATTGCGTCGATTGCCGGAAAGGTCACCGCGCTCGATCCGGCTACGTTCGTCACGCCGCTCACCGACGGCATCCGCACGCTGACCACGCCGCTACGCGAGGCGAATCAAATCGTGGCCGGCGTCACCGTCACTCTGCGCGCCGCGCTCGGACAGGTCCGCGACGCGGTAGCGGCGCTGCCGCTGCAAAGCGTCGCCGATGCGCTCCGGACGTTCCTCGAACCGATCGCGCACGTGCTCGATGCGATCCGCGCGCTGCTGCAAGAAATCGAGGCCGCGCTGCATGCCGCGGCCGCTACGGCGATGGACGCGCTGCATCAAATCGACGCCGCTCTCGACGCGTTCAAAGGGCAGATCGACACGCTCTTCACGGCGGCCAAGACGGTCCTCGATGCCGCCCACCTCGACCAGATCCTCGGCGAGGTCGGCCAGAACATTCAGGCCTTCGCCGACCTTCTGTCGCAGGCCAACATGCAGCCGTACTTCGACACGGCGGTCGGCGCGATCAACACCGCGACGAGCGTCGTTTCGGTGGTGCCGTTCGGATTGCTGCCGGAGTCGATGAAGGCCGAGGTCGACGAAGCGGTGAAGCCGGTACGCGATACGGATGCGGACGCCGCGGAGCAGACCATCGAGGGACTCATCGGCCTCCGGCCGGACGGCACGCTGTCGTTCGAGGACGACATCGAAGCGGCGAAAGAGGAGGTGCGCGCGAAGTATCAGGCGCTGCTCGATGCCGTCGATGCGCACGACCCGCGTACGGCGCTCGCTTCCGTCGATGCCAAGCTGAAAGAGATCGCCCAGAAGGTCCGCGAGCTGTCGCCCGAACTGACGCTGCAGCCGGTCGCCGACGCGATCGATTCCGTGAAGCAGGTGATCCGGGACGTCGATCTTCACGCCGCGCTGCAACCGGTGCGCGACGTCTTCACGCAGATCGACGCCGCGCTCGACCGCTACTCGCCGAGCCAGCTCGTCGCGCCGCTGGAGCAGCGCATCACCGCCGTCCGTACCGCCGTCATCGCGCAACTGCATCTCGACAAATGGAGTCCGGCGCTCGACGACATGCAGACGCGCGGCCTGGCGCTGCTCGACCGCATCAGCTCGGAGCGCGTGCGGGCGCTGTTCGACGCCGCAGGGTCGGAGATCATGGCGCTTCTGCAGCAGTTCCCCGAGGCCGATGCGACGCGCCCGTTCGGCACGATCGTCGCCGGCCTTCTCGGCACCACCGGGCTGCGCATTTACCCGAGCAGTTTCCCGGTCGTGGCGGGGTGGATCGCCGGCGCGTCCGGCACCGCGGCGCTCGCCGCGCACACCGATGCGATCGCCGACGCATTCGCGCTCACGCGGCAGACGGTGGAGAGCGTCGATCTGCAGGCCATCAGCACGCCGCTCATCACGCGCATGTCGGCGCTCCGCACGTCGGTGCAGGGGCTGGTCGCGAAGTTGGATTCGCAGTCGGACGAAGCGGTGCGACTCAACGGACTGCTGCCGCACCTCGACGCGGCGGCGCGCTTCGCGACGTTGACGCAGAACCGCGACCGCTACCTTTCGGAGCTCGTTGACGCGGCGCAACTCGTCGACCAGTTGCGGCGCACCGGATTCTCCGAGGTCGACGTGAAGCTGACCGACTTCCGCGCCGCGCTCGAGCCGTTGCATCCGGCGTGGCGGCAATTGCAGACCGTCATGGCGGCGATGGGGATCGATCCGCAGCACCTCAGCGTCACCGGCATCGTGCAAGCGATGTTGAGCGAAGCGTCGCCGGAGCGGCTGGCGAACCTGCTGATGCCGCTCCTCGACGCCTTCCGCGATCGCATCCGCGTGCTGCTGACCGCGGTGATCGCACCGTTGAAAGACGCCGTCAACGACCTGACGACGCTGATCAACGCCATCGACCTGGCGCCGCTGACGGAGGCCGCCGACGGCGTCGTGAAGGAAGTCAAAGAGCAGATTCACCGGCTCAGTCCCGACGAATTGCTGAAGGAGCCGCTGGCCTCGTTCGAACAACTGAAGCAGGCGCTGGTCGACTCCGATCCGTTGTCGGCGGTGACGGCGATTCTCACCGCACTGCGCGACGCCATCGCCCGCCTGCTCGAGAAGTTGTCGCTGGAGAAACTGCTGGAAACGCCGCTGTCGATTTACGACGGCATCAAGGAGGAGCTGCGGCGGATCGACCCCTCCACGCTGCTCGATCCGGTCATCACGCAGGTCGAAGGAATCGCGCACCAGGTCGACTCGGGGCTCGACCAGACGGTCGAAGCATTCAAACAACTTCAGGCGGCGCTGCCGAGCGGCGGCGGCGGGGTCAGTTCAGTGTCCGTCGGCGCAAGCGCGTCGGTCGGATAGGAGCATCGATGCCGGGACCGATCACGCACGCCGCCATCGC
>Ga0207646_10006729_pt1 | contig 11836 bp, 20 predicted proteins | sample KBSK5502metaG_FD_184343 | JGI IMG/M metagenome (GOLD analysis project Ga0207646, IMG submission 184343) | Corn, switchgrass and miscanthus rhizosphere microbial communities from Kellogg Biological Station, Michigan, USA - KBS K5-50-2 metaG... | ecosystem: Host-associated > Plants > Roots >...
AAGTTTGCGCCGTCAGGCGGCAGTTCGGCTCCGGCCGCTCCCGCTCCCGCAGCTTAAAGAAAAGATAGAGGAACCTGTAAGACCTATAAGACTTATGGACGCAAGAGCAAGTGCAAAATATCTTCGCGGATCGGCGCAAAAGGCGCGACTGGTCATCGATATGATCCGCGGCAAGAAGGTTAACCAGGCGCTGGCCATTCTGCGCTACTCGAATAAGCGCGCCGCGCTGGGCATTGAAAAGTGCGTTAAGTCGGCGATCGCCAACGCTAACGAGGCGGCCGAGAAAGCGAACATCGCCGTCGATCCGGACGAGCTTTGGCTGAAAGCCGCGTACGTGGATCGCGGCCCGACAAAGAATCGCCGTCGCATGCGGCCCGCGCCGCAAGGCCGTGCGTATCGCGAGCGACGCCACTTTTGTCACGTGACAGTTCTGGTTTCCAGCGATCTGCCGGGTGACGGAGCGAAAACTGACGGCCAGTCTGTGTCGGCCACGCCGGCGGTGAGTAAACGGGCCAAACGCGGCGGAGCCGCAGCGGCGCCCAGGGCCAAGCGGGTCGCTTCAAAGAGCGAGGCTGCCGCAGGTTCTGAAGCGAAAACCGGGGCGGCTAAAGAAGCCAGGGGCGAGAACAAAGCAAGCAAGGCGGGATCGAAGTTGAGTAAGGCGTTGCGACGGAAGAAGACTGACAAGTAGTTCTCAAATTTCAGATCTCAAAATTTGAGATTGGAAACTTGAAAGACGGAGAATAAATGGGCCAAAAAGTTCATCCATACGGTTTTCGCCTTGGTTATAACAAGGACTGGCATTCGCACTGGTTTGCGAAGAAGCAGTTTGGCGACTTTCTGATCGAAGATCTGAAACTGAAAGCCGAGCTGAAGCGTCGCTTTACCGGCGCCGGCGTTTCGCACGTCGACGTCGAGCGTGCGGCGAATCGTCTAAAGATCATCATCTATACGTCGCGACCGGGCATCATCATCGGCCGCAAGGGATCCGAAATCGATAAGCTGAAAGGTGATATCTCTTCGCGCACCGGCCGCGAAGTCCTGGTTTCCATCCAGGAAATTCATAAACCGGAGTTGAATGCTCAGTTGCAGGCGGAAAAGATTGCGGCCCAGCTCGAAAAGCGAATCGCCTTTCGCCGCGCCATGCGCAAAGCCGTGGAAGAGTCGCTGCGCTTTGGCGCGCAGGGCATCAAGGTAAAAGTCAGCGGCCGGCTTAACGGCGCTGAAATTGCGCGCAGCGAATGGCATCTGCAGGGCCAGTTGCCTTTGCATACTCTGCGTTCGGATGTCGATTACGGCTTCGCCGAAGCGCATACGACGTTCGGCGTGATCGGGGTCAAGGTTTGGATCTATCGTGGCATCATCCTGGATCCCAATGCGGCCATGGCCCGCGGCACCGGCACGGATCCGATTAACGATACGCGGCCGGGTCAGCGCGAAGGCCGAGCACGTCCGGCACGCGCGCGGAGAGAAAGACCAGAGAGGCCGGAGAGATAAGACGCTATGTTGATGCCGAAAAAAGTTAAGCATCGCAAGCAGATGCGTGGCCGGATGAAGGGCCTCGCCACTCGCGGCAGCGCGATTAGCTTTGGCGAGTACGGGTTGAAGACGCTGGAGGCGGCCTGGATTACCGATCGGCAAATCGAAGCTGCGCGTATTGCGATGACGCGTCACATCAAACGCGGTGGAAAAATTTGGATTCGGATGTTTCCCGATAAGCCGGTGACCAAGAAGCCCGCGGAAACTCGTATGGGTAAGGGAAAAGGCGCGCCCGAGTACTGGGTCGCCGTGGTGAAGCCGGGCAGGATCCTTTACGAAATCGAAGGCGTCGACGAAAAGACCGCCCGCGAAGCAATGAAGCTGGCGTCGCAAAAACTGCCGGTTAAGACAAAGTTCGTTACCCGGGCCGAGCAGGAGGGAGGCGCGATTTAGTTTCAGGTTCCAGGTTTCAAGTAGCCTAACCTGAAACTTGTAACTGGTAACTTGAAACGGTGAACGAAGAGAGCCATGAAGAGACGAGAAGAAGTCGACAAATATCGGGACATGCACGACGACGATCTGCACGCTGAAGTCGCGCGTTTGAAGGAATCGTTGTTTCGCTTGAATTTTAAGCTGGCGCTGGGCGAAGTCGACGCGATCAAGAAAATGCGCCTGGAAAGAAAATCGCTCGCTCGGATTCGTACGATGGTACGCGAGCGCGAGATTCAGGCTGGAAAATAGCCCGGCTGTTGGTTGCGGGAATAGCTCAGAAACGTGAGTAACTAATGTTTAGACGGAAAAAGAAGGAAGAAGCGGTTGAGCCGGCGACTGAAGTCGCTTCCGAGAGCACATCTGCGGAGGCGCCATCGCCGGACCTTCCGGTAGGTCAGGCTGGCGCCGAAGCCGCTGCGGCTGAAACGGAGTCTGCGGCGGTGGAAGCAACCACGGGATCCGAGAGTGGCGCAGCTAAGGACGTAGCGAAGGCGGGGCCGAGTGCGCGTGGCAATCGCGTCCAGAAGATTGGCATCGTGATGTCCGACAAGATGCAGAAAACGGTCCTGGTGCGAGTCGATCGCACAGTGCTGCATCAGAAATACCGGCGTTACGTCAGGCGGACTTCGAAGTTCATGGCGCACGACGATTTGGGTTCGACGACAGGCGACCGCGTCCGCATCGTGGAAACGCGGCCACTGTCGGCGCGCAAGCGTTGGCGCGTGGTCGAGATTGTGCAGAAGGCAGCGAAATAAATTTCGGATTGCGAATTGCGAATTTCGAATTTTAAGCAAAGCGTTCAAATCCGCAATTCGAAATTCGCAATGGGTTTCAATCATGATTCAAATGCAGACCTCTCTGGAGGTCGCTGACAATTCAGGGGCGCGGCGCGTCGAGATGATCATGGGCATCGGCGGCTCGACCGGAGCGATTGCCAGTCTCGGCGATCGGATCAAGGTGACGGTCAAAGAGGCCTCACCCGACGGCGCTATCAAGAAGGGTACGGTGCAGGATGCGGTCATCGTGCGGACGCGCAAAGAAGTGCGGCGTCGCGACGGCACTTATATTCGGTTCGATCAGAATGCAGCCGTGTTGATAAAGGAAGACGGGACGCCGATCGGCACGCGCGTATTCGGCCCGGTTGCGCGCGAGTTGCGTGACAAGAATTACATGAAGATTGTTTCGCTGGCGCCGGAGGTTATTTGAAGTGGCGCAAGTTGTGAACCTGCGTCGGAGGTAAAGGGAATTGAGAGCAACGAAGCGAACAAAGATTCGAAAGAACGACCAGGTTGTCCTGATGGCCGGCCGCGACAAGGGAAAACGGGGTCGGGTCCTGGCAGTTGCTCCGGCGCGGGGCAAAGTTAAAGTCGAGGGCTCTGGAATGATCAAGCGACACCAGAAGCCGGCTGGCAATCGCGGCGGCGGGATTATCGAGAAGGAAGCGTGGGTGGACATCTCAAATGTGCAGATCGTCGATCCTCAGTCGGGCAAGCCTTCGCGCGTAAGCTATAAAGTCGACGCCGAGGGAAGCAAGACGCGGGTGGCTACGGCCAGCGGACATTTATTGGAGAAGTAAAGATTGAATCATTGATCATTGAATCATTGAGTCAATGAAACAATGAGCTAATACTGAATAATGGCCAGACTAAAAGAGCGTTATCAAAAAGAGGTTGCCCCGGCAATCGCCAGGGAATTCGGCATCAAGAATCCGATGGCGGTGCCGCGCCTGGACAAGATTGTCGTCAATATGGGGATGGGCGAAGCGATCGCGAATGCCAAGGTCCTGGACACCGCGGTCGAGGAGTTGAAAGCTATCGTGGGACAGAAGCCGGTGATCACGAAAGCCAAGAAATCGATCGCCAGTTTCAAATTGCGACAAGGCATGCCGATTGGCGTCATGGTCACGCTGCGCGGCGAACATATGTATGAATTCTTCGATCGTTTGGTTTCCGTAGCGCTGCCGCGCGTCAGAGACTTTCGCGGGGTCTCGCCCAAAGCGTTTGACGGCCGCGGTAACTACACCATCGGAATTCGCGAGCAATTGATTTTTCCCGAGGTCGATTTTAATAAGGTCGATAAGACACGGGGAATGAATATTTCAATAGTTACCACGGCGCGCGACGACGACCAGGCGCGCGCGCTGTTAAAGGCGCTGGGCATGCCGTTTAGACAGTGAAGCTATCTGGGTTGATATGGCAAAGAAATCATTAATCGCGAAAGCGAATCGCAAACCGAAGTTTTCGTCACGCGGGTACACCCGTTGCAAGAGGTGCGGCCGCCCGCGCGCTTATCTCCGCAAGTTTCATCTTTGCCGGATTTGCTTTCGTGAGTTGGCGCTGGCGGGACAAATTCCCGGCGTGGTGAAATCGAGTTGGTAGAAAAACAGGGGCCAGGAGTCAGAGGTCGGGGGCCAGTAAGTAACCTCTGCCGACCCCAGACCCCCAGCCCCCGACACCTGATTTGGAGTTAAGGAATGACTGATCCTATTGCCGACATGTTGGCGCGAATCCGGAATGCGGTTTCGGCCAAACACTCGCGCGTCGATATCCCGGCGTCAAAACTAAAGCTGGAGATCGCGCGCATCCTCAAAGAGGAAGGCTACATCAATAACTTCGTCGTTAAGGGCGAAGGCGTAAAGAAGATTGTGCGCATCTTTCTGCGTTACGACGCTCGCGGCACTTCCTCGATTACCTATCTGGCGCGTGTTTCGCGCCCCGGACGGCGCGTGTATGTTGGCTCGCATCAGATCCCGCGCGTGCTGGGCGGCTATGGCATAAACATTGTCTCTACGTCGCGGGGATTGATGAGTGGCAAAACCGCGCGGCGGGAAAACGTTGGCGGAGAATTGCTGGCGGAAGTCTACTAAGAAATTGAATCATTGAGTTATTGCTTCATTGAATCAATGACTCGATGAACAAATGAATCAATAAATTATGTCTCGCATTGGTAAAAAACCTATTACGATTCCCAAAGGGGTGACCGTCGCGATCCATGGCGGCGAGTTGGAGGTAAAGGGCGCGAAGGGCGTGCTCAAGACACCAATTCCCGACGGGGTCACGTTCAAAGTGGAGGGCCAGGAGTTGATCGCGGAGCGTGCTTCGGATGAGCAGGCCGCCCTCCATGGCCTGGCGCGCGCGCTAGCCAACAACGCGATTCTGGGAGTCACTCAGGGCTTTACGAAACAGATGGATGTGGTCGGCGTTGGTTACAAGGCCGACGTACAGGGCCGCAAGGTCGTTTTCGCTCTCGGGTATTCGCATCCGATCGAGTTTCCTTTACCCGAGGGAGTCGAAGCAAAGGCTGAGCGTCTGACTACCAAGGGAAGTATTCAGCAATATCAGACGACCTTGACGGTTTCCGGTATCGATAAGCAGAAACTCGGCCAGGTATGCGCAGAGATGCATAAGCTCAGAAAGCCCGATGCATACAAAGGCAAAGGTGTGCGCTATGCCGACGTGCCGTTAAAGTTAAAGCCGGGCAAGACCGGAAAGTAACATTTGCGATTTTTGATTTCCGATTGGTCTCTTGGCGCCGGTCAAATCGGCAATCGGCAATCGGCAATGAATTAGAGATGGCTAACAGAAACAGACCAGAAGTTCGCACTGCTGTTCACCGGCGCATTCGACGCAAGGTTCGCGGCACGACTGAAAGGCCGCGGCTGACCGTTTACCGCAGCTTGAACCATATCTACGCCCAGATAATCGACGACGAAAAGTCCCGGACTTTGGCGTCTGCTTCGACTATTGAAAAGACCTTGCGGGCAAAGACCGGCGGCAATATCGACGCCGCCAAGCGCGTGGGACAGGCAATCGCTGAACGCGCGCTGGCTGCCGGCGTCGAGCAGGTCGTGTTCGATCGCGGCGGCTATCTTTACCACGGCCGCGTCAAAGCTTTGACTGATGCGGCGCGCGCAGGGGGGCTTAACAAAGGCGAAGCTGCGAAAGCTGAAGCCGCGGCTGAGTCGGTTGCTGAAGAAACTGCCGGCGAAGCGAAGCCCGAAAAAAAGCCCAAGGCAAAGCCTAAGAAAAAACCGAGCGCGAAAGAAGAATCGAGCGCGAAAGAAGAGTAATGAGACAACCAAAACAAAGAATATTGGCGCAAGGACTGGACCTGAAGGATCAGGTGATTTCGATTAATCGCGTCACCAAGGTCGTGAAGGGTGGCAAGAACCTGTCCTTTGCGGCGTTGGTGGTCGTCGGTGACGAATCGGGTCACGTCGGTTTCGGTACCGGAAAGGCGCGCGAAGTTCCCCTGGCAATCAAGAAAGGCGTCGAGGCGGCCAAAAAGAACCTCATTCGGGTACCTTTGATCGAAAACACTCTGCCCCACCAACTCATAGGGAAATTCGGAGCCGGGCGGGTATTGTTAAAGCCGGCTTCGCCAGGTACCGGCGTGATTGCCGGCGGCGCTGTACGCGCGGTAATGCGGGCGGCTGGGGTGCACGACGTGCGCACCAAGGTCCTGGGCTCGACTAATCCGCACAACGTCGTACGCGCGACGTTTGACGGGTTGTTGAAGATGAAGGATCCGTTTGAAGTTGCCCGCTTGCGCGGCAAACAAGTAGAAGAACTTTAATCGTATGGCAGCGAAGAAAAAGACAACGAAAGAAGCGGCTCCGGCGACGATTCGCATTCAGTACTATCGGAGCACGATAGCGTGCCCTGAGAAGCAGAAAGAGATCGTTCGCAGCCTGGGCCTGCGAAAGCTTAATCAGATCGTCGAGCGTCCCGACACGCCGTCCATGCGCGGCGCAGTCGAGAAGGTGCCGCATCTGATTCGGATCATTGAATAATCGATCTTTGATCTTTAACCTTGGGTCTTTGAAAGATATTCGCACCCAAGATCAAAGACCGAAGATCAAAGACCAGAAAAGATACTGATGACGTTATCACTCAACAATCTACACCCGGCAAAAGGTTCGACGCATAGGAAGAAGCGCGTCGGGCGCGGCCCAGGTTCGGGGCTGGGAAAAACCTCGGGTCGCGGCGAGAAGGGTCAAAAATCCCGTTCCGGATATTCTTCGAAGATTGGTTTCGAAGGCGGCCAAATGCCTCTGCACAGACGTCTGCCCAAGCGCGGGTTTACGAATATCTTCAAGAAGAAGTGGCTCGAAGTGAGCCTCGAGGCGCTGGAGAAACATTTCGCCGCCGACGACGAAATTACGCCGGAGGTCCTCCATCGTCGTGGCATTATCAAGAAAGCGAAGCATGACATTGTCGTACTGGGTAACGGCGAGGTTTCCAAATCGCTGAAAGTATCGGCCCATCGGTTTACCAAAAGCGCCCGCGAGAAAATCGAAAAGGCCGGCGGCGCCGTTACGGTAATTGAATAGGCTCTAGCGCACGGTCCGTACTTTGTACTTTATTATTAGTGCTTTGAAGTGTCGCGCAGCTTGCACTTGATTTCAAAGTACCAGGAACGAAGTTCAAAGCGCACTTTTTATGGAAAAATTCCTAGCGGCGGTTCGCAACATGTTTCAGGTGCCTGATCTGCGCCGGCGGATCCTGTTCACCCTGGGCATTCTGGCCATCTATCGACTGGGAGGGCACATCTCGGCGCCCGGGATCAACAAGGCCCAGTTGGACCGCGTTTGGCACGACGTCAGTGGCACGTTGCTTGGCGTGCTCGATCTGTTTTCCGGCGGGAACTTCCGACTGATTTCGGTTTTTGCTTTAGGAGTCACTCCCTACATCACTTCGTCGATCATCCTGCAACTGATGACCGTGGTCTCGCCGCAGTTGAAAAAACTGCAGGAAGAAGGCGAGATGGGGCGGCAGAAGATCAATCAGTGGACGCGGTATCTAACTGTCGGCCTCGCCGGTCTGCAGACTTCCTTTGTCGCGCACTGGTTGCAGATCAACGGCGTGGGCGCGCCCGGTTGGGGATTTTTCCTGACCACCGTGTTGACGTTAACCACGGGCACCATCTTCGTGATGTGGCTGGGTGAACAAATCACCGACCGCGGCGTGGGCAACGGGATTTCGCTGCTGATCTTCGCCGGCATAGTGATTGGTTTACCGCGTGGCGTGCAGCAGGTCATGGGCCGCGTTAGCGGTGGCGACACGCTGGAGATTCTGGGCGTGATTGCGATGGTCGTGGCGTTGGTGGCTATCATCGCGTTCATTGTATTTGTCGAGGCCGCGCGACGTAAGATTCCGGTCAGCTATGCAAAGCGCCATGTAGGACGGCAGTTGGTGGGCGGACAGCAAACGACCATGCCGCTAAAGCTGAACATGGGCGGTGTGATCCCGGTGATTTTTGCCTCGTCGGTTTTGTCGATGCCGCAGAGTTTGTTTTCAGCTTTTCCGCCCAGGAACCCGGGCAACTGGTACGGGAAGATCTTTGCCTTTTTTCAACTGTTTCACGCCGGCGATCCCTATTACGAGCTAGTCTTCCTGTCGCTGATTATTTTCTTCACGTTCTTTTATGTGTCGATCGTTTTCAACGTCGAAGAAGTTGCCGACAATCTGCGTAAGCACGGCGGGTTTATGCCGGGGATTCGGCCGGGCCGGGCGACGGCTGAGTATCTGAACACAATCCTGACGCGACTGACCACGGTTGGGGCAATCTATCTGGCGATGGTCGCCTTTTTTCCACAGTTTATGCTGAGCGGATTCAAAGTGGCGCGGTTACCGTTGCTGGGAACCTGGTTGGATTCGTTCGTCAGCACCACCCCGGGTTTGTCCTGGATCCCCACGGGCATGGGTTATCAGTTTTATTTCGGCGGCACCTCGCTGCTGATCCTGGTGGGTGTGGCGATGGATACTGTGTCGCAGATCGAAGCCCAGTTGGTGATGCGCAACTATGAGGGATTTCTTGGGTCCGGCAGCAGACTGCGCGGACGTCGGGCCTGACAGCATTGATTCATTGATTCATTCGGCCATTGAATCAATGAACAAATGGATCAATGTCAAAAATTATTGTGTTGATGGGCGCGCCGGGTGCCGGCAAGGGCACGCAGGCGCGTTTGCTGCAAGAGCGTCTGCATTTGCCGCAGATTTCCACCGGCGATATGTTTCGCGCTCTGGCTAAAACTCAAAGTCCGCTCGCTGAAGAGGTGCGCGCGATTCAGCAGAGAGGAGAGTTGATTCCCGATGAGCTGGTGATTCGGGTGGTTGAGGATCGGACCGCGCAAGACGATTGTCGGAACGGATATATTCTCGATGGGTTTCCCCGCACCGCGGCCCAGGCGGAGATGCTTGAGCAGCTCGCCGACCGGCAGCACAAGAAGCTGAGCGCAATACTGATCGATGTTCCTTTGGAACTGCTGGAAAAGCGGATGACTGGCCGGCGTAGTTGTCCCGTCTGTGGAGAGATTTACAACCTGTACTTCAGACCACCAAAGTTTGATAGCCGCTGCGACTTTCATCCTGAGGTTCAGTTGACGCAGCGAGCCGATGACAGGGCTGAAAACGTGCGAGTGCGATTAGATACCTACAATCGTGAGACCGAGCCCCTGCTTGATTTCTATCAACGTACCGGACGACTGCACCGAGTACAGGGAACTAAATCGCCGGAAGAAATCTACCGTGAGATTGAGCGGATAGTGAACACGGATGGAAGTTTGCAGCGCGAGCCATGATCATTGGGAAGTCACAAAAAGAGATCGACAAGATGCGGGCGGCGGGCCAGCTCGTGGGGCGTGTATTACAATCGCTTCGGGCAATGGTCGAGCCGGGCATGACCACCCTGGAAGTAAATGACGCGGCTGACAAGATGATCCGGGTTGCCGGTGCTTATCCAACTTTCAAAGGCTACAACGGATTTCCTTATTCAATTTGTGCTTCAGTTAACGAGCAGGTGGTGCATGGCTTTCCCTCGACTTACAGGTTGCAGGAGGGCGACATTTTCTCGATTGATGTGGGGGTGACACTCGAAGGGTTCGTGGGCGACACCGCCGCGACGATCCCGGTGGGCACTGCCAGTGAAGATCGTTTAAAGCTAATCCGGGTTACCGAAGAATGTCTGCAGTTGGCGATCGAGGAATGCCGGGTTGGGAATCACGTCGGTGACATAGGCGCGGTAGTGCAGGCGCACGCCGAAGCCCACGGTTATTCGGTGGTGCGCGACTATGTTGGCCATGGAATCGGGCGCCGCATGCATGAAGATCCGCAAATCCCGAACTATGGAAAACGCGGCAAGGGTCCAAAAATCAAGCGGGGTTACGTTTTCGCGGTTGAGCCCATGATAAATATTGGGTCGCAATATACAAAAACGCTGCCAGACGGCTGGACCGTGGTCACGCTGGATGGCCAGCCAAGCGCGCACGCCGAGCATACAATCGCGATCACGGAAGCAGGTCCGGAGGTCCTGACGCTGGTGGGGGTCCAGAGCCTGGCAGAGAGCCAGGCCGTCACAGTCTCGTAAAGTTGGTTTTCACGTGGCTTGGCAATTGCTTTAGTGCATGTTACTATCCAAAGTTTGCCAGTAAAGGCAGGATAGCGCTCTGTGGCGTATGGCGAAGGAAGAGGCGATAGAGGTCATGGCCAAAGTCCTCGAGACGCTGCCCAACGCAATGTTTCGGGTTGAACTCGAGGAGAACCAGCATCAGGTGCTGGCGCATATCTCTGGCAAGATGCGGAAGCACTTCATCAGAATCCTTCCGGGGGATCGAGTGTTGGTTGAGTTGTCGCCCTACGATTTGAATCGCGGCCGCATAACTTACCGGTATAAATGAGATCGAGAGTGTCCAATGAAGGTACGTTCGTCCGTCAAAAAGATTTGTGATAAGTGCAAGGTGATTCACCGCAAGGGCGTGGTGCGCGTAATTTGCACCAACCCAAAACACAAGCAGAGACAAAAATGAAACGGTTTCCATTCGCCATTGCTGGTTTGCAGAGTTCGCGGTCGCTGATGGTTTCGGAGGATAAGAACTAAATGGCCCGTGTCGCAGGTGTCGATCTACCGCCCCACAAGCGCGCTGAGATCGGACTTACTTATATTTACGGAATCGGCAGATCTCGATCTGCGTCGATTCTCAAGGAAGCGCAGGTGGGACTCGATACTCGCGTTAAGGATCTTAGTGAGGACGACTTGGGCCGCATTCGTGCGGTGATCGAGGAACAGGGCGAGATCGAAGGCGACTTGCGCAAGCGCGTGCAGATGGACATCAAGCGCTTGATGGACATCGGCGCCTATCGCGGGTTGCGGCATCGTCGCGGATTGCCGGTGCGCGGACAGCGCACGCACACAAACGCGCGCACCCGCAAGGGACCGCGTCGCGCCACGATCGCCAAGAAGAAAGCTCCAGGCAAGAAATAGAGCTTAGCGACAACTGATAGCTGAGAGCTTAAGAAAAATGGCTAAAGCAACAACGGCTGGCAAGAAAAAAGTCTTTCGCAAGAAAGAGAAGAAGAACATCCCCGTCGGCATCGCTTACATTGCAGCGTCGTTCAATAACACGATGATCTCGATCACCGATCTTGAGGGTAACCTGATTGCGCAATCATCGTCTGGCGCGCGCGGGTTTCGCGGCTCTCGCAAGGGCACGCCGTTCGCTGCCCAGCAGGCGGCCTATGAGGCGGCTAAGCGGGCCACGGAAGCGGGCATGCAGCAATGCGAAGTGCGCGTCAAGGGCCCGGGCGGCGGTCGCGAATCGGCCATCCGCGCCATTAATAATGCCGGTATTCGCGTGACCACAATCCGCGATATCACGCCGATTCCGCATAACGGATGTCGGCCACCGAAGCGACGCAGAGTGTAGGTATTGCCGATTGCAGGTTTCAAATTGGCAATTGGTAATCGGAAATTGAAAATGTATTGACCTAAAGGATGAAGGGCTCCGAATCTGAATCTCAGATTCCAAATTCTAGATTCAAGATCGCGGCCCGTAAACTTTTCCGTCTGTAGTTAGACTGGAGGCAAA
>Ga0207646_10006731_pt1 | contig 11835 bp, 8 predicted proteins | sample KBSK5502metaG_FD_184343 | JGI IMG/M metagenome (GOLD analysis project Ga0207646, IMG submission 184343) | Corn, switchgrass and miscanthus rhizosphere microbial communities from Kellogg Biological Station, Michigan, USA - KBS K5-50-2 metaG... | ecosystem: Host-associated > Plants > Roots >...
GACCCGCAGGGTAGCTGCGCAGTGCCTTTCGTCTCGGCTGACCGCGCAGCGGTAGCTGCGCAGCAGCGTTGCCGAGACGGGCAAGAACCAGCGTTGGTGAGACGGATTGGTGCCAGCGGGTGTCAGGTACTCACCCATCAAATGAATGTTGACAGTCCTCTAGTAGCACGGCAGGACAAAGAGGCAACACAGGCGAAGCCTCCCTGTCCACTGCTTTTTAAGGCATATCTTAGTTCAAGCGGCCATACTATCGCAAGGATCACAAGTGCGGGGAAAGACGAATGCGAAATGTTTTTATCTCAAAAGGTCTTACTTGAAACGCTAGCGTATTACCTTGATAGGGGGCATCGCTGATCGGCTCCTCCAGCAGGTTACACTCTTGCGCGGAAAGAATCGGGGTAACGAAGGTGAGCGTACCACGCCCGCGCTGATTATGCGCTTCGTACAGCCGCACAATCAGACCACCCCCATCCTCGGCAGGTTTCACCGTCTCTAGAATGACGTGCGTGCAATCTACCTGTATAAAGGAAGAGCTCGTTATGCCTGTTGTAGAGACGTTAGGAGCCTTATTCCGCCCAGCCACGCACACCATCGGAACATTGAGTTCGTAGGCGCGCCGTACAGTCTGCGCCTCCCTCCAATCTCCTGCGTGCGGTAAGAGGCTATAGGTGAAGCGGTGCAAGCCCTCATCTGCATGAGCATCAGGATAGATAGCGGATTTAAGAAGCGTCAGACGAACAACATTATCGTGAACATCATGCCCATATTTACTATCATTGAGCAGGCTGACCCCGTATCCCCCTTCGCTCAAATCAATCCAGCGATGAGCACAGGTCTCAAAACGGGCCACATCCCAGGACGTGTTACGATGCGTAGGGCGCTCAACGTTGCCAAATTGGATTTCATAAGTTGCTCGCGTGCTGTTGATTGCTAGCGGAAACGCCGCTTTCAACAACGTCTGGCGTTCGTGCCAGTCGATCTCGGTCGCAATGTCGATGCGCGGCGAGCTGCGCCAGAGCGAAATACGTTGCGTGATACGCGAGGACAGGTACGGACGGATAATTTCGACGGTTGCACGCACTGGTCCCTCTTCGATAATGCGCAGAGAGGTTACAGCTCGTACTGGGTATGGCTTCTCCTCATAAAAGATATCAATATCCCAGGCGTCGAAATCCAAGGGACGATCCTCATAGGCGATAAGCTGGTTGCCCGTTTGCCCAGGGGCAAGGACGTCACGCTCTGCATGCCTGTCGTAGAGCCGGCTGATCTCCCCTTGTGCGTTGATCCAGAGGTCATAATACTCATTCTGCAAGACGATTGTCTCTTCATCAGCATAGGCAGCGCGAGCAGTAGACGGTAGCTGTACCTCACCGGTCCTCGCGTTGCTCGCCGCCGGTACAACCTGCACTCCACATGGGGGAACGCGCACGCCATCCAGCAGGAACACCTTGTTCCCCTCCCAGTCAGTCGTTTGCTGGGCTGTAGAGCGTTGATTTATCAACGCGTCTTGTTGATTTATCAACGCGTATGGTACGAGCTGTGCTGGCACCTGTATAGGGTCCGTGCGTTCCCACGCCAGGGTATTCAACACGAAGAGATCCTGCTCTCCTGCAGGGATGTGTTGCAGCACAACGGCGAGTGTCTCATCGTATATCTGCTTTCCTATGGCGCGTGCCTCGGCATAGATCCGCTCGGCATCGTCATAGACTTCACGGATCGATGAACCGGGCAGCACATCATGGAATTGATTCAGGAGTACGAGCCGCCAGCCCTCATTCAGTTCCGCTTGGCGGGACGGCATGCCGTAGAGGCTGGCCCAGGCATTCAGCAGTTCCACGTCGCGGTAAAATAATTCAGCGCGCCGGTTGGCCTGCTTGACGCGCGCCTGCGAGGTATATGTACCCCGGTGATACTCTAAGTACAACTCACCTACCCATGTGGGCAAACGCGGGTTCTCCCACACGCGCTGATAGAGTTCCGTGAAGTAATCTTCGGCTCGACCGGAGCGAACCTGGGGAAAGTCCGGCAGGTCCGTCATGATCTGCATCCGCTCCATTTGTTCTTCCGTTGGCCCACCACCACCATCGCCCCAGCCATGAAGATACAGCAAGTGATCATTGATGTCCTGCTGACGATAGTTCATCCAAGTCCCTGTCATATCGCTCGGTTGCAAGGGACCGTTGTAGCTATAGAAAGTCGTCTTCGCGTCCTGACTCGGCGCCGTGATGAAGTGAGTCAGAACCTCAGAGCCGTCGATGCCGCGCCAGCGAAAGGTATCACAGGGCATCCGGTTAAATTGGTTCCAGCTAATCTTCGTGGTCATAAAGGTCGGAATATTGCAGCCGCGCATAATTTGCGGAAGCGCGGCACTATAGCCAAAGACATCCGGCAACCAGATTTGACGAGGCTTGACACCAAATTCCTGTTGCCAGAAGCACGTCCCGTGCATAATCTGGCGGATGAGCGACTCGCCAGAGGTAAGGTTACAATCCGCTTCAATCCACATCGCGCCTACCGGCTCAAAACGTCCCTCCGCGACACGCTGTTTCACCCGCGCATAGAGTTCAGGAACATCCTCTTTCAGCCATTGCAGCATTTGCGGCTGGCTCTGGCTATAGAGGTAGTCAGGATAGCGCTCCATCAATCCCAGGACATTAGAGACGGTATGAGCGATCTTCTGGCGAGTTCTCCAGTAAGGCCACATCCACCCGACATCGAGATGGGCATGCCCGCTGGCAGTAATCTGCGGGCGGTTGGGGTCTGCGATAAATCGGCCCCCTACTGTAGACCTCCGATTTATCGTGGGGTACTCCTTGAGCAAATACTCATAAGCGGCCTGAGCCGAGTCAGCGAAACGTTCACCCTGCCAGCCCTCGCGTAGATCGAGCATATTATAAGCTGCATCGAGGCGCGCTAAGAGGGCATTGCGTGCCGGATCACCTTCGTTCAGGGCGAGATGTACCTCCAGCAGCGTCTGCATCAAGTGATAGAGTTGCCAGTTCACCATGCGGCGCGGGCGCAGCGTCAAGCCACCAAAGGGCAGAGGAACGCTTGTGTAGACCTGGAGCATCAACGTATGGGATCGCCCATCGCACGCTTCTTCAGGCAGCAAGAGAACGGGATGTTTCCAATCAAAAGCCCCGATAGCACGCCCATCAAGAAAAACAGTCGCTTCCAGGCGGAGCAACAGAGAGTCATCCCCAGGGGTATCCCAGTACAATTGCAGGACCAGAGGCAGCCCTTGCATCGACGCTGGCGCCTGCAGAGGCGTCATCAGCCAGCTTGTTCCATGCTCCAGCCCCCAGAGCAGTCCTACCTCCACCGGTTGCCACTGCGCATCTGTAGGTGATGGTATAACCATCGGGCCAACGGCAGCAAGACTATAGACCGGGGAAAGCACGTGGGCTGGCCCTTCAGTCATTTCGCTCAGCGCTTTAAGACTATTACGAAGTTTTTGGACGGTAAATACCAAGAGAAATTCCTTTCCACTCAACGAACACATACACACAGGATCGAGGGAAACTCGTAATTAGCCCAGATCGGTTTGTGAGCAGAAATGTAGTGACACCCCTTGCGGGTGTCAGGCCCCACTGCAAAAACCAAACTGGACTGACCACTAGCCCTTGAGGCCTCCGCTGACGCCGCGCACAAAGAAGCGCGATACCAGTGTATAGAGTACGACGGCCGGCAGCGCGTAAAGCATAGCGTAGGCGGCCAGTTGGCCGTAGTTCACCTGGCCATAAGCGCCGAAGAAGTTATAGATATGCACCGAAGCCGGAAGGTAATCCGGGGTGGACAGAATAATCAGGGGCACGAAGAAGTTCGTCCATGCTATCAGGAAGCTCCATACGCCAACCACCGCAATCCCTGGCGCGGCAATCGGCAATACGATGCGAAAAAGCCCCTGGAAGGTCGAAGCGCCATCGATCCAGGCCGCCTCTTCCAGCTCAAAGGGCACCGAATCGAGAAAGTTCTTCATCAGCCAGATGGAGAATGGCAATGCGCTGGCAACAAAGAAAAGGATCACCCCCTGGTAGGTATCAATCAGGTTCAGCGAGGCATACATCGCATAGAGCGGCGTCACCAGAGCTAGAACGGGCAGCGAGCTCACGAACAGGATGGCGTACATCAGGGGGCCCTTGAGGCGAAACTGGTAACGCGAGAGCGGGTACGCTGCCAGGCCTGCCAGGATGATCACCAGAAGCATCGTACTGAGTGCCAGGATCAGGCTGTTGGCGAAGGGACGCGGGACAATGCCATTGGTGATAATCGTTTGATAATTGATCAAGCTGAAAGGCCTGGGGATCGCGAGCGATAGACTTGCACTCGGATTGAAGCTTGCCAGGATAGGCCATAAGAGCGGCACCAGGAAGAATAGTCCGAGGATCACCAGGATAACATAGGCGGATATCGAAATCAGGCTGCGACGAATAGTCATGTCTCTCTCCTTTCTCCTTTCTCTCCTCTCACTCCACCCCGAACAGATGGGAGCTTGATCTACCGGATTGTGTCTGTATACATATCATAGCAAAATCTCCTCGCTGCCAGTTAGAGGTCAATGCGCAGCACACGGATGTACAACAATGCAAGGATGGCTCCCACCACCAGGATCAACAGCGAGATCGCGCTTCCATAGCCAATCTGATAGAACTGGAACGCCTGGTGGTATTGGTAGATGGTTAAGAGTTCTGTATTGGGGTTGGCGCCTGCTGTCAGGACATAGACCAGTGTGAAATCGGAGAGCGTCGCCAGGGTGATGAGCAGCAGGTCGGTGGCAATAGTACCCTTGATGAGGGGGAGCGTAACATAGCGAATGCGCGCCCACAGACCAGCACCATCAATCGAGGCTGCCTCGAACAATTCAGGTGGAATGGCCTCTAACGCGGAAGCGTACAGCAGCATCGAGAACGCCGTGCCGCGCCAGGTATTTGCCACAATGATCGAGGCCATCGGGTAGTCCTGCAGCCAGGCATGTTGCGGCAAGCCAAAGGTCGCTACGATCGTGTTCAGCAGGCCAGCGGGCAGGACACTTTGCGGGCCGCCGGCCAGGAAAGAAGCCCAGAGGAAACCGGCTACCACGTCGGGAATCACCCAGGCGATGATAATGATACCCCCAAGCACCGCCTTAAAGACGCGCTGTCGACGACGCATTAACATGGCTAAGAGCAGCCCTAGCACGGCCTGGCCGATCAGCGCAGAGCCAACCAGGTACGTCAGTGACACGCGGAAGGCGTTGAAGAACTCGGCATCGTGCAGGATTTGCACGAAATTTTGGACCCCGATCCACTGTGGCGTTGCCGCGCCCACGCCCGTCAAAGACGTATTGGTCCCAGAGACATAGATAGACCAGAAGGCGGGGCCGAGCAGAAAAAGAGCGATGACCAAGAAGGCGGGGGCCATAAAGAGGATACCAATGCGCAGTTGCTTGCGCCGGATGCGTCTATGGGCAGGTGGAGCCATCTGCAGTGGCTGCACCTGCTCCGTCTCAAGCTGCATATGCCATCTCCTCAGCCAGGAATGGAGCACGGACACAGCAGAGGGCTGGGCAAGCCCGGCCCCTACCCTATCGGTAGGGTAGGGGCGATCCCTTGCGGTCGCCCTGCCCTGTTGCCCCGCCCCGTGCTCCACCCTCACCAGCAGTGAACAATACATGCGTATCGTCGATAGAAGAATAAGAGAGTCGATTATGGGTTTTATGAACATAACCCGGATACCCGTAGGGGGCCGATTATGCAGCTTAACAAATTACTCCAACCATCCGTAGGTGCCGATTTATCGCGCACATCGCCGATTTATCGGCCCTTGCCGGCTATTCCACTATCCCGGTTAATTTGTTAAACCTCATTATCAGCCCCCGTGCCCCATCGCATATCCAGATTAAAAACTTAAAAACTCATTATCGACTCGTGACCTCCGCTTGCTACGTTCCCGGTTCGACCTTGCTCGCCCCCGCAATGCTTGTGACCTGCTGGGCGAAGGTACTCATCGCCTGAGAGGCTGACTGGCCTTGCATCACATTCTGCATAGCCTGGTCGATCTGGAGCGAGATCTTGGGATACTCCACGAAAGCCGGGCGGAATTGTGCGAAACTCAACAGGCTCGTGTAGAACTGGCTCAGCGGGGCGTTCTGATACGCGGGCACATTGACAATAGCCTGATCCGGTGTCACCTGCCCGGCTGCGACATCGTAGGTTGCCAACAAGTCCGTACTGAAGGCGGTCTTGAGCACCGTGAATGCCTGGGCTGGATGGGGCGACTTGGCTGTAAGGGAGTAGGCCCAACCGCCGGAGAGCGTGACATAGTTGGGAGCCTGCCCGAACTCGGTCGGCATCTTGGCTTCACCCATCGTCTGCTGCCACTGCGGCCACGGCGCTGGACCGCCAGGATACCAGCTGCTACTGACCCAGGAGCCAGAGATATCCATGCCAACCTTCCCCTGCGGCATAAGCTGCTGTTCAATCGTATTACCAGCCGTGGTACTCAAGGCAATATCACTGCTGGGTCCAAGCAGATTAGATGGATTATAGACCGTCTTGACGAAGTTGAGCGCATCGAGCAACCCCGGGCTGGGAGCAACCCACTTTTGCGTCTGGTAATTGTAGAGTGGATTTTTGGTGCCGTAGAGCAACATCTCGAAGCCCTGCATTGAGGAGGCCTCATCCATCGGAACGCCTGAGTAGAGGTTGATCGGGATGACACCGGGCACCTTCGCTTTGATCGCGCGGGCAGCCGACAGAATATCGGCCCAGCTTTGGGGCTGCCAGGTAGTGGGGAGTCCTGCCTTCTGGAAGACATCCTTGTTGTACCAGATCAGGCGATCATCGGTCCCGTCCATCACGCCGTAGTTGTGACCGTTGAACGTCGTGATCTTCTGCATAGCGGGGAACCACTGCTGGGTGTACTCAGGCCAGGTGGCCAGGTAGCTATCGAGCGGGGCCAGGTAGCCGGCGGTCACATCAGAGCTCACCAGGAAGCTGTCCTCGCGCACGAGATCGGGAGCCGTGCTGGCAGAACGCATCTGCAGGTCGAGCTTTGTGTAATAGTCTCCCTCGGCAGCGACGATAGGTTCCAACTTGACTTTGATATCTGGGTGAGCCGCCTCAACACGCTGTTTCACAGCCGTCCACCACGCCGTTTCAGGATAGGGTGGAGGACCAAACTGCTCAAAGGCGACAGTAATGGTGACCGGTCCGCTGCTACTGCCGCTCGTGGAAGGGCCACCGCAAGCCTGCAATACCATTGCTGTGGCGAAAAACAGGATAAAAAGGGACAGGGGGAAGAACCTCAAGCTTTTAAGCCTGTGCATAACACATCTCCTTGTTGATTAAATAGGACAGCCAGTCCTTGCAACTCTGCCAGTCAACGTTGGTGTGTACAATGAGCTTCGGCATCCCTTAAACCAGGCTCACTTACAAACAATCAGGAAAGCTAGAAGGGGATAAAAGTGGTGGTCGTAGAGCGTTGATTCATCAACGCGTAGTGTGGATTATGGGTTTTAAGCAACTACCCCGGATACCCGTAGGGGCCGATTTATCGCGCCCACCGCCGATTTATCGGCCTTTTTTGCTGGCTGTTCCGCTCTCCCGCTTCATTTATTAAACCTCATTATCCAGCACGTGGTTCCGGCTACACCTCCTCTCGGCTAGTATTGGCACGCTCATCACAAATACCATAGCTTAAGTATGAGGTAAAAAATAAAATTTGTCAATGGATATTTTTCAAAGAATTAAAGCAGATTAAGTGATGGAAACCCCCATAAATCGAGTTTGATTTGGTGGCCTGTTGGAAGTTGATCTCCCACTAGTGGCATTTCGCCTTTTCAGTGCTTATTCAAAAATCAGCTATTTTCCGCGTATCTACCTTTAAAAATCGAAAATTGCTATGGCAAAATCTGCAAAATTGTTAGATGTTTGCTTGCATAATATACACAGATATGCTAAGCTTTGCCTAGCAGTGGTGTTATCATGCAAAGCCTTTACTTTGTGCATCTCATATGTTCCTGGGGAGGGAAGACCGATTTGATAGCGAAGCTGAGCAAAAAGGAACGCACGAAGATTCTCCACACCCAACTCATGACCTATTATCGTGAGCGCATTCTCGATGGGCGTCTGTCAGCAGGAACACGCCTTCCGACCGATGAAGATCTGGCTGCCCTGTATCAGATCAGCCGTGATACGGTGCGCCAGGCGCTGGCGCTGCTGGCCAACGAGGGATTGATCGAACGGGTGCAGGGGCGTGGCACGTTCGTAAGCCAGCCACCATCAAATGGTAGCCAGGTGACACAACTTAAACAGAAGCAGATCGGCTTAGTCCTCAACCGAACGTATCGCACACAACTGACCATGAATCTTCTCGTTGGTGTCGAACAAGCAGCAAAGTCACATGGCTATAACGTCAGCTTCACCTATTCCGAAGGCGAACAGGAGCAGCAAGCCCGCGATATCGACCGCCTGCGAGCAAACCACGTCTTAGGCTTGATTATTTGGCCTACGGGTGATACTACCCATGATGCCTCGATCCAGCAACTTCAGGCCGATCATATCCCCGTTGTCTTGATGGACCGCTACTTTCCCGGCCTGGCTATAGACTATGTTGGTTCAGACAACGTCGGTGGTGGCTATCGTGCCACAGAACACTTACTCATTCTGGGTCACAGGCGCATTGGCTTCGTCTTCGAGCGGGAAGAAACTTTGCAAACCACCTCGGTCTATGAGCGCTGGCAAGGCTACTGTAAGGCATTACAAAAGTATGAAGTTCCATACGATGAGACACTGGTCGTTCCCGACCTCAGGCAGCTGCAGACGGGTACGCATGAAGGGTTGGTTGAGTTTTTGCAACGCCCTGACCGACCAGGTGCCATCTTCGCCGTCAACGATTATGTTGCATTGGACGTATTGCAAGCGGCAAAAGCCATTCACCTGCGCATACCGGAAGACCTGGCTGTAGTTGGCTTCGACGACCTGGAGTTCGCTGCCCACGTGCATCCACCCCTTACGACGACTGTGCAGCAATTCATAGACATAGGATTACGAGCGGGCACGCTCTTAATCAGTCGCATCGAGGGATTCGTTGGCCCTCCTAAGCATATCGAGCTGCCAACAAACTTACTCATTCGCGAATCTTGTGGTGCGCAACTCCATGTAAAAAAGTTTCTCTCGCTGTCACAGGAGAAGATCAAGCAGTCTCCCGAACTCCTCCAGGAAAAAGATTTGTCGCATTCTTAGCTCTCACGAATGATCGCTACATCGATGTGACCGCTGCTGACTGCCACGGGCTGTTGTGGGTGGGTGGGGCTGCTAGAGGGTAACAGTGGACACGAGAAGGCTCCTCTCATCCTGTCTAGACCTGCATACATGGTGGGTGTATCGCTGGCGATCGTCAACATACATTGAGCCTTTGGACTCGATGATGAGAGGTCCCAGGACGCGGAGCCCTGGTCAAAACCGATTCGTACATCGCCGCCATTGCTGTCTCTTGCAAGTGTGTAGGTACCTGGGCCGTGGTACCCGTAGAAGGCTAAGATGATGGACATGCCCGCGTCTGCTACATCGATAGTGAATTCTCGAAAACCATGACGAAGCTTAGAAGTAGGGAAGGAAGCACGAATCATGTATTCGCCTGTAACTCCACCGTGAAGTGTGAAACTGACAGTACTCACCTCGTTCGCAACGGCTGTAGCATCTGTGGGGAATGGACTGCCAGTTTCCAGCGGCCCAGTTTTTGCAGGCGTTTTTTGCACCACCCCTGGACTGGTACCTGCATTACCGCATCCTGCCAGCAGAAAAAGCAGTACCATCCCTGTTGACACAGGCCAATGGTACCACCGCCTGGACATGCTTGTTCTCCTCGCTTAGTGAATACAGCTATCTTGCTAGCCTTTGTCTAGTCCGCGTTTATGGTAGCGCTTTCCGGCTCACCTGTCAACATTGGCAATTCACACGAATCCTCGAACAAATTTTGTACGGCTCAGATGTTCTCGCAAGCACTACGAACAATATGTGTCACCCATCATGGTGGTCAGTTTGGCCCTGTGGTTGCGCACGATTGGCCAGCATCATCGGAAGGAAAACGAACGCGCAGCACAGCGCGGGAATGGCCATCACCCAGTTAATGCCCAGAGATGGAATGAGCAGACCCATGGCTGCCGGAACAATCATTGAGGTCGTATCTGTGCTGATGATCAGAAGACTACTGACCGGGCCAATGGCGTGCACAAAACGGCGTGAGGTGATGGCCATAATGCCGGGGTAGAGTGGCCCATAAAAACAGCCCACCAGCGCGCTTGCAACGTAGGAGATGAGCAATTGACCAGGAAAAAGTGCCACAATGATACTCCAAAAAGTCCCTCCCACGACAGCTGCATAGAGCAGGGATGCCTCACTCATCCAGCCTCGTCTGAGCACCTGCGCGCCACCGAACCGCCCAGCCGTCATGCCAAGAAAGAACGCGGTAGCTACAGGGGCCGCGAGAACCAGGCTGGTAGGAGCGCTCTGGCTGACCGCTGTGACAATCCAGCTACGAAATCCGATCTCAGCGGCTGAAGCGATGCTCAGTTGTAAGACCATCAACCAGAGGAACCCCTGTCTGAGCACTTTCCGCAGTTCTCTGTTCGCTGCTCGCTTTTGCTCCACGTTCGTTGCTTGAAGTGCCGGTTCGGGGAGCCGCTGCAAAAGGACCAACAGGATGGTGATGGCGGCAACGCCCGCGCCTATGAAGTAGGAAAACTCCAGACTGTTGAAAAAGTGCAGACCAAAGGCAAGGATTAAGGGCCCGAGCAGCGCCCCCAGGCCGAACAGCCCGTGAATAGTGTTCAGGTCCGAGCTGAGCGTCTCCTGGAAAGCCAGGGTTGCAATGGTATTCAAACTGATGTCAACGAAACCGAACGCCAGACCTATCACCATCTGGCCGAGCAGTAACACGGGAAATGAACTGGTCAGAACTATCGTCGTGGAACCGGAACCCATAAACAACAGGCCCAACATGAGCAGATATTTTGGTCTGATAGATCTGATGAGGAATCCACTCAGGACTACGCCGAGCATGCCGCCAATGGCTGAGATGATGAACAAACCGCCAGCTACCTCAAGCGAGACATGGGTATTGCTTGCCAGCCGGACCAGCGAGGCTGACGGCAGCGTGCCCAGCATGCCTATAGTGATATATGTTAGGCCCAACGTTATCAAGAGCAGACGGCGATGTGAGAGAGCTCTAGCGAGCATGAAACATCCTTATTCCGCTAAAGTGCACAGCTTACGAAAGTGGATGCGAGATGCAGCGCCATGAGGCCAGAGCGGTGTGCAGGAAAAGGATGGGAGAAAATGGCATCAAGGTGCACTACTTCTGCGTCCAGTGCAGAGAAATGGTCGCACACCTTGATATAATGGGGAAGAAAGTAGGCACGTTGAAAGGCACCGACAACAGGAACGGATGTGCTCTCTTACAAGCGCACCGCTCTGCGGGAATGTGCATCCTTCGTCATACACATGCTAGCCATACGCCGTTCAAGTACCCTGCGAAGACGGGAGAATGCCACTTGAAACGGGATCAGGTGTACGACTAGCCGTTTTTCAAGAAACAGTGCATCATGCTGCCTTTCCTGGAGTCTATAAAGGAGACTATAGACGAGGCTTGCTTGTTGGTAATTCACACGAATCTTCGAACACTTCTGAGCGTGAGTAAGCTCTTCTGTTAGAAGATTCGTGTGAAAAATTTCACACGAATCTTCTAACAGAACTCCGAGAATGCCTTTCCAACCAGCATATGTCCTCTGTTCTCCTACAATATACTATACGCCAGGCTTTGCCGCCAATGGCCCTCGGCTGCTGCCACGATTGC
>Ga0207646_10006732_pt1 | contig 11834 bp, 14 predicted proteins | sample KBSK5502metaG_FD_184343 | JGI IMG/M metagenome (GOLD analysis project Ga0207646, IMG submission 184343) | Corn, switchgrass and miscanthus rhizosphere microbial communities from Kellogg Biological Station, Michigan, USA - KBS K5-50-2 metaG... | ecosystem: Host-associated > Plants > Roots >...
AGAGCTCCGCGCCGCGCGCGAGCGCATAGCGCATGCCGTCGCCGCGGCTCCAGGGATTCGCCCGCAGCCTCAGAGACCTGCCGGGATGAATGTGTTCGGCGACGAGCTCCGCGTTCCCCTGGAAGCCGCCCGTCGCGAGGATCGTCGGCTCCGCCGCCGGGTCTTGCCCCAGCCGAACGTCACCGGCGACCGCGACCAGCGCCGCCGTCAGACCGCGCGGATCGAAACGCTTTCCGATCGTGCGCGAATTCCCCGTTTCATGTACGACGACGGGCGCGCCGAGGGACTCGAGCCACTCGATTCCCTCGTCGAGCCGTTCCCAGACGACGCGCTGCAACGCTTCGTCGCCCGTTGGACACTCCGCGCGAAAGTCGTCCCACGCACGGAAGCGCCAGATGACGCCGCTCGACAGGAGCATCGACCCGCCCGGCCGCGTCCCCTTCTCGTACACGTTCACGGTCGCGCCGAGCTCGCGGGCACGCACGGCGGCGGACAGGCCCGCCATCCCCGCACCCAAGATGATGAGTGTCCCTCCCGGCAATGCTTTCCGGCTTCTGGCCCGCGATCACGCGGCGCCAGAGTCCACCCTCGCTCTTACCAAGGCTGTCCAGCCTTGGCTGCGAGCAAGTGCGGCCTCTAGCTTGGTGCTCGCGACCCAGAAACTCGGAAGCATCACCGGCAGAGACACTTATTTGAGAGCGAATCCCGGCTTGTGCTCGACGTACTCGATGCGCACACGTTCGGGGCCCCACACGAAGACTGCACGCGTGTTCGCAGCATCGACGATGTTGTCGACGATGTGACGCTCCTCGGCTTCCGCGATCACCGGGTCGACCTCGTCGACGAGCACCGCGACGTGGTTCAGCAACGGCTTTTCGGTGGTGCCCGGATCGCCGGGATGAAACTCGACGTAAGCGCCGCCGACCTCGACGCGCGGATGACCCTCGAGCGAACGCTCGGCGGCGTTGAAACCAAGCGCCCTGTAGTCCTCCGCCGTCTGCTCGGGGTCGACCGAATAGAGCGCGACGTGGTCGAGGTCGTACTCCACCTCAGTCGGCGCCTCCACGAGGCGCACCCGCACGCCCTCACCGAGCTCGACCTCCACGCCGTCGGGAAGCCCGGCGCGCGCGCGGTTGAGATCCGACACGCGCAGCGCGACGTGCTTGAACGCACCTCGCTCGCGCGGACCCTCAGCCGTGAACAGCGTCAGCTTTCCGCGCCGCGCATCGGAGCCGACCAACGTGAACGCATCCTGCCGGTCGATCACGTGCATCCCGACATGCTGCGTCAAGAAGTCGACGATCGGCTCGCGATCCGCGACCCAAAAGGCGACGTGATCCAGGATCTTGGGCCTCACGCCGCCAGCGTACCTGCGGGGTACCGGTCTACCGAGAGGACTTGCTCTTCGTCTCGCCGGCCTTCGCCCGCTGCTTGTTGACCGTAGCCGCGGCGATCTCCTTGGCGCGCTTGGTCGAGCGGCCCTGCTTCTTCTCCGACTCCTTGACGTGCTCGTACTGACGTTCGCGCTTGTCGCTCCATGCTCCCTTTGGCATGTGGGAAAACCCCCTCGATTCGTGGATGTCGAGCGCCCAGTACCCGCTTTCGCGAGGGTTATTCCAGGGGTGGATTCTGGACGTTGTGCTCGGTCGCGTACTCGTCGGTGAGCTTGTTCACGACGTCCAGACCCTCGCCGTAGGCGTAGTTGATCCTCACGAACGGCTCCCACTTGTCCGGCAAGGCGTCCTCCGGGAAGATCGCCTCCACCGGGCATTCCGGCTCGCACGCCCCGCAGTCGATGCACTCCTCCGGGTCGATGACGAGGATGCGTTCGGCCTCGTGGATGCAGTCAACCGGGCAGACATCCACGCAGGACTTGTCTTTGATGTCGATGCAGGGCTCGGCGATGATGTAGGTCACTGGCCGCGACCTACTTTACTCAAGCAATCAACTCGTCCACGATCTGAGCCGCGCGCTCCTGGAGCGCGTTCTTCACCAGCACCTGGTCGAACCCCGCCTCATGGGCGCGACGTAGCCCGGCCGTGTCCGTATGCCCCCCGAAGCCGAGGATTGGTATCTCCGGATACGAGTCCGCCACGTCGACCGGATCGACGCGGCTGATGTCTGCGATCACCAGATCGGGCCAGACTGCGCTGTCGGTCGTGACGAAGTGATGTCCAGGGAGCAACGCCTCGAGCTTGCCCCGAAAGTAGACATCGACCCCACAGAGCAGGATCGTCGCCACAGCGAGAGGGTATCGCGCCTGGGAGTGCCTACTCAACCCCTTGGTAGGGTCGCGCGGGTGGACGACGGCTTCGTCACGGACGCTCGAGTCGACGTCGCATACGAGGCAGGGGTGGAACTGATTCGTGCGGGCGAGTACTTCGCCGCGCACGAGGAGCTCGAGGATGCCTGGCGCGCCGCTCCCGCCGAGGAGCGCGACTTCTTCCAGGGTCTGGTGCACGTCGCGGTTGCCTGGTATCAGGCCGGACGCGGCCGAGAGATCGGGACCGAGCGACAACTCGCGAAGGCGGTCAGGCGGCTCGAGCCGTTCGCGCCGGTGCATCGCGGCATCGACCTCGAACCGCTCCTCGTGCAGCTACGCGAGCTCCACGATCAGGGCTCGCTCGAGCTCCCGCCTCCGCTCGTCTAGATCGATCTAGAGATCGCCGAGGCCGAGCGCCTCGAGCAGGCGGTGCGTGTAGACCTGCACGCGGTAGAACTCGTCGAAGAAGAGCAGCAGGCCGAGCACGACCAGGATCACGCCGCCGACGATCGAGAAAACGCGATAGTGATCGCGCATCCAGCGGAACAGCGTCATCCCTCGCACGAAGAAGACGGCAACGAGGAGGAACGCGACCCCGAGGCCGGCCGAATAGGCGGCCAGCCACGCAGACCCGCGGATGACGGTGTCCGAGTTGCCGGCCGCGGCGAATGCCTCCGCCAGGAACGGTCCGACGCAGGGAGCGGCGCAGATCGCGAATGCGCCACCGAGCAGTACACGCGAGCCGCTCTTTCGGGCGCCCTGGATCAACCCGCCCGCAACGAGCCGGTCCGTCCACGGCAGCAGTCCCATGAAGGCAAGTCCGGCGACAACGAGGATGAAGCCGGCGAGCGCTTGCTTCGACTGATCGCTCAGCACGCCTGCGATCAGATTCGCGGTGGCGCCCAGCGCCACGAACACGATCGCAAAGCCGGCGATGAACGGCAGGCTCGCCAACGCCACGCGCCGGCCGACGCCGGGGTCGCCCAGTCGCTGCGCCTCGACCGCCGACACCGCCGAGAGGTAACCGGGCACGAGCGGGAGCACACAGGGAAACGCAATCGAGGCGAACCCGAGCAGGAACAGTCCGCCGGCCTTCTCCATCAGCCCTCGAAGCGGCGCAACTCGTCGTCGAGCCGCCGCTCGGACGCAGCATCGAGCGGCGGGCCGGCCGGCGCAGGCTCGCGCGAGCGAGCCCATCGGCGCGCGCCGACTCCGACCGTCACGGCGGCCGCCACGATGCCGATCACCGGCAGCCACCACGCAACCAGCCCGAACCCCTTGTGCGGTGGCGCTGCGAGAATCGCGGCCCCGTACTCGGTGACGAGCCGGTCCTTGATCTGTGTCTTCGTATCTCCTGCGGCGATGCGCGTCGCGATCAGGCGTTTGATCTGCTCAGCCGCCGGCGAGCTGGACTGATCCAGCGTCGTCTCGCACACGGGACACATGACCTCGCCTTCGAGCTCTCCAAGCGTCGGGTGCCGTTCGCTCGCCCGCGCGGTCGGGATGACGAGCAACGCAAGCAGCACGATCGGGAACAGACGCTTCACGACGCCGCGATCTCGCGCAGATAGCGCGGGAGGTCTTCCTCGACGATCAGCTCGCCGGCGACCTTGCCGCTTCGTGCGATGAAGAAGATGCGCGGAATCGGCAGGCCGCCCCACTTCGCCAGGACGCTACCGCTCCCGTCGTGCACGCTCGGATACGTGATGCCGTGCTGCCTCCTCCAGTCCCGCGCGTCCCCTGAGAAGTCCTTCGTATCGACCCCGATGAACGCGACCCGGTCGCCGTACTGCTTCAGCGCGGCCTCGAGCCGCTTCGACTCGTGAATGCACGGGACACACCAGGACGCCCAGAAGTCGAGCACGATCGGCTTGTTCCCTCGCAGCGAAGCGAGATCGAAGCGGCCGTGGCCGTCGAGCCGGGCCAGGTCGAACACCGGGGCGGTTGGATGCCGGCCGTCCTTCAGCGCCTGCGCAACGCTCGTGTTGCTGTCGTTGACCACCCGCCAGACGAGCAACCCGAGCAACCCGGCGACCAGAGCGACCGCCAGCCCCTGTGCCGCGAGCCTGACCGATCGCGTCATCAGGACGCGACGATGAAGACGGTCGTGCCGACCTTGACGTGGTTGAACAACCACTCGGCCTGCGGGATGTGCATCCGGATGCAGCCGTGTGACACCGAGTAGCCGATCGAGCCGTCCGACGGCGTGCCGTGAATGCCAACGCCCGGCGCCGACAACCCCATCCAGCGCGTGCCGAGGGGATTGCCGGGTCCCGGTGGAATCGGCTTCTGACCCGCCGCCCAGGGCGAGTTCGGCGGATACCACCACGGGTTCTTCCACTTGACGACGATCGAGAATCGGCCGAGCGGCGTTGGATATTGATGCTGCCCGGTCGCGACCGCAAAGAGTTGGCGAAAGCGCATCCCGTCGTAGAGGAAGAGCTGGTTCGAGCCACGGCGGATCACGATCACGGGCCCGAAGTTCGCGCGCGTCAGCTTTGGACGGACGCCTACCTGCGACAGCAGGATCCCGGTGCGGACACCGCCGGCGACCGCCGTGGCGACGTCACGAACAGCTTGCCGCTGGTCGAGTTTGAGTCCGGCTCGCTCTTTCGAGAGCCACGGGCGAAGCTGTCGGAGGAACAGCTTGGCGTCGACCGCCGGACGGTCGTAGCGCTTCGCGAGCGTCGCGACGAAAGCGGCCGGCGCTCCCGGAACGACGGTGACGCCGAGAGGAATCACGCTGTTCGGCTCCGCGGTCAACGCCTGCTCGATCGCCTTGTCGATCACCGGCGTGGCCCCGAGGACATCCGGCGTGACGAGGATCCGCGTCGAGCCGAGCTGGAGCTCCAGCGGCGTCTGAAATTCCTGCAGGACGGCGGCCGTGGCCGCTTCCGGGGTCATCCCCCCGACCTGCACGCCGCCGATGGTGACGCCCAGCGGGATCGCGGCAGGCGGGTCGGCAGCAGCCGCCACGAGCGACGCGGGGGCGGCCGCAATGGCGAGGCCGGCGAGGATCGAGAGGAGAAGCGGGACGCGTCTCACGCCGGAAACATCGTAAAGATCCGCGGATCATTCGTGATGATCCCGTCGGCACCGTCCCGGACGAGCCGTTCCGCGAGGCTCGGGTCGTCGACCGTCCAGACGTAGACGGCCGCGTCGAGCTCGTGCGCGCGGTCGATCGCCGCTCGCGACGCGATCGAGTAGTGCAGCGTCGCCGCAATCGCGCGGCCACGCGCGAGCAGGCCGGGGAGGCGGCGGGGGAGCGATGCGCCGATCGAGCTCACCAGGGTGCGGACGACCGGCGCGAGCGGACCGCGCTTTGCGACTCCGAAACGGTCGCGGGGCAGAGTGAAGGACCGCGGCAGGTCGGGCTCGAGCTCCGCCACGCGCCGAAGGGATCGGGCGTCGAACGTGCTGATCCACGAGCGTTCGAGGACGCTGTGTCTGCGCAGCGCTTCGATGGTCGCCGCCTCGATGCCCAGCCTCTTGAGGTCGAGTTGCAGAGCGACGCCGGACAGGCGGTCGGCGCAGAACGCCAGCGCTTCGTCGAGCGTCGGGAGCTCGGGCGCGACGTGTCGCAAGCCTGGTAGGTCGCGGCTGCGCACGCGGCCGGCCGCCGCTCCGTGACTCACCTCGCGCAGGTCGTTCGAATGTGCGAGGACGAGAGTCCCGTCGGAGAGATCGAGAACGTCGAACTCCACCATGTCGCAGCCGAGCTCAACGGCGAGCTCGAGTGCGCGCAACGTGTTCTCCGGGGCGAGTGCCGACGCACCGCGGTGGCCGACGCGAGCAAAACGCCCGTCGGCGCGTCGCAGCTCGATCAAGCGGTCCGTCTGACGACGACGACCGCACAGTCGTCGGCGAGCTCGCCGCGTGCGAACGCCCGGCAGTCGTCGAGCACGACCTGCGCCAGCTCGTCGGCCGAGAGGTCGCTCCGCTCGGAGAGCAGGCGATCCAGACGCTCGACGCCGTAGAGCTCGCTCCCACGGCGCGCCTCGATGACGCCGTCGGTGTAGAGAACGACGGCGGCGCCGATGTCCAGCGTCGCGCGAACCTCCTCGTACTGCTGGCTCGGCTGGATCCCGAGCACCAGCCCCCGCACCTCCAGGCCTGTCACGGACCCGTCAGACGCCACGATGCGCGGCGGTGGGTGTCCCGCGCCTGCTGCAGCGACTTCGCCCTTGCCGCCGTCGATGAGCATGTAGACGAGCGTGATGAACTTGCCCGGGGCGATTTCCCCGACGACGACCTCGTTCGCCGATTGCAGGAAATCGCCAGGCTCGGGATGCTCACGCGCGAGCGACCGGAAAACGAACTTCGCCATTGCCATGTCCGCCGCGGCTTCGATGCCGTGGCCGGTGACATCGCCCAGAGTGACCGCGAGCCGGCCGTCGCCCAGCTCCATGAAGTCGTAGACGTCGCCGCCCACCTCCACGTGCGCCGACGACTCGTAAGCGTCGCCGAGCTCGAGGCCGCGCAGCTCCGGCACCGAGCGTGGCAGCAGCGAGCGCTGCATCATGTCCGAGAACTGCTTTTGCTGCTGATAGAGCCGCGCGTTGTCGATCGCGAGCGCAGCCTGACCACCGATCGCCGTCGCCTGGTCGATCGTCTCGGCCGTGACAGGCGAGCCGGGCTGCACCGAGATGATCGTCAGCGACGCGAGCACCTCGGCGGGAGTCGCGATCGGCACGACGGCGCCACTCCAGCCTTGCTCGAGAAACGGCAGCAGGGCCGTCGCCGGAGCCCCGATCTCACCCACGGTCTGCCGTGTGATCGGAAACGGATCGCCGTTTCGGAACAGCAACTGGATGGGATGCGCTCCGAAGGCCTGCGGCTTGTAGATCATCGAGCGGGCCGGCTCGTTCAGACGCGGTTCGGCGACCTCGATCGCCTTCGGGAGAAGCCACTCCCGCCGCTCGTCTGGCATCTGGATCAGCGCGATGTCGACCTCGAGCACGTCGACGACCGTGCTCGCAACCGCATCGAGCGTCGCGTCGAGCGACATGCTCTGCGCGAACGAACGTGAGATCTCGTACAGTGCTCGCACCCGCTTCGAGGCTGCACGTTCGGCATCGAGTGCCCGCTCGCGCTCCTCGCCGAGCTGCTTCGCGCGCTCGTGCAGCTGTGCGTTCTGCACGGCGACCGCCAGCTGCACGGCGAGGGCGGAGATGAGAGCCGATTCGTTCTCGGTCAGCATCCGCCCTTTGGCCGGGAAGACGCCGAGCAGGCCGATGACGTCGTCCCGCGCGAGTAAAGGAACGGCGATCGCCGCCTCGATGCCGGTCTCCGCGGCGGCGTCGCCGACGCCGGCGAGTCTGGGATCCGATGCCACGTCCTGCACGACGAGCATGCCGCGCGACCGGAGCGGGCCCAACGCGAGCTCTAGCAGCCGGTCGGCGAGACGGGCGTGCGGGCCGGCCAGTCCGATGGCGGCGGCCGCGTACAACTGGTCGTCCTCGCGCAGATACACGGCAAGCCGGTCGGCACCGAGCAGCTCTCCCACATGCTCGACGGCTGTTTCGAGCGTATGTGCCAACGACAGCTCGCTGATTGCCTGACCGACGACAGCAAGCAGGGCCCGCGTGCGGTCGAGCTCGAGCGCAACCGTTCGCGCACGAGAGCTCGCGCGCAGTGCATGCGCGGCGCGGACGCCAAAGGTCGCCAGCGCAGCACGAGCTTCATCGCTGGGCTCGCCGTCGCGCGAGAACAGAAGCTGCAGCCCTCCGATCGACGGCTGTCCGAGCTGCAGTGTCGCCGACAGCGTTGCGAGCCCCGGGAGTTCGGCGATCTCCTCGAAGCCCACCGCCTGGCGTCCGAGCAGCGCCCGCTCCGCCGCCGCCGCCGCCGACAGCAACGCGTCGCCTGGGAGAACCATGCCCACGGAGGCGACGAGCTCGAGCGCGCCCTCTGTGCCCCGGCGCCACAGGAGCCCCGCGAGAGCCCCCGTTGCCTCCACGGCGAAACGGGTGATCTCATCCGCCGTGCGCAACCCGTCCGCTCCCGCGGCGAGCGCTTCACCCGCCAGGCTGAGCGTGGCCTCGGTGGCCACCTCGCCGGCGTCGGCGTCAGCGGCGAAGGCTCGGATTGACAGCGCGGCCTGGCCCACCGCCAACCGAGCGAGCCGTCGCTCCGCATCATCGAAGGGGGCGCCCGCTCGCATGAGCTCGACACTCCCTTCCAGTCGTCCGTCGACCTGAACCGGGATCAGTAGGACCGCGGACGCTCGCACACGCCCCGCTGCGAGTCGCACACGTTCGGGCAGCTGGTCGACATCCGAAACCTCGTGTTCAGGCAGGTCGGCGAGCGGGAGGCGCGACCCCTCGAGCTCGGCACCGATTGCGGCGGAGCTCGTCGCCACTGCGCAGGCCTTCAGCGACGTCCTCGCGTCGTCCGCAACTCGCACGACGACCACCTCGGCGCCCGCCGCGCGCGCTGCCGCCTCGGCCACTGTCTGCAGGGCCTCGGGGAGGCTGCCCGACAGCCCCAGGGACAGCCCGGCCTCTGCAAGCGCGTCGAGACCACTCTCCGAAAGCCCGACTCCCCGGTTTCCTGGACGCACAGCCATCCCGACCCCCCAGAAGTATGGTCGAGCCGCGAGTCGTAGGCGAGAACGGCTCAGGCCAGCTCGGCCGGCGAGACGGCCGGTCAGAGCCGCACTAGACTCCCCGGATGGCCCAGCCAGCCAGACGGCACGTTGCAGCGCCGCCCGAGGATCCGCCTGTCGATCCCGAGGCGATCGACCGGGCGTATCACTATCACCGGGCTCGGCGGAACGCGCGGCTGCGACGCCAACGGGAGAAGGAACACGCCCGGCTGCGCTTCTTCGTCACGTTCGCACTGCTGGTCGGGCTCTCGCTGTTCCTGCTGCTCAGCATCTGGCAGGAGATCCAGAAGGTCTTCGGGCTCTAACTCAGAGGCGTCGGGGTTTTTCCGAACGGGCTCCAGCTCGTTTGCTCCCACGAACTGCCGCCGCACATCGGGCAGATCGGCAAGGCGCGGACGATCGTGACCCCGTAGCCACACTCCGAACAATGGAACTCACCCTTGACGGAGTCGCCGGCCGTCCTGAACTCGACGTACTCGTCAGGTGCCGATCGCGTATCCAGGCCCTCCGTCATCCAGACCCCCTTAGAGTACCCGTTGCGGCCTCGCCGCCCCCAGACCTGTGCAGACACCAGAGCCCTCTCCCCCGCCCGAGCCTAAAGAGGACTGGCTGATCCCTCAGCCCAGGCCCGCCCGCTCCTACCAGGACCTCTCGGGCCTGGGGCTGCGGCTCACCTGGGTGTCCGGCCTGATCCTGGCCATTTCGGCGTTCACCGACTGGTACGTCGGCTCGGGGCCGGGGCCGACGACCAGCGTGATCGGGTGGCACACGGGTGCCCTCGGCAAGCTCGTGTTCGTCATCGGGCTCGCAGTGTTGGCTCTGGTCATCCTGCGGGAGGCGGGGATCGAGCTGCCCGCGACCGTTCCCGAGAGCCTCGTCGTCATCGGGCTGGGCGCGCTCTCGACCATCTTCGTGCTCATCCGGCTGATCAGCGTTCCCGACGAGTTTTTCGGGTGGCGCGGACGTGGCATCGGGATCTTCATCAGCCTCATCGCCTCGCTCCTCGTCATCGCCGCCGGGCTCTTTCGCGCGGGCGACGAGCTTTGACCCCGGCGCGAAAGCTGCGCTTTCGCGCCGGGGATGGTACGGCGCTTCGCGCGTAACGTGCGCGGGCTGAGCCCGCGCACTCTCATGGTGTCTCCGGGGGCGCTTGTTCACTTCCGTGCGGGCACGGGCCCTCACGCGTCCGCGCCCGCATCAGTCCGCCTCCAGCTGATATGGAGGGTGTTTTGTCAAGTGGGCAGGTGCTATCGCCCAGTCGTTGACGGGGTGGTGGGGCTGCTCGGGTGGGCGTCGGGCGCGACGTCGACGTCGCGTGCGTCAGTCTGACGATGCGGGGATTGGTTACCCCATTGCCCTGGTTGCGTCGCCGGCGTGCGCCGTCTAAGAGCGGGCGTGACCGTGTTGGTTGCCCATAGCGGGATCGCGCGTGCCGGCAGCATCGGCCCGACACCCGCCCGAGCAGGGACCGCTGCGGCGTCTGTTTAGTCGGCCACGGCGGCGGCCCAGAGGAAACAGGCGAGCTCGCGAGCGACGGCGACGGTCGTGACGTTGCCGGGCTTACCGCGGCCGCGTAGGCGCTGCTGCAGGCGGTAGAGCCGATGCTGTGCGCGCCAGGCGATCTGCAGCACCTGCGCAGGCTGGTCTTGCTGGCGGTTGCGCAGGCTGACACCGATGCGCGGCTCGCGCAGGTACTGCCAGGCCGCCTCGACCAGCAGCCGACGCGCGTGGCTCGACCCGGTCTTCGTGATCGCGCCCTGGTGGCGGCTCTCACCCGACTGGTCGAGCGAGGGGACAAGTCCGAGCCAACTCGCCAGTTGCGCGGGTCGGCCAAAGCGGACGAAGTCGCCGATCTCGAGCGCGAGCACCAGCGCCGACAGCGTGTCGATCCCGCGGAAGCAACGCAACCGCGCCACCGTCTCGGCCCACTCACCCTCGAGCGCGATCCGGGAGAGGCGCTCGTCGAGCGCCCGCTTCCGCGCGACCAGGCCGTCGACCGCGGCGAGCGTGTCCAGATAAGCAAGCTCGGCGACGGCCTCGTCGAAGCGCTGGCCGCCGAGCCAGCGGCGGTGACGCTCGTTCCACGTCGTTGGCTCCGGGTAGACACGGCCGTGCAAAAGCAGCAGCTTGGAGACGCGGTGACGGCAGCGCATCAGATCAGCACGCACCTGCTCGCGCGCGCGGCAAAGGTGACGGGCCGCCTCCAGCGCCGGGCTCGGCACCGCGATCGGCTTCAACTGGCCAGCCAGCAGCAGCCGCGCCAACAACTCCGCGTCCTTGCGGTCACTCTTGATCCGATCGCCGCTCGCACGCGGCGTCTTGCTCGGCGCCACCACGCAGACGTCGATCCCGGCCGCCCGCGCCGCCCGGTAGAGCGCGAAGCCGGTCGGGCCCGCCTCGTAACAGACCCGCAGCGGCCGCGGCAGCCCCGCCAGCCACGCAACCACCTCCTCGCTGCCGCCGCCGAAGCGAGCGCGCTGCAACTCGCCGCTCACCAACTCGACAGCGGCGGCGTGGATCGAACGGGCGTGGACGTCGAGCCCCACGCATGTCATCGTTGTGGTCACGGCCGGACCCTCCTCCCTTGTCTGGGGTCAGCCGGAGCCAGTCTCCGGCCAGACAAACCCCCGATCTACAAGCAGAGGGTCCGGCCATAAACCGCCCACGGCAACTCAACCGCCATAGGGTCTAAGCCCGGCTCCGCCTGGTCTTAGCTTCCGGCCTTGGTGGTTCTGCTCGACGCTCGGTTCAACCTTTGCTGCGTTAGCCGCCTGACTCCCACCGCGATTAGCACACCGAGTGCGGCGCCGGCGATTACGTCGAGGGGATAGTGCACGCCGACATACACACGCGAGAATGCGACTGCGGCCGCGAGCACATACAGGAACGGGGCCAAGCGGGGGAAGGCGAACGACAGCATCGTTGCCGCGGCGAAGCTCGTTGCTGCATGGCCGGACGGAAACG
>Ga0207646_10006734_pt1 | contig 11832 bp, 9 predicted proteins | sample KBSK5502metaG_FD_184343 | JGI IMG/M metagenome (GOLD analysis project Ga0207646, IMG submission 184343) | Corn, switchgrass and miscanthus rhizosphere microbial communities from Kellogg Biological Station, Michigan, USA - KBS K5-50-2 metaG... | ecosystem: Host-associated > Plants > Roots >...
CTACGTGGTCGCCACCCCGATCGGCAATCTGGAGGATCTGACCCTGCGCGCCGTGCGCGTCTTGCGCGAAGTGGCCCTCATCGCCTGCGAGGACACGCGTCGCACCGCACGTCTGCTGCAGGCTCACCAGATCTCGACCCCGACCACATCGTTCTTCGAGCACAACGAGCGCTGGAAGGGAGATCGGATCCTGCGTGCCCTGCGCGAGGGGCGCGACGTGGCCCTCGTCTCGGACGCGGGGACTCCCGGGATCTCCGATCCGGGCTTCCGCCTCGTCCGCGAGGCGCGCGCGGAAGGCCTGGCCGTGGTGCCGGTGCCGGGCGCGAGCGCCGCGGTGGCGGCCCTCTCCGTTTCCGGACTGCCGACGGACCACTTCCTCTTCGTCGGCTTCCTCCCCGCGCGGACCCATGCGCGCCGGCAGGCCCTCGAAGGTCTGGCCCCGCAGCGCGAAACGCTCGTCGTCTACGAAGCGCCCACGCGCGTGCTGGCCACCCTGTCCGACATGATCGAGCTCTGGGGAGACCGCGACGCCTTCCTCTGCCGGGAGGCGACGAAGATCCACGAGGAGTACGTGCGCGGCTCGCTGAGCGCGCTGCGCGCACGCCTCGCCCAGCGGCCGGAAGTGAAGGGCGAGATCGTGCTCGTGGTGGAGGGTGCGGGTGAGCCCACGGTGCCGGACGCGGACGCGGAGACCGTGTACGCGGCGCTGGCGGCGGAGGGGCTCACGCGGCGCGAAGCCGTGAAGGAGACCGCCCGCCGCCTCGGCCTGCCCGCGCGCGAGGTGTACCGGAGGGTACTGGGGACGACGGACTAGGGCGGAGGCGCGATGGCGCAGCGATCTTCAATGATGGCCGACGACGACTTCGGCGTGCTCTCGCGACTCGGATCCGCGGCGATCGCGGCCCGGCTGGGACGTGTCCTGGAGTTCATGCGCCTGCTCTGGGCCGTGGACCATGCGCTGCAATCGACGTCGAAGTGCATGGAAGTCCGGCTCGGGATCACGGGGCCGCAGCGGCTGGTCATCCGGATGATCGGGTGCTTTCCCGGCGTGTCCGCGGGCGCCCTGGCCGATCTCCTTCACGTCCATCCCAGCACGCTCACGGGCGTCCTGCGCCGGCTCACCGGTCGCGGTGCCATCCGACGCACCGCCGACCCACGCGACAGCCGCCGCGCGCTCTTCTGGCTCACCGCGAGGGGACAGCGCATCGACCGGCTCCGCTCCGGCACGGTGGAGGCGGCCATCACCCGCGCCTTGGCCCGGGCACCCGCGCGCAACCTGGCCGGCACGCGCGGCATGCTCGCCCGCGTCGCCCTCGAGCTGGACCGGGAAGTCTCGGTCACCAGCGGCTCGCCCCCTCAGCGCAGCGGGAAGGCGCGGTCGGGGAAGAGCTCTTCCGGCCCGACCTTCCGCGAAAGGCGCAGCAGCACGGGCTTCATGAGGTCGCGCCGCTCGTAGGTCACGCCCAGGCGCTCGAGCCGCCGCTCCAGCTTGTCCGCGGCGGCCTGGTTGACGGCGACGAGGGCGGCGTCCGGCGCGGCGTCCACCGCCTCCCGGAATCGGAAGAAGTACTCGGTCGTGGTCGGCCCGAGCTTGGCCGAGCAGGTCACCGACTCGCCGGAGAGGAAGTTGATCTTGGTGGCGAGATAGAAGTCGGTGTAGCACGCGCGCACGCCCTCCGCCTGGAGGTCCCGCACGAAGGCGCGCCACTGGCGGTCCGCGGCCCAGGCCCCGGTCGCCTGGGCCAGGGACGCGAGCGCTCCCGTGGCGATCAGGACGACGAGGACGACCCGGCCCATCCGTCCCTTCAGCGCCTCGGCGAGGAGGACGGGCACGGCCGCCATCAGGAACAGCAGGTACCGCGGGTTGCCGGGAATGTAGGGCAGCGCGAGCCACGCAACCCCCAGGTTGACGCTCGCGAAAAGCAGAATGAGCCGCCACGGCCGTCCCCCTTCGCCGCGCGCGGCGCGGATGGCGCGGACAGCGCCGATCATCACGAGGCCGAGCGCGACCGCGCCCATCAGCCGGAGTAGGCGATCGACCGCGACCGGATACCCGAAGTCGTAGCCGAGCAGCACGACGAGATGATCCGAGACGAGGCTCCAGGCCTTTCCCACGGCCGTCGTCACGGAGGCGGACGAGGACGTGGAGGAGACGTGCCCCGGGATGAGATACGCAAACGACTCCCATCCATTCGCCGCGTTCCAAAGGAGGCCGGGGAGATCGCCCAGGGCAAACCCGAGGAAGGCACGGGGGGCGGCGGCCGCCGCATCGCGCGGGGACTCGAGGAGGAGGAACAGCGCCACCGCCACCGCGGGGATCACGGCCAGGATGTGGCACCAGAAGGCGAGACCGACCACGAGCCCGATGGCGAGCGCCCGCCGCGGGCGGCGCGCGGGATCTTCGGCCCAGCCCAGGGCCAGCACCAGCGCCCAGGTGCCCAGCGCCAGCACCTCGACGTAGTTGCCGTCGTTGCTCAGGCTGTAGCGGGTGACGAAGGCGGGCGAGAAGGCGGCGTAGAGGCCGGCGGTGAGGCGGCGCGATGAGGCGGTGCCGGGGGCATCGCGCGCGGTCGCGGCGCCGAGGCGATGGACCGCGGCCACGAAGGCGGCGTAGAAGAGGACGGAGACGAGCGCGAAGGCACGCGCGGGATCGATCACGGCGGCGAGAGGCGCGGTGAGGAGCGCCTTCAGGCTGCCGCTGTACGGCACGTGGGGAACGAACACGTCGTGCGCCCGCCCCTCGCGCACGTCGAGAGCCATGAGCCCGGACAGCGCGCCGTCGGCCGTGACGTACGCGGCCGCGCCCTGCCACGCCATGGGCAGGCGGAACAGGATGGCCAGCGCGACCACCAACAGTTCCGCTCGGTCGCGCGGCCGCCTCGTAGCGGCGCCGTCCGCGGCGCCGCGCGCCACGACGGCCACGAGCGCGGCCGCCACCAGCGTGGCGAGGAGCGACACCGGGAGTCTCTCCAGGGCGCGGGGCCGCAGCGGGGCGGCGGCGTCGAACCAGCGCAGGCAGAGCAGGCCCCAGCCGACGACGGCGGCCGTGGCCGCGAGGATGCGCGGTCGCTCAGCCACGCCGCGCCACGAACACCAGGTCCAGCGCGTAGCGCGGCGCCAGCGCACCCGCGGCCAGCAGGGCCCGCATCAGCGGCACCGCCCAGCTCCGATTCCAGCTCCGCTGCAGCCGGTCCAGCTTGGGCAGGGGCGAGAGCCAGTTCAGGAGGAGCTCCAGGTGGAGGCCGGTCGACTCGACGATCTCGAACCCGTGATCGCGGAGGAGCGCGCGCGCCTCGTCGTAGCTGAGCTCGCTGAGATGGTCGGGGCTGTAGGGCCGCTGCGACCGATCGACGACGTTGGCGAGCCGGCGCCGGTTCGGGGTGGTGAGGACGAGCGTGCCGCCCGGGCGCAGCACGCGTCGGAACTCGTCCATCCCGGCCGCCGGATCGGGCAGGTGCTCGATCAGCTCGCCCGCGAAGAGCCCGTCGAAGCTCGCGTCGCGGAAAGGCAGCGGATGCGCGTCCCCCACCACCCAGCGCAGGGCGGGGAACTCCGCCTTGCGCGCGGCCAGGAGGTCGAAGTCGACGTCCGCGGCCACGATCCCGAACGGCCAGTCCGGGCGGATCTCCGTGAACAGGCTGCGCCCGCATCCGGCGTCCAGCACGCGCGATCCGGGCGCGAAGTGCCGGAGGAACCGCCGCTCGAGCTTGCGCAGCATCGCGGCGTGCAGCTCGTGGAGGAACGGCTCCGCGGGGGTGTACCCGTGCTCGGCGTGGACGCGGTGGTAGTAGGAGCGCAGCACCTCGGGATCGGCGACCCGTCCGGCCACGAAGCGGTTCTCCAGCACGCGGCCGTCCCGGCGCAGCACGAGCTGGATGCCCACGATGGGATCGAAGGTGTACTGGGGGTTGGACCAGGAGTCGGCCGCGGAGACGCGGCCGGCCGCCGTCTCCATCCAGAGCGAGCCCGGCCCGATCTCGGTGAGGTCGATGCCGATGGTGCTCTCGGCCGGGCCTTCCGGCAGCGGGAAGACCCAGTAGCCGACGTGGGTGTCCGGGTGCTTCTCGCGCAGGTGCGAGTACAGATCGACGGCGAAGACGTGGCGCGCGCTCTCGCGCACCGTGCTGCGAAAGCGGATCTGACCCCGGCGGCGGCTGAGGTCGACGACGGGCGTGAGGGGAACGATGCGCGCCATGAGGGCCGGGGGGACCCTAGCACCACGCGCCGCCGCCACCAACCGACGTGACTCAGCGCAGTCGCTCGCTCGTCCGGGTTTGACCCGTTCTCGGCGGCGTGACAGACTTTTCGGATTCCACTGCGAAGGAAAGAGACCCGGGGATGAAGATCCTGGTCGTCGGCAATGGCGGCCGTGAGCATGCGCTCGTCTGGAAGATCCGGCAGAGCCCGCTCGCCAAGGACGTCTACTGCGCGCCCGGCAACGCCGGGATGGCCGGCCTCGCCGACTGCGTCCCCATCGACACCTCGAACATCATCGAGGTCGCGGACTTCGCGCAGACGATCAGCGCGGACCTGACCGTGGTGGGCCCCGAGCTGCCGATGGTGCTGGGTATCGGGGACGAGTTCCAGCGGCGCGGCCTGGCCATCTTCTGCCCCAGCCGGGCGGCGGCGGAGATCGAAGGCTCGAAGGCCTTCGCGCGCGAGTTCATGAGCCGCCACGACATCCCCTCGCCCCGGTACGTGATCTGCTCCTCACGCGAGGACGCGGACGATGCGGTGGAGAAGGGCACCCTCGGCTATCCCCTGGTGTTGAAGGTGGACGGCCTGGCCGCGGGCAAGGGCGTGATCGTGGTCGAGAACAAGGCGGAGGCGCAGGCGGCGGTGGCCGACATGATGTCGGACAAGAAGTTCGGCAACGCCGGGGCCAAGCTGGTGATGGAGGAGTTCCTCAGCGGCGACGAGGTATCGTTCCTCGTCTTCTCCGACGGCTCGCGCGTGGTGCCGATGGTGTCGGTGCAGGACCACAAGCGCGTCGGGGACGGAGACACCGGATCGAACACGGGCGGAATGGGCACGGTGTCGCCCTCGACCAGCCTCTCCCTGGACATGCACAAGCAGATCATGCAGGAGATCATCCTGCCCACCATCGGCGGCCTCAGCGCGGAGGGACGCAAGTACCAGGGCGTGCTCTACGCGGGGCTGATGATCACGGAGAAGGGACCGCGCGTGCTCGAGTTCAACGCGCGCTTCGGCGATCCGGAGACCCAGGTCATCATGGCCCGCATGCGCTCGGACATCGTGCCCATCCTCCAGGGCGTGGCCGAGGGGCACTTGAAGGAGAGCAAGATCGACTGGGCCAAGGAAGCGGCGCTCTGCGTGGTGCTCACGACCCGCGGCTATCCGGACGCGCCGGAGACGGGGCAGGAGATCAGGGGGCTCGACGCGCTCCAGGGCCTGAGCGACGTGATGGTCTTCCATGCCGCGACGGGGAACCGCGACGGGAAGGTCGTCACCGTCGGGGGACGCGTGCTGGGCGTGACCGCGCTGGGGGCGAACCTCGATGCCGCCGTGCAGCGCGCCTACGCGGCGGTGAAGAAGATCTCGTTCGACGGGATGCACTTCCGCACGGACATCGGCCAGAAGGCCCTCGCGCGCCTCCACGCGCCGCGCTGATCCCCCCATGAGCACCCCTTCCCCCGTGGTCGCGATCCTGATGGGGAGCGACAGCGACCTCCCCGCCATGGCGGAGTGCGCGCGCGTGCTCGAGGACTACCAGGTACCGTACGACATCCGCGTCCTCTCCGCGCACCGCAGCCCGGAGGAGGCGGCCACCTACGCGCGCGAAGCGGCGGCGCGCGGCCTGCGCGTCATCATCGCGGGGGCGGGCGGGGCCGCGCACCTGGCCGGGGCCATGGCCGCGCATTCGACCCTGCCCGTGATCGGCGTGCCCCTGGACAGCTCGCCCCTGGGCGGATTCGACGCGCTGCTGGCCACCGTCCAGATGCCTCCGGGCGTCCCGGTGGCCGCGGTCGGTGTCGGTTTGATGGGGGCCAAGAACGCGGCGCACCTGGCCGTGGCCATCCTCGCCCTCCAGGACGACGCGCTGCGCGCGCGGCTGCACGCGAAACGAAAGAGGATGGCGGAGGAGACCGTCGCCAAGGCGGCGACGCTGCCCGACAAGCTGCGAAAGCTCCTCGGGGGCTCGTAGCCACGGCCGTCGGCGCGGCGCCGGCCGGATCTCGCCTCCCCCTGGTCGCGGTCGCGCTGGTCAGTCTCGTCTTGAACCTGGCCGGCCTGACCTGGGGCCTGCCCGCGCGCTGGCATCCGGACGAGAAGGCGGACGCGGCCGCACGCATGGCGCGCGAAGGGACGCTGGAGCCCGACTCGTTCATCAACCCCTCGCTTCCGCTCTACGTCGAATGGCCGGTGCTCCTGGCCCAGGCCCGGGCCGCGGAGGCGGGCTGGCTGCGCGGGCGAGCCGCGGATCCCCTGCTGGCCGGACGCATTCTGTCCGCGTTGGCGGGGGCGGCGGCGGTGTGGACCCTGGGGCTGGCGGCGGGACGCATGCGTCGGGACCTATCCGTACTGGCGGCCGCGCTGCTGGCGCTCTCGCCCGGTGTCGTGAACCTCTGCCACTTCGCGACCCCGGAGCCGTGGCTCCTGCTGGGCACGGCGGCCACCCTGCTCCTCGCCCTCGACCATCTCCGGGGCCGGCGTGGCGTCGCCCTGCTCGGGATCACGCTGGGCCTGACCGCGGCCACGAAGTACACCGCGGCCGCGCTGCTCGTCCCCTGCCTGGTCGCGGTCTGGCTGCGGCCGCGGGCGGGAGAGGATCGAACGCGGCTGGAGGCCAACCTCGTCGCCGTCGCGGGCGCCGTGCTCGTCGTGATCGCGGCCCTGCTCGCCACCGGTCCTGGCCACGCGCTGGCCGGGCGCCTGCACCTCCCGGACGCGCGTCTCCTCCGTCCCGAGAGCGCGGCCGGCTTCGTCCAGTCGATGGCCATGATCCTGGCCGCCGCGGGGGCCGCGCTCGTCGTGATCGGAGTGGCCGCGCGCCGCGGCGCGGCGTGGGCCAGGCCGCTGGCGCGGGTGGATGCGATCGCTCTCGCCGCCGTGGCCGCCATCGCCTTCGCGGCGGCCACGCCCTACGCCGTCCTGCGCGCGCCCGCGTTCCTGAGCGACCTGGCCTTCAATCAGCAGACCCGCCACGAGTACAAGGGCCTCGCCTCTGCGTCGACTTCGTTCTGGCCGTACCTCGAGCTGCTGGCGGGCGCGCTCACCGGACCGCTCGCGGTGACGGCGGTGGCGGGCACCATCGTCGCGGCCGCGCGCGCCGGGCGCGGCGACCGCGCCGCTGCCGTCGCCTTCAGCGCCGCGGTGGCGCCGTACCTGCTGGTGGCCTCGTCCGGCCACCAGGCGATGCGCTTCCTGGCTCCGGCCCTGCCCGCCGCCGCGCTGTGCGCCGCCCTCGCCCTGCACGCGATCCCGCCTCCGTCCGCGCGGCGGCCGCTCGCCGGCCTGGTGCTGGCGCGCGCGGCGCTGGGCACGGCTCTCGTGCTGCGGCTCTTCTTCGTGGATTCGCGCTACGCCGCCGCGCGCTGGCTCGAAGCCAACGTCCCCCCGTCGGCGACCGTGGATCTCATCGCCAATAGTCCCGGCTACGGGCCGGCGCGGCCGCGGGGAAGCCTGCGCATCGTCCCCACGCTCTCACGCGAGATGGCGCCTCCCGACCGCTTCCTCGCCGCGGCCTCCGCCTACCGGCGCGAAGGCGCGCCCTGGCTCGTGCTGACCGCGTCCTACTACGAGCGCTTCCTCGATCACCCCGATCAGGCGCCCGAACGCGCGGCCTTCTTCCGGGACCTCCTCGAGGGACGCGGCGGGTACGAGGTGGCCGCGCGCTTCCGTCAATCGGGCTGGCGGCGGCCGCCCGCCGAGTTCGTCGACCCCGAGATCGTGGTGCTGAAGAAGGTGGACGTGCCGGCGGCGCCGGCTCAGCTCCCCACGCGGTAGCGCAGCACGTCGACCACGTCCGCCTTCTGCGAGGTCCCGCGTGGGATCAGGGTCATCCCGTCGATGTCGGAGATCCCGGGCAGCAGGATCAGCTCGATCTGGCGGCGCGGGCGCAGCACGTCTCCCGGATCGACGGTGAGCGCGCGGCGGCCGCGGTCGTAGGTCAGCTTCAGGCCGTCGAAGGCGCGGTCGCCGGGGAGCACGGGGCCGGTGTAGCGCAGGAGCACGTGCCCGTTGAACGTGGCCTCGTCCATGTCCTTGCTGAACTGCACGACGAAGCGGCTGTCCGGCGCGACCTCCCCGTCACCGTCCAGGGGCAGCGCGAACACCACCACCGGCGGCTTCCGGGGCTTCTCGGGCGGGGGCGGGGGCGGCTTGACGTCCGCCCTCGCGCTGGGCGGCGTGGTGAGCTGGATGCGCACCGCCTTGATGTAGGTCACGCCGCGCACCGTCTCCGGCTTGCCGATGACCTCGACCCACTTGCCCGTGTCGCGCTTGAGCCCGGAATCGAGCTCCCATCCCGCGCCCTTCGGCTTCTTCCCCGTGACCCAGATGGCGTAGAGGTCGTCCTTGATGACCCAGTCCGCCGTGGTGCGCTGCGTCCGGACGGGGAGATCGCCGTACAGGTTGCGCCCGCGGAACTTCCCCACCACGCGGATCATCTGCCCGTCGCGTTTGCCCGGGTTCGACACGAGCTTCTCGAGCGAGACCTCCGGCGCCTTGATCTCGCCCGTCGGCTCCTTCTCCGGCGGGCCGGTGAAGTTCCAGAACTGCACGCCGAACGCGGGATTGCCGCCCTGGACCTGCCCCGTCTCGAGGAACACGCCGGTGATCTCGACGTCGCGGCCCATCATCTGCAGGGCCACCTGCTCCCACTCCGTCTGCACCTCGCGCACGGGGACGATGCGGATCTGGTACAGCAGCCCGCGCAGCAGGTAGGCGCGCTGCGTCGAGTCGAAGCCGAGCTCGAGACGGCCGTGGGTGCGGACGGCGCGGTTCACGTAGGACGTCGACTCCTGGACGAGGTCGTCGATGGCGACGTCCACCGGCTGTCCGTAGAGGGCGTCGTAGCGGTCGACGTTCCCTTCCCCGACCGAGATCTGGGCGGAGACCGGCCGCGACAGCCCCAGGGCGCAGGCGACGGTGAAGACGGCGGCAAGGGCACCGGGACGCATCGTTCGAGTATAGGCTCCGGCGCATTCTCCGCGTCAAGCGTTGACGGTCCCCTCCGCCGCCGGTAACATTTTTGGACTTCACCCCGCCGCCCTCGGAAACCCGGACGACAACGGAGGGACCCATGGCCTCAGAGACGGTCGAGAAGTCCCCGGCCAGCACGTTCCGGCCCTACGTCCCCGACGACGTGGTGATCCCCGAGTTCACGCTCCGCGCCGTCCTCTTCGGGATGCTGTTCGGGATCATCTTCGGAGCGGTGACCGTGTACGTGGGCCTGCGGGCCGGCCTCACGGTGGCCGCTTCCATCCCCATCGCCGTGCTGTCCATCAGCCTGCTCCGGGCCATGGGACGCGCGACCATCCTCGAGAACAACATCGTGCAGACCACGGGCTCGGCCGGAGAGTCCGTGGCGGGCGGAGTGATCTTCACGCTGCCCGCGCTCATCTTCCTCGGGTTCCAGCTCGAGTACACGCGCATCCTGCTGCTGGCCATCATCGGCGGCATCCTCGGGGTGCTGTTCATGATCCCCCTGCGCCGCCAGCTCATCGTGAAGGAGCACGGCAACCTCCTGTACCCGGAAGGCACCGCCTGCGCGGACGTGCTGATCGCGGGTGACAAGGGCGGCTCCTTCGCGAGCCGTGTCTTCTACGGGCTCGGCCTCGGCAGCGTCTACACCTTGATCCAGAACTCGAACGCCTTCGCGATCGTGCGCGAGACGCCCACCTACAATCCGAGCTGGCTGCCGGGCGCGTCGCTGCGTGCGGCCACGACCTCCGAGTACCTCGGGGTCGGCTACATCATCGGCCCCAAGATCGCGGGCGTGATCTTCGCGGGGGGCGTGTTCTCCTGGCTGGTCATGATGCCCGCCATCAAGTTCTTCGGCAGCCTGGTGCCCACGCCGATCTATCCGAGCACGATCCCCATCGGCCAGATGACGTCGGACCAGCTCTGGCAGAACTACATCCGCTACATCGGCGCGGGGGCCGTGGCCGCGGCCGGCCTGATCACGCTCGTGAAGACGACGCCGACCATCGTGGCCGCCCTGCGCGCGGGCGCGGCCGACCTGCGCAAGGCGGACGCGAAGGCGGCGGCGGTCGAGGGCGGCCGCACATCGCAGGACCTGCCCATGACGCTGGTCCTGGCCGGCTCGGCCGTGATCGTCGCCGTGATGTGGGCGTTCCTGACCTTCAAGCCCGTGCCCGGCGCGCCGACCGGCGCCATCGCGAACGCGATCGCGTCCGTGCTCGTGGTGGTCTTCGGCTTCCTGTTCGTGACCGTGTCCTCGCGCATCGCCGGCCTCATCGGCACCTCGTCGAACCCGATCTCGGGCATGGCCATCGCGACGCTGATGGCGACCTGCGCGCTGTTCCTGATCGCGGGCTGGACGGTGCCCGCCTACGGCGCCCTCGCCCTCACCATCGGCGGCACCGTCTGCATCGCGGCCGCGAACGCGGGCAATACGTCGCAGGATCTCAAGACGGGCTTCCTGGTGGGGGCGACCCCGTCCGCCCAGCAGAAGGGACTCTTCCTCGGCGTGCTCGCGTCCTGCTTCGCGATCGGCATCACGCTCATCCTGATGAACAAGGCGCTCGAGAAGTTCGTGCCCGCGAGCATCGCGGTGGACCTCGCCCATCCCCCGGACGGCGTGAACGTGGAAGGCACGATCGAGCACAACGGCCAGACCTACACCCTGCTCAACGTGATCGGGTCCACCACCATCGCCGAGGGCAAGTACCTCGCGAACGCCGCCACCGGGCAGGTCGAGCTGCAGTGGATCCAGGGCATCGGCAGCCAGGACGCGCCCGCGCCCCAGGCGCGCCTGATGTCGGTGGTCATCAACGGGATCCTCAATCGCAAGCTGCCCTGGGGCCTCGTCCTGCTCGGGGTGTTCCTGGTGATCGCGGTGGAGCTGCTCGGCATCCGCTCCCTCAGCTTCGCGGTGGGCTCGTACCTCTCGATCGGCACCACCGCCGCCATCTTCTGCGGCGGCATCGTGCGCTGGCTCGTGGAGCGCAGCACGAAGACCAAGACGGATGACGAGGCGAGCCCGGGCGCTCTCTACGCGAGCGGCCTCATCGCGGCCGGAGGGATCGTGGGGCTTCTCGCGATCTGCGTGAAGCTCCTGGCCGCGGCCCAGGAGAAGGTCTCGTGGCTGGGCTGGTTCCCGACGCAGTGGGGCAAGGTCGGGCAGGCGATCGGTATCGAGGGCAACTCCGCGGTGGGGATGCTGGCCTTCGCGGCCCTGGCCTTCTCCCTCTATCACTTCGCGCGCAAGCCGCTGGAGACGGCGCCGCCCACGACCCAGAAATGAAAACCCCGGAGGGCTTTCTAAGGCCCTCCGGGGGCGGTCAGCTGTTGGGATTCGCCAGACTCTGCGGCCTAGCGGGCCCCCAGCCGGTCGGGACCGATCCGTCCCGGGTGGAGGCTATCCAGATGAAAAGTCTGCCCTAGATGTTCACCACCTGGCTCAAGAACCTAAGCGTCAGCCACCTCGCGTGATGTTTGCCGACTGTCCACTGGACCACCTCCTTTCTCGCGTGAAACGAGTGTAAGAAGCGGTCGTTCAACGTGTCAAGGGAAAAGTACTACCCATCGGGTGATGTGTTCCGACTGCTACCAAGTCTTGTGTCGTAGGGCGCAATCATCGGTTTTTCGACTTGACACCCTCGAAGGCGGCATGATAGTTTCCCG
>Ga0207646_10006735_pt1 | contig 11830 bp, 9 predicted proteins | sample KBSK5502metaG_FD_184343 | JGI IMG/M metagenome (GOLD analysis project Ga0207646, IMG submission 184343) | Corn, switchgrass and miscanthus rhizosphere microbial communities from Kellogg Biological Station, Michigan, USA - KBS K5-50-2 metaG... | ecosystem: Host-associated > Plants > Roots >...
CGCGTCTTCTCCCGTTCCGTTCGCGGTGCGGCAACCGTACACCGAAAGGCGGAAGAGGGCAACTTTTTAAGTGATCTCCAAAGGATCAAAGGGTCAAGGATTCATAAAGGTTGCCAGTCATGTCAATTTTTACTTTGATCCTTTGATCCTTTGCCCCTTTGTGTTGAAAGCCCGGTTTGTTCCCGCACTCGGTATAGGTGGCCCAGGTTGACCTCGCCCGCTCTTCGTCTCTCCTGATGTAGATAAATTCCATTTATCGCCCGATAAATTTTAGTCATTGGACAAATCCCCAGCTTCCCCATACCTTATTGGCTGGAAAAGAGTATTCACTTTTGGGGTCATCATCTCGAACTTAATCCAAGTGTGATCTTGGAATCAAAGTTGAATGCTAAGTAGAAGAGTGGGAAATCTCTTGTTGCAGAGTGCGGAGGCCATCGTTGATTGGCCCCGGCCCGCTGCGCTGAGCTTAACTATTGTGGCACTGTCGCCGCTCGTGAAAGTGCCGGGCCTGCCGTCCGCGCTTCTCGCTCTTACGGTACTTATCGTCATCATCGTCACTAAGCGTGACTTGATCGCTGGCGGCAAGAGTTGAAGCAGAATTCAAGTTGAAGCAACCAAGCCCCAGCGAGATCACACAACTCGCTGGGGCTTTTGATTAGGCACTCGAACCATGACTTTACTCGAACAACTCGGCCTGGAAGCAGAGCACGGCGCGTGCGCCATCATTGCCAACGTCAAGCGCGACGGCCGCGCCTCGCACGGCAACGTCAAGCGCACGCTCGAGGCCCTGACCAAGATGGGCCACCGCACGGGCGAGATCGGCGGCGAGGGTGACGGCGCGGGCATTCAGACCGACATCCCGCGCGAGATCTGGGCGCGGCACCTGGAGCAGCGCGGCCTGATCGGGTCCGTCGTCAATCACCCGTACTTCACCGTGGCACACATCTGCCTGCCCGCGGCTGAGCGGGCCCAGCACGCGGACATCAAACGACGGGCGCTGGAAATTATCGAAACGGGCGGGCTCGAAGTCGTACTCGAACAGAAAGCTCAGGCACGGCGCGAAGCGCTCGGACCCTTGGGCCGCGCGAGCGAGCCGGAGTTCTGGCAGGTCGCGGCGCTTCCGCGCGGCGCACGGCGCATCGAGAATTGCGATACGTACCACATTCATCTGCAGCTTGAGCGCGAACTGCCGCTGCACGTCGCGAGCTTCAGCAAGACGAGCGCCGTTTATAAAATTCGCGGCGATGCCGAGGCGCTGCGCCGCTACTTCCCGGAACTCTCGCGCCCCGATTTTAAGTCGGCCATCACGCTCGGCCACGGGCGCTATTCGACCAACACCAACTCGGCGGCCGAGAAGGCGCAGATGTTCTCGACGCTCGGCCACAACGGCGAGATCAATTCGATCGATCGGCTGACGCGCGAGGCCGCGGCGCTCGGCTTCCAACTCCCGAGGCAGGCGAGCGATTCGCAGGTTCTGGACCGGGTGGTCGAGAGCTTTATGTTCCTCTACGACCTCTCGCTGATGGAGACCTTGGAGGTCCTCTTCCCGCCGGTCTGGAGCGAGAGCGAGCAGTTCGACTCGCCGATGAAGGCTTTCCACCGCTACTTCCGCCGCGCCTTCGGCTCGCTCGCCCAGGGGCCGGCGGCGATCATCGCGCGCGAGGGCGATGAAGTCGTCTTCAGTTGCGACGCCCTCGGCCTGCGCCCGCTCTGGTTCGGCGAGACGGAGAAGGAATACTTCGCCTCTTCGGAGAAGGGCGTCGTCCCGCTCGAAGAGATGATGCGTGACCCGCGCCCGCTGGCGCCCGGCGAAAAGATGGGCCTGCTGCTCCACCGCGACCGCGGGGTGGAGGTTTTCGAGCACCAGGAGCTTCAGCAGCGCATCTACGCCCTGGCCTCGCGGCGCTTCGATTTCAGAAGGCTGAATGAGGTGGTCGTGAGCGCCGGCACGCTCACCCTCGACGTGGAGCCCCGCAAGATTGAGGAGCTGGCCGTCGAGAATGAATCGCCCGAGGACGCGCTGGCCCTCGATGATGCCGAGCAACAGCGGGCGATCCAGATCGAGCGCACGCTCGCCTCGACCGACGCCCTCACCGCCATGGGATGGACGAAGGAAGAGGTCGATAATTTGATGACCGCCGTGACGGGCAAAGACCCCTTGAGCGGCCTCGGATACGACGGGCCGCTGGCCGCCTTCTCGAAGGTCCGCCGCAACCTGGCCGACTACTTCCAGGAGCGCGTCGCCGTCGTCACCAATCCGTCGATTGACCGAGTGCGCGAAGGCGACCATTTCTCGGTGCGCGTTTTCCTTGGTCCCCGCCCGCACCTCAAGCCGGGTGGGGCGCTCACGCAGCAGCTCGAGTTGCGCTCGCCGCTCCTGCTCGGCGGCTCGGTCGGTGAGCGTCACGCCGTCGCCAGCACTCACCGCGTCATTGCGAAGGAGTTCGGGACTTGTTTGATCGAAGACCTCGCCCGCGAGTTCAGCGAGACCATCGACCCGGCCACGGCCCACCCCTTCTCTGCTGAAGCCGCGTTGCGCCGTTCGCTGCAAGGCTCTCGCCTGGGGGCGCTCTCGCCGGGGCCGGTCGGCCTGGTGGCGCGGACCATCGAGATTCTCTATGACGAGGGCGAGACCCTCGCCGAAGCGCTCGCACGCATCAAGCAAGAAGCGCGTGAAGCGGTCGCCTCGGGCGTGACCCTGCTCGTCCTCGACGACTCGCGGGCCTTCACCGAGCGCGAACTGTTTATCGATGCCCACCTGGCATTGGCGGCGGTCGATCAAGCGCTCAACGCCGCCATCGATGTCTCGGTCTCAGGCTGTGCGATCACCACGGATGTCATCAGCGGGGCGGGGAATCGTGCGGGCGGCGAATCGGCGGGGGAGGGAAGTCTCCGCCGGCAGTGCAGCATCATTCTCAAATCGGGCCAGCTTCGCAACCTGCACGACATCTGCTTCGCCCTCGGGTGCGGCGCCGACGCCGTCAATCCTTACGCGATGTACGAGGTCGCGTTGCGTGACGCGGCCGGGATCGAGGAGGCGCTGCATGCGCTGCGCCATTGCTTCGTCATGCAGCACACCGGGGTCGAGAAGGTCATGTCCACGATGGGCATCCACGAACTCGACGGCTACGGCCGGCTCTTCGCCTCCATCGGTCTGGCGCCGGAGGTCGCAGACATCTTCGGCATCAAGAACTACTGCGGTTCGGAAAGAGCCGGGCTCACGCTTGCGAAACTCGACGCCGAGCTGCGCGCGCGTTTGGAAACGCGGCGGGCGCAGGCGGCGAAGCCGGTAGCCAAATTGACTGGGACTTCCGGCTTGCTGCGCGAGTACCGCCGCCAGCCTTACGTCTGGAGCGCGGCGGGCAAGGTGGCGCGCAAGGAGGAGCGGTACGAGAACTTCATCCGCAAGCTGTTCGAGATCGAAGAGGGCCAGCCCGTCTCGCTCCGCCACCTGCTCGACCTCAACGAGCGGGCGATCGTCACGCGCAACCTGGCCGACACCAAGATCGGCCAGCACAGCGCCCCGATCTTCTTCGCGGCCATGTCCTTCGGCTCGCAAGGCGAGACGACCTTCCGCGCTTACGCCGAGGCGGCCAAGCGATTGAAGATCGTCGCCATGAACGGCGAAGGCGGCGAGATTCCGGATATGATGGGCCGCTACAAAGAGTACCGCGGCCAGCAAGTCGCCTCGGCCCGCTTCGGCGTCAACATTCACCTGCTCAACTCGGCGGACTTCATCGAGATCAAGATCGGCCAGGGCGCCAAGCCCGGCGAGGGCGGACACCTCCCCGGCTTCAAGGTCACCGACCTGATCGCCCAGACGCGGCACACGCCGAAGGGCATCGACCTGATCTCGCCCTCGAACAACCACGACATCTACTCGATCGAAGACCTGGCCCAGGTGGTCGAGGAGCTGAAGACCGCTAACCCGCACGCCAAGGTCTCGGTCAAGATTCCGGCCGTGCCCTTCATCGGCCCGATTGCCACGGGGATCGCGAAGGCGCATGCCGACATCATCGCGATCAGCGGCTACGACGGCGGGACGGGCGCCGCCCGCAAGCACGCGCTCCGGCACGTCGGGATGCCCGTGGAGATCGGCGTCAAGGAGGCTCACCGCGCACTACTCAAGGCGGGCTTGCGCGACCGCGTCGAGATCTGGGCCGACGGCGGGATCAAGTCGGGCACCGATGTCGTCAAGCTCATGCTGCTCGGGGCGAACCGCGTCGGCTTCGGCACGATGGCCATGGCCGCGGTCGGCTGCACGAGCTGCCGCGAGTGCAATACGGGCACCTGCCACGTCGGGATCACCGCCCACATCCCGACCACCGAAGCGGCTCAGGCGATGGGCGTCAAGAAGTATACGCCGCGCGAATACGACAAGTCGGTGGACGGGCTGGTCAACTTCTTCTCCGCAGTCGTCAACGAGGTCGGCGTCCTGACCATGCGGCTCGGGTTTACTCGCACGCAGGATTTGGTCGGGCGCTCGGATTTGATGAAACAGGCGCGCGGGCTTGACCTGATCGACTTAGCATACCTGCTCAAGGGCGTCGAGGTCACCGAGGCCTTCGAGCCCGAAGAGCTGCGCGAGGATCACATCGGGCGGGCGCACCGGCCGCGCACTTCGCTCACCAAGATCGTCTCGGATGAAATCTACCAGCTCATCGAGAAGGGCAAATCGATTGCGATCTTCGAGGACGACAAAGTCTCCTCGGTCGACCGCTCGCTCGGCACGCACCTCTCGGGCAAGCTGGCGCGTGCGCACTACAAGGGCGTCCTGCCGGCGCACTTCAAACGCGCGGTGCTGCACTTCACCGAAGGGTCGATCTCAGGCAACGGCCTGGGCGCTTTCAACGCCGAGGGCGTCGACATCATCGTCGAGGGCGGCGTGCAGGACGGCGCGGCGAAGAGTTCGGGCGGCGGTCAGATCGCAATTCTCAAAGGGCTCAACCACGACGGCCTCCGCGTCGACGGGGCGGTCGGCAAGTGCTTCGGCTACGGCGCCCAAGGCGGGACCTTGATCGTGCAAGGCGACGCGGACTCGCGCGCCGGGATCCGGCTCTCGGGCGCCGACCTGATCATCGCCGGCCGCATCCGCGAGCCGCTCAGCGATGACCTCGGCTGCATCGCCTCGCGCGCCAACATCAAGGGCTTCGCCTTCGAGTACATGACCAGCGGGCGCGGCCTGGTGCTCGGCGACCCCGGCCCTTGGCTCTGCTCCGGCATGACGGGCGGCGTCGTCTACCTCCGACTTGATGAGGAGGTGGGCCTTGACGAGGAAGCCTTGCGCCGCCGCCTCGCGAAGGGGGCGGAGGTCGTGATTGAGCCGGTCGCCGGCGCTGAGGACAAGCGGAACATCCGCGAATTGCTCAGCCGCTACATCAGCGTCTTGAGCGCGCACGAGCAGAAGGAGGAGGCTGAAGAGATCCGGCAGTTGCTGCACCAGTGGCAGAGCAGTTTTGTCAAGGTGGTGCCGAAGAGGAAATAGGGCTGGCGCAAAGCATCCTGAGTGATTAGACTGTGCCCTGGAAAAGTCGAACACCGAGGAGTGATGCTATGGCAACGAAAAGCGCAACGATCAACGTTGATGTGAGGTTGGCTGAAGCTTACAACGCCGCGCCGAAGACGAAACAGAAAAAGGCCCTCTCTGCAATGCGTCAGGCGTTACGTGTGGCGCCGGCTTCCAAATCGAAAGACCCGCGTTTGTCAAAGGAAGAGACAGCGTTGTTTCTCACAATCAATCGTGCGCTGCCTGAAGATAAGCAGAAGCGGTATGACGAGCTGACGGAGAAGAGACTCGATGAAACCCTGACTGAAAGCGAGCACGCTGAGCTGGGTGAATTGGTCCAGGAGGTTGAGCAGATTTGGGTGGAACGGTTGCAGGCCGTGATCGAACTGGCGCGGCTGCGCAAAGTTTCACCGGCAAAGATGATGAAACAGTTGGAGCTTGACCCGCGTGTCAAGGTCTCGTAAGAGTGGCCGTGCTAAGCTCCGTCAGCGACCGACTGCCGCGCAAAGGCGCGCAGTCGAAGCGCGGGCGGGGGGCACTTGCGAATACTGTCGTTGCCTTAAGCGATATGTGCCGGAGCCTTTCAACGTTGAGCACATCATTCCGGTCGCGCACGGCGGCAAAACCGAGGAGAGAAATCTGGCGTGGGCTTGCGCGGGCTGCAACTATTATAAGCATGACAAAGTCACCGGGATTGATCCGCTGACAGGCAGAGTCGTCCGGTTGTTCAATCCACGTCGCCAGCGTTGGCCGGATCACTTCGCCTGGGATGTGGACACGACTTTAATGCTTGGCCTAACCGCGGTCGGGCGCGCTACGATCAAGACTCTGCGCCTGAATCGTGAAGAACTGATCAACTTGAGAAAGGCGTTGCAGCTCCTGACGCAGCACCCGCCGGAGTAAAGATTGTCATTAAGCCTGGATCTGATTGGAGAAAGGAAAAGCGATGAGTTTCGACGGGATCAAATATCTATGGATGAACGGCGAGATCAAGCCGTGGGCTGAAGGCACGCTGCACGTGGCCTCGCACGTCTTGCATTACGGGAGCGGCGTCTTCGAGGGCATCCGCTGCTACGAGACCGACGACGGGCCGGCGATCTTCCGGCTCGCGCCGCACCTGGCGCGCTTCTACGCCTCGGCCGAGATGTATCAGATGCGCCTGCCCTACACGCCCACGGAACTCGAAGCGGCGATGGGCGAGTTGATCACGCGCAACGAATTTACCGACTGCTATATTCGCCCGGTCGCCTATTACGGCTACGGCACCTTGGGCGTCCACCCGCGCAGCAACCCGGTGGAAGTGGCGATCCTGACCTGGAAGTGGGGCGCTTATCTCGGCGAGGAGGGGTTGAAGAAAGGCGTGCGCGTCAATTTCGTCTCGTGGACCAAACTCCACCAGTCGATGATGCCGACGACGGCGAAGGGCTGCGGCCAGTATCTGAATTCGATCCTCGCCGTGCGCGAGGCCGCCGATCAAGGTTATGACGAAGCGATCCTGATTAACCGCGACGGCTACCTTTCGGAAGGGTCGGGCGAGAATCTCTTCGTCATCCAGGACAGCGTGATCCGGACCAACGACGAGCAGTCCTCGATCCTGCTCGGCATCACGCGCGATTCGGTCTTGCAGATCGCCCGCGACCTCGGCTTCAAAGTCGAAGTCGGGCTGTTGCGGAAGGAAGATTTATTGACCGCCGACGAGGCTTTCTTCACCGGCACCGCCGCCGAAGTCACTCCGATCCGCGAGGTCGAGAAGACCACGATCGGCGCGGGCGAGCGCGGCCCCGTGACGACAGAGATTCAGCGCGTCTTCTTCGACGCCGTGCGTGGGCGCAATCCGCGCTACCGTGAGTGGCTCAGTCCAATTGCGCAACCAGTTGCCTCTTGAGAAGACAATGTCGACCGCCACTGCCTGGAAGCATCGGTTAGGAAGCGGCTTCCTTGGTGGGAGGTTGGAGGGTGAGAATCAAAGCGGGCCCATTCAAAGTGATCAGAAACCGGTTGAGGACATCTCGGCCCAGCAAGCCGTAGCTGTCATCGCCTAAAACCACCTCTACCGCTTCGATCTCCCAATCATGGATCTGCAGTTTGACGAGAAAGGTATCTGTCGGCTCTGCGGCGAGGCGAAATCCGCCGACCCCAATCTCGCTAAACTTAATCAGCTCCAGGTCAGTCATCAACCTACGCGGAACGACCGTTAAATCAGCCCCAGTGTCAATCAAGGCCGGGATCGCGGCGGCCCGTGGCGTCTGGTCGGGAGCAGTTACCGTCACATAAATGAACGGGGCGGGCGGCTGCACCTGTTGGTTGTAGTTATAACGCACCATCAGCGCCGCTCCAAGCGTCGAGGTGAGGCTAACCGTTTGACAGGGAGCCCCTGCCGGCCGACCATTTGAACGTAGATGGGCCGGTAGCCGAATTGCTGGTAGACTCGCAAGCCAAGCTGGAGCTTATCCCTATCGTGATCGACGACGCGACCCTGATAGACCGCCACATATTGCCCTTCGTATTGGCTGAGCAGTTGTTCTCTCAGCGCCCAAAAAGTTTTCTTTTCTGCCTCAAACTGAGCCTCGGTCTCTGAAGCGTCATCGCCCTCTAACTCCACCGCCGGTTGCGTGTCCTCCTGTGGCGTCATATGTTTGCTCCTCTCCCTCGACAATCTAACGAATTATAAGGCGGTAGGAGTGAGGCAACAAAGCCTAAATCGTCACTGGAAGCGGCGTCGAGCCGCCTTCGGTGGGCTTAATCAACGGACTACATTAATGTGGTCTTCTGACCTTGAGGTAACAATTTTGTCGCTTAGCTACAGGAGGTGTGGGGCGGCCCGACCAGCTAGCTACACAGCCGTTAGGTCTATTGCCCTACCAAACTCAACAGCCCACAGAGGTCAGAGGCTGCTGAGGGAGCAGCCGGCAGCAAGCTGACCGATAGCACCCTTTGTGCCCGCTCTCTCCTAGATGGTCATCTCTTCTTCGCTGACACCCTTAACCCTACCTTGGCCGGGAATACGATCTTGTCAGGACTGGCAGTGGAATCTACATTTTTGTCGCTCCTGGGGAGAGCCTGATCTCAGCCTATCAAGCCGCAGCCCGCAACGAAAGCCCAATAAAGATAGGCCTTCGCCGCCAGATCCGGGCTCTGACTCGGGGGCTCGGGCCTGTGGCACCCGGCTTGCTCAATCTCGATGCGGGTTCGTGTAAGATGCAGATCAACTTTGAGACAATTCAGCAGCACGCGGGCGAGAAGCTCCGCCGCATCGAGAGCCAGCCGAGCGCCGGCGAGCGGCTCGCAGCCCTCAAAAAGTTCCTCAAGATCGAGACCCAGCGCCTCCACTTGCGTCACCGCTTCGGCATCACCGGCCCGCAGATTGTCGCCGCGCGCAGCCTGATTGCGGACCTCATGATTCAACGCATCGCCCGCGCCGCACTTGATGCGCGCGGGCCTGAATCCAAGAATCAGGGCCAGTTCGCGATCGTCGCCTTGGGGGGCTACGGGCGCCGGGAACTCGCCCCGCACTCGGACATCGATCTGCTCTTCCTTCATCAGGGGCGCCGGGACGCCGGGCACGCGGCGGCGATGAGCGAAGCGGTCCTCTACCTGCTCTGGGACGTCGGCTTCACGGTCGGCCATAGCTGCCGCTCGCTGAGCGAATGCGTGGCGATGGCCAAGGATGATCTGACCTCGCGTAATGCCCTGATCGACGCGCGCTTGCTCTGGGGGAGCCAGGAGTTGTTCGGCACGCTCGGCGGGCGGCTCGACAGTGATGTCTTTAGCGCCCGGCGGCGCGCGCTGCTCGATGAATTGATGGCGGAGCGGGCCAGCCGTTACGGCAAGTTCGGTGAAGTGGCTTGCGTCCAGGAGCCCAACGTCAAGGAGACGGCCGGGGGGCTGCGCGACCTGCACTCGCTGTTCTGGGCGACGCGCGTGGCCTACGGCCAGTCGAAGCTCGAGGACTTGGTGGCCGCCGGCCTGGTCCCGGAGCGCGACGCGAAGGCGATGACGGCGGCCTACGACTTCCTCCTGCGGGTGCGGAACGACCTGCACTTCCTCACCGGCCGCCGCACCGACTTGCTCTCGCTCGACCTCCAGCCGCAGGTGGCGCGCAACCTCCGCTACGCCGAGACGCAGGAGTTGCAAGCGTCCGAGATTTTCATGCGCGACTATTATCTGCACGCGCGTCGCCTGCACCGATTGTGTGAGGCGCATCTGCGGCGGGCGGTCACGCAGTTCGAGAAGTCGAGCTGGTTCAGCCGCGCGCGCAATGTGGCGGCGATCGGCGGGTTCACGATGCACGACGGCGTGCTTGAACTCGACGCCTCGGGCGCGCCGTTTGAGGCCGACCGGCTGATGCTGGCCTTCAGCTATGGGCAAGCGACGGGCGCCACCTTCGGCAGCTCCTTGCAGGATTTCGTGCAGTCGCACCTGCCGTCAGTCAACCGCCAGTTCCGCTCTGCGTCGGAGCCCGCCCTCGCGTTCTTGAAGATGCTGCGCGCCAAGGGGCGGGTGACCGCGGCGCTGCGCCAGATGCACGAGCTCGGCTTCCTCGGGAAATACTTGCCTGAGTTCGGCCGCCTCACCTGCCTGGTGCAGCACGACCTCTATCACCGGTATACGATTGACGAGCACACACTGCGCGCGATTGAAACGCTGGACGAGTTGGCCAACTCGCGCAGCCGCACGCTCGAACGCTACCGCCAGGTCTACAGCGAGGTCAGCGATCCGGCGATCTTGCATCTCGGTCTCTTGATGCACGACATCGGGAAAGGGCTCGGCGGCGGCCACGTCGAGAAAGGGATCGCCATCGCCGGGCGGGTGTGCTCGCGCCTGCATCTGGACCGCGGCGCTGCCGAGCAGGTCTCCTTCCTCATCCGCCATCACCTGACGATGGCGCACACGTCGCAGCGCCGCGACCTCGCCGACGAGAAGGTGATCGCGGACTTCGCCGCCCAGGTCGAGACCGTCGACAACCTGAACATGCTCACGCTGCTGACCTACGGCGACATCAACGGCGTCGGGCCGGGGGTGTGGAACGAGTGGAAGGACACGCTGCTCTGGGAGCTGTATACGAAGGCGCGGGCCGTGCTCTCGCCCGACGTGGAAAACGATCAGGCCACGGGGCAGCTCCGCGACCGGATCGCGCAGATGCTCGCCAGCGAGGTCGGGGTGGAAGAAGTCCGCGAGCACTTCAAGCTGTTACCCGAAGACTACGCGCGCTTCACCGCGCCGCAGGTGATCATCGAGCACATCCGCCTGGCCCACTCGCTCAACTCGCGCCTGGTGCGGACGAGTTGGCGCGTCAACGCCCAGGCGCGGTGCACCGACTTGCACCTGTGCGCTCGCAACCGGCGGGGCCTGTTCGCCAACATCGCGGGCACGCTCACCGCCCAGGGCGTCAACATCCTGAGCGTCCACCTCAACACGCGGGCCGACGGGGTCGCGGTTGACTCCTTCAAGGTGCGGGACACGGTCGGGGAGCCGATCACCGACCCGCTGCGCTGGGAGCAGATCGAAGCGGAACTCAAGCGGGCCTTGAGCGGCGAGTTGGATGTCGCCGCGGCGGTGGCCAAGCGGCTGCGCTCGCAAGGCTCCCGCCTGCGCCGCCGGAGCCGTCTGACGCCCATCCTGACGCGGATCACCTGGGACAACCAGTCGTCGGACAAGAGCACGATCCTTGAGGTGCGAGCCGGCGACCGGCTGGGGCTCGCCTACAAAATCGCAAGCACGCTCTCGTCGCTCAACCTCGACATCGCGTTTGCCAAAGTAGCGACCGAGAAACACCTGGCGCTCGACATTTTTTACGTGACCGACGCGGCGGGCGAGAAACTGGCGGACGCCGACCTCCCGCCGGTCGAAGCCGCCATTCGCCAGGCGCTCAGCGAAGGCGGAAAAGAAAGCGATGAAGTGTGAAGGGCGAACGCTGAACCAAAGACTTCGCTCAGCGTTCGTCCTTCAGACCTCATCGCTCAATCAAGAGGTCGCTCAACGAAGCGGCCCGCAAGCTAGAGTCCTATCATCAAGGAGACATCAGCTATGGATCGACTTCGGGAGTGGAGGCTCTGGGGGCCTGCTCTGTTCGGGTCTTTGACAATCTCGGTGACGGCTTTGGCCCAGACAGGCCAAACCCTGGAAGAGCGCCTGGCCAGGGCCGAGGCTGCCGCGAGCAGCGCGCAGTCGGCGGGCGATAATGCGTGGATGCTAGTGTGTGCGGCCTTGGTGCTGATGATGACGGGGCCTGGCCTGGCGCTCTTCTACGGCGGCCTGGTGCGCAAGAAGAATGTGCTCGCGACGATGATGCAGAGCTTCGTCTTGATGGCCCTGGTCACGGTG
>Ga0207646_10006736_pt1 | contig 11829 bp, 13 predicted proteins | sample KBSK5502metaG_FD_184343 | JGI IMG/M metagenome (GOLD analysis project Ga0207646, IMG submission 184343) | Corn, switchgrass and miscanthus rhizosphere microbial communities from Kellogg Biological Station, Michigan, USA - KBS K5-50-2 metaG... | ecosystem: Host-associated > Plants > Roots >...
CGAGACCTGCTTCAGACCCGACGGATTTACCGAGCTGAGTGTCACTTGTCGCGAGGCTCTCTTGACCTCGTACTTTACAGATCCATCCGCATCGAACAACCCCCTTACACCATATCCGAGCGTCTTCAAGGATGTCTTGTCGGATGTCAAGTAGCTGAATGCAGAATCGCGAAATCCCCATGATCGAGTTCCGAACGTAGCGTAGCGGTGCAGGTCATTCCAGACATCGACTGAAGAGATTGATGCTTGGATATTGTTCTTTCCAAGAATAGTGAGAGAGGGCTTTACTCCGTATTCTTGCTCAAAGGTCGATATCCAATTCTCGGCGAAATCTCGATCCTTACCCGCTGCGATCCCGATGATATGCGTGTTCCTCCGAGTCTGGGTTGTTGGTCGAAGACCATCCCCGAACATGGCGAAGATAATGTAGAGTTTGGAGGCGGTCATCCGACGGCTAGTCGTCGGGTCTTTGCCGTACTTTTCTATGAATGCTTGTTGCGACTTGCCGCGAATTCGTAGTCCGTGGGATCGAAGGACTTGTGCGAGCTTTCTCCATTCGATGTGGTACTTGTCTTTGAGCGATGATTGGCTGGCACCGTCTCGATACTCCTGGGCAACAGTATCTCCAAAAACGATGCCTGACTCTCCTTCCCAGCGCCTCTTCCCAGAGACCGTTCGAAAGCCGACTATTTGTTGGCGTTTGGCGCGGACGGATTGTAGGGATCTATGTAGGAGGGTTGCGAGCTGCCGATCGGTCATTTCCTGCCAGAATTTCTCGATAATCAAGATTTCGGACTGGGTCCAGACTGGCAGTCCTCTCAGAAAGAGATGGGCTTGAGGCCGCAAATCGTAGAGAGAGGGTTGAAACTGAGACTATTGAATCAGTGCCCTGTGCCTAGCGGGACCTTCTTTCCTGATAGGTCGCGGCGTGTGTGTCCGAACTCTGGCATGCCGCTGAGTTCTGCTTCCGAGAATACGGGTCCGTCGTGGCAGACGAGGTAGGGTCCTATTACGCAGGCGGCGCAGATTCCGACTCCGCACTTGAAGACGCGTTCGAGGCTGACCTGGATGTGACAGCGCCGTTCCATGGCGAGATCATAGATCTTCTTCATCATCGGCTCGGGACCGCAAGTGTAGATCGCGTCAAAATTCCCGGTCTTGAGAGCGGTCTCGGCGACTCTGGGGACCTGGTTCTTCTCTCCGTACGTTCCGTCGTCGGTTGCGAAAATGAGTTTGAAGTGGTGTTCTTTGCTGTCGGCTATCAACCAGTCTTTGAAGAGAAGTTCGCTGGCGGTTCGGGCTCCTGTGATGAGTGTGACGTCGCGGCCACGAAAGTGAACCAGGAGAGATAGCAAGGGGACGAGGCCTGTTCCGCCTCCGACCACCAAGAGTTTGTGATGGTGTCCAACGCTGTATGGATGTCCGTATGGTCCCCGGATCCAGAATGGATCACCGGGCTTCTTCTCCCAAAGGTTGGTACTGACAGGCCCACCTTTCTTGATGACGACGCCTGCTTCGTTTCTACCGTGGATTGCGAGGACACTCATAGGCACCTCGTCGACGCCTGGGACCCAGACCATGGCAAACTGTCCAGGATGCGCTTTGTGAAGGCTTGCGTCACTGAACCAGAACGAGCGGATGGAAGGAGTCTCGTCGACAATCCGCTCGAGTCTCACCGAGCGGGGCGTATGAAGCTGCTGTGTCGCCTGTTCCAAGGTTTAGAATCAGAATGTACCGGGATTACTAATTAGTTATGAACTGCAGCTACCGGACGCCGAGGATCTGGTAGAGAATCGCCGCCACGAACAGAACCGTGAGTCCGACTACGATGATGAAGAGTACTGGATTGACCATCCAGCCAGGGTCCTTCGCCACGTCGGTCAAGCCGCTTCTCGGCCACGATGCCGAGAGCAAGTATAAATTTTGATCAGGTTATTCGGGTGACTGGGACGTAAGTTTCTCTCTCTGGAAGTCTGTTGACCAATTTCATCATCTCGGCGTAGTGGTGGTTGATTATGTCGGCTCCTTGGGGTCCCATCATCTTCTCAGCGTTACTCTTGCACTGGTTGATCGCCGTCAAGATTCCCGTCTTGGTTGGTTCGGTGTAACTGACGCCGCAGCTCTGGAATACTCCTTCGACGAACTGTTTGACCTGTGTCTTCAATGCCTCATCTGTAACGGGCTGGTTTAGGAGGGTGAAGAACTCCTTGTTCGCGCTCTCGAAACATCTCAATAGCTCGTCTCTGACGAGTTCGCCCGTGATTTGACTGGTTGGGATCTCTGGCGCTTTGTATGTCCCGGTCATAGGGCCCCGATATGACATACGTTATATAAAGCCCTGTCCCAAACGCTATAGACAAATCATTGCAGCAGAATTCCTTCTCACCGCAAATCGACAAAGATCTCCTTCGAAAATTCGATACAGGGATCTTGAGTAGGACCCCTCATGCCGCTAGAGGAGACAGATCTGGAGTAATCGCGAATGCGACTCCCCTTGTTGACCTAACGGGTGCCCTATCAGAATGCGCCAAGGCGGAGTATGGAATCAGAATAGACTCGAAATCGGTCAGAGTCTTCGGCAAACTGGACTCTCAAATCTTCGGCGGCTCCGTAAAGGTCCGACCCGCGGTAGAGATAATCAGAGACGCAATCGCGACAGGCAAGCTCAGATCTGGCCAGAAGATCTTCGAAGCAACCTCCGGAAACTTCGGCCTAGCTCTCGGCATGTTGAGGAACCTCGGTCTGGAAGTCATCGTTCTCGTCTCTAGGAAGCTGCAGGGAGGGGTCTTGGACGAGCTCAAGAATGAAGGAGTCCTATGCGTGAATCTGGACGTTGACATATGCCCGGCGCCGGGACTGAAGATAGACCAGAATCTGGTAGTAGCGAAGGCCGCGGCGGCAAGTGTCCGGGAACAGCTCGCACAACTCGGCCTTGACACAGCAGTCTTCGACAAGAATCGAAGCGGCGTGGAAACATTGCTCGCGAAACAGGACATCATCAATCTTGCAAAACTATTAGCTAGGATCTACAACGGATTCTGTCCGGAACAGTACGATAACGAACTCAACGTTCGGTCCCATGAGACAACGACAGCTCCAGAGATCGACCAGCAGCTCAAAGCTCACCGCTACTCGCTCGGAGACTTCAGAATAATCACCGCCTTCGGAACAGGAGGAACCTCAGCAGGGCTCGCGAAATATGCACAAGCCAAGTATGAACAAAAATCCGTGCACGTAGTCTTCCCATTGGCCAACCAGGATGTTGCGGGGATTAGGACAAGAGACAAGGCTGTCGGCCTGAGATTCTACCAGCCCGAGCTTTACGGCGGCGAACACGAGGTAGACTTTGAGGCAGCCCGCCGACTCTTCAGATTCTTTGCCGGCAGAGGCTATGGGATCGGCGAGAGCGGCGCACTAGCACTCTACTCCGCACTGCAAATGATCAACTATGGCGCTGGGAATAGGTTCGTGGTGATGATTGCCGATGGGCTGCAAAAGTACCTAGCGAATCTTGAGGTCCCCGTTGAGACTTCTGACCCCCTTGAGGTTAACGTGCAAGAAGCAAACTCCAAACAACAAAACTATGGGGGGGTTCTCTGGACACATGCAATGTTTGTCCCAAGGGAAGAAGGGATCAAGCTCGTTGCAGACGCACTAGGCTGCGACGTGGACAAGGTGAAGGTAGCTACCGCGCGAGACGTTCAGGCGCTGATAACAACCGAGAAAATTCCTGCTGGGATAAACGCTCTTCTGCCCAAAGACAAGTCGAAGACACTCCTCGTCTGCATGGCCGGAGGCACCTCTCTCCGGGTGGCTGAGGTGTTTTCGAAGAACGGTATCGGGGCCCAGAGTTTGACTGGGGGAATCATGAACATATCCCAGACCAACAACCGGCAACCAGACGACCTGGTTCAAGTCGCGGCTGAGTAGATCCACAGAAACCTTTGATCCAGATTTTCTTAGCATTCTGATGTGACTCTTCTTGACTGACATGCCGAGGTGTGCCAATGCCAACATGTCGACAGGGGCGGGCCGGGTCTGGTCTTTCACATCATAGTAGCGAATGAAGCTCTCTCAACGACCGGATCGTGCAGTCTGGCTCGGGATCGTTTTCCTTTCTCGCGACTCCGGCTCGGTTGAGCCAGACTGCTGTCAGCCCAGCGCTTTGGGCGCCTCCAACATCTTGTCTGAGGTTATCGCCTACGTGCCAGGCGTTCTTCGCCTCGACCCGTAGCTTGCTGAGAGCCAATCGGAAGACGGACAGATCGGGTTTCTGGATGCCAATCTCCCCGGAAATAATCACTGCATCAAACATTTGCTCTATCCCGAGGGCGCGAATCGATCCTCTCTGGGTGTCGGAGGCGCCGTTGGTGATAAGCGCAAGGCGATAGTTAGGCTTTAGGAGATCAAGTGTTTCGCGAACATCATCGTAGAGATTAATCATCTTCCACCTCTTCTCCGAAAGGATCTCGACAGCAGATCGGGCTAGGGAATCGTCGTCGCGTCCGCAATGCCGGAGTGTCTGTCGCCAGGCTTCCAGGCTGATCGCCGTGCTGCTGGCCTTGCCGAGAGCCCATTTCTCCTCGACCGTCGGCCAGTAGCTCTGCCATATCCTGTTATTTGCTTCAAACAATCGAGTTGAATCGAGTCCAGATATCTGGGCTAGTTCGTGACAGGTCTCAGGAATCGCGTCTCGGAACTTGCTACCATCTAGCAGGGTCTCGTCGAGGTCGAAAGAGACAGCTTCAGCACGTCTCAGTTCCTAGCCCCGCTTCTTCGCATTTAGAGCCCACCGGTTACGTAGAGGTATACTGGTGAGTAGACTCCTGGCGCGACTAGAGTGTCGAAGGGGAGGTCGCATGTGATTCCTCCGAAGGTTCCATCCTGTGGCTTGTGGCAGCTTATCGGCGTTGACAACGTTACGGTGTATCTTCCTGGGTGCAGTTCGATGTGGAAGGTTGTGGTGTGCACGCAGCCTGGGCGGAAGCTCCAATCTAGCGGATACTGCACCGTCCTTCCATAGGCGGACGTGACGTTGATGCCAATTCCAATGTCGCCTGTGGTCGCGGGACAATTGATCCCCCAGTACCAGATTCTGGCGTTTCCCTCCAATCCCTGGTGAGCCAGTCCCAGCAGAGACGCTGCTCAAAGCACGACATTCGCGATGTCCCCGTGAGTAGCGAATGCGTAGCCGACCAGCCCCAAGGCTATGATGGCGAGGACGACGATCGCTAGGATTCTCATAGACCACATTGGAGTTGCTGTTGGCGAATATTAAGCCTCGCGAAAAATGGGGTTTTTCGGGAGGCTTCGTAGGCACTCTTTCTCTTCCAAATCTACTCTACCCCAAAGTTGGCATTCTCGTCACGGTGTGCGGTCATTGCGAAGACACTCCCATCTTGAGTCAGCCGACCGTGGGTCGCGACACCAACAAAGTAAAGAGTGATCAGAAGTCAACCGTTGGGTGAGTCCCTCGCAAGGTCGCGCGAGCGGAGTGGCATTTCCTGGAAACCTTCACCTCCAATTCTGGCTAGTTGCTCCGTGACGTAAGCCGCTGCCTCAGAGACTCCTTCCTCAGCACCGGGTTCGATGTTGTAGATGTGGAGCAGGATCAACGGCCGTATTCCAGTCTCTCTTCCCCTAGGATGAGACTTGAAGTACAATCCTGGATAGATCTTCCGAGCTTGATCCAGAACGGGCGCGAGAGCTGACTCTATGATCCCTGTAATCCTGACCTCTATCTCTCCTGGACGCACTGCATGGAAAGATTCCAAGCAAGGAATTATGCTGCCTCGGACGATAGCCTTCATTTCCGAGGGCACGCCAGGCAAAGAAAAGATGACTGTGCCTGACTCTTGCATCTTTACGCCGGGAGCCGTGCCAACAGGGTTCGGTAGCGGTACGGAACCTTGCGGAAGAGTCGCCATCTTGGTCCGATACTTTGTGAGTTTGGGTTTGCTTTCGAGTCTGCGATAGTGATCTTTCACTAGCTGCAACGCTTCCTTGTTCAATCTCAATGGTTTGTTGAGGGCTCGTGATATACCAGCCAGCGTCATGTCGTCATGGGTCGGACCTAAACCGCCAACTGTGATCAGAACGCTCGGGCGTCTCTGGAGCGCTCCAAGCACACCTGATCTGATTGAATCTAGTGAGTCGCGGAGTTGTGTGACCCTTTCGAGAGTCCAGCCTAACTTGGTTAGTTGTTTAGCTATCCAGTGAGAGTTAGTGTCAAGTGTGTGTCCGATGAGAAGTTCGTTGCCGACCGAGATGATCTCGGCTGTGGGCTTCCTCGACAACTTCCGCTCTTCTGTCAGTTCCAGATTCTCCTAGGCTTTCTGGAGCGAAAGAACCGCCGCAAGCGCGCCTGCAAGGGCACGTCCAGGGTCCTTTGCAAACCCGATGATGATGAGATCCTTGTCAGTAGGTTCTAACTCGCTCCTGAGCCTGGCGTTTTCCTTTGGAGCAAGTTCTGCGATACTCTTGTTGTCAGGGGGAATCACAAGCCTCTTGCCTAGAACTGCAACCGTGATTGAGCCTTCAGCTCCAGCCTTAATCGCTTCATCCCTCTGAACGATTCCAGTCATTCCTGGTCTGTACAATCTTGTGGCGTGGACGCCCATGGCGGAATTTGTGGGGACTAGGTCAGATTCTTCCAGAGAGATAATCTTCTTGATTGACAACTGACGAAGAAGTTTCCGAAGGCTCTCCTTCCCGATCTTGGAGAGCTGAACGCCGGTCTCGGTCACGGTGACCATTTTGCTTTCTGCCAGCCTTTCAAGCAGGCCCCGAACCACCCCGTCGTTGAGCTCAAGTGCACTCGCTAATGACCTCCGTCCTAATGGTCCCTCCCGGTCTATGAGTAGAAGCGCGTTGAGGAGCTGGAGAGGAGTTAGCTGAGGCAGAGGTCCTCGGGACCCTCGCCTCCATTTTTCAAGGATGTCTTCGAGGATGTGTTCGCGCTTCGAGAGAGTCAGGATCTGTTCAGAAGAGTCGTAATCATACTTTGGGAATAAAGCCTCTGCTCTGTCGGAATATCTGGATTCGGGAAGAGATCACAGAAGCCTATCTGTTAACCCAAGGGGCGTGAAAACTTGTCTTGGAGAAATCGTCTACTTCGTCTTCTTGTCTGAGCTGAGCCACCATTTGAGATAGTCTTTCTGGCGGCGTTTCTTCTCCTCGTCCACTGTCTCCTGGCTCTGAAGCATCTTCTCTCGGCCCTGTAGAAGGTCCTGCTGCGTGAAGGTTAGGCCGCAACTCTTGCACGCGTATTGCTTGATTGCGGAATCGTAGCTTAGGTTTCCGCCGCATTCCAAGCAATAATTGGGCATTCTCTGGGTTGCGCCTCGAATTTACAACTCAGGAGCGTCCGCGGTCAAATAAAGATTCGGTTACCCTGAACGGAAAAATCTCGAAAAATCGGACTCTCATCGATCTTTCAGGGAACGGTTAATATGGAGAACCCTGAAACACGTCCCGTGTCTTCACATGCCTCAGAGTCACGGTAGCCAATACAAGAGAAAACCCACGGGCGGAACCAAGCGACCATGGCGTGGAAAGAGGGCTTTCGAAGCAGGCTCCGAGCCGACCGAGACAACTCTCGGACCCATTAAGCAGAGACGGGTGGGAATATTCGGAGGGGGTACGAAAATTCGGATCGCGGTGGCCGACTGGGCTGTCGTGACAGACAAGGCGTCCGGCAAGAGTTCGAAGTCGAAACTTTTACGGGTAGTCAGGAACCCAGCGAACGTAGACTATCAACGCAGAGGCGTTATTACTAAGGGGGCGATCGTGGAGACAGAGCTGGGACAGGCTCGAGTTACGTCCCGTCCGGGCCAGCACGGCGTTATCAATGCAATCCTACTAGAAAAGTCTCAGAAGAACTAGGCTGAGTTGGTGGGCGACTGAAGCGCCCCGGATTCTTGAGAGTATGGCCGGCCCACATAGACAGTTCCAAGACTAGAGGTCAAGGGCGAAGACTTCCGGTATCGAGATCGGTTAAACAGCCGAGTCTAAAGGAAGTCTGGCAAGCAGCAATGTCACTGGGATATTCACCTGAGACTAAGGAGAAGGCTGCCCTCTCGGGTTCGCCCTGGGAGAAGACCGGCTATGTTACGATTAAGAAAACCGGGCAACGATCATTGGTATTGAAAGTATTAGCTAACGAGATTGTCAAGACCAGGCAGAAGGAAGCTCAAGCGGCCGAGCCGAAGAAGCGTTAGCACTAAGACCTAATCGGTGAGACCTAGCTCGAACTGGGCGGCTTCCGGTTCGGATACATGACGATTTTTCCGGAGCGGCCTGACTTCATGAGCGCGAAGGCCTTGGCGAACTCTTCCAGCGCAAACCTGTGGGTAATCACCTTTGATAGATCGACCTCTCCCGCCTTCAAAACTTCCGCAGTCTTGTACCAAGTGCTCCACAATCGTCGCCCGAAGACCCCCCGGACATGTGCGTCTTTGAAGACAATCCAGTTAGCCACATCGAACTCAACGTTCTTCGACGGTAGTCCGAATAGAACAGCGGTTCCTCCTGGACGAAGAACCTTGAAGCCCTCTTCGAAAGACGGCGGCGCTCCGGACATTTCGAAGAAGACATCAACGCCGCGGCCATCTGTCATCTTCATGATCGTATCTACGACCTTCTCCTTGGACCCGTCGATGAGGACATCCCCACCCATCTTCTTGGCCAGGTTCAGTCTGTATTCGACGATGTCGACTCCGAAGATCTTGCTGGCTCCAAAAGACTTGCAGAGCCCAATTAGACATGCTCCTATTGGACCGCAGCCGAAGACCGCAACAGTGTGTGCAGGTATGTCTGCCGCAGAGGCAGCGTGGACAGCGTTGCCTAGTGGTTCTTGGGCGCTGGCCGTTTCAACCGGAATTCTCTTGTCGTTGCGCCACGCGCTACTCTCGTGAAGAGTGTGATACTCAGCAAAGCACCCGTCAGTGTCGACCCCACGCAAGAGCATCCTCTCGCAGATATGCCCATTCCCGGTCCGACACTGGAAGCATCTTCCACAGTTAATGTGAGTCTCGCCAGAGACAATATCGCCCTCTCGAAGGTCCGAGACCTCCTTCCCCACCTCCACCACCTTTCCCGCGAACTCGTGACCCATCACTAGAGGAGGCTTGACCCGCTTAGCCATCAGTTCATGCCAATCATAGATCTGCATGTCGGTTCCACAGATCGAAGTGGCCTCGACCCGGACCTGAATGTCCTTCAGACCCGGCTTAGGAGCGAAAGCCCACGGCTCGTAGACGGCACCGGGACCCGGAACAGTCTTGACGACAGCGTGCATTTGTTCCTTCAAAGGATTCCCTGAACTGTTCACTCGGCGTTTCGGTCGAGTGTAAAACCTTATTGTCCTACTAAATTGACAAGAGAAATGGAACTTTTCGTCTAAAGCATTTTACGCAGGTGTGGATCACCCGGATTCGAAATGTCCCAGCAATCCAACCTGCAGAGAGAACCTCTGCTCGATAGCCTGCGCAAAGAGTTAGACGGCCTGGATAAGGATGATCTGCTTTGGCGCATCCGGACTCTTCAGAGCCCATCAGCCCCACACGCCAAGGTCGACGGCAAGAATGTGCTAGTCCTATGCTCCAATAACTATCTCGGGCTGGCCAATCATCCGAAGCTGAAACAGGCCGCGATTGCTGCTACACGAAAGTATGGTGCAGGATCTGGCTCTGTACGAGTGATCGCGGGCACGATGGACATTCACTTGAAACTGGAGAAGGTTCTTGCTGATTATCGACGGACTGAGGCCGCGATAACGTTTCAATCAGGCTATGCCACGAATGCGGGGACGATCCTTGCGCTTGTTGATGAGAGAGACCTCATCATTAGTGACGAGCTCAACCATGGAAGCATCATCGACGGCTGTCGAATGACCAAGGCTGAGAGGCGAGTCTACAAGCACAAAGACATGGCTGATCTAGAAAAACAGTTACAGAACACTGATCGTTTCCGTAGAGTCCTAATCATTACCGACGGAGTCTTCAGCATGGATGGAGACATCGCGCCCCTCAAAGACATCGTCGACCTGGCAACGAAGTATCAAGCCATAACATACGTTGACGACGCTCATGGCGACGGAGTCCTCGGCGAGAACGGACGGGGAATCACGAACCACTTCCACCTTGAAGGAAAGGTCGATGTTGATATGGGAACCTTCTCCAAAGCATTCGGCTCTGTAGGCGGTTATGTTGTGGGCTCGAAAGACCTCTGCACCTATCTCCAGAACAAGGTCCGAAGCTATCTCCTATCAGGGTCCCAACCGCCGGCTATTCCCGGCGCTTGCATCGCGGCGATCCAATTAGTAAAGAAGAATCCAGGGCTAGTTAAGAAACTCTGGGACAATACACGCTACTTCAAGAAAGCACTCAAAGACCTCGGATTCGACACTGGTCAGAGCGAGACCCCAATTACGCCGGTAATGGTAGGCGAGAGCGGGAAAGCTCACAAACTCGCGGACGAGATGTTCAAGCTTGGAGTATTCGTTCTTCCAATAGTCTTCCCAATGGTGGACAAGGGCAAGGCGAGAATCCGAACGATCGTGACCAGCGCTCACACCAGGAAGGATCTCGACCAAGCCACTGACGCGTTCGAGAAAGCCGGCAAGAAACTATCTCTAATCTGATCCCACCAACTGATTGTCGGCCTTAGGATGGTTTATTCCTCGCTATCCGTCTCGGATTGTGCAGACGGAATGGGGTCGTTGGTCTCGATAACTATCGGTCCGGTGTAGCCGCAGTCCGAACAGCGGTACATTGCTCCCGTGTATCCTCCCATCCAGAGACTGATATTCTCAGAATGGCACTTTGGGCAGAACCGCTTCGAAGTATTGTGCATGCTCATATCCTGCCTGTCCGACCAATCTGGATTCTCGAAATTAGTTTATGGGTTGGGCGGCTCGGTTCTGCCTCTCAAACGTCTCGTTCGAGATTCCCAGGAGTATTTTGATTTCCCACGCTTCTCGCGGGGTCGCCGAAGGCAGGGAGTTGAAGTATTCGAGGAAACCAGTCCGAGAAAGACAGGCGGAGCAAAGGTCCCATTCGACAATTTCGACCCCGAAGACTATTTCGGCGACGCCGGTTTGAGAAACCCCGCAACCCGATGCGCAAGTCCCGTCACGGGTGTGCAAGGCGTAGAAAACGCTTTGATGGGCGACTTTGACCTCTGGCTCAAGCGGCGTCACAGCACCCAGCCCGGCGGTTTTCAGAGCCTGCATGCATCTTAAACCCTCAGTGATGTTTTGGCCGACCGTTAACTCTTTTGACAAAGGAAAAAGTGGAGTTCGGGTGGCAGCTAGTATCTGAGCTTGTTTGAGAACGAGTAGGGCACCACAGGCTCTTCTTCATTCGTCCTCCGTTCGATGATCGGGTTTTGCCGAGGAACAGGCTCGTACTTGGCCTTGAACCAGTCAGGTATGACGACTGCACGGAGGAGCTCCTGTATGGTTATTCCGCGAGCTCGAGCCTCCTCAGTAAGAAGAGTGTATGTCTGTTCGCCGAAGGCCACCATCACCTTATAGGACGTTTTTTCTTCACGCTCTCAAGTCTTCGAATATCCAAACGGACCTTTCGAATACCTATACTGCAAGTATGAAGGGGCAAAGCATATAAGAATAACTGAAGCCCCGCCGCAAAACTCTCCTAAAATTCCGAATCGACCGCCTCGGACCACCAAGCGCATTTATTCCGGGGTTGATCGATCGGTAATATCTTGTCAAGGACTGTCCCGCGCTGCTCGTGCCGTGGAGAGCTCGCCATAACCGGCGAGATACGAAGCGCAGACGGGTGGCGGACCGGATTCAACCTCCAATGC
>Ga0207646_10006737_pt1 | contig 11826 bp, 11 predicted proteins | sample KBSK5502metaG_FD_184343 | JGI IMG/M metagenome (GOLD analysis project Ga0207646, IMG submission 184343) | Corn, switchgrass and miscanthus rhizosphere microbial communities from Kellogg Biological Station, Michigan, USA - KBS K5-50-2 metaG... | ecosystem: Host-associated > Plants > Roots >...
ATAGCGGGTGATATCCACGAGCGCGGGGGTTCGAGTCTCAGCCATTGCCGGCCTGCTCCGCGCCCGTATTCAGCCAGGCCTGCGTCCGCCGATTCACGCCGCGCATCAGCGCCCAGTAGCCCAACCGCACCGTGAGCCCAATGGCGATGATGCAGATCGACATGGCCGCGGCCTGCGCCGTGTCGCCGGCATCGTCCATCAGGAGCACGGCCACGGCCGCCAGCTCGGTGCCGGGGGCCACCAGGAAGACGACCGCCGACAGCGTCACCATCGCATTGAGGAAGAAGTACATGCTGATCGAGACGATGGAGGGCAGCGCGATCGGCACCGTCACGCGCCAGAAGGTGCGGTAGAAGGGCACGCCAAGCGAGGCCGAGACGCTCTCGAACTCGGCGTCCATCTGCTTGAGCGCCGTCGTGGCGGTCAGGAAGCCCACGGTGAAGTAATGGATCACGTTGGAGATGATCAGGATCGCGAGCGTTCCGTACAGCTTGTTCAGGATGCTCCCCGGCGCGTTAAAGGCGAAGATGTAGGCCAGGCCCAGCACCATGCCCGGGATGGACACGGGTAGCACGGCCAGAAGATAGAGCGGCCCGCTGGCCGCGGTGCGGCACTTCTCGACTACGTAGGCACCCACGAAGGCGAGCACGGTGCCCACGGCGGCGGTCAACCCGGCGACGTAGACGCTGTTGAGCAGCGGGAAGTAGCCGCCCACCGTGTCGAAGGTGTAATGGTGGAGCGTCGGCGTGAAATTGTAGGGCCACCGCTTCACCAACGAGTAGACGAGGATGGCCAGGAGCATCCCGACGATCACGGCCGAGATTACCCCGCAGTAGGCGAACATCCCCCAGTCGGCCAGCGGACGGCGGCGCGGCTGGAGCGGCTTCGAGGCAGACGTGACGAGCGCGTACTGCCGGCGCTGAACGAGCCGATCCACCAGGAAGGCCAGCACCGCAGGGATCAGCAGGACGACAGAGACCGTCGCGCCCATGGTGAAGTTCTGCTGGCCAGAGACCTGGTTGTAGATCTCGGTGGCCATGACCGAGAACTTGCCGCCGATGGCCTTGGGCGCGCCGAAGTCGGTGATCACCAGCGTGAAGACCACGAAGCAGGCGCTGACCAGGCCGAACTTCACGCCGGGGAGCGTCACCGTCACGAAGGTCTTGAGCGGGGAGGCGCCGAGCGTCCGCGCCGCGTCGTAGAGCCGGGCATCCGTGGCCGCGAGGGCCGCCATCAGGATGAGGAGCGCGTGGGGGAAGCAGTAGAAGACCTCGGCTGCGATGATGCCCTTGGCCCCGTAGATGCCCACGTTGATGTCGGTGAGCCGCGTGAAGATGCCGTTATTGCCGAAGACATAGATGAAGGCCAGCCCCTGGACCAGCGAGGGCGCGAAGAGCGGCAGCAGCGCGACCAGCCGAAAGAGACCGCGCCACGGCATCAGGGTCCGCGTGAGCCCATAGGCGTAGACGAAGGCCAAGCCCACCGTGACGACCATCGCGGCGATGGACACGTGCAGGCTGTTCGTGATGGAGGCGGCGATGGCCGGCGTGCCGAAGTAGCGGGCGTAGTTCGCCACACCGATGAAGCGGCCGGTATTGTCGAGCACGCTGCGCCAGAGGACGTGCCCGAGGGGGTAGAGGACGAAGAGATAGAGGATCGCGGCGAAGGCCGCGACGAGGGCGTAGCGGATCAGATCCTCGCCGCCGATCCGGTGCCGGACGGTCCGGTCCGGCAGGGACGACGCGAGATCGCCGGGCGCGATGGCCACGGCCTACTCTGCCGCCACGAAGACGCGGAGAGCGTCCGGCCGCAGTCCGAGCCGGAGCTCCGCGCCCTCGGCCGCGCCCAGCTCGGCGAAGGCGTTCGCCGCCACGTCGCATTCGAGCGCGGCGCCGGAATCGCCCGCCAATCCCAGCGTCAGCCGCGTGAAGGGGCCGAGGAACTGCACGGCCCGGATGCGCGTGAGCAGCCCGTTCTCGCCGTCCCGCGCGGCGGGGCCCACGAGGATCTCCTCGGGCCGGATGGCCAGGGTCAGCGGCGTGCCCGGCGCGACTGACGGCCCAGGGAGGTGGCGCAGCTCCACGCTCCCCACCCGCGCCCAGCCCGCGCGCTCGCCCGCCGTCGCGGGGATGAAATTCATCTGCCCGACGAAGCGCGCGACGAATGGGGACGCGGGCCGCATGTAGACTTCCGCGGGCGCGCCGACCTGCTCGACCACGCCATGGTTCATGACCACGATCCGGTCGGCCATGGCCAGCGCCTCTTCCTGATCGTGGGTGACCATGATGGTGGTGACGCCGAGCCGGCGCTGGAGTTGGCGAACCTCGTGGCGCAGCGACTGGCGCACCCGGGCGTCGAGGGCCGAGAGTGGCTCGTCGAGCAGCAGCAGCGCCGGCGAGGGCGCCAGCGCGCGGGCGAGCGCGACGCGCTGCTGCTCGCCGCCCGAGAGCTGGGCCGGGTACTTGTGCTTGTGCTGCGAGAGGCCGATCAAGGCCAGCAGCTCGTCCACCCGCCGCTCGATGTCGGGCTTAGCGGTCCTCCGGGTCTCGAGGCCGTAGGCCACGTTGCGCGCGACGGTGAGATTGGGGAAGAGCGCGTAGGACTGGAAGACGATGCCGTAGTTCCGCAGAGCCGGCGGCAGGCCGGAAACGTCGCGCCCGGCCATGCGCACGACGCCGGCGTTCTGGCGCTCGAGGCCGGCGATGATGCGCAAGAGCGTGGTCTTGCCGCACCCGCTCGGGCCCAGGAAGCAGACGAACTCGCCGGAGCCGACGGACAGCGTGATGCTGTGGAGGGCGACGAACTGGCCGAACTTCTTGGCGATGCCCTCGAGCGCGACGGCGGGCGGACGGGAGTCATTCATCTGCGGGGGCCTCGACATGGCCCCCGCACTCCCCCCCTCTTGCGTCTGCGCGCCCTTGATGGGCGCGCTATCGCCCTCATTTCGTATCGGTTGGTCCATGCGTCCCTACGCGCAGCAGGGCCTCGCCATGGCCCCGCTTGCGCTCGGCCCGCTATCTGATCCTCTGGCGCCGCTCTGGAGCGACCGCTTACTTCGCGTAGCGCTTCTGCCACTCGGCGAGGATGCGGTCCCGGTTCTTCGCCGACCACTCGAAGTCATTGGGGAACACCACCTTGCTGATGTCCTTCGGCAGCCCTTCCGGCACCGGGAAGCCGGGCACGCTGACGGCGGCGAAGAAGTTGGCGACCAGGCGGAGTGAGTCGTCGCTGATTGCCCAGTCGAGGAATTGCTTGGCCGCCGGGTTCTTAGCGCCCTTCTTGGTGAGCCCATTGGCCTCGATCTCGTAACCCGAGCCTTCCTTGGGCAGCACCATCTCTACCGGCGCGCCCTTCTTCTTCATCTCGATCGCCACGTACTCGAATGACACGCCGACGGCCCGCTCGCCGGCCGCGGCGTCCTTGCAGGGCTTGGAGCCCGATTTGGTGTACTCGGCCATGTTCGGGTGAATGGCATCCAGGTATTTCCATCCCGCATCCTCGCCCATGCGCTGGAGGATCGAGGCCACGGAGAGGTAGCCCGTGCCTGAGGAGGCGGGATTGGGCATCACGAGCTGCCCCTTGTAGACCGGCTTCGCGAGATCGGTCCAGGACTCGGGCTTCGGCAGGTTGTGCTTCTTGAGCACCTCGGTATTCACGCAAAAGGCCGACATGTAGATGTCGATGCCCACCCAGGACGGCGGATTGGCCTTGTCGCGGAAGAGCGGCTGGACGCGCTCCAGGCCCTTGGGCGCGTAGGGCTCGAGCAGCCCCATCTGCTTGAACTGGAGCATGTTGGTCGCCGCCACTCCCCAGATGATGTCGGCCTGCATATTGTCCTTCTCGGCCACGAAGCGGGCGGAGATGTCTCCGGTCGAGAACCGCAGCATCTTGACGTCGAGATTCGGCAGGGCCTTCTCGTACGACTTGCGGTACTCGGCGATCTGCTCGTTCTCGATAGCCGTGTAGATGACCACGGTCTGCTTCTGGGCCAGCGCGGGCGCGGCGGGCAGCGCGGCCAGCAGGACGGTGGCCAGCGCGAGGCAGGCGGCGCGACGGGCGCGGTTCAGCATACGGACCTCCTTGGAATGAGCGCGGTGGGTGCCATGCTTACTGCGCCATAAAGCCGCCGTCGACGATCATCTCGGCTCCGGTCATGAAGGCCGACTCGTCGGAGGCCAGGAAGAGCGCGGCGTAGGCGATATCGCGGGGCTGGCCGATCCGTCCCAGCGGGATCGCCGTCTTGAACTCGGCCCGCAGCGCGTCGTTGAGGTAGGGCGCCTGGAGCGGCGTCTCGACGATGCCGGGGTGAATGATATTGCAGCGGATATTGTCCCTGGCGAACTGGATGGCCAGCGACTTGTTCAGCGAGATCAGCGCGCCCTTGGCGGCCGTGTAGGCGTCCTGCGCCCGCGTGAAGCCCGCCAGCGCCGAGACCGAGCCCACCAGCACGATGGAGCCGCCTCCGGCGGCCCGCAGGTGCGGGATGCCGTGCTTGGTCACCCAGAACACCGACTTGAGATTGATCGCCATGACGCGGTCCCACTGGGCGCCGTCGGTCTCGAGCACCGAGCGGTCCTTGTCCTTCCACAGCACCCCGGCATTGTTATAGAGCACGTGAAGCCCCCCGAAGCGCTTCACGCCCTCCTCGACCATGCGCTGGACATCCGCTTCGACGGCGACGTCGCCGGCCACGGCCAAGGCATCACCGCCGGCCTTCTTGACCAGCGCCACCGTGTCCTCGGCCGCGGCCTTGTTGATATCGCCGACGACCACACGGGCGCCTTCCTCGGCGAAAAGGAGCGAGGCCTCGCGGCCCATGCCCATCCCCGCGCCGGTAATGAGCGCGATCTTTCCCTTGAGCCTCGATCCCATACCTTTTCAGCCCCCCTCACCCTGCCCTCTCCCCCTCCGGGGGCGAGGGTTCGAAACTCCCTCGCTCCCTCTCCCATGGCTGAGGCGAGGGTTCGAGACTCCCTCTCCCCTCTGGGGAGAGGGTCGGGGTGAGGGGCTCAAATCGTGCGCCTTAGATGCGCTCGAAATGGCGGATGAGCTCCCAGTCGGTTACCGACTGGTCGAAGGCCTGCTGCTCGAGCCGCCCATGCTGGAGGTAATGCTCGACCACCTTGTCGCCGAACGCCTCGCGCGCCACCCGCGAGCGCCCGAGCTCGTCGAGCGCCTCCCGGAGCGTCTTGGGGACCTGCGACAGCGTCGCGTCTTCGTAGGCATTGCCCTCGTAGATCTTCGGCGGCTTGAGCTTCTTCTCGATGCCGTGCAGCCCCGCCGCGATGGTGGCGGCAAAGGCCAGGTACGGATTGGCGTCAGCACCGGGGATACGGTTCTCGACGCGAAAGCCCGAGTTCTCGCCGCAGAGCCGGAAGCCGCAGGTCCGGTTGTCCCAGCCGCAGGCGATTCGCGTCGGCGCGAAGGAGCCCGCTTGGTAGCGCTTGTAGGCATTGACGGTGGGCGCGTAGAAGTAGGCGAACTCGCGCGCCATGGACATCTGTCCCGCTAGCCAGTGCTGGAATAACTGCGTTCCCTGACGCGAGCCCTTGGCCGCGAAGAGATTCTTCTTGCCCGCCGGGTCCCATACCGAGGAATGGAGGTGGAAGGACGAGCCCGCCGAGCCCATGTCGTATTTCGCCATGAAGGTTACCGAGCAGCCCTGCTGCCAGGCGATTTCCTTGACGCCGTGCTTGTAGAGAACATGGCGGTCGGCCATTTCCAACGCCTCGGCATAGCGCAGGTTGATCTCCTCCTGCCCCCGGCCCCACTCGCCCTTGGAGAACTCCACGGGCACCCGAGCCGCCTCCATGTGGTTGCGGATGGCACGCACCAGCGGCTCCTCCTTCGAGGTCTGGAGGATGTGGTAGTCCTCGAGGTAGCTCGACACCGGCGTGAGACCGTGATAGCGCTTGGCGCGCGCCTCGTCGAAGGACTCCTTGAAGAGGTAAAGCTCGAGCTCCGAGGCGGTCTTGACGAACAGGCCCTGCTTTCTTGCGCGTTCGATTTGCCGCTTCAGGATCCAGCGCGGGGACTCCTCGATGGGCTCGCCCTCCTCGGTATAGACGTCGCAAAAGACCAGCGCGGTCTTGGACAGCCAGGGCACCAGACGCCAGGTGCCGAGGTCCGGCACCATCTTCATGTCGCCGTACCCGCGCTCCCACGAGGTGAGCTTGAAGCCCGGCAGGGGCTCCATCTCCATGTCCACGGTAAAGAGGTAGATGCAGGCGTGGACGCCGTCCTCCAGCACGTGGTCGAGGAAGTAGCGCCCGACTACGCGCTTTCCCATGAGCCGCCCGAGTCCGTCCGGGAACACCGCGAGCACGGTGTCCACCTCGCCCTTGCGGATCAGGGACTCGAGGCTCTTCGGATCGGCGCGCTCGTCCGGCACTCAACAGCCTCCCATGAGGGCAGCGGAGGTCACCACAGCAGACGCACGAGTCGGAAGCGCCGCAATCTTAGCGGGGATCAGGGCAAGGGGCAAGCCCCGGCTACTGCCCGTTGAGCTGGACGGGCACCGGAGGGATCAACAGGATCAAAAGAATGAGGCAGAAGACTCCCACCGCGTACCGGCGGGGAGAGAGCGGCGTCAGATCGTCGAGTGGCGGCGCGTGGTGGAAGCCAATGAGCAGGAAGACGAGCGCCGCGAAGACGATCCAGTTCATCGACTGGGCTACCACGCCCAGCAGGAGCAGCGCGACGAAGGTGCCCAGAGAGACATTGCGGTGGTGACGTCCGAAGAGCGCATAAGCGATCCGGCCGCCGTCGAGCTGGCCGACCGGGATGAGATTGAGCGCCGTCACGAAGAGGCCGACCCAACCGGCCAGAGCGATTGGGTGGACGAAGACGTCCATGCCCTGGGGAATGGGGCCGAACACCAGCCAGGTGAAGAAGCGCATCAGCAGCGAATCGCCGAACTGCATTCCCCCTCCCGGCGGCATCGCGCCGACCCGCGACCACGTGAGGCCGAGCCACACCGCCAGCAGCGCGACGACCAGCCCGGCCAGCGGCCCGGCCACGGCGATGTCGAAGAGCGAGTTCCGGTCCCGCGCGGGCGAGCGCATGCGGATCACCGCTCCCAGAGTCCCGAAGAGAAAGATGGGCGGTGGCGCGGGGATGAAGTACGGCAGGCTCACCGAGGCGCCGTAATGGCGCGCCGTGAAGTAGTGACCGAATTCGTGGGTGCCCAAGATCGCCACCAGCGTGAACGCGAACGGCATCCCGTCCAGCAGCTTCACCGGCTCCTGCAGCGGATTGAACGTGAGGAACGGGAAAGAAGGGGAAAAGAAGTACCCTGCCGCCAGCGTAGACAGCACGGTCAGAAAGAAAAGCACGACGTTGACGCGGATGCTGGAGGTGTCCACAACGTCGGCCAGCGGCAGCGCCCGGATCCACGTCAGTCCGCCCTCGCGGCCGAGAAAGGGCGTGTAGCCGAAGGGCTTGAAGCGCGCCTCGAGGAGTGGCAGCGCGCGGGCAGGCTCCATCCGCAGCTCGCCGCCCCAGCAGATGGCGGCGCCGCGCAGCTCCTGCTCCCGGACGACGAAAAGGCCCTCCAGGTTTCGGCGCAGCGCGTCCTCGGTCACGAGCAGCGCCTCGGGCGGGATCCCGCTCACGGTGTAGCGCGCGCGCTGACGGAAGGGCCAGAGCCTCATGATCGAAGGTTACCACATGGCCAGAGCGGCCACGGCGCCGCGGGCCGCGGGAAGACCGCCTTCCAGATAGACGACGGCCAGCACCGCCTCGAGCGCCGTCGCGAGCACCGATTCCTTCGCGCGGCCGCCCGTCGCCTCTTCTCCGCGGCCGAGGCGAAGGTGGGCGCCGAGCCCGATCCGCGCGGCCCAGATCGCGAGGTTCGCGCCCGACACCAGCTCGGCGCGCCGCGTAGTCAGAATCCCCACTGGGGCAGATGCCTCTGATTCGAGCAGGTGTTCGGCCGCTACCAGCCCGAGCACGGCGTCGCCCAGGAAGGCCAGCCGCTCGTTGTCTCGGCAGTCGGGATGCTCATTGACGTAGGAGCGGTGCGTGAGCGCATCGAGCAGGAGGCCGTGGTCCAGGAAGGCGTGACCGAGGCGCGACCCGAGGGCGTCGACCGGGTCCGGCGCGGCGGCCAACTACGCGCGGTACTTCTGGAAGACGAGCGTGGCGTTGGTCCCGCCGAAGCCGAACGCATTGGAGAGCGCGACCTCGACGTCCTGCTTTCGGGCCTGGTTGGGGATGTAGTCGAGGTCGCAGTCGGGGTCCGGCTTCTCGTAGTTCATGGTCGGCGGCAGGATCCCGTGATGAATGGCCAGGGCCGTCGCGATCGCCTCGATGCCGCCGGCGGCGCCCAGGAGATGGCCCGTCATGGATTTCGTGGAGGAGACGGCCAGCTTCCGGGCATGCTCACCGAAGACGCGCTTGATCGCCAGCGTCTCGAACTTGTCGTTATAGGGCGTGGACGTGCCGTGGGCATTGATGTAGCCCACCGCCGAGGCGCCCAGGCCGGCATCGCGCAGCGCCGCGCCCATGGCGCGCGCCGCGCCGTCCCCCTCGGGATCGGGCGCGGTCATGTGGTGGGCGTCGCCCGTCATTCCGTAGCCCACCACCTCGGCATAGATGCGGGCATCGCGCCCGACCGCGTGCTCCAGCGACTCGAGGACCAGCAGGCCGCCGCCCTCGCCGCAGACGAAGCCGTCCCGGTCCGCGTCGAAGGGGCGCGACGCTTTCGTCGGCTCGTCATTGCGGGTGGACATGGCCTTCATCTGGCAGAAGCCGGCAATGGTCAGCGGCAGGATGATGGCCTCGGCGCCGCCGGCGATCATCACGTCAGCGTCGCCGCGTTGGATGATCTTCATCGCGTCACCGATGGCGTGGTTCCCAGTGGCGCAGGCGGTGACGACGGACGAGTTCGGCCCCTTGGCGCCGAACCGCATGGAAATCAGGCCCGACGCCATGTTGATGATGAGCATCGGGACAAAGAACGGCGAAACCCGGTCGATTCCCTTCTCGAGCAGCGTCACGTGGCTCTCGAGCAATGTGCCGATACCCCCGATACCCGAACCGACCAGAACGCCGAAGCGCGCGCCGTCCACCGTATCCACCTTGAGGCCCGCGTCCTCGACCGCCATGACGGCGCAGGCGATCGCGTACTTGAGGAAGGGGTCGAACTTGCGGTCGTCCTTCTTGTCGATGTACTTGAGCGGCTCGAAGCCGCGCACCTCGCCCGCGATGCGCGTGGGAAAGCCGGTGGTGTCGAAGCGCGTGATGGGTCCGATCCCGGACTTGCCCGCGATCAAGGCGGCCCAAAACTCCTCGGCCGTGTTCCCAACCGGGGTAACGGCTCCGATTCCGGTGACGACAACCCGTTTCATCTCCATCCGGCGCGCTCCCCGCGTGCGCCCCTTACTGATTCTCTTTGATGTAGTTGATGGCGTCCCCGACAGTCACAATCTTCTCGGCATCCTCGTCGGGAATCTCGAGGTCGAACTCTTCCTCGAAGGCCATCACCAGCTCGACGGTGTCGAGGGAGTCGGCGCCGAGGTCCTCGATGAACTTCGCGTTGGGGTTGACCTCGTCTTCTTCGACCCCGAGCTGCTCGCAGATGATTTCCTTCACCCGCTCTTCGACCGGCTTCGCCATGAAGGCCTCCTCACTTCGATGAACTGAGCCACCGCCCCCGCGGTTGCCCGAGGACTGCCGTTGACTACATGTACAGCCCACCGTTCACGTGGATCGTCTGGCCGGTGATGTAGGCTCCACCGTCGCCGGCCAGGAACCGCACCATCTCGGCAACCTCGCGCGCGACGCCGATGCGCTTGAGCGGCACCTGGTCGAGCAGCGCCTGGCGCGCCTCCGCCGGAATCGTGGCAGTCATGTCGGTATCGATCAGGCCGGGCGCCACGGCATTGACCAGGATGTTCCAGTGCGCCAGCTCACGCGCGGCGGCCTTCGTGAGCCCGATGACCCCGGCCTTCGCTGCCGAGTAATTGACCTGGCCCGCGTTACCCATGGCGCCGGCCGTCGACGTGATGTTGATGATCCGCCCGCTCTTCTGGCGCATCATCACCTTCGCCGCGGCCCGGGTCATCAGGAAGACGCCGCGCAGGTTGACGTCCAGCACTTGGTCCCAATCGTCGTCCTTCATCCGGACCAGCAGCTGATCGCGCGTCATGCCGGCATTGTTGACCAGCACGTCGATCCGCCCGAAGCGCTCTTTCGCCGCCTCGACGAGGCGATCGCAGTCCTCGCGCTTGGCCGCGTCGGCGGCGATGCCGAGCGCCGCAACTCCGAGCGCCTCCAATTCTTTGACGGCCGCGTCCAGCCGGCCCGCATCGCGCCCAGAGACTACCACGGAGGCCCCGTCCTCTGCCAGCAACCGCGCGCTCGCGAGACCGATCCCGCGGGTACCGCCGGTGACGATGGCGACGCGACCTGCCAGCGCCTTGGTCCCCGTCACGCCGCGCCTCCCGGGCCCAGGGTCGCCAGGGCCTTGTCGAGCGACGCCGGGTCCTCGACCGGCAGCCCGCGGACCCCCTCGAGCGTGCGCTTGAGCAGTCCGGTGAGCACCCGACCCGGTCCAACCTCGAGGAAGGCGCCGGCGCCTTCGCGCGACAGCCGCTCCACGCACTCGGTCCATCGGACGGGGCTCGCCACCTGGCGGACGAGGAACGGCTTGACGTCCTCCGCCGACGTCGTCACCCCGGCGTCCACATTGCGGACGATGGGGAACTTCGGCGCGCTCACCGCCACTCTCTCCAGCTCGGCCGCGAGCCGGTCCGCCGCCGGCTTCATGAGAGCGGAGTGGAAAGGCGCGCTCACGGGCAGCAGCACGCTCTTCTTGCCTCCGCGCTCGGCCGCAGCCTGCACCGCGCGCTCCACCGCGGTCCGGTGCCCCGCGATCACGATCTGCCCCGGCGCGTTGATATTGGCCACTCCGACCACTTCGCCCTGAGCGGCCTCGCCGCAGACCTGCTCGGCCGTGGGCAGGTCCACGCCTAGCAGAGCCGCCATGGCTCCCGTGCCCACGGGCACGGCGTCCTGCATGAACTCACCGCGCTTGCGCACCAGCTTCACCGCGTCGGCGAACCGCAGCGCGCCCGCCACCACCAGCGCCGAGTACTCGCCGAGGCTGTGGCCGGCCGCCAGTTGAGGCACAATACCCCGTTCGGCCAATGCCGCCGCCGCCGCGACGCTTGCGCTGAGCAGCGCGGGCTGCGTATTGACGGTGAGCGTCAGCTCCTCCTCCGGCCCGTCGAAGCAGAGCCGCGACAGGGCGAAGCCCAGCGCCTCGTCCGCTTCCTTCCAGACGGCGGCGGCGCTCTTGGAGGACTCGGCGAAGGCTCGCCCCATGCCGACGGCCTGGGAGCCTTGCCCGGGGAAGAGAAAGGCGATCTTCACGGCTACCAGCGGAGGAGCGCCGCCCCCCAGGTGAAGCCACCGCCGAAGGCCGCCATCAACACCAGATCGCCGGTTGAGATGCGCTTGGTGGCCAAGGCCTCCTCGAGCGCGACATAGACGGACGCCGCGCCGGTATTGCCGTAGCGATCCACGTTAATGAGCACACGCTCCATGGGCAGCTTGAGCCGCTTCACGGCGGCCTCGATGATGCGGAGGTTGGCCTGGTGCGGGATGAACAGCGCGAGGTCGTTCACCTTGACGCCATTGCGCGTCAGGATTTTCTCGGCGCACTCGCCGAACATGCGCACCGCCACCTTGAAGACTTCATTGCCCTTCATCCGGGCGTAGTGCATGCGATGCTCGACGGTCTCGTGGCTCGCCGGGTTGCGGGAGCCGCCCGCCGGCTGGATGAGCAGATCGCCGTAGCGGCCGTCGGAGTAGAGGTCGGTG
>Ga0207646_10006738_pt1 | contig 11826 bp, 9 predicted proteins | sample KBSK5502metaG_FD_184343 | JGI IMG/M metagenome (GOLD analysis project Ga0207646, IMG submission 184343) | Corn, switchgrass and miscanthus rhizosphere microbial communities from Kellogg Biological Station, Michigan, USA - KBS K5-50-2 metaG... | ecosystem: Host-associated > Plants > Roots >...
GCGAGATCAACCGGCTACTCGGCCGGCTCGGACCTGACGCCCTCGGCGTGAAGCCTGGCGAGTTCGCCCGGTTGCTTCAGGATCGCCGCGCGGCCATCAAGTCCGTGCTCATTGACCAGCAGGTCATCGCCGGGCTCGGGAACATCCTGGCTGACGAAATCCTGTGGCGGGCGCGGATCCATCCGCGGCGCGTCGCGCGGAGCCTCACCGCGCAAGAGTTGCGCACGCTGCATACCCAGATGCGCCGGGTGCTTCGCGCCAGCGTCGGCGCTGGCCGCGTTCCGGCCACGCAGTCCTGGCTGACCGGTGTCAGGGAGCAGCAGGCGCCGCATTGCCCGCGGTGCGGGACGGCACTGCGCCGCACGCGGATCGGCGGCCGCACCACAATGTGGTGCCCGCATCACCAGCCCGCCTAGCGCCCGGACGCCACAGGCAACGCGCGCGGCGCGGGGCGGTCACGCCAGGCCGGCGAGACGCATATGCAGGCGGGTAATTGTCCCTGCCCGGCTGGTGCGGCGTTCGACAAGATCGCACACTCGGTTGACGAGCCACAGGCCGTGTCCGCCCGGGGCGTCGGCCGGAAGGCGTCGCCGTCCGGCGAGCGGATCGGTGATATGGCCATCGTCTTCAACCTGGCACAGTAGCGCGTCGCTCGTACACCAGGAGCGAATGATGCCGACTCCTCCAGCATGCCCGAGCGCATTGGCGGCGATCTCGCTGACCGCGAGGATCAGATCGCTGACCCGGGCGGAGTCGAGACCAGCCGCGCGCCCCCGATCGGCAGCGAACTCCCGAACTGACCGCAGATCGCCGTCGAATGTGACCGATACGGCTGTGTCGGCAGGCGACAGCGGCTCATCACAGCCGGGTGGAACGCGGCCACGGCCGAGGTACGAACCGCTGCCGCGCGGCTGGCCGGATGAGATCACGACAGGATGAGTGAGCTCCGCGTCGCTGATGACGTCTTGGCCAAGCCGCGCCGCGTCGTACAGGCAGACAAGGGTCATCGGCCTGCCGTCGAAAGCCAGATTGCACAAAGCCTCGTGCCTGGCTACCTCGCGCAATTCGGCGCGCGATCGCGACGGCCAGGTCGGCTCCCAGAGACAGTAGACGTGCTGGCCGGGATGCTCATCGGTGAACGATTGCCCGGCAGCGATGATCCTCGCGGGATTGCGGCCAAGCTCGGTCATGTCGGCCAGGCGCGAATTCGCAGGCCGCCGCGGCAAGGAATGGCGAATCAGTCGCATGGTGCTCGCGGGGACAGCCACGTGGAGCGGGGCGGCCACCTCGGCCGCGCGGCGAGCGGTCGCGGTCACCCAGCCGACGCGCGCGTCGCCGCTGTCGTACAGCAGTGCCGCGTGGCTGAATCTGTGCCCGCGGCACAGGTCTCCGGCTGGCACCGGCTGCATTTGCGCAACGCCAGGAGGGCCACCGGCTGTCATATCGCGGCCGCTCATGGCAATTCATCTTTCCCCGCCGTCCCAGATGATGCTTGATTCCGGCGGGCGATCGCCGCCACGCTGATCCAGCCCGCGGCGATGGCCAGCCAGAGGCTGACGATACGGAAGACCAGCGCAGCCGAGAGAGCCTGTGCCCGGGCCGCGCCGTAGGCGGCGAGGATCACCGCGAGGCTGCCTTCCACGACGCCGATGCCGCCTGGCACGATCGGCAGCATCCCCGCCACGACTGCCACGCCGTAGGCCAGCAGCACGCCGTTCCACGGAATCGCGGCATGGACTGCACTGAAAGCGCACAGCAGGCAACCGAAGTCGCAGCCCCACACCACCGTCGCGATGCCAACGACGCTCGCGGTCGACCGCGGGCTAAGCGGGATCTCGCGCATCCGCGCGAGGGTGGCGGAGATCCTGGCGCCGTTGCTGCCGCGCGGATGCCCGGTGAAACGGCGCGCCGCCCTGATCGCTGACTCGCCGAGCCGCAGAACCAGATCCCTGCGGACGAGTATCGCCGCCGCGGCTGCGATGATGACAAGCCCGACGGCCGCAGCGCGCGTGTCCGGGCCGCTCGGGCTTGCGGCGAGGGCGACAAGAACGCCGAGCAACAGCAGCAGTGACATGCCGATCGCCTGCGCGATCAGGATCGTGAAGATGGTCCAGCCGGCGCTCGCGCCGCTGGCGCCGCGGCGACGGTAATAGCGGTACCGGTACGCGCTCGACACCGCCGGCCCACCGGGAACCGTGTTGGCGATCGCATCATTGGCCATCGTCAGCAAGAACAGGTCGCGGATCGGAATGCGCGCGCCCGCCAGGCTCAGTACCCGGCATTGCAGGTAGGCAAAGGACCACAGCGACAGGATCTCGGCCGCAATCGCCGCGAGCACCCACCCGGCCGCGACGGAGCTGAGCTGACGCCATGCTGCCACAAGCTCGCCGCGCCGCCCGGACAACAGGGCAAGCACGAGGATTCCCAAGCCGATGCCGAGGAGGTAGCGGGCTACAACCTTAAGATTGCGTCCGGATTCCAGTGTCGCGACCTCGTCCGCCACGGATCCCAAGCTACCGAGTACGGCCGAGGGCATAACGCGGGAAGGACGACGGAATTGAGACAGGAATTCGGCGGACGTATCGGCCGGGACTGGCGAGACTCGCAGCCGTGGTGGCTGTTGGAGCCCCAACCGCCGCCCGGAGCTCCGAATGTGGTCCTGGTGGTGCTCGATGACGTGGGGTACGCGCAGCTTGGCTGCTATGGCTCGGACATCGAGACGCCGGTTCTTGACGGCCTAGCCGCGGCTGGGGTCAGGTTGGCCAACTTCCACACCACCGCGCTGTGTTCACCAACCCGGGCGTGCCTGCTCACTGGCCGAAACCACCATCGCAGCGGGATGGGGCGGGTAGCCGAACTCGCCGTCGGCTTTCCTGGGTATTGGGGAAAACCTCCGAGGGAGAACGGGTATCTGTCTGAAATCTTGCGGGACGTGGGGTATGCCTGCTACGCGATCGGGAAATGGCACCTGTCGCCTGAGGACGAGACCAACATGGCGGCGTCCCGGGCCACGTGGCCGCTGGCCAGGGGATTCGACCGCTGGTACGGCTTCCACGGCGGGGAGACGCACCAGTTCGTCCCTGCCCTGTGCCACGACAACCACTCAGTGCAGCCGCCCGCGCGGATGCAGGATGGCTATCACCTCACCGAGGACCTGGCCGACCGGGCGATCGAATTCCTCGGCGACTTGCGGGCGGCCGACGCCGATAGGCCGTTCTTCCTGTACTTCGCGACAGGCGCATGCCACTCGCCGCACCAGCCGCCGGCCCCATGGCTTGAGCACTACCGCGGCCGCTTCGACCTCGGCTGGGACAGGTGGCGGGAGCACGTGTTCGAGCGACAGCTCTCCGCCGGCCTCCTGCCGGCCTCGGCCAGGCTGTCAGCACGGCCTGCGTGGGTGCCCGCCTGGGACTCGCTCGATGAGCGGGACAAGCAGGTCGCAGCCAGGCTCATGGAGTGCTTCGCCGGCTTCCTGTCGCACACCGACGAGCAGATCGGCCGGGTGCTCGACTTCATCTCCGAGCTCGGCGATCGCGACAACACCATCGTCGTGGTGGTCTCCGATAACGGGGCGAGCGCCGAGGGCGGCGCCACGGGCTCGATCAACGACGTCCGCATGGTGAACCTCGATCCGGCCGCTACCGATGAAATGTACAAGCGGATCGACGAGATCGGCGGCCCGCTGAGCCACAACAACTACCCGTGGGGCTGGACCATGGCCGGCAACACGCCATTCCGCCGGTGGAAGCGGGAGGTACACGAGGGCGGCATCGCCGACCCGTGCATCATCTCCTGGCCCGCCGGAAGCATTGACGGGAACGGCATCAGGCTCCAGTTCACCCACGCGATCGACGTGCTGCCAACCATCACCCAGCTCATCGGCGTCGGCTTGCCAGCTGAGATCGACGGCATCAGGCAGAGCACCATCGACGGCCAGAGTTTCGCCTACCTGCTGGGTCCGGGCACCGAGGCGGCACCAGAACGGCACGAGACGCAATATTCCGAGATGTTCGGCTCGCGCGCCATTTATCACAACGGCTGGAAGGCCGTCACATTTCACCCGGTCGGCCCGCTTTATGATGACCAGGATCCGAACGCGCCTTTCGACGATGACGTGTGGGAGCTCTACTACGTCCGGGATGACCCGTCGGAGACGACCGACCTCGCAGCCCGGTACCCGGATCTGCTGACCGAGCTCACCGAGCTGTGGTGGCGCGAAGCGCGGCGGAACCAGGTCCTGCCGCTGGACAACAGGGTCCTGTGGGCCCTTGTTAATCCCAAGCCTGACCGTCGCCGGCGCAGAGAAGAGTTCAGGTATTTCCAGGGCGGTGCGCAGGTGCCGGAGGCTGTGGCGGTCAATGTCAGGAACCGCTCGCACGCGCTGATCGTCGATATCGCCATTGCCGGTCCCGGCCACGCCGACGGCGTCCTGCTGGCGCTGGGCTCCGCGCTCGGCGGGTTCTCGCTCCACATACTCGACGGCAAAGTCCGCTACGTGCACAACCTGTACGGCAAGGAACGGCACACGATCGAGTCGGCGGAGACGATCGGAGCTGGGGAACACAGCATCGGGTTCGTCTTCACCAAGGACGACGGGCCCGGTGGCACCGGCCTGCTGAGCTGTGACGGCCGGGAGATCGCACGGGGGATCATCCCGCGGTTCACGCCGTCCGGATTCAATGGCGTCGGGGCAGGACTGACTTGCGGCTACGAGTGGGGGCCTGCGATTGGTCACGGCTACACAGCGCCATTCGCCTTTGCCGGGACGATCCGCCGTGCGGTGGTGGAGACCAGGGGACCGGTCGTGCGCAACCCGCTCGCCGAGCTTGAGGCGATCCTTGCCGAGCAGTAAGGCCCGGCGGCGATGCCCGGTCCTGCCAGCCCGTCTGGCGGCGTTTACGCAGTTGGACCTGCTCCGGTCCAGGTGCCGCCCGCAGGCTGGCTGCCAGCTAGACCGGCTTGGCTGGGCCAAGCTAAGCTCGGCCTATTGCGGGGCGTTTGTCAGGAAGGTTCGCTAGATGAGCAAGCAGGTACGGTTGACTGAGCCGCTTGTCAGGGACAATGGCCGGCTGCGGCCGGCTTCCTGGGATGAGGCGCTGGACCGCGCGGCAGCCGGCTTCGCAGCCGCCAGGCAGCGGGACGCGACCAAGTCCTTCGGCATGTTCAGCTGCTCTAAGGCCACGAACGAGATGAACTACATGGCCCAGAAATTCAGCCGGGCCGTGATGGGCAGCAACAACATCGATAGCTGCAACCGAACTTGACACGCTCCTAGCGTCGTCGGTCTGGCGGCTGTGTTCGGGGCAGGTGGCGGTACCTGCTCATACCAGGAGGCGGAAGACACCGACCTCATCATCCTGTGGGGTTCGAACGCGCGCGAAGCGCACCCGATCTTCTTCCATCACGTGCTGCGCGGACTCAGGCGCGGCGCCCGGATGTACGTGGTCGACCCGCGGCGTACCTCGTCGGCGCAGTGGGCCGATGCCTGGTTCGGCATCGAGGTCGGATCGGACATCTCCCTGGCGAACGCGCTCGCGCGTGAGATCATCCACGCCGGCCTGGCGAACACGGAGTTCGTGCGCCGTGCCACCTCGGGCTTCGACGCCTACGCGGCATCGGTCGAGCCATACACGCTGGAACGAGCCGAGCAGGACACGGGCGTTCCCGCGGGCCTGATCGGCCAGCTGGCGCGTGAGTATGCCAGGGCCGACCGGGCGCAGATCTGCTGGACGCTCGGTATCACCGAGCACCACAATGCCGCTGACAACGTGTTCGCCCTGATCAACCTGGCCCTGCTGACTGGCCACGTCGGCCGGTACGGTTCGGGTCTCGTCCCGCTGCGCGGCCAGAACAACGTCCAGGGCGGCGGCGACATGGGCGCCATCCCCAACAAGCTGACCGGGTTCCAGGACATCGAGACCGACCTGGCGGCCAGGGCCAGGTTCGAGGCCGCCTACGGCGTGCCGTTGCCGCAGCAGGCCGGCTGGCACCTGTCGCTGATGTTCGAGGCCATGGAGCGCGGCGACCTCACCGCCTGCTACATCATCGGTGAGAACCCGTTGCGCTCGGAGGCCGACACCGGCCGGGCCCGCAGGCTCCTTGGCGGGCTCGAGCACCTGGTGGTGCAGGACATGTTCCGCACCGACACCGCCGAGATGGCCCACGTAGTGCTGCCGGCCACCGCCACCTGGTGCGAGGCCGAAGGCACCGTGACCTCGAGCGAGCGCCGGGTGCAGCGGGTACGCAAGGCGATCGAGCCGCCGCCTGGCGCCCGCGACGACATCGAGATCATCTCCGAGATCGCCAGGCGCCTCGGCCTGGACTGGGGTCACCCGTCCGCCGAGGAGGTGTGGGACGAGTTGCGTACGCTATCGCCCATGCATGCAGGCATGAGCTATGAGCGGCTTGAGAAGCTCGGCGGGATCCAGTGGCCATGCCCGGACGAGACGCATCCTGGCGAGCTGTTCCTGCACGCGCGGCTGTGGGAGGACAATCCGGCCAAGCGCGGTGCGCCCGCTCCGTTCACGCCCGTGGAGCAGGACCCGCCAGTCGATGAGCTGTCCGACGAATTCCCGATCAGGCTCACCACCGGCCGCAGGCTCGACTCGTTCAACACCGGCGTGCAGACAACCCACTACACGACGCCGATGCGGCGTCCCGAAACGCTGAACCTGTCGCCTGAAGACGCCACGCGGCTGCGCCTGGCGGAGGGCGAGCTAGCCAGGGCATCGTCGCGGCGCGGATCGCTTGAGGTGCCCGTGCACATCGATAGCAGCCTGAGGCCTGGCCTCGCGTTCATGACCCTGCACTTCCCCGAGCAGGTCCAGACCAATGTGCTCACGCTGGACGCCTGGGACCCCAAGTCGGGCACCGCGGAGTTCAAGGCGACGGCGATCCGGGTGGACAAGCTGGAAATCTCCGCTCCGCGCGGGGATGAGAACGAGCCAGCGAAGGCGGGTGTCTAGTGGACCTGCGGCTTAACGCCGCGGTCGCGGCGACCGAGGACGAGCAGGCCGCGGTCGCCTCGGTTCTCGGGCCGCCCGGCAGCGGATGGGAAGGCGGCGTGCGCACGGCAGCCGACGGTCACGTCGCTCTCGGCGGCCATGCCGCCAGGGGCAGGCGGCACCTGCTGCTGCCAGTGCTGCACGCCGTGCAGGAACGGATCGGCTGGATCAGCCCGGGCGCGCTCGATCACATCTGCGAAAGGCTTACCGTCCCGCCCGCCGAGGCCTACGGCGTCGCGTCTTTCTATGCGCTCTTCCGGACCAGTCCTGCGCACGCGACGGTCATCCACGTCTGTGACGACCTGGCGTGCCAGGTGGGCGGAGCGGACCGGCTCTGCGAGCAGCTTGAACGCAGGTTCGGGCCCGAGGGCGCGGAGGCCGGGTCGAACGGTTCGGGCCTGAGCTGGCAGCGCAGCCCGTGCCTGGGCCAGTGCGACCGCGGCTCGGCGGCGATGATCCAGCACGCTGGCGCTGCCCCGGCGCGGGTCGTGCTGGCGCCCGCGGATCTGGACCAGATCCGGGCGGCGGTCTCGCCGTCCGGCGCGTTCACGCAAGCCGGTCGCGACGGTACCGCGCAAGCCCCGCTCATTCCGCAGGCAGCCGGCGACGGCTCAACGCTCCGGCTGCTGCGCCGGGTCAGCCACGTCGACCCTGGCTCGCTCGATTCATACCGGGTGGCCGGCGGGTACGAGATGCTCAGGCGTGCCGTGTCGGCCAGGCCGATGGGCATCATCAGGGAGCTGAAGGACGCGAAGCTGCTCGGCCGCGGAGGGGCGGCCTTCCCTACCGCTGTGAAGTGGGAAGCAGTGACCACGAACCCGGTCCGGCCGCACTACGTCGTCTGCAACGCAGACGAATCAGAGCCCGGCACGTTCAAGGACCGGGTGCTGATGGAAGAGGACCCGTTCGCGCTCGTTGAAGCCGTGACGATCATGGGCTATGCGTGCGGGGCAGAGCAGGGCTACATCTACATCAGGGGCGAGTACCCGGTCGCGGAGGCCCGGCTGCTGGCGGCCGTCGACCAGGCCAGGTCCAGAGGATTCCTCGGTGCCGACGTCATGTCCGCGGGCTTCGCTTTCGATATCGAGGTCAGGCGCGGCGCGGGCGCGTACATCGCCGGCGAGGAGACCGCGCTGGTCAACTCGATCGAGGGCAAGCGGGCCGAGCCGCGGAACAAGCCTCCTTTCCCCGCGCAGTCGGGCCTGTTCGGCAAGCCCACAGCGATCAACAACGTGGAGACGCTGTTCTGCGTGCTCGAGATCCTGCGGATCGGCGGGGCGGCGTTCGCTCAGATCGGGACCAAGGATTCCACCGGCACCCGGCTGTTCTGCCTGTCCGGCTGCGTGCAGCGGCCTGGGCTGTACGAGTACGAGTTCGGCGTCAGCCTGCGCGAGGTGATCGACGCGGCTGGCGGCGTGCGCGACGGGCGCCCCCTGCGGGCCGTGCTGCTCGGCGGTGCGGCCGGATCCTTCGTGGGGCCTGACGCGCTTGACGTGCCCCTGACGTTCGAGGGGGTCAGGGCAATCGGCGCGACCCTCGGGTCCGGCGTGGTCCTGGTGCTCGATGACAGCGCGGACGTGGCCGCATTGCTGCTGCGCATCGCCAGGTTCTTCCGCGACGAGTCCTGCGGCCAGTGCGTGCCGTGCCGGGTCGGCACGGTGCGTCAGGAAGAGCTGATCGGCCGGCTTGCGCGGCGGGCACCGCTCGGATCGGCCGAGCAGGAGCTGACCTTGCTCGGCGACATAGCCTCGGTGGCTCGGGACGCCTCGATCTGCGGCCTCGGCCAGACCGCGGTCACCGCGGCCATGTCGGCCGTGAGCCTGGGATTGCTCAGCGGGCCCGGTCCGGGTACTGGGCCAAGCGCGAACGGGAACGCGAACGGGAAGGAGCCCAGATGACGGCCGTGTTCCTGGCGGCACCACAGCGGCTGGTCGATATCACGGTCGACGGCAAGGCTGTTCGCGTTCCTGAAGGCGCCACGCTGCTCGAGGCCTGCCGGCAGCTGGGAATCGATACTCCGACGCTGTGCTACCTCGAGAACCTCACTCCAGTGAACGTGTGCCGGGTATGCGTGGTGGAGGTCGAAGGGTCACGGACGCTGGTTCCGGCCTGCTCGCGGAGGGCCGAGCCCGGCATGAGCGTGCGCACCGAGTCCGAGCGCGTGCGCACTAGCAGGCGGATGGTGCTTGAGTTCCTGTCGTCCTCGGTCGACATGGCGCTTACCGCACCCCAAGTGCACCGGTGGATGGAACAGTACGGCGCGGATCCGACCCGGTATGGTCCGGCCGCCGCGCCGCATGCGGCGTCCGAGCGCGACGCGGCCAGGCCAGGCGAGCACCACGCGCCGGACGGCAGCGAGGCTGAGACGGTCGCCCAGCCGGTGAAGTACGACAACGACAGCTACGTCCGCGACTACTCGCGCTGCATCCTGTGCTACAAGTGCGTGGAGGCATGCGGCGAGGACGCCCAGAACACATTCGCGATCGCGCTCGCCGGCCGGGGGTTCGACGCGCGCATCTCTACCGAGTACGACGTCGGGCTGCCCGACTCAGCGTGCGTGTACTGCGGCAACTGCATCGGAGTCTGTCCCACCGGCGCGCTCATGCCGGCCAGCGAGTACAAGCTGCGGCAGTCCGGCGACTGGGATGAATCCAGGCAGACCGTAACCACGACGATCTGCCCGTATTGCGGCGTCGGCTGCAACCTGGAGCTGCATGTGCAGGACAACCGGATCGTGAAAGTGACTTCGCCGCTCGACCACGACGTCACCAGCGGTCATCTGTGCGTGAAGGGCCGGTTCGGGTTCGAGTTCGTCCAGCGCCGCGCCACGGAGTCCTGAACGCCAGGAGTCGAGCACCCGGATGCGCCCGGATAGGCGAGGGCACGTCCGCGTCCCCGCCCACCAGAGCACACGATCGAGCGCAGTGATCGGGTCAGCTGCTTGCGGCGCCTGCCTCGGCCGCGGCTTCTTCCTGCTGCTCGACAAGCTCGCCCTCGATCTCGATCGGGATCTCGTCGCTGACGACGAACTTGCCGTCAAGCATCATGTTGAAGGTCAGGCCGAAGTCTTTCCTGTTGATCTTCGTGGTGGCGCTGTAGGCGATCCTGTGTCCCATCATCGGGTCGTTGAACTCGCCGTACTTGTGGACCTCAAGGGTCACCGGGCGGGTGATTCCTTTGATGGTCAGATCACCCTTGACCAGGTAGTGGTCCGAGCCGTCGGGCTCGACGCCGGTGCTCTTGAACTCCAGGACAGGAAACTTCTCGACGTCGAGGAAGTTGCCTGAGCGGAGATCGTTGTCCCTGGCCTCGTTATTGGTGCGGATGCTGGCGGCGCCAATCGTGACCTGCACCGATGATGCCTCTGGCTTCTCCGGATGGATGTCACCGGCGGCGTTTACTTCGGTGAAGTGACCACGAACGGTCATCATCCCGAGATGCTTCGCTGAGAATTCGACTTGCGTGTGATACGGATCGAGCTGCCACTTACCCATCAAAGCTCCGCGTGCTGGTTTAGGTATACGTCTTCCTGACCTAGGTTCAACCCTAGCGTCGGCGAGCCGCTTGTGGAGGTTAGCCTCCACATACATTTCGCACTACGGCAGGTGGCTCCGAACGGCCGGCCAGCCACGGCGGGCCGTTGCGGCTATGTTGGCACGTCGGGCGCCTGCGGGCTCCGCGCTCCGGCCCGCCCGAAGCATCAACGCTGAACTCTTGGTGTCCTCACATAGCGACATCAGGAGTCCATCGATGTTCTTGGACTCCGGCCGGGGCCCCCACGCCACCTGCGTGTCGGGGGCGGGCCGGAGGGTAAAACCTGCGTAACGGCCCGGGGGAGTTAGCGGCAGCAGCCGCTGATGCCGGCGCGGGGCATGAATCGGGGGAATCTCATGAGCAGCGAGACGCCAGATTGGAATGCGCCCGGGCAGGGCGGCGGGAGCGCACGGCAGAGCGCGGATACGCAGCAGGGCTCGGGTACGCAGCAGGGCTCGGGTACGCAGCAGGGCTCGGGTACGCAGCAGAGCGCCTATCCCGGCGGGGCTCAAGCGGAGCCGCCGGAATGGCGCGGCCAGCAGGCCCCGGTCAGGCCGGTCGACGAAGCGGCGACCAAGGTAACCGGTCGACGCGTGATCCAGTACGTCATCGACTACATCCTGGCCGGCATTGTTCCTGGGCTGGCCTACTGGCTGCTCGACCGCGGCAGCGGGTTCCTGCACGGACTCGGCTGGCTCCTGGCGACCGTCATCGCGCTCGGGGCCTACTACTGGTACTGGGTGGAAAGGCCGCGCTCCCATGGCGGCCAGACATTCGGGATGCAGCTCTTCCGCCTGCGGGTGATCAGCAAGGACGGCGCGCCAGCGAGCAGGGCCCAGCTCTTCGTCCGGGGCATCCTGCTGCTCGTCGACACCCTGTTCTTCGGCCTGGTGGGCTTCATCACCATAATCTGCTCGCGGTACCGGCAGCGGGTTGGTGACCACGTCGCCGGGACGCTGGTGGTGCGGGCCCACGATCAGGTCGCGAGGTAGCCCGGGCCGTTCCGCCCCTGCGGCGGTAACCGGACTCAGTGGCCAGTCGCCTTGGCCAGGGCGGCCTCGATCCCTTGCAGCTGCCTGACCTGCCAGGCTTGGTAGCTCGACGTGGGCGGGACCAGCGTCTCAGTGATCGTGGCGGTCGGGATGTGCTTGGCCTTGGCGGCGGCGAGCTGGACTTGAACGTCGTGGGTGACGTTCTGGCTGTTGTAGACGTAGATCTTGATCAGGTGGTTGCTGATCTGGCGGTCGATGGTCAGCTTGTCGGCCGCGGTTACCTCGGTGCCCTCGCT
>Ga0207646_10006740_pt1 | contig 11825 bp, 10 predicted proteins | sample KBSK5502metaG_FD_184343 | JGI IMG/M metagenome (GOLD analysis project Ga0207646, IMG submission 184343) | Corn, switchgrass and miscanthus rhizosphere microbial communities from Kellogg Biological Station, Michigan, USA - KBS K5-50-2 metaG... | ecosystem: Host-associated > Plants > Roots >...
CGCCTTCAGGTGATCGAGGGTGATGCCGGCGAGGGTCGCGCTGTCGCCGCTTGCGTCCTTGCGGCTCCACGAACTTCCCCACAGCGCCTGTGCAACCTGCCGTCCGAGCCGATCTTCGGGGTCCGACCCGTGACGCTGCAGCTCGTCGAGGACGACGGGGCGCTCTTCTTTGAGGTCCTGATTCGAAAAGCGGGCATCTTGGAACAAACCCGCCATCAGGTCGATGGCGCCGTCTACGCTTTGCGACGGGACCATCAGGAAGTAGGACACTACTTCACTGGAGGTGAAACCGTTGTACGCCGCGTTGAGCCGGCCGGCTGCTGTCCCAAACGCGTTCGGGTCGCCCTTGTACGAGCGAAACAGTATGTGTTCGTACAAATGCGCGAGCCCCCTCTCATCAGGCTCCTGTGTGAACGCGCCGTTCCGCACGGCGACGAGCGCGGTCGCGAGCGGGACGGCGTGGTTCTCGGCAACGACGACTTCGAGCCCGTTGTCGAGCGTGGTTCGATGGATAAAATGGGCGAGCGGAGGCTGCTGCGCGCGCGCGGGCGTCGTCCAGGCAGGCGCGAGAGCGAACGCCTGCAGCCAAAGAACAGCAACGCGCGACGGCCTGAGCATGCTAGGGAATTTTCAATGTGGAGTGACTGAGGCGCGGCGGCAAGGGACGACCTACTTCCCGATGTCCTCGTTCCAGAGCCCCGGCTGGTCCGAGATGAACTGCTCCATCAGGCGAATACACTTCGGATCTTGCAGCACCGCAAGCGTCACGCCGCGAGACCGCAGTAACTCCTCCTCGCCCTTGAACGTGCGGTTCTCGCCGATGACGACGCGCGGGATGCCGTAGAGCAGGATCGCCCCGCTGCACATCGCGCAAGGCGATAACGTGGTATACAGCGTCGCTTCGCGGTAGACGGCCGCTGGCCGCCGCCCGGCGTTCTCGAGCGCGTCCATCTCTCCGTGGAGCACGACGCTCCCCCGCTGCACGCGCCGGTTGTGCCCGCGGCCGATGACCTGGTGCCGGTGCACCAGCACCGAGCCGATCGGGATGCCTCCCTCACGCAGGCCCTGCTCGGCCTCTTCGACCGCGGCTTGCAAAAACGGGTCCGGCGTCACGCAAACACCTCGAGCGCCACCTCCACCTTCCCGAACGGCGCGCTCACCTGTACGCCCTGCACCGTGCCCTTCACCTGCTGAAACATCTCCCGCGCGATCTTCACGCCTTCGGCGAGCGCCGCCTCTTTGCCCTTGTCCTGCGCTTGACGCATCCGCGTGAGCACCGACTCCGGCACCGAAACGCCCGGTACCTCATTGGCGAGGAACTCGGCGTTCCGCAGCGAGAGGAGCGGCCAGATCCCCGCCACGATCGGGATCTTGAACTGCCCGACGCGCGCGAGGAACGCCTCGAGCTGGCTGGGATCGAACACCGGCTGTGTCACCGCGAACTCCGCTCCCGCGTCCACCTTCCAGGCGAAGCGCGACAGCTCGCGGTCCAGGTCCACCGCGCCGGGGTTCACCCCGACGCCGATGGCCCACTGAGTCGGCGCTCCGATCGGGTTGTTCCCCGGATCGAGCCCGTGGTTCAGGCGATACACCAGATTGGTGAGGCCGATCGAGTCGATGTCGAAGACCGCAGTGGCCTCGGGGTAGGGGCCCATCTTGGGTGGATCGCCGGTGATGATCAGAATATTGCGCAGCCCCGCCGCATGCGCACCGAGGATGTCCGACAGCATCCCGAGCAGGTTGCGGTCCCGGCAGCAGTAGTGGATGACCGTCTCGATCCCCACTTCCTTCTGGATCAAGATCGCGGACGGGAGCACGCCCATGCGGCTCTGGGCCCGCGGGCCGTCGGGGACATTCACCGCGTCCACTCCCGCCGCCTTGAGCGCCCGGCACTGCTCGAGCATCGGCGCCGGGTCTACGCCTCGGGGAGGGACGATCTCGACGCTCGTCACGAGCTCACCCCGGGCCAGCTTCGCGCCCCAGCACGAGCGGGCCGACAGCGGCACCTCTTCCACGCCCGCGGGCGCCGTGACCGTCTCGCGCGACACCACCGCGGGCTGGTGTCGCGGCACGACGCTCGCGACATAGTCGCGGATCTTCTTGATGTGCTCGGGCGTCGTGCCGCAGCAACCACCCACGATGCGCGCGCCCGCCTCGATCATGCGGCGCGCGTAGCTCGCCATATACTCGGGGGACGCGAGGTAGATCTTTCGGTCGCCGACGTCCTTGGGGAGGCCGGCGTTGGGGACCGCGGAGATCGGGCGGTCGGTTGCCTTCACCAGCTTCTCCACCGCTTCGAGCACGCCCGCGGGACCGACGGAGCAGTTCACCCCCACCGCATCCGCGCCCCACGCCGCGAGCTGCTTCGCGAACGTCTCGGGGCCGGTGCCGTAGTGCGTGAGCCCGTCGTCCCCGATCGTCATCTGGGCGATCACGGGCAGGTCGGACAGGCTCCGCACCGCCCGCAGCGCCTCGTGAATCTCGTCCACGTCGGAAAACGTCTCGAGGATGAAGCCGTCCACCCCGCCGGCGACGAGACCCCGGACCTGACGCTGGAAGTGCGCGAACGCCTCCTCGCGTGACATCGCGCCGAACGGCTCGATGCGCACGCCCAAAGGCCCAATCGCGCCGGCGACACTCGCGCGCCCGGCGGCCGCCCGGCGGGCCAGCTCGGCCGCGGCCTGGTTGATCTTCTCGGTGTCGTCGGCGAGCCCGTAGCTGCCCAGCTTCACCGGGTTCGCGCCGAAGGTGTTGGTCTCGAGGATTTCCGCGCCGGCCCGGACGTAGGCCTCGTGCACTTCCTGGACCAGCTTCGGCTGCTTCAGGTTCAGCTCGTCGTAGCAGACGTTGAGGAAGAAGCCCTTGGAGTACAGCATGGTCCCCATCGCCCCGTCGAGGACGTGGACTTTGCCGTCTGCTAAGAGATCGCGGAGGTTGATAGGCATCCTGGCTTTTTAGCGAGTTGTTTAACGTGGCCGCAATACGCCGCAAATCGCCACGACATCGGTTGTCATAAGAAAGGTAATGCAGGAGACAAACCTCCACCAACCTCCTCTAACCTCCCAAACCTCCTCGCGTATCTTGCCCTTCATGTCCGACCTCCTGGCCGCCCGCTCCCAGATGGCGGTGTCGCTCGCCTTTCACATCGTGTTCGCCGTCATCGGGATCGCCATGCCGCTCATGATGGTGCTGGCGGAACGGCGCTGGCAGGTGACGGGACACGCCATCTATCTCGATCTCGCCAAGCGCTGGGCGAAGGGGACGGCGATCCTGTTCGCGGTCGGCGCCGTGTCCGGAACGGTGCTGTCGTTCGAGCTCGGGCTTCTATGGCCCCGGTTCATGGAGTTCGCCGGTCCGATCATCGGGATGCCGTTCTCGCTCGAGGGGTTCGCCTTCTTCACCGAGGCGATTTTCCTGGGCATTTACCTGTACGGGTGGGAGCGCATCTCGGCGCGGGCGCACCTCTGGGCCGGGGTGGCTGTGGCGGCGAGCGGGACCGCGTCGGGCGTGTTCGTCGTCATCGCGAACGCCTGGATGAACGCGCCCACGGGGTTCGACCTCGTGAACGGGCAGGCGGTGAACGTCGATCCGATCGCGGCGATGGCCAACGCGGCGGTGGTGTCGCAAACGCTGCACATGACGCTCGCGGCGTACGCCGCCACCGGGTTCGCGGTAGCGGGCATCCATGCGTTCCTGCTCCTCAAGGATCCGGCCAACGCGTTTCATCGCCGGGCGCTCGGGATCGCGCTGCTCGTGGGTGCCCCGGCGGCCGTGCTCCAGCCGCTCTCCGGCGACCTGTCCGCCCGCCACATCGCCGTCCACCAGCCCGTGAAGCTCGCCGCGACGGAGGCGCTATTCCGCACGCAACCCGGCGCGCCTCTCACGCTCATCGGTTGGCCCGATGTCGCGCTGGGGGAGACGCGGTTCGCGATCGAGATTCCGTACGGCCTCTCGCTGCTCGCCTTCCACGATCCGCACGCAGTGGTCCAGGGGCTCGACGCGGTGCCACCGGCCGAGTGGCCGAACGTCCCGGCGGTTTATGTCTCGTTTCGAGTCATGGTCGCGCTCGGCACGTATCTCGCGCTCGTGGCGCTGTGGGCCGCGTGGCTCGCGTGGCGGCGCTCCGACCTGGCGCACAATCGCTGGCTCCTGCGGGCGATCGCCCTCGCCACGCCGATGGGCTTCATCGCCGTAGAGGCCGGGTGGATGGTCACCGAGCTAGGCCGCCAGCCGTGGGTGATCTACGGCGTCTTGAAGACCCGGGACGCCGTCACGCCGATGCCGGGGTTGGTCGTGCCGTTCGTCACTTTCACTCTGCTCTATTGCTTCCTCGGCGTGATTGTCGTCTGGCTCCTGTACCGACACATCATCCGCAGTCCGGCCATTCCCGAATGGCGAGGGTTTTATATGCCGGGAGGCGGGATGCGGGATGCGGGAGGCGGGTCGTGACTCTCGCCGCCTGGCTCGCAGGAGTCATCTTCCTCGCGCTGAACGCCTATGCGGTGCTGGGCGGCGCGGATTTCGGAGGCGGCGTATGGGACCTTCTCGCGCTGGGATCCCGCAAGGAGCGTCAGCGCGAGCTCATCGCCGAGGCGATCGGCCCGGTGTGGGAGGCCAATCATGTGTGGCTCGTCCTCGCGATCGTGCTGCTCTTCACTTGCTTCCCGCCGGCGTTCGCGCGGCTCGGCACGCTGCTGCACATCCCGCTCTCGCTCGTGTTGATCGGCATCGTGCTGCGCGGTTCCGCGTTCACGTTCTGGCGCTACGGGGCCGACGAGGAGCAACGCCATTGGGGCGTGGTGTTCGCGATCGCGAGCCTCATCACTCCTTTCCTGCTCGGAACCACCGCGGGAACGATCGCGTCGGGAGCGCTCGGCGAGGCTGGAGGGGCGAAGGGGGACGGGTTCTACACGATCTACGTGGCACCTTGGCTCGCCCCGTTCCCGCTCTCGGTCGGCCTGTTCGCGCTCATCACGTTCGCCTTCCTGGCGGCCGTGTACCTGACGCTCGAAGCCCACGAGCGAGAGCTGCAGGAGGACTTCCGCCGCCGCGCGCTGGCAGCGGGCGTGGGGCTGTTTCTGGCGGCGGTGATGGCGCTGCTTTTCTCGCTCACCGGCGCGCCCCGCGTGCGCGACGGCCTCATCTTCGCGGCCTGGGCGCTCCCGTTGCACTTGCTCACCGCGGCGACGGCCATCACGGCGCTCGCGGCGCTGTGGGTTCGCCGCTGGCGCGTGGCGCGCGTGGCGGCCGTGACGCAGGTGTCGCTCATCCTGTGGGGCTGGGCACTGAGCCAGTATCCCTACATCTTGCCGCCCGATCTCTCCATCGCGGTTGCCGCCGCGCCCGCGGCTACGCTGCGGCTCGTGCTGGGCGCACTCGCGTTGGGCGCGGTCGTGTTGCTGCCGTCGCTCTACTATTTGCTGCGGGTCTTCAAGAGCTCAGTCAGAGCTACGTAGCATACTGGTCTGCACCGAGGAAATGCAGCGACACGTACGGCTCGGTGCCCTCGACCCAGCTGTCGTGACCCGGCGCGATGTGGAACAGGTCGCCGGGCCCGAGCGAGAAGGCCTTGCCGTCGTCCATGACGACGCGGCACCGTCCCGAGACGACGAGCCCGACGTGCTCGACCTGGCAGCTCTTGGTCCCTGCGATGGGGCCGACGTGCGTGGACCACTTCCACCCCGGGTCATAGCTGGCGCGCCCGACGGCGAGGGCGCCGATCTTCACGAGGTCGAACTTCCCCTTCTCGAAGCTGCGCGTCTCGTCGGGCCGGTCGAATCGTCTGATGATCGCGTCTTTCATCCCGAGTCTCCTTCCGGCTCCGTGCGGAGGAGCGCCCGCGAAAGCACATCCGTCGCCACGCCCTGTACGACGACGGTCTTGCGGCGCGCGGTTGCACCGCTTGCGATGGTCACGGCCGCGCGTGGCACCCCGATACGCTCGGCAACGAACCGCACCAGCTCCGCGTTCGCGGCGCCGTCCACCGGAGCAGCCGCAAGCCTGATCTTGATCGCGTCGCCGTGGCGGCCGGCCACTTCGGTCAGTCGAGCGCGCGGCACCACGTGCACCACGATCGTCGCCATCAACCCACGAGGATGCTGAGTAGTACCCACTTCAGCACCATCAGCACGAGCCAGGCGGCGAGCGGGCTCCAGTCAAACCCTGCCGCTATCGGGAGCACGCGGCGTATCGGCTCGACGAGCCAGTCCGTCAGCGCATAGACCGGCCGGATCCACCGAGTGTAGCGGAAGTAGCCGAACCACCCCGCGATGACCCGCACGACGAGCGCGGCGACGAGGATTCTGTACGCCACGACGACCGCGAGCACCATTGCCCCGCGCGGCCCCTCGGTGTACGCGGCTGCCACGCTGTAAGCGGTGTCCACCAGCAAGTTCCAAAGCGTGATGAGCACGACCCCGGCGACCGCCACCACGACGGCGAGCCACCATCCCGCGTGCACCGGGTTGCCGCCGGCCCGTACGAGGCGCGCTTCGATGGGGCGGATCAGTGGGTCGCTGGCCGCGCGGAGCGTCCGGCCGAGCGCGCCGAAGGGCGAGATGCGCCGGGTGCGCACCAACCAGGACGCGAGCGCCACGAGCACGCTCGCGGCGAACGCCGCGAACACGAGGTAACGGAGGGCGACCTGGAGTTCTGGCATGCCTTAAGTTTAGCGCGATGTGCCGAATCCTTCAGCGGCTCCGCACGGCGCTGGCGCGGCCCGGGGTCGTGTTCATCTATCATGCGAGCTATGCACGCACCGTGTCCGGGGTCCCGATCGACCCGGCGCGGGCAGACGAGATCCTCGCATTCCTGCTCGACCAGGGGCTGATCCGCCGGCGGGACGTCTCCCGGCCCATTCCCGCCTCCCTCGCGAATCTGCTGCGGGTACACACTCCAGCCTACCTCGAGTCGCTCCAGGATCCGGCGACGCTGACGGCGATCTTCGGTGCGGCGGTGCCGGTCGAAGAGGTGCAGGACATCCTCGATCTGCAGCGGTTGAGCGTCGGCGGGACGATTCAGGCCACGCGGCTCGCATTGGGCGGGGGCCGGGTCGCCGTGAATCTCAAGGGCGGCCTGCATCACGCGGCACCGGGCCGTGGCATGGGGTTCTGCATCTATAACGACGTGGCCGTGGCGATTGCGCGACTGCGGGCGCGCGGCTTCACCGAGCCGGTCCTCGTGATCGATCTCGATGTGCACGACGGCAACGGGACCCGCGCGGCGTTCGCCGCCGATCCAAGCGTGTACACCTTCTCGATCCACAACCGCACCTGGGACGACGCGCCAGCGGCAGCGGCGACGACCATCGCGCTGGGCGAAGGGGTGACCGACGAGACCTATCTCACGGCGGTCCGCGATGCCCTGCCGCCCGTGCTCCGGGCGCACCGGCCGGGCCTCGTGTTTTACATCGCCGGCTGCGATCCCGCGGCGGACGATCGGCTCGGTGATTGGCGGATCACCGCGGCGGGAATGCTCGAGCGCGACCGCTTCGTGGTGGAGAGCGTCCGCGGCGCCGACGCGCGTGCCCGCTTGCCGCTCGTCATCGTGCCGGGCGGGGGATACGGCGCGGGTGCCTGGCGCTACTCGGCGCGCTTCTTCGCGTGGCTCGTGTCGGGACGCGTGATCGAGCCGCCGCCCGACATGGAGCGCGTGCTCGATCGCTTCCGGCCGATCGCGCGGCAGTTCGGGGAGCGAGCGCTCGCTTTGGATGGAGGAATGAACGTGGGCACAACCGATTGGAGCCTCGACGAGGCGGACGTGGCTGGCCTCGAGCACGGCGCCGGCGCCGGGCCGCGCGTGCTCGAGCACTACTCACGCCACGGCCTCGAGCTGCTGCTCGAGCGGCTGGGGTTCTTCAAGCAGCTGCGCGATCGGGGGTTCCGGCATCCGGTGCTGGATGTCGCGTTTGGTCATGCACTAGGCGAGACGATCCGGGTGTACGGCGATGCCGAGCGGCACGCGCTCGTCATGGAGCTGCGGATGAATCGTAACCGGCGCGTGGTACCCGGAATGGACGTGGTGTACGTCGAGTGGCTGCTGCTGCAGAATCCGCGCGCGTCGCTCGGCGACCGGCTCGCTCCACTCCCGGGGCAGGAGCATCCCGGGCTCGGGATGCTGAGCGAGGTCGCGGCCTGGCTGCTCGTGATGTGCGAGACGCTGGGGCTGGACGGTGTGGTCTTCGTCCCGGCCCACTACTACACGGCCGCGCTCGGCCAGCACCGCATGCGGTTCCTCGAGCCTGAGGATCAGGCGCGCTTCGAGGCGCTACGCGACGCCGTCGCGGGATTGAGCCTCGCCGATGCCGACCGGGCGATCGACGATGGGAGCGTGTCGGACGCCGCCAGCGGTCAGCCGGTGCGCTGGCGCCCCGCTCCCATGGTCGTTCCCGTGAGCGGCCGGCTGCAGGCGCTCGTGCGGGGCCCGAGCTACGAGCGGGCGCTGGAGCTCGCTCGGGGCGCGATCCGATTCGGTCTTGCTCCGGTTTCCCCGGGCTGAGAGCCCGGGCTCGGCAGTGACGGCGCCCTATAAGGGCGCACATCGGGCCGAGCGCGCCCTCTCAGGGCGCGAAGACGTCCACGGCGTCCGTTTGTGAAAACCCAGCCCGAGGTCCACCCCCGATGACGTAAAGCTTTCCCCCGACCACGGCTGCCGCGAGCCCGTGCCGCGCCACCGGCAGCGCGGCGACCGTGGTCCAGCGATCGGTCGCGGGGCCGTACACCTCGTGGTTCGCGAATACGGAGCCGCGCGTTTCGCCGCCGATCACGTGGATCGCACCGTCGAGCACCGCCGCGGCCAGGCCGCCGCGCCGGCTCGGCATCGCCGACCGCCTGCTCCAGCGGTCGGACGCGGGATCGTAAGCTTCCACGACATCGTAGTTGCGGTCAGGGTTGAGCGGTCGCCCGCCGATGGCGTATACGAGACCGCGGGCGGCTGCGGCGGTCAGATGGTCCCTGGGCGTCGGGATCGGCGCGGCACCATGCCAGCGATCGGTCGCCGGGTCGTAGATCGCGGACGCCGCGATCAGCCGCCGGCCCGCTCCCCACCCCCCTACGACCACGAGCTTTCCGCCCACGACGCCCACGCCCGAGGCCCCACGTGGCGCGGGGAGCGGGGCGCGCGCCTCCCACTGGTTTCGATCCTCCCGATACAGCCACAGGGTGCTCTCGGGCACGAAGCTTGGCTCGGCGAGTCCACCCACGGCGTAGAGGGTGTCGCCCACGACGGCGAGCGGCATGTGGTGGCGTGGGGCAGGGAGATCGGCGATGCGCTCCCAGTGGTTCGCCGCCGGATCGTAGCGGAACGCGGCCGCGGTGGCCTGGCCGGTGCGGTCGATCCCTCCGGCGACGTAGATCTTCCCGCCCAGCACCGCGGCGCTGAGCTCCTGGATCGGCTCAGGAAGCGGCGCGGCGGCGGACCAGCGCCCGTCGCCCGCGAGGAGGGGGAGGCCGAGGAGAAGCGGGAGAAGGACGGGGTTTACTCGACCGTCCACGTCCCGTCGCGCGTGAGCAGTGTCCCGAGGTCGGCGACGTCGCGTCCGAAGCCGGCGGCCCGCGCCTGAGCGTACACGTCCGCCTCATAGGAGGTGGCTGGTGCGCAGTAGAGTACACCGAGCGCCATGGGGAACTCCGGGGGCTCGAGCCCGACCAGCAGCTGCGCCAGCGCGCGGTTGGTCTCGTCGTGCACCAGGATGTCGTGCGGCACGCCACCGTCACCGACCGGGACGACCTCGAGCGCGAGCGTCCCGCGCTTGAGGCGCAGGCCCCGCTCCTTATTGGGTCCGAAGAGCAGCGGCTTGCCGTGCTCCAGGTGCAGCTGCGCGTCGGGCGCCGCGGTTTTCGCGGTGAAGCTGTCGAACACCCCGTCGTTGAAGACCACGCAGTTCTGGAACACCTCGACGAACGACGCCCCTTTGTGCGCGTGTGCGCGCTTCAGCAGCGCCACGACGTCGGCTTGTTGCGTGTCCACCGCGCGTCCGACGAAGCGCGCCCCGGCGCCCAAAGCGAACGCGCAGGGCGATACGGGGTTCTCGATCGAGCCCTGGGGTGTGGAAGGTGAACGCGTCCCGCGCCGCGAGGTGGGCGAGTACTGCCCCTTGGTGAGACCGTAGATCTCGTTGTTGAAGAGGACGATCTGGAGATCCACGTTGCGGCGCAGCACGTGCAGCATGTGGTTCCCGCCGATCGAGAGGCCGTCGCCATCCCCGGTGATGACCCACACGTCCAGGTCGGGATTGGCAAGCTTGATGCCGGTGGCGATCGTCGGGGCCCGGCCGTGGATGGTGTGGAACCCGTACGTCGACAGGTAATACGGGAACCGGGCCGCACAGCCGATCCCCGAAACGAACACGGTCCGCTCGCGCCGGGCGCCCAGTTCCGCCAGCGCTTTCTGGACCGCCTTGAGGATCGCATAATCCCCGCAGCCGGGGCACCACCGGACCTCCTGGTCCGACGCGTAGTCCTTTGGGGCGAGCTCCGCGTCGGTGATCGTGGTGACCGTCATAGGCTCGCTCGGATGGCCGCCGCTAGTTCGGCGACCTTGAAGGGCTTTCCCTCGACCTTGTTCAGCCCCTCCGCGGGCACGAGGTAGGCCGCCCGCAAGAGCTGCACGAGCTGCCCGGTATTCATCTCCGGCACGAGCACACGGTCGAAGCGCTTGAGCAGGTCTCCCAGGTTCGACGGGAACGGGTTCAGATAGCGAAGGTGGACGTGTGAGACGTCGAGCCCGTCCTCCCGCGCGTCGCGGACCGCTTGCTGAATCGCGCCGTAGGTCGAGCCCCAGCCCACCACGGCCACGGCGCCGTGATCGGCGCCCAACGCCGCCCGTTGCGGTGGGATGTCGTTCGCGATCCCGGCGATCTTCGCCGCGCGGGTGCGGGTCATCCGCGCGTGGTTCTCCGGATCGTAGGAAATGTGCCCCGTATCGTAGTCCTTCTCGAGCCCGCCGATGCGGTGCTCGAGGCCGGTTGTGCCTGGCACGGCCCACGCACGCGCCAGGGTCACTGGATCGCGGAGGAACGGGTGGAAGCCCGCGGGGTCGGTGCGGAAGTGGACTGGGAATCGGGGGAGCGCCGACGGGTCGGGGAGGCGCCACGGTTCGGCGGCATGAGCCAGGTAAGCGTCCGAAAGCAGGATCACGGGAGTCATGTACTTCGTGGCGATCCGCACCGCTTCGATTGCGACCTCGAAGCAGTCGCTCGCCGTCGCCGGGGCGATCACCGCGAGCGGCGCGTCTGCATTGCGCCCGTGCACGGCCTGGAACAGATCGGACTGCTCGGCCTTGGTGGGCATGCCGGTGGAGGGACCGGCGCGCTGGGAGTTGACCACCACGAGCGGAAGCTCGGTGGCGATCGCGAGGCCGAGCATTTCAGTCTTCAGCGCCATCCCGGGGCCGGAGCTCGACGTCACGCCGAGCGCTCCCGCGTAGGCGGCGCCGATCACGGCGCCGATCGCGGCGATCTCGTCCTCCGCCTGGAACGTGATCACGCCGTGCGCCTTGAGGTTCGCCAGCGTGTGGAGCAGCAGGGAGGCGGGCGTGATCGGGTAGCCCGCGAATATCATCTTCTGAAGCCCCGCCGCGCGCATGCCGGCGATCAGTCCCCAGGCGATCGCCTCCGTCCCACTCACGGCGCGGTAGCGTCCCGGCTCGACCGGTGCTTTCGCCACCGTGTAGCCCACGAGGTGCTCCGACATCTCGGCGGTCTCGCCGAACGCGTGGCCGGCATTCAGCGCCGCCACGTTGGCCTGAGCGAGCTCGGGACGGTCGGCGAACTTGCGCCGGAGCCAATCGGTCGTCACCTGTCGATCGCGGCCGTACATCCACAGCAT
>Ga0207646_10006741_pt1 | contig 11823 bp, 12 predicted proteins | sample KBSK5502metaG_FD_184343 | JGI IMG/M metagenome (GOLD analysis project Ga0207646, IMG submission 184343) | Corn, switchgrass and miscanthus rhizosphere microbial communities from Kellogg Biological Station, Michigan, USA - KBS K5-50-2 metaG... | ecosystem: Host-associated > Plants > Roots >...
TCAGTGGGGATGAGGACTGGTCGGCGGACACGACTGAGTCGAGCGGTCACACGCTCCTATGAAGTCACGCCGGCCGGTCCATTTACTCCGGCGGGCGGCAGCTCTAACGCAAGCCACACCGACGTCGATGGGCATCCGGACTATGAGCCAACCCGCCGGAGCCGCCCAAGCGTGACACTCAGTCCGGACTATCTCCAACGTTTGTGTCAGCGGAGCGCCGTTAGTCCGGCCTATCGCCGCTGGAGAAGGAGGTTGACCTGAACGCCCTTGCCGCGGCTTTGCTCGTCGCCTCGATCGCGATCGCGGTGGCGGACTGGGTCGCGGTGTCGCTTGCCAACAGGCCGGTGGAGTACGCGACCAAGGTCGGCGTGATGCTGAGCCTGATCGCCTTCGCCGTCGCGCTGCATCCCGCCAGCAGCGCGCAGCGCATCCTCTTCGTCGTCGCGCTCGGGCTTGGGCTGGTGAGCGACGTGTTCCTGATGCTGCCGCGCGACCTGTTCCTGCCTGGTCTCGTGGCGGCGCTGGTCGAGCACGTCTTCTACATCGCAGGGTTTCGCGTCCGCGACTTCGACCTGGTCTGGTTCGCGGGCGCGGCGCTGGTCGCCGTCCTGTCGGTCATCGCCTTCCTGCCGCCGATCCTGCGCGCGCTCCGCAGGTCGCACGACTCGCTGATTCTCCCCGTGATTGTCTACGTCGCGATCTTCGCGTTCATGGTCGCGAGCGCGGGCGGCACCCGGTCCCTGGTGGCCGCGGCGGGCGCCCTGCTGTTCTTCTATTCCGACGCGATCCTGGCCTGGAACCGATTCGTCCGGCCGATCCGCTACGGCCGGGTCGTCAACCTCGTCCCGTACCACCTGGGACAGGCAGTGCTGGTTCTTTCGCTCCTGGCCTGATCCCGGTCACCTCGATGATCTCCCCTTCGTCGAGGGAGTCGTTCTTCAGCAGCGCGCCGGCCAGCGCGTCCAGCTGCGGGCGGTGCTCGTTCAGCAGCCGCTCCGCCTCGACCTGGCACTCCTCGGCGATGCGCCGGATCTCGTCATCGATCAGGTTGGCGGTGGCCTCGCCGTACGGCCGCTGCTGGAGCACGCTGCCGTCCCCGTCGGAGAAGTTGAGGGGTCCGACCTTCGGGCTCATGCCCCAGCGCACGACCATCTCGTGCGCGATCCGGGTCACCTGCTGCAGGTCGTTCTCGGCGCCGGTCGTGACCACCCCGTAGACCAGCCTCTCCGCGGCCCGGCCGCCAAGCGCGCCGATCATCCGCGCGCGCAGGTAGTCCTCGCCGTAGTTGAAGCGGTCGTCGACCGGGCTCTGCAGGGTGACGCCGAGCGCCTGTCCCCGCGGCACGATGGTCACCTTCTTCACCGGATCGGCGCCCGGCACGAGAAGCCCGAGAAGCGCGTGGCCGGACTCGTGGTACGCGATCCGCTTCCGGTCCTCCTCGGTCAGGAGGAGCTTGCGCTCGCTCCCGAGCAACGTCTTCTCGATCGCCTCGGCGAAGTCCGCCATCGTCACCGCGGCCTCGCCCTTGCGCGCGGCGCCGAGCGCAGCCTCGTTGACCAGGTTGCGCAGGTCGGCGCCGACGAGGCCGGGCGTCTGCTGCGCGATCTGGTCGAGGTCGACGTCGGGCCCGAGCGGCACCTTGCGCGTGTGAATGGCGAGGATCGCGGCCCGGCCGCGACGGTCGGGCGGCTGCACGGTGACGCGCCGGTCGAAACGCCCGGGCCGGAGCAGCGCCGGGTCGAGGACGTCCGCGCGGTTTGTGGCGGCGAGCACGATCACGCCCTCGCGCGAGTCGAAGCCGTCCATCTCGGTGAGGATCTGGTTCAGCGTCTGCTCCTGCTCGTCGTTGCCGCCGATCCTCAGCGCCGCCGCCCGGCTGCGGCCGATCGCGTCGAGCTCGTCGATGAAGATGATCGCGGGCGCCGCCGCCCGCGCCTTGGTGAACAGGTCGCGGACCCGAGACGCGCCCACGCCGACGATCGCCTCGACGAACTCCGACGCGGCGATGCTGAAGAATGGCACCTTTGCTTCGCCTGCCAAAGCGCGCGCGAGCAGCGTCTTGCCGGTCCCCGGGGCGCCGATGAGAAGCAAACCCTTGGGCACGGTGCCGCCCAGTCGCTGGTACTTCTGCGGCTCCTTGAGGAAGTCGACCACCTCCTCCAGGTCCGCCTTGACCTCGTCGATGCCGGCGACGTCTTCGAAGGTCACCGACGGGCGCTCGGCGTCGTACAGGCGCGCCCGGCTCTGGCCGAAGGCGCCGAGGATGCCTCCCGCGCCCCCCTGCGTCGCGCGCCGGGAGAAGTAGAGGAACGCGCCCACGATGAGGACCGCCGGGCCGAAGCTGGACAGGAGCGTCAGCCAGATCGGCGGTGGAGGGTTCGGGTCCTTCGCGTTGATGACCACGTTTTGAGAGCGGAGCGACGTCTCCAGGTCGTCGTTTGCGAACGACGGCCTCTGGGTCTGGAACTTGGTCGAGCTCGTGCCGCTCGAGTCCTTGACCGCGGTCTTGGTCGTCCCGGTGATGGACTCGGCGGTGCTTGTGACGCTGACGACGTTGCCCTCGTTGACCTGGTCGAGGAAGGCGTTGTACGAGATCGTCACGGTCGGCCCCTGGGCGGCCGAGAAGGCGACCTGGCTGATGATGACGTTGAGCACGAAGAGGACCGCGAGCACGACCCAGAAGCGCAGGGTGCGCATGGGGGCGAGGGTGTCGGGTCGTTTCTGGGGCGGGGTGGAAGGCTGGCGCGCAGGCGGCGAGGCCGGCGGGCTCTGGGCCATTCCGTGATCGTAGTCCGTTCCCGGAAACGCTCCGGTTTTGACCGGTGAATTCATCAGTCGTAGAATTCGCCGTATGAGGAATTATGCGGAGACCTACCTTCAGCCGCTGGCAGCCGGATTGCTGGCGCTGGTCACGCTGATCGGGTTCATCGGGCCGGCGATCAAGAGCCCCTCACCCCACGACATCCCGATAGGGATCGTCGAAGCCGGGTCCTCTCAGACGGTCTTCGCGCCCAACGGCCCGTTCAGCGTCACGGTCTATGACAGCGAGCAGGCCGCCCGCCAGGCGATCGACTCGCGGGACATCGACGGCGCGCTGGTGATCGGACCGAGCGGCCCGAAGCTGATCGTCGCCGGCGCGGCCGGCGATGCGGTCACCGGCGTAATCACCGGCGCCTTCACGCAGCTGTTCCAGAAGCAAGGTCAGGCTCTGACCGTCGAGGTCGTCCACCCCTTTGCCCCCGGCGACCCACACGGGCTGATCCTCTTCTTCGTCGTCCTCGCCATCCTGGTGTCGACGCTCATCGCCAACGCGCTCGCCGGCCTGCGCCCCAAGCGCGGCTTTGCGTCGCGCCTGCTGATCGTTCTCGTTTTTGCGGTCGTGGCCGCGCCCGTCGCCATGGGCGTGGCCACGTGGATCGCGGGCGACTACGGCTCCGGCTTGTGGACGGCCACCGCGCTCATCGCCCTTGGGTCCGCCGCGGTCGGGGCCGTCGTAGCCGGCGCAGCCCGGCTGCTCGGCAGGCCCGGCGTCGTGCTTGCGGCCCTGATCGCCGTGCTGCTCGACCTGGTCTGCTCGGGCGGCCCGATCGGCAGCCAGCTGTTGCCCGACGCCTACCGCTGGCTCGCGCCTGGAATGCCCGCCGGCCAGCTGTACAGCGCGATCCGCCGAGCCCTGTACTTCGACGCCGCCGGCCTGACGGCCCCCATCACGGTCCTGGTCCTGTGGCTCGCCGGCGGCATCCTGCTGCTGCTGCTCGGCGAGCTCGTCGCACGCCGGCGTGCCGCGCACGGGTAGGCGCCCCGGCTCCGGGGGAACGAGGGAGAAGATCCTCGCCGCGGCGCGCGGCCAGTTCGCGCGCAAGGGCTACGAGGCCGCGACCATACGCGGAATCGCCGCCGCGGCCCGCGTCGACCCCAAGCTCGTCCTCCATTACTTCGACTCCAAGGAGGAGATGTTCCGGGCGGCGCTGGACTTTCCGTTCGACCCGGCGGAAGCCATCCCTGAGCTGCTCAAGCCCGGACTCGAAGGGCTGGGCATCCGGCTCGCGCGGTTCTTCCTCGAGCTCTGGGACTCGCCCGCCGGGGCTCGTGCGCACGCCCTCATCCGCTCGGTGGTCGCCAGCGACGACGCGGCCGCGCTGATGCGCGATTTCGCCACCCGCGAGATCCTCGCCCGCGTGGCGCAGGCGCTCGAGCTCGACCACCCGCAGGTGCGGGCAAGCCTCGCCGCGAGCCAGCTGGTCGGCATCGCGATGCTGCGCTACGTCGTCAAGGTCGAGCCGCTCGCGTCCGCGCGAGCCGCGAGCCTGGCGCGATGGATCGGGCCGACCCTGCAGCGCTACTTCACGGAGGCGGCGGCGATAGGCTCGCGCTGAAGGCGCCATCAGGCAGGCGAGCATCCGTTCGATTCGATACTTCAATTGCACGACGACAGCCCGCGCGATCGGGCCCTACGTTGGCTGCGTGGCCTTGAAGATCCGTGTCATGGCCTCGCATGGGCCCGTCAGTGGCGAGGGTCCGATGTCACCACTGATCTACCGCGCCGAGGCGTATCAAGACACAGACCGTTTTCGTGAGCCGGCGTGGGCTTGTCCGCACGAGCACAAGACCGTGGAGGGTGCGGTGCACTGCGGGCAGCGGTGGATCGGCGCGCAGCCGGAGGCGCTGACCGAAAGCGCCTGACTAGAATCGTTCAGTGGCCCAGGCAACTGTCGTTGGCGCTCCGCCGTTCGGCGACCTCGAGACCTACCGCCGCGAGCTGACCGCCTACTGCTACCGGATGCTCGGCTCGCCGTTCGACGCCGAGGACGCTGTCCAGGACGTCTTCGTCCGCGCCTGGCGCAGCCGCGACCGGTTCGAAGGCCGCGCCGCTCTGCGCTCCTGGCTCTATCGGATCGCGACCAACGTCTGCCTCGACACGCTCAAGAGCAAGGAGCGCCGCGCTCGGCCGATGGACCTCGGTCCGTCGTGCGAGCCAATCGAGGCAAACCTGCGCACGCCCGAGATCCCGTGGCTGGAGCCGATGCCGCTCCACCTCGTCGCGCCCGAGCGCGACCCGGCCGAGGTCGCGGTCGCCAACGAGTCGATCCGGCTGGCGTTCGTCGCCGCCCTACAGCACCTGCCCGCGCGACAGCGAGCGGTCCTCATCCTTCGCGACGTCCTCGACTGGCAGGCCTCCGAGGTCGCCGAGCTGCTGAAGACCTCGGTCGCATCGGTGAACAGCGCACTCCAGCGTGCCCGGGCGACGCTGGGGAAGATCCAGGTGACCGAGCCGAAAGGCACGCCGACGTTGAGCGACGCGGACAGGGCGATGCTCGAGCGCTACGTGGCAGCCTTCGAGCGTTACGACATCAAGGCCCTGACGTCGCTCATTCAAGAGGACGCGAGGCAGTCGATGCCGCCGTACGACATGTGGCTGAGCGGCCGCGACGACATCCTCGCCTGGTGGTTCGGCCCAGGCATCGGCTGCCAGGGCTCGCGCGTCATCCCGACCGTCAGCGCCAACGGCATGCCGACCTACGGCCAGTACAAGCCGAGCCCGACCGGTGGCTACGACCCCTGGGCGCTTCAGGTCCTCGAGCTAAAGGACGGGCGGATCGGGGAGTTCACGTTCTTCCTCGACACCGCGAAGCTCTTTCCTCTCTTCGGCCTGCCGCTTCACCTCGACGCGTAGCACCTCGCCCAGACCGGCGAAGTCGATCAGCGCCATCAGCTCGGAGGAGGCGTCTGCCAGGCAGAGCTCACGGCCGCCACGCCGCACTCCGAGCTGGATGCGGGCCAGCTGGTCGACCGCGCCGAGATCGGGTTTCTTGATTTGGGCGCAGCTCAGGGTGACCTTGTCGGTCGCCATCGGAATGCAGACGGAATAGCGCTCGAAAACTCATCGGTTGGGGACCGATGACTTGCATACGAGTTCTGGGTCTAACCGAGCATGAAGAACTCGCGCTGGCTCTCCCTGATCGTCCTCTGCACCGGGTTTTTGCTGATCGTCGTCGACATGACGATCGTCAACGTGGCGCTGCCCTCGATCCAGAAGGACCTCGCGTTCTCGCAGTCCGGGCTGGCGTGGGTCGTCAACGCGTACCTCATCGCGTTTGGCGGCCTCCTGCTCCTGGCGGGGCGGGTCGGCGACCTGGTGGGCCGCAAGCGCGTTTACCTCGCCGGCCTCGCGATCTTCGTCTGCGCGTCGGTGCTGTGCGGACTTTCTTACGCCCAGCCGATGCTGATCGCGGCGCGGTTCGTCCAGGGCATCGGCGGCGCGGTGAGCTCGGCGGTGATCCTGGCCATGATCGTCAACCTTTTTCCCGAGCCGCTCGAGCGCGCGAAGGCCTTCGGGATCTTTAGCTTCATCGCCTCGGCCGGCGCCGCGGTCGGGCTGATCGCCGGCGGCCTGATCACGCAGGCCGTGAGCTGGCACTGGATCTTCTTCGTCAACCTGCCGATCGGCGTCGCGACGGCGATCGTCTCGGCGAAGCTGCTCGAGAACGACCGGGGCATCGGCCTCGGCCAGGGAGCCGACGTGGTGGGCGCCATCCTGGTCACTGTCGGTCTGATGCTCGGCGTCTACACCATCGTTCAGACCTCCGACTACGGCCTCATCTCGGTCCGCACCGCGGCGCTGGCGGGCATGACGCTCGCGCTGCTCGCCGCCTTCGTGGTCCGCCAGGCGCGGGGCAGCAACCCGATCCTGCCGCTACGCCTGCTGCGCTCGCGCAAGGTCACGGGCTCGAACGTGGTCCAGGGGCTGATGTCGACCGCCTTCCTCGGTTTCTTCTTCCTCGGTTCGCTCGACCTCGAGCGGGTCCAGGGCTACGGGCCAATGGCGATAGGGCTCGCGTTCATGCCTGTCGCGGCGGTGATGGCAGTGTTCTCGGTCCGCTTCTCGGCGCAGCTGATCGGCCGCTTCGGCCCGGGCGCGATGCTGGTGGCCGGCCAGGCGGTCGCGATGATCGCCCTCGCCGCCGTCGCGCTCGGCCCCGTGCACCCCAACTACTTCATCTACCTGATGGTCCCGATGGCGCTGCTCGGCCTCGGCGGCGGGCTTTCGTTCCCCGCGCTGACCATGATCGCGATGGCCGACGTGGCGCCGAACGACGCGGGCCTTGCGTCGGGGCTGCTGAACACGACCGGGCAGGTGGGTGGGGCGTTCGGCCTGGCGGTGCTGGCGACGCTCGCGGCCGGGCGGACGCTGGACCTGGTCAGCAACGGCGTCGACCTGAGCGCGGCGGTGTCGGGCGGGTTCCACTTCGCGTGGCTAGTTTGCGCCGCGATCGTGGTGGTGACGCTCGGTGTCGCGGCAGTGGTCCTCCGTGACTCGCCCGCGCAGTCGCGGGTCGTCGAGGAGCCGTGCCTGGAGTGCGAGGCCGCTGCCTAAACGACCCGCTTTGCGCAAACCGGACCCGTTGCGCGGGTCGAATGCATGCGTTTTGCGCAAAGCGGTGGTAATACGGGCGATCGAGGCGACTAGGTTTTCGACTGCCCCCGCTCGAGCTCGTCGCGGCGCCGCTGCCAGAGCTCGAGACGGTGACGGAACCGCTCGACCTGGGAGGCGATAACCGGAAGATTCGTCCTCTCGGCCTCGGTCTGCGCGCGGGCCGGCATGCCCGGGAGCATCCGCGCGAGCACGTCGAACAGCTCCTGCTCGAGGTTGACGAGGTGGTGATAGACCGCGACCCAGCGCCGGGCGTCGGCGAGCGTAGCCGAGGAGGGATCCTCGCCCTGCATCGGTCGCTCGATGTCGGCGCCTTCCCACGCCGCCCCCGCAGCCTCCGCCTTCTTGGAGGCCATGCCGGCTACATCTTGTGCTTTTCGCGCCGGGATTTCACGTGGAGTCTCCGCGGGATTCATCGGGGTGGCCCGTATTACCAAACGCGATCCTATCCCGCACCACCCGCGCGCGCCCCAAGAGGCGCGAGCGCTGCACCGCGTCTTCGCCGAACCGGTCGCGAATCCTGTCCACCGCCTTCTCCAGACGCTCCGTGCGCGGATGCGCCGGCTCGACGAAAAGGTCGAGCTGGCCGGCGTCGCCGTCGATGAGCCCGGACAGGCCGACGCCAAGCGTGCCGACGGTGAGCCGGGGGTCGCGAGCCGCGAGGAGCTTCAGCGCCGCCTGGTAGATCTCGTCGCCGGTCGCGACCGGCCGCGGCTGCGTGGCCTGCCTGGAGAAGTGGCCGGGGTCGGGCCGGTAGACGACCCCGACGCTGACGACGCTTCCGCGGCGGCCGGCGGCACGGAGCCTCCGGCCGACCATGTCCGAGAGCCGCATCAGCAGCTCTTCGAGGTCCTTCTGGGAGGCGGTGGCGCGGGCCATCACGTGGGAGTGGCTGTAGCTCTTGCGCTTGACGGTCTCGAAGCCGCCGACCTCGAATCCGCGCAGTCGCATGCTCCAGCCCTTGGCGTGCTCGTCGTGCATACCCGCGAGCCGGAGCTTCGGCGACGTCGCCCTCAGGAACTGGACGGGGGTGTGGATGCCGGCGCGGGCCAGGCGCCGCGCGCTGGCGTCGGCGATGCCGGAGAGGTCGGTGAGCTCGAGGCGATCGAAGGTCGCGACCAGGTTGGTGTGGTCGATGCGCTCGAGGCCGTCGCGCTTGTTCAGGTTCGAGGCCTGCTTGGCCATCCAGATCGAAGTGGAGATCCCGATCGAGGCCGTAACGCACTCGCCGATCTCCCGGCAGATGTCCTCCTTGATCTTCCGGGCGACACCCTCGGGACCGAGTCGCTTGAGGCTCGGCGTGCCCGTGAGGTCGAGCGAGGCCTCGTCGATGGACATGCGCAGGACGTCGGGGCTGTTCCGCTCCAGGATCTCGATGAGCTTGTCCGACACGTCGCGGTAGCGGGGTGGGTTGGGCTCGCACACGATGACGGCGGGGTAGATCGCCTTGGCTTCGAAGACCTTCATCCCGGTCTTGATGCCGAGGTCACGGGCCTCGCGGGAAGACGAGACGATGGTGGCCGCGTCCGTGGCGTACGCGGCGATGGCGAGAACCCTGCCGCGGAGGGCGGGGTCGTTCTGCTGCTCGATCGACGCGAAAGCGCAGTTGAGGTCGACGACCAGAGTCGTGGGCTCGGCGAGATTCAGCCCCAGCTCGATCGCCGTCGCCGACGGCTTGGTGCCCACGTACAGATGTTCGCACTGGCAGGGCGGTTTCGCAAGTCGTTATGTCCGCCCCTCTTTTGCGCAAAAGTGAGCCCTCAAGGCCGCGCGCCCCGCGACTAGCATTGGCCTGTGGCGAGAGCTGACCAGCCCACCACGCCCCCCGCCCTCCGCCCGGCATTCGACATCGTGGCTTTCGCGGCCTCCGCCGGCGGCGTCTTCGCGCTCACCGAGATCCTCGGTAAGCTGCCGGCCAACTTTCCGGCCATCGTCGTGGTCGTCCAGCACCTCGACCCAAGGCATCGCAGCCTGATGCCCCAGATCTTCGGCCGCCGATCGAACCTGCCCGTCTTCCAGGCGATCGACGGCATGGAGGTGAAGGCCGGCACGGTCTACCTGGCGCCTCCGGACCGGCACCTGCTCATCAACCGAGACGGCACCGCAAGCCTCACGCAGACCGAGCTCGTCAACTTCGTGCGCCCTTCCGCCGACCTGCTGTTCGAGTCGGTCGCGGCAGCCTACGGCGAGCGCGCGATCGCGGTGGTGCTGACCGGCGCCGGCAAGGACGGGTCGATGGGTGTGACCGCGATCAAGAAGCGCGGCGGCACGGTCATCGTCCAGGACGAGGCCAGCTCCGAGTTCTTCAGCATGCCTTCGGCGGCCATCAGGACAGGCACCGTCGACTTCGTGCTCGCCATGGACGAGATCCCTTCCGCCCTCGTGACGCTGGTCTCCGGCGAGGTGCCTGATTGAGTCTCGAGGGCGGCCCCCAGTTCGAAGCCCTGATCGACTACCTCCGCGAGACGCGAGGCGTCGACTTCACGGGCTACAAGCGCATGAGCCTCGTCCGCCGCGTCGCCAAGCGCGCCCAGGAGCTGGGAATCGACAACTTCGCCGCTTACCACGATTACCTACAGGTCCACAGTGACGAGTTCCCGATCCTCTTCGACAAGATCCTGATCAACGTCACGGAGTTCTTCCGCGACCCGCAGTCGTGGGACTACCTGAGGGAGCAGATCCTGCCGCAGGTCCTCGCCAAGAACGGACCCGTGCGGGTCTGGAGCACAGGCACCGCGTCGGGCGAGGAGGCTTACACGGCGGCGATGCTGCTGTGCGAGGCGCTGGGGTCGGACCAGTTCCTGCGCCGGGTCAAGATCTACGCCACCGACATCGACGAGCAGGCCCTGAACAAGGCGCGCACCGGCTACTTGCCGAAGGACGTCGAGTCCCTCGACGAGAACCTCAGGAACAAGTACTTCGAGGCGCAGGGCTCCCGTTTCGTGTTCCGGACCGCCCTGCGTCGCGCGCTGATCTTCGGCCGCCACGACTTGATGCAGGACGCGCCGATCTCTCGCCTCGACCTACTGATCTGCCGCAACACGCTCATGTATTTCACGGCCGAGGCGCAGGGCCGGATCCTTGCCCGGTTCCACTACGCCCTGAACGATGACGGGTTCCTGTTCCTCGGGCGGGCCGAGATGCTGCTGACGCACGGCTCGCTGTTCGTCCCCCTCGACCTCAAGCAGCGCATCTTCACAAAGGTCGCCCGGGTGCAGCTGCACGAAGGCCTCATGATGCTGGCCCAGACAGGCAGCGCCGAGGCAACCAACCACGTGGCCAGGCAGCTGCGGGTGCGCGAGCTGGCGGCCGAGGGCGCGCCGTACGCCCAGCTGGTGATCGACGCGCTCGGAGTTCTCGTGACGGCCAACCAGGTGGCTCGGCGCCTGTTCGACATCGGCCGGGCCGACATCGGCCGGCCGCTCAGAGACCTCGAGCTTTCCTACAAGCCGATGGACCTGCGCACGCCCATCGACCGGGCCTACAGTGAGAGGCGGCCCATCGCCACCTCCGCCGTGGAGTTCTCGTCACCTGACGGCAAGCTCCTGCTCTTCGACGTCTTCGTCGCGCCGCTGATCGACGACGACAACTCGGTCATCGGCACGAGCGTGAGCTTCATCGACGTCACGCACCTGACCCAGCTGCGGTCCGAGCTGGAGCGCTCTAAAGAGGACGTCGAGACCGCGTACGAGGAGCTCCAGTCGAGCAATGAGGAGCTCGAAACGACGAACGAGGAGCTCCAGTCCACGGTCGAGGAGCTGGAGACGACCAACGAAGAGCTGCAGTCCAGCAACGAAGAGCTGGAGACCATGAACGAAGAGCTCGAGTCGACCAACACCGAGCTGCAGACCATCAATACCGACCTGCGGCTGCGGACCGACGAGGTCAACAAGCTAAACACGTTCCTTCGCGCCATCACCGGCAACATCGAGCTCGGCGCGGTCGTTCTCGACGGCGAGATGCGGGTCCTGGTCTGGAACGAGCGCGCGGCCGACCTGTGGGGACTCCGCCCTGACGAGGTGGTGGGACAGCCGTTCTTCGACCTCGACATCGGGCTGCCGTCCAAGGACCTGCGAAGCATGGTTCGCGGCGTTGCCCAGGGCAAGCCGACCCACGACGAAGCGACCGTCGAAGCCGTCAGCAGGCGCGGCAAAAGCATCCAGGTGCGGGTGATCGCCTACCCGTTGTCGGACGGCGAACGGACGAGCGGCGTGGTCGTGGTCATGGAAGAGCTGCGACCGGAGACCGAGCCCGCCGGACGGGTCTAGACATCCCACGGCTGGAAATGTCAAGCGGCAATCACGGTTGCCGTCCGCCAGGCGACGTCTTCGCGGTAGGTCTGCTGGTTGGTCAGGCAGCCGTGAAGGATGCCCACCAGTCGGTTGCCGAGA